>Ga0214921_10001525_pt1 | contig 39302 bp, 26 predicted proteins | sample LL1505_MetaG_FD_177992 | JGI IMG/M metagenome (GOLD analysis project Ga0214921, IMG submission 177992) | Freshwater microbial communities from Lake Lanier, Atlanta, Georgia, United States - LL-1505 | ecosystem: Environmental > Aquatic > Freshwater > Lake | place: USA: Georgia | collected...
TGGCGGCCAGGTCGCTCCGGTCATCGTGCGGACGAAAGGGCATCGCCTCGAAGGCATCTGGCACACGGGATCACCGATGGGCATGATTCTGAGCGGCATTCGCGGAATCCACGTCTGCGTCCCGCGCAACATGGTCCAGGCAGCCGGGATGTACAACACCCTGTTCAAGGGAGACGACCCGGCACTCGTCATTGAGGTGCTGAATGGTTACCGGGTGAAGGAAGACATGCCGGCGAACATCGGCGACTACACCGTCCCGCTCGGGGTTCCGGAAGTTCTACGCGAGGGGACAGACGTCACCTTGGTGACTTACGGCGCCTGCGTGCGGGTCGCCCAGGAGGCCGTCAAGTTGTTGTCCGAAGTTGGCATCAGTGTTGAATTGATTGACGCTCAGACATTACTGCCGTTTGACCGTTACGGACGAATCGGCGAATCCATAAGGAAAACGAATGCGGCGGTCTTTCTGGACGAGGATGTTCCAGGCGGAGCATCAGCATTCATGATGCAAGAAGCCCTTGAAAAACAGGGGGCTTACGAGTATCTGGACGCTGCGCCCAGGACCATCGCGGCGCGCGAGCATCGCTCGGCATACGCCTCGGACGGAGATTACTACTCCAAACCCAACGCCGAGGAAATTTTCGACGTGATCCACGGCATGATGCATGAACGAAACCCGGGACAATTCCCGGCTTACTGACGAGAGGGACCAGACAATGATGAAGCAACTTCTGGCATTGACCATGACAGCAACGGCGGCAGGCACGATCGCGACCAGTGGCGAAGCCCGCGCCGAACTGGCCTACCGCCACCTTGCGACAACGTCAGGCATCGTTGTCAACGGGGGCCTCGTAACCATGAGCCCCGGTTACTCTTTCCGTCCGAACTTGCTTGTAACTCCGCGGGTTGTCGCCCAGCTGGCCGGCCCAAATTGCCGCGCTTATGTGCAATCAGCCCAGTACACCGGCAACCCGCGCCCGATCTTCGCGCAGCGCATGAACCGGTTCCCGGATGGTTCGTTCGAAGTCGCGTTTGGCAGTGTTACCTGGGTCGCGTTTGAAATCACGCAACCGTTCAACACGGCGTCGTCCATTTGCGACCTTCACTTTTACGCGTTGTTGGAAACCGGCACCGCACCGGCTCCGGTCGATCCTCAACCGGCACCAATTCCGCAAGACCCGAATCAACCATCTCAGCCGTCTGAGCCTTCCCAGCCAACTGAACCGCAGCAACCAACGGATCCTGATGCGCAGGAAATCCTTCTCGGCGCCGTGAATTACAGTGGTGGCTTCGGTCGTGACTTGCCGGTCGTCCAGAGCGGCCGCGGACCTCTTGACGGCATCGTAACCGGTATTCGCGTCGCGATCCCGGAATTCTGCAAGCACGCGGAAGTCCTGGCCGCAGGCACTGTATCCGAAGGCAAGTACGACGCCGCGGCTCCGGCCAGCAACATCGAGGGCGCGTTCATCGTGAACGGCGGGCAAGGCCTTCGTGCCAGCGACATTCTGGTCACGCTGAACGGACCGTTCGACGCCCAGTGTGCCGTACCGGTCTACGTCCGCGTTAAAAGATAACCTCACGGTTTGCGCAGGACAAAGAAGCTGTTCATGCCCAGTTGAAATGTCCAGTATTCGGCGAGGAACCAGCCCGTTTCCTTGAGAGCGCGGGTCAAGGATTCGCGATCGTAGTAAATTTTGTGATCACGGATCTGCGAGGGGTCGATCAGCCCCATGCGCTCACTGAGAAACTCAAGGACTGGCTTGGCGGTGGGGGTCGGAACCGTCCCGCAGATGGTAGCGTCGGGAGTCGATAGCTTGTCCATGATTCTCAGGGTCTCATGGTGCTCGTCGGCCTCCAGGTGCTCGAAGCACGCCAGAGCGATGATGATCTCGACCGGCGCGATGTTTCCGGCCACAACCTGATCCGCCAATTCAGCGAGTGATCCAAATCCCTCGATGCCCTCGGACGTCGAGAACGGTTCGTCGCCGGCAAAACACGCGTCCACACCACAGCGAAAAGTAACGTCCGTCCCAAACGAGCGCAGGGATTTGAAATCCGTACCACAACCGAAGTCGAGCACGCGTTTACCCGCGACGTGCCTCCTGACCTTGGACGTGCGCCACCAGGTCAGGAGGCGCTCCAGCGGCGCGTCCTGGGACGTCAACTTGCGCGCGACGGGCCGCATCAACGGATCACTCATCATCCCCCCCGTCATCCTGAGCGCCCCGTCATCCTGAGCCCGCAGGGCGAAGGATCCTCTCTTACCTCAAATCAAACCGGTCGAGGTTCATCACCTTGTTCCAGGCGGCGACAAAGTCGCGCACGAACTTGTGATGGCCGTCAGCGCAGGCATATACTTCCGCGATGGCACGAAGTTGTGAATTCGACCCGAAGATCAAATCCACCGCCGTTCCCGTCCACTTCACCTGGCCTGACCTGCGGTCATGCCCCTCGTAAATACCCTCGCCTTTCGAGGACTTCTTCCATTCAGTCCCCATGTCCAGCAAGTTGACGAAGAAGTCATTGGTCAGCGCCTCAGCCCGTTTCGTGAAAACGCCGTGGCTTGCCTTGCCATGATTCGCGTCCAGTACGCGCATCCCGCCAACGAGGGCCGTCATTTCAGGCGCCGTCAGTTGCAGGAAGTGCGCGCGGTCCAGCAACATTTCCTCCGCCGGCAACGTCTGCCCATCCTGGACATAGTTGCGGAACCCGTCGGCCTTCGGTTCAAGGACAGCGAATGAATGCACATCCGTCATGTCCTGCGTGGCATCCGTACGTCCCGGGGTAAATGGAACACGCACATCGTGTCCGGCCTTCTTCGCCGCCGCCTCAATCGCAGCGCTGCCACCAAGAATGATCACGTCCGCCATCGAGATTTTCATTCCACCGGTCAGCGACGCGTTGAAGTCCGCGCGGACCTTTTCAAGAACGGACAGGATTTTCGACAGCTCCGCCGGCTGGTTCACATCCCAGTCCTTTTGCGGGGCCAGTCGTATGCGCGCGCCATTGGCGCCGCCTCTCTTGTCCGTGCCGCGGAACGTCGCGGCCGACGCCCATGCGGTCGTGACCAGTTGCGGCACTGTCAGGCCTGACGCCAAGATCTTCGACTTGAGCGCCGTCATTTCCTGTTCGCCAATCAACTTGTGATCGACCGAGGGAACAGGATCTTGCCAAAGCTGTGCCTTCGGCACCCACGGTCCAAGAAGGCGCGACACAGGTCCCATGTCACGGTGCGTGAGTTTGTACCACGCGCGCGCGAACGCGTCTGCGAACTGGTCCGGATGCTCGAGGAAACGTTTTGAGATTTTTGCGTAGGCCGGATCCATGCGCAAAGATAAATCCGTCGTGTGCATCATCGGCGCGTGCCGCTTCGTCTTGTCGTGCGCGTCCGGCACCGTGTCTTTTGCGGCGGGGTCCTTCGGCGTCCACTGCCACGCGCCCGCAGGGCTCTTCGTCAACTCCCACTCGTATCCCCAAAGGTTCTCGAAATAGTTGTTGTCCCACTTGACCGGGTTCGTGGTCCACGCGCCCTCGATCCCGCTCGTGATCGTGTCGGCTCCTTTCCCCGTCCCGAAAGAATTTTTCCATCCGAGCCCCTGCGCCTCGATCGGTGCGCCTTCTGGTTCCGGACCGACGTGGGATTCCGCCGCCGCGCCATGGGATTTTCCAAACGTGTGGCCACCGGCGACCAGGGCCACGGTTTCCTCATCGTTCATCGCCATGCGCGCGAAAGTCTCACGGATGTCGCGTGCCGCGGCGACCGGATCCGGCTTCCCGTTCGGCCCTTGAGGGTTCACGTAGATCAAGCCCATCTGGACTGCGCCAAGTGGATTTTCCAGTTGGCGGTCACCCGTGTAACGTTTGTCGCCCAGCCACTCGCTCTCGGGACCCCAGTAGATGTCGCCTTCCGGCTCCCATACGTCCTCGCGACCACCGGCAAAACCAAATGTCTTGAACCCCATCGACTCCAGGGCGCAATTGCCGGTCAGCATCATCAAGTCGGCCCATGACAGGCGACGACCATATTTCTGTTTGACCGGCCACAGAAGGCGCCGCGCCTTGTCCAGATTCGCGTTGTCCGGCCAACTGTTGAGTGGACCGAAGCGCAACGTCCCGTTGCCCGCGCCGCCGCGTCCATCGGCAATTCGATAGGTCCCGGCGCTGTGCCATGCCATGCGGATGAAGAACGGACCGTAATGCCCGTAGTCCGCCGGCCACCAGTCCTGGGAATCCGTCATCAGCGCGAACAAATCCTTCTTCACGGCGTCAAGGTCGAGTTTCTTGAACTCCTCGGCGTAATTGAATTCCTCGCCCATCGGGTTGGACAGGGTAGAGTGCTGGTGCAAGAGCTGCAGATTCAACTGTTTGGGCCACCAATCGCGATTCGACAGGGCCGCCGCCACCGTGTGTCTCTTCTCACCGTGCATGACCGGACATTTGCCTTCACCGTGTGCCATCGTGGCCTCCGTTTCCATGGATCGATTCAATCAAACCGCGCGGAACTTCCGCCCGGGTATGTCAGTCAAGAAATTCTAACCGGAAACCCATCGCGGACCAAACAGGACAGGCCGCGTGGAGTTGGCTGCCGCGTGCTTCCAAAATAGGGAGACATGGGTTCCAGCAGTATCCACAGGCAGCTGCTCATTTTCATACCGCCACAGTGGTGGTAGGAAAATGAGCAGAAGACAAGCTGAACCACCAAATTCAGTATTTCTCGAGAATTCCATCAGTCCAGCGACCAGGACTCTCATGGTCAACAGTCCCGTCCGGGCGTTCCTGCTTGATCGGCGTGGCCCGGAAAACGAGGACCACTTGCTGGCGGGGCCATTATCTGGTCCGCATGGTTTTTTAACCTCGAGAGACAGTCCGGTCATACCCATCTCCGGATCGACTTTTCAATCCCGGCCGCAAGTTACAGCCTGCTGACTTATAAATTCGCGGAAAGTGAGACGGTCCACGACCGCCCTGAAAGTGGGACGCCCCAAATATCGGAGTATCCAGTCTTGCCGGTTGAGCCCGATGAAGTGACATAGGTCGTTGACGTCGCGTCAGCGACGTTGTTCACGGCGATGCCAAATTCAAGATCGAATTTACGCGGACACCACCATGATCCGTCCCCGTCGCAACGCCAACGCGCGTCGATCGCCGCGTCGTGGATCCACCACGGCGGCAGCCGGATATCATTCGCGACATCACGGTAAACGACTCCGCGCCGTCGCGAGGTCAGGCGCGCGACCACCGACCGCCAAGGCCTGCGCCACAAGGGCTGCGCGACGCTGATCGCGCCCTGATCGGCCGGAACACCGGGCAGCGCGAGGGAGTCCCCGCGCGCGCTGCGCGAACGCATCAACACCCACGAGGCCCCGAGCCTGGTTGCCCCGGCTGGCAAAAATCGCACCTCCTGATCTGCCGCCAGATCAACACCCGTCACTGAACTGTTGCCCGCGATATTGATCGCGCGAAAACTGGAAATACTCGACGGGACGATGACGATTTGATCGGAAGTGTCATCGCGAAAAATAGAGGCACGCAGCGCCCTCGATCCATCTTCGGTGTCGTAACTCGCGCCTGCTTCCACATGGCGCGCGGCTTCAGGAATCACATCTGGCGACGCCAAGACTCGCGCCCCATCGCCTTCGGATTCCAGTAACGACGGGGAACGATGCGACTCCGCGATTTGCGCCCACGGACGGATGATTGCCGGACGCCCGGCCTTCCACATCAATGATCGCCCTGGCGTCCACCGGGACGGGTCGTTTGCTTTGAACTCCAGCCGGGTTTCCATCACGCCGCCCAAAGATTCCGCGTCGCCTGCCCTCGCGGCGACCACGGCGTGGTCCATGCGACGCGAGAGGCCGCGACTTGAGGCACCTGTCGAGGCATCTGTCGAAGGATCTGGCAAGGCACGCGTGACGCGGGAATCATCGCGGCGCAGATCGATCCGGCATGAAATCCACGATCTGCCGCATTCCCCACGCCATCCGGCCCCGAAAGAAACCGTCTTGACACGCAAATCGTCCCTTTCACGCACGACCAGGACGCTCGTCGCAGGATCTTCCATCACGCGATGGTCGTCGATGATGCCCGCGTTGATCCCGATCGCGTTGCTATTCCCTGGCATCGCGGGATCTTTTGGCACGCCGGGCGCGTATTCAAGACTGACCCGGCCAAGCTTGAATTCATGGCGTTCGCGCGCCCTGCCGCCATCCATCGTGGCGGGAAGCAAAGAGGGAATCCCCTGACGGGACTCGTTCCAGATGGCGAAAGCGCGCAAGGTTCGCGGGCCCGAATTGTATTCGATCGCGGGCATCGCGAATCGCGACGCGCGGTCATTGTTCGCGCGTCGCGCGACAAAATCGTCGCCGGCGTTCAATGGCGTACCGTTGTCGTCGTAGTAGCGATAATTTCCGCGCGAATTGAGCTGGCGCAAATACAGGCGCCCCCGCGCGTTGCCATCAGCATCCTCATGACTCTTGTCACTTCGCATGGACAACGTCGATCCGGATGGAACAGATGCCGTTACGTCAACTCGTGATTTGCTGTTCCCGCGTTCATCTGCCTCAAATATCCGGAATCGCATCGCGCCACGCAAAGCCACGGATGGAACATCATAAGGCGCGGCGCCGGAACTGACTTCGACCACATCAAACGCGGGCAGGTCGATTTCCTCCGCCAGCGGCAGCGCCGCATAAGGATCCGCCACGGGTTGGTCATCAATGAAGAGGCTGGTGTAACGAGCGTCATGACCACGCACCCGCGGCACATGGAAACCGAATGCCGACGGGCGTTCGACCGGCGCGGCATCATACGCGCCTTGTCGCCGCAAGTGCGCCGACAAGTCATCTTGCGATGAACCGTTCGGGTAAAATCGCAATCCAGAACCGGGGTATTCCATCCTCGTCTGGTCAGGGCGGCGTCCGCGGACAACCACGCGATTGGGGTCATCATCACCGGGGGATGCCCCCGCGATGAATGGCATCATGGACAACGCGCCCCAGAATGCGCGGCATAAAACAATGCGAAAAAAACGGCAGCGAAGCATTCAGACCCGGGAATTCAGTTCTTGTTGAGCAGGACAAACTGCATCGGATTGACTTGACCTGAACGGCCCGGGGTCTCCAGTTGGTAACGGGCCGGGTTCCCCTTCGTCTTCCCCTCCCCGGTCACAGGATAAACCCAGATGAGAGGACTGCGCCCCTCGCGGTCGCCAATCAACAGGTTCGACGATTTTTCGTCGAACGCTATCCCGTAAAATCCACTTCCACTGCCCGCGAATGTATGGATCACTTGCATCGCGCCCGACATCAAGTCAAACGATACGATTTGCTTCCTGGCGCCGGAACCCTGCACCGATGCGAACGCGAAACTCGCCGCCGTCGTCGCGCCGTCTTTCTTGACGGGCGTGCCGCCTGTCACGTGCCCGTTGGAGAAAACCTGGGAGATCGCGAGGTCCGAGGCGTAGTGCGTCTCGCTGCGATAACCGAATTCGGTGATATCGAGGTACTCGATTCCTTTCTTGCACTGCGGGTCCGGGCTGAAGCACAGGCTCAGCATCGAAAGGCGATCCCCGTTGCGGATGAAACCAGCCGGATTGCTGAATTTCAGAGGCAGGCCGTTCACGCCGGCCCTCGTCACGTCGAGGTCGACTTCCACATATTGGCCGGCGCCGGCACGACGCCACCCGAAAATCGCCTGCGTCCCGTTGGCACGGTAATAAGCGTCCAGACCCTGATGCAGCGCGAAAACAAAGTCATCGGTCGCCTTGCCGCCAGAGGCCTTCACGAAATCGGGCAACAGTTCCCCGCCTTTCACCACCATCAAATCGACGGGCCGGAATTGCTTACCGGAATCCGCCACGTCACGCGCGAATTCCGCGGGGACCAGCGCCACTGCACCCCGTGGTTGTGACGGGTCAAACTCGACCAGTTTGCCGGCAGTGTTGTAAGCCACGAGCCAGCGCAGGAAGCCATCGTCACGAAACACCCGCAAGGCATGCGGGTCGCCGTTTCCAGCCAACGGTGTCGCCTGCTGGGTCGTGCGGCCGAATGACGTGAAGACGCTGAAGTTGAGTTGCGGAGCGCGCCGCGAAAACAGCGCCAGCCCGTCGCCACCGGGGGCCAGGATGACATCGCCCGACTCACCGCTGGCCACCGGGCATAGCCGGTTGGTCGCCACATCCAGCGCCCACACGGTACTGGATGAGTAAGCCTCATCCGTGGTCACCGTCGCGACCACGCCGCCAAATCCGCCGTTGCCAAGAGTCGCCGCCAGGGGCCCGGAGTGGATGACCTGGTCGCACGCCCGCGCGTCATCCACCAGGAATGTCCCGTTCGAATCCGCGGATCCACCGCCTCCGGCGGGAATCTGCGCGCAAGAAATCAAAATGCCAGCCGTGACCATGGCTGCTGTCGTTGGAAAATTACGAATCACGAATCACCTCCCGGGCTCGCCCAATCGGCCCCGAGATTAACTGAAATGACGGCAATCGAGGCGTGAAATCTTCGGGATTTTCCGCGACCTTGACCCCGCCTGAAAATTAGCGGATATTTTGAAACCGGGCCCTCACGCATACATAAGTATCCAAAATAACTGATATTTTTAAGTCCGAATGGGGTCAAAAGATGGCACCACAGCACCGCTGGCAGAACTTCCATACCTCGATTTTCAGCACCATGTCGGCGGAGGCCATGGCCGTGGGCGCCGTCAACCTCGCCCAGGGTTTCCCAGACTTCAACGGTCCCGGTGAAATCATCCAGGCCGCCGCCGACGCGATGAAGAAAGGGCTCAACCAGTACGCGCCAGCCATGGGGATCAAGCCCCTGCGCGACGCGATCAGCCGCAGGTACGGAAAAGCCTATGACCTGAAATACGACGCGGAACGGGAAGTTACGGTCCTGTCGGGAGCCACCGAGGCGATCTGGTGTGCTGTCCAGGCCTTCTGCGGCCCCGGTGACGAAGCCATCGGGATCGCCCCGTTTTACGACTCTTACCCGGCCGCATGCCATGCTGGCGGCGCCACCCTCAAGACCGTAGCCTTGAAGCCGCCACACTGGCGCGTCGACGCGGACGAGATCGCGCGCCTTGTCACGCCGAAAACCAAAATGATCCTCGTCAACACCCCGCATAACCCGACAGGCCGCGTCCTGACGCGCGCCGAGATGGAAGGCATCGCCGCCGTGGCGCGCAAGCACGACCTGATCGTCATGTCGGACGAGGTGTACGAGGAGATCGTCTTCGCGCCGGCCACGCACATCCCGATGGCTTCGTTGCCGGGTATGCGCGAACGCACGATCACGATTTCGTCCACATCAAAGACGTTCAGTTTCACCGGCTGGAAAATTGGTTACGCCTGCGCGCCGGAAAAATTGACGGAAGGCATCCGCCGCGTGCACCAGTTCACGGTATTTTGCTCGGCAACACCCCTGCAACATGCCATGGTCCGTGCGTTCGACCTCGGCGACGATTATTACCGCCAGTTCCGCACGGATTACCTGACTCGACGCGATACGTTGCTGGCGACGATCCGGTCCGCCGGGTTTGTGGCGCCGACTCCGGAAGGCACGTACTTCATCTCTGGCGGCTATGAAAAACTCGCGCCCGGGACAGATGACATCCAGTTCACTCTGGATCTTGTCCGCAACCACAAGATCGCGCTGATTCCTCTCTCGCCATTTTACCTTCCAGGAGATCCTGTCGCAAAAGAACTGCGCCAGGTCCGATTCGCGTTCTGCAAGACGCCAGAGACGCTCACCGCGGCGGCAGAAATCCTTTGCCGCGATAGCCTCGAACCGGCTATTCTCTAGTGAACAAGGGCACACGTACCGGAAAAAAGAAATTGCAAGCCCGATTGATTCGGAGAATCAAGATGCGAGGATCAGTGGCGCGAACACGGATTCTGACGGTCCTGGCCCTGGTCACGATGGTGGCCGGCGTACCTTTTGCCTGCAAGAACAGGTCATCCCGAAAAACCTCGTTGCTCAGTCGCAACGACGAAGTCCATTTTTTCTTCAACGCGACATCAGGTGATTTTGAGGTCCGGGTATCTCCTTCAATCGCGGCTTCATCAGGAAATCTGCAGTATGTCATCGGCAGGGTCCGCCCCGACAAAGTGGTTGATTGCGGGGACACGGGCGAAGGCACGTGGCAATCCGGAACGTCGCGCGGCACGATAAAACTCGTACCTGGGCAGACGGTCTATCCGTTGGCTGAAGTCGGCAATGAAATCTGGCTTCAACCTGCCGACCCTTACGCCGCCACAGCACCTTTCGGCAAGGTGTCGGCGGCCATTCTGGAGTCGCGTGGCAAGGCACCCCGCGAGTTCACCGGTGAGACCTGCGTGACAGTATCAACAGAAAGTCGCGCCCTCGCGGTTACAGAAAGCCTCGTGCAAAACGGTTCGGAATCCGAAGTCGCGCTGGGATGGGACGGCGGTTCCAACAACACGGCGCCATCCATCGCGAGCAATCGCGGCCTTACCGGAAAAATGGCGGGTCCGAAGCAATCGGACGGATCCGCGGAAATGCGGGAATACGTCGAGGCTTGTACGGCAGAGCTCGGACCAGTTCCGGGTCTGGACTGCTTCGGCCAGGCTCGCGTGGTTCCGGTGACGGTAACGACGGCCAATGGCGTTCACGCCCTGACTGATGTCGATTACTCCAATGGCATGCAGGCGTGCGACAAACCAATCATGTTGCAGAACCAGTGCGCGCCATATTCCCGATTCGCGTCGTTCACTACGCGGGCCGTCAAAGGCAGGGAACCGACGCGTTGGGCCTACTTCTGCCGCCGTTACACAGGACGTCCCGAGGGCAGCCGGATTTTCGATGATGTCAACATGATCGGACACAATCCGAATACCGGCGCCACATGCTTTTTCAATTCCAAGTTGAACGGCACCACCGGGGTTGAGGTCAGCGCGGTCGACGCGAGTCCTGCGAATCCGGCGCCTCCATCGACGATCCCTCATCCGGGCGCGCCTGACGCGCTGAAATTCTGGTACCCGCCGTACGTGCAGGACGGAGGGTACGCCGTCGAAACCGTGGAAAACATCCGTTGCGCGCGCTGTCATGACAACGACGCTTTCTTGAATTCACCATTCGTGGCACAGGCAGGTACCCTGCCATACGGGAAATACTCGGATACGGACAGTCCCTATTACGCCGTGATATTTGACAAGATCAGTAATCATGACGAGTGGCGTCCGCGCCACATCACCTCCGACGCGGCCAGCGCCTGCATCTCGTGCCACCGGATCGGAGCAAACTCCACTTGCAAGTATTTCGCGGATTACGCGGCGAACCCCGCAAAAAGTGCCTTCTCCGAAGTTTTGTCGGACTTCGGAAAAACCCATCCCTGGATGCCACCCGGCCGCAGCGATGACGGTTCCGCAGTACCAGATTCCGTAACGCGGGCATTGGAAGTGCTGCACAACTGCTGCGACGGCAAGGGGGACGCCTCCTGCCAGTTCGCTCCCGTTCCCCGCTGAGCATGCGTTATGTCGTGCCCGCACGTCATGACGAACGTCAGTAAAGGTAGTAAACGAGCACGTTGTTCATTTCGACAAAATTCGCGCTCCGGGCGAGGCGTTCGGCCAGATATTCCGGCAACTTTGTGAATGGTGCCAAACCAACCAGAATGACGGGCCTCTGGTCCTTCTCGATACCTGACGTTCTGATCCAATTTTCGAGATAATCCTTCATTTCAGGCGTCGTGTCGTGGGACACCGGCACAATCAAATCACCGATCCCGTACACAAACGCGGGCCCACGAACCAGACGCTTTCCAAGTTGTTCAATATGGTGATTCTCGTTGAAGCCAGCTGCGTAAAGGACGCTTGATGACTGCTGATGCCTGATATTTTTCACCAGTTGCGCAGCCCTTTCCCATCCTTCCTTCTTCGCGGGATCCACCGCAGACGCAATGCCCAGGATGGCGATACCCACGACAAGAGCGCGTCGAAGAGACGTCGTCTTGACAAATAACGCGGCAATCCCGCTTGCCAACGCAACTCCAATCAAGGACCCGGTCAAATATCGAGTGTTCATCACAGACGCACCGGTCAACCCCAAAGCCGACGCGTGGACTAGTGACGGAAACAGCACCAGAGCGGGGACCATCCACGACAAAGCGCCGGGAATTGTGATGTCGTCGCCCCGGTTAGGATTTTGACCGACTAGATTGATGAGCCAGCTCGCTGCGACGCAAACGACCAACACAATCCACAGGGAGGAGTCGAAGAATAAACGGTAGACGTGACCTGACATCACCCAGGGGTCGTCTGGAACGGGACGGGAATGAAATGCGGATTGCGCGGAGAAGTGAATGATCAAGGGAAGTTGGATGACAATGACGGCAACCACCGCGATAATCCCCGGGACTCTGCTCCGCCATAACCGGTACCGCGAAATGGTCGGTGCCATCGCGACGATCATTGTCAGGAATACCAGGACGGAAAAAATCTTGGTCAAACAAGCCATGGCGGAAAAAATCACAAATTTTCGCCACCCTTCGCATGATGGACTCCGTATCTGGTCGACGCACCAGAAAAGCGCGCTACTTTGCAGGAATATCAAAAGCGCGTAAGGCCGCGCCTGACTCAGGTAATCCTGAAACTCAGGCAAGCAACACAAATACAAAGGCGGAATAGTGGCAGAAAACCCGTCAAGGCCAGCGCGCCTTCCCGTTCTGCCAAGCATCCACAATGCAAGAGCGGCAAAGGCCACCGAGGGAGCCCGGAGCAAAACCGCGCTTGGTGCTCCCGGCTCGCCTGAAAGATGCAAGATCAACCATTCCAGACACTCGTAGAAAGAAAGCATCGGGTAATCAACGGTATAGGAGCGAATCATGGCCGGAAAAGATTGGGCAATCAAGGTCGCCATGCCCGATTCATCCAACGAAAAGGAATCGAGGATTCGAGCAGTCGAACCCAAAAAGACAATCGCCATGAGAAAACGGACAAGTGACATCAGATTCGCGCGCATGATGTGATAAGCTTTTTTTAACATGAGCCCCGATCCAGCATCAATTGTCATATATTTGACCCAGCTCACAATCACTGTCATTTGGCTGAGAACCGCGCGGCATGCCGGACACTTGAAGATTCTGCCATCCGCGAGGGAACTCAAGACTGGCTTGCGAAAAGCATGGCCGCGCCTGAGCATCCTGATTCCCGCGCTGAATGAAGGCAGAACCATCCGGACCGCGCTTGAGACCATCCTCCGAATTGACTACCCGGAAGTTGAGATCATCTGCGTCAATGACCGCTCCACCGACGACACCGGGAATGTCATCGACGAACTCGCCGCCCGCGACGCGCGCGTCAAGGCAATCCACATCACGGACCTCCCCGCGGGTTGGCTGGGGAAAACGCACGCGCTCGATACGGCTCTGGCGCGGGCGTCCGGGGATTTCATCCTTTTCACGGACGCGGATGTGCATTTCGAGCCAGACGCGCTGAAACGCGTCGTGGCACTCATGGAACACCGCCGGCTGGATCACCTGACGTTGATGCCGCATATCGAGCCGGCCGGATTCCTGTTCGACTCGGCTCTGATACAGGCCGGATGGGTCTTGTTCTTCTTCATGGACCCGACAACGATGGGCTCGGACGATTGCCGCGCCCCGATGGGAGTCGGTGCCTTCAACATGGTTCGCGGAGATCTGGCTCGCAGGCTGGCACCGTTCAAGCGCCTGCGCATGGAAGTGATCGACGACGTTGGTCTCGCGATTGTGGCGCATGAAGGCGGCGGCAAAGGGGCCATTTACGCCAGCGGGTCTGCCGTATCACTGGAGTACTACGCGGATTATGGCGCGATGGTCCGGGGACTCGAGAAAAACGCCTTCGCCTTGTCGCAATTTTCGGTCGTGACGGCCTCGAGGGACAACTTGTTTGTCATCCTCGCGCCACTGGTTGCTTTCGCATGGCCTTTTTTTCGCGGGGATCTGACTATGGTCAGCGCGGGATTCACTTATGTCGCAGCCTGTTTCCTTCAATACAGGTCCCTTGGGACACATTCCGTGAATCCGTGGATGATTCCCACGTTTCCACTCGGCATGATCTTGTGTGGTTACGCGGGTTTCCGTTCCATGATCCAGACGCTGCGCAGGGGCGGAATCAACTGGCGCGGGACGTTCTATCCACTTGATGAATTGCGGCGCATGCAGGTGACGAAGCTGCCTGTCGCCCGGAGGACCAGGACAAAGTGAAGCAGACGTGGTCATGGACGCATGTCTTGATCGTCGCGGGGACTTTTCTTGGGACTTTGCACTGGTACGACCGCCTCCCGGCATCCATACCTGTACACTGGAACTTCAGGGGCCAGATCGACGGCTACGGACCGAGATCGTTTATCTACGGAATTCCGGTCTTGATGCTGCTGCTCCAGACACTGCCCGCCCTCGCCACCCGGGGCGCGTCAAGCTCGGTCCACGCCATCACAACGGGGATCCTCGCGTTTTTCGCGTGCCTGCAGGCGGTCATCATTGCGGCCGCGATTGGCAAGAATCCCGACGTGATTCGCCTCGTTTGCGCCGGCATATCCTTGCTGATCATGTTTCTTGGCCGCCAGATGCCCGGCCTTCCCAGGAACCACTGGGTCGGCATCCGCACCCCGTGGACACTGACATCCGACTATATTTGGCGGGAAACACACCGTCGCGCGGCGTCAGCCATGCGATGGGGCGGCTTGGCCGGCGCCGCGCTGACACTGACTCCCTGGCCGTGGCTTGGACTGATCGCGGCAGCAGGGGGCGTGATTTATCCGGTGTACGACAGTTGGCGTATCAGCGGGGACGCGCCGCGTTGATCTTGAGCCACTGGTCGCGATTCTGGGTGGCCTGAACCAGAATTCCGTCCAGATCACGCTGTATGGAGTGCTTGGGTACCCACCCGAGACGCTCGCGACTGTGAGTCAAGTCAAAGGAAAAATGCTCGCCAGCGAACGGGATCATCCAAGGACGAATGAACGATTTTTTGCCCCGCGTACGAGCCAGCCACTGCCCCACATACGCACCAATCGTGGCTAATTGAGGCGGAATTTGAATCAACTGCGTCGCCTTGCCTCCGAACGCCGTGCACGCTCGCGCGTGAATTTCGCGATAAGTGATTGGCGTCGGCTGACCGATCAAAAACTTCTCGCGAACACCGCCTTCCATCGAGACCTCGACGGATTTCCGCCGACGCTTTTCCGCCAATTCTTGCGCTGCTTGCGCGATCAATTCACCACCGGCGCCAAACTTCTCGAGAGCCATCTTGAATGCCGAAACAACGTCTTCGATATGACAATAGGTCAGTCCCCGGTTCGGAGGCCCTGGATAGAAATACTTCTCAGGCCCGAAGTCCGCGCAAATCTCAATCCATTCAAACAATGGCACGAGCTCGCACCAGTCGGAATACACCGCGGCGAGGATCAACTGCACGACCGGTTGGCGCAGGATCGACTGGTCCAGGAGGCGCTCCGCCTGGATTTTGCTGCGCGGATACTCCCACAGTCCAGCCCGCGGGCTGTTCTCGTTCTGTCGCCCGCCGGGAATGACCGGCGCAAGGGTCGCCATGCTACCCGCATGAATGAACAGGCAATCTCCTGGCGCGTCTTTTGAGATCAGTTGCATCAGCCTCTCGAGGCCCTGATTGACGCGCGTGTACTGTGGGTTTGGCTGGTTGGTGAAATCGTAATAGGCAGCCAGGTGAATCACGGCATGCAAATTCTCCGTGATCTCGGGCCGGCGATCCCAGGCCTCGGTCAACGACGTCACGCTGCCGATGTCGACAGACTCGGCTACGTCACCGAGGTACATGTCAGTGACCGGCACACGGTCAAGGCACCAGAATCGATATTTGTCATTCAAGGCAAAACGAAGGTGCCGTCCGATGAATCCGGCTGCGCCGGTCATCAGGATCCATTTTTTGCTCTCGATGCGATTGCCCACGGCCTCGGCCCCTCAGGCTTGGCTTTTCTTCCCGGGACGGGGAACCAGAAATCCGGCGCCAGCCTTCAAGATCTTATCAGAAACCGAGGGAAAGATTCGAAACAGGCCCGCAGCGACCTTGTTGTCCAAACCCGGCACGACCTCATCCAGCCGGCGCTCAAAGCAATCCCAGATGGATTCAGCGATGAAAACCGGCGAGCTCCCGGGCAATGATGACTCCAGTTCAGCAGTCATCGCCGTCTCGGTATAACCAGGCAGGACGATCCCCACATGGGTACCCTGTCCTGATCCCGAAGAAGCCAATTCGATGCGCAAGTTGCGCAACATCTGGTTAAGGGCAGCCTTCGACGCGCCGTAGTTGGCATGACCTGGAAACGGAACCGTCGCCGTCAGAGACGACACGGCAATAATGGAATTCCGTCGAGCCGCGGTCGCCCGTGAAGACTGGCTCTGCCAATGGGCAGCCACAAACCGGGCGATGGTGACCGGGGCAAAATAGTTGACTTCGAACTCATCCATGAACGAGGCGGGGTCGCGATCAACAACGGAGCCATGGACGGCCAATCCGGCGTTCAAGACAACGCAACACAAGCCTGGATGCGCGCGCAGGAGCTTGTCGACAAAACGGTTTGCCTTCGCGTTCCCTGACAAGTCCGCCGGCATGATGTGGGCAGTCCCGCCGCTGGATTTGATTGATTCAGCCACATCCTTCAACGCTTTCGTGTCGCGGGCCGTCATGACAACCGGGTGGCCACGCCGGGCGAATGCCCGGGCGGTAGCGGCGCCAATGCCTCTGGAAGCACCCGTGACCAACACCGGACGAAACGCGTCCACGCCCGTGGATACATTCGTATTCAATGACCTCCTGGTAGAAGTCACTTGTCCTGGACCTCATGCACCCGGAACAGGACCGAGCCCCATGTCAGGCCGGATCCCACCACCGACATGACGATCGTGTCGCCGTGGCGGTAACGGTGCCAATTCTGCGAGATCGTGACCGGCGCGCCCGCGCCCCCTTGATTGCCGTGAAAATCAACGTTGTAGAGGTGTCTTTCCGGATCGATACCGATCCGCTGTGCCGCGGACATCAGCATGCGCAAGTTCGCCTGATGGCCGACAAACCAGTTCACGTCGGTGACCCGCATCTGATTCCGCTCCATCATGGCCTGCGCGGCGCCGACAGTCTTGAGGATCGCGAACTTCTGGACGGCTTGACCGTCCTGCTCAAATGGCTTGCCGTCCAGCATGCGAATCGTGTCCGCACCCTCCGGCGACGACTCGATCATGGTGTCCACGACCTCAAGGCACTTTCCGCGAGGCGCGGACTCGACCCATGCCGCGTATGAGCTGTCACCGAACAAGATGCATCCTTTGCGGTCGGAATAATCCACGCGTGTGGTGTATCGCTCGGCGCCAAAAATGGCCCCCGTCCTGGCGCTGCCAATCGCGAAGGCGCCGCGCATCGTCTGAAGTTGCACTGCGAACGTGCTGCACGCGGAATTGGTGTCGTACGCGTAACCCGTACTGAGTTTGGAATCACGCGCGGCGTAACAGGCATGAGACGGAATGTCGCTGTCGGGAACCGATGTGCCGCCGATGACCGCATCCGCGTGAAGATCAGCTGTGCTCAGCCCGGCCCGCTCCATCGCGAGATCCCAGGACTTTGCCCCCATCTGGCCGAATGTCATGATCCGACCGGCCTCAAACAAATCTTCGCGGGTCGTCTCGCCGAATCGCAGTGCCCGGATTTCCTCCGGGCGCAGTATGCTTCGACGTTCCTGGATGCCGACCCTGTCGACAATCCACTGGGCATCGGAGCCAATGTTCAAGCTGTCAAAAAAATTGTTGTCGAGGATGTTCCCGGGCACGTAGTGGCCCATCGCCGTCACGAACAATCCGGTTTTTTTTCCAAGGTCGGCTGACATGAAATTCCCGTCAGTTGGTGAACATTCCGCCGTTCACGTGGATGGTGGAACCAGTGATGTACGATGACTTGTCGGACGCAAGGAATTCCACCGCGCCGGCGATGTCTGCCACAGATCCAAAACGCTTCAGCGGAATACGCCCGAGCATGGCTTCCTTGACCTGGTCAGGCAACGCGCCCGTCATGTCCGTCTCGATGAATCCTGGCGCCACGCAATTCGCGAGGATGCCGTACGGAGCCATCTCAGCCGCGATCGATTTCGTGAAACCGACAATGCCGGCTTTCGTCGCGGCGTACATGCTCTGCCCCGGGTTGCCGGTAAATCCAACCACGGACGCAAGATTGATGATGCGGCCCCACTTCTGGCGGATCATCGGACGCGACGCAAATTTGGAAAGAAGGAAAACGGACTTCAGGTTGGTGTTGATCAGCGTATCGAAATCATCTGGCTTGGCCATTGGAAGGATCTGGTCGATGGCGACACCGGCATTGTTTACCAACACATGCAGTCCACCAAGCTCCGCGGTCACCGCCTTGATCAACTCCTGGCACGCCGTCACGTCAGACAGGTCGGCACGGAATGCCTTGGCCTCGGGAATCTTCGCGCAAACTGCGAGTGCCTTGTCCTCCTGCCCGCGATAGTGGACCGCCACTTTGAATCCAGCGTTCCCCAGCGCGATCGCGCAGGCGGCACCAATCCCCCGGGAAGCCCCTGTGACCAGGGCTACTTTGCCAGCACCAATCGTCATGAATCCCCCAACACCGCGAAAATGTTCGCAATACCCGTTAACGCCACGGTTCAGTTGGAGGGGGAGGTTATCAGCTGGCGCGCCCCCGGACAAGGCCGGGTTCGCCCGAATTTCCGGCCAAAACCTGCCGCAAGCCATGCGCAACCTGAACGATCTCGGCAGTATTGCGCCAGATGCCCTTGATGTCTGCCGCTGCGTCCGGATGGAAACCCTCGTGCGCTGCCCGATTGCGGAAATCCTGGAAAACGTGCAGCAGGCTGCAAAACCCGGCCAGGGCATCGTGATTCTTGAATGCCCCCGGCACACAAGGAACAATCCCGGCAAGCCCGTACGGGCATTCCGCACGGCCGAAAACCAGGAAAAACAGGCCGAAGGCCTTCAGCCCGTCCAGAGTGAAACGCTTGCCTGGCTTGAACTGGCATAACGCGAGTAGCATCTTGCGCAACTTGAACTTGCTGAAAAAAGGGATCGACTTGATCACCGGCATGCCCGCGATGAAATTCTCGAATTCATCCATTTTCTCCGGGACGGGGCGCGAGTAACCGATCAAGTCCAGTTTCCGCTGGATAACCCCCTGCTGGATGAGGCGACCGCAAGCGTCCTCGAAGTATTCGCGGAAAAGGAGTTCCATCGCCTTGTACTGCATGTCGATGACGGGGCTCAGGTCAATCGCCGATGCTACCGCACCGGCTCCTGTCTGGCGGTGGAAATACCACGCCGTACGCAGTGCCCGTTTGACTTCGGCCGAGAGCGTCTCGTAATGGGGTATCGACTTGGCCAACGCCTCATCCATCGCCCTCTCGTCGACATGAACCGCCTGCACCTGACCGGCCGGCTGGCTGCCGGCGAGTTCCGTCAACGCCTCCCAGACCTCGACCAACGCCTCACTGGGAACTCCACCGCGCCGCGCGTTGCGGATCATGACCGCCAGATGGGATGAAGCCGCATGGATCGCGTCAGCATGACCTGCGAGATTTTGTCCTTTGAGGATCGCGGCAATCCCCAATTGCAATTCCACCGAGGCATTTGGACGCGAGATCATCGAGATCAACTCCTGGACCGCGCGCGGGGACCCGACACTGCCGAGTGCGCGCGCGACTTCCATCAACTCCCGCGCGTCACCCGTCCGGACAAAATCGAGGAGTTTCAAGACCGCGACGTCACTGCCGCGTCGTTTGCCGAGGGCGCGGATGCACGCGATGCGGAAAATTCCTTTTCTCGCCCGCAGGGCGTTCGTCACCGTGGTCCAACGTTCATCGGGCTCCTCCGGGTCACCGATGGCAACCAGATCGCGCCATACGCCAGAAACCTTGTCACGCACGGTTGCGGCCGGCACGTCACGTGCCAACAGCCAGGCCAGGCAAGTCCCGGCCCCATCGTCATGCCGCGCCATTCCCGGGGGCACTTCGACTCCGGGAGTGGCCGTCCCGGAGCGTCCCGGCTTTTTAACAGCCTTGCCCGGATCATGGGCCGCGTTACATGTGTCGCCACGCATCCAACCCAGGCTGCCGTCAACCGGCAGCAGGCGCAGCATCGCCTGCGGGGAATCGATCGCGATCTTTGCGATCGCGCGCTCGAATCCCGCCAGATCGAACCGCCACAAAAAAACCCACGCCGCCAAGGCTGACTTGTCATCGGGTGCCAATTCCGCGGCAGCCTTCGCGCAGATCGTGCGCGCCATGTCCAGCATCTGGTCATGAGAGACTCCCCTTTCCACCATGCGCATGAACAAGAGTGCCTTTAATGCCGGAGACCATTCATCGCGCCCAGAGCGCAACGTTTCCTCGAGGATCGCCTTCAGCAATTTGTCATCTGGCGCCCTGGCTGAGACATCCAGCATCGTAAAAAGAACGCGCTGCGGCAGGCCTGGCAACGACGCGATCCGTATGAGATCCGGCCAACGCGAACTTGCCGCCGATCCAGCCCAGAGTCGCAGCGCCTTGGCGGCGACATCCTGCGGCCAATGGATCATGTGGTCGAAGACGAAATCCTCGAATGCACCCGGGTCAGAAGTGGACGCTGCCTCGAGCAAGGCGATTTTTTCCGCCGTAGCGAGCTCAAGTCGCAGCAACGCCACAACGACCCGCGGCTCCAGTCCACTGCCGGACGCGGCAAGAGACCGCAAGCACGCGAGTCGCGCCTCGATGGTCTCGCCCGCCATGTAAGCATCGACATCAGATTGTTGGAATGATGCCTTCATGAAAATCTCCCTCAGAATCTCGCGCCCACGTTCAAATGGAATTCTCCACGCAGGAACCAGTAACCCTCTTGCTTCCCGCGCGGGTAACACTTTGACTCGTCTTGCTCACAGGCCATGGAATGTGGCTCGTGCAACGGCAGGCCGTACGCAAGATTCACGGACCCGATCGCGGTCAGGAAATTCAGGCTGGCCCCGTAACTCGAGTAATGATCCGTCCAAAGTCTCCGCGGATCGTTGGTCAGGTCTTTCAGGCTGTAGCCATTGTTGTCCTCGACGGATCGCAATGCCTCGCTTGCCGGGCAACCATCCTCGGAACCCGAGACCTCCACAGGGTCGGCAAACGCGCGAGCGAAGCGATCTTCCTCTTCCTTGCTGAAAAACACGTTGCCGTTGTCAAAAAACGCGGTCGTCGCCAGGGTATCACTGAGGCGGTAACGACCCTCAAATTTGAGCACTACCCGGCGGGATCCTCCGGACCGCGCCGTCTGATAGCCGCAGTTCCAGTAGCCGTCCGCGTCCAGCGCCGGGCTGCGTACCACGGGCCCCAACGAGCGTTCACGAAACCCCCGCACCGTGTCAGCGCCACCGACGTAGAGACGCTCGGAAGGCGGCAGCAGGTCCAATGAACGATCTTGCCCTTCCCTCTTGACGTCATGGTACGTCGTAACAGACGCGCCGGCGGCAATCACAAAACGGCTGCCAAAACCGAAATAGCGAGAGTAATTGAGATCAGACCTGAGATATCGCAGATCACCGCCGAAATCATAACTCGCGACACTGAACTCCGGGACCAACGTATAACCGCGCGTAGGCCAGGTCGGGTCATTGCGACGGTCGACGTTTGCGCGGATCCCGACAAAACCCACACGGATGTCGTCGGAAAGCAAGGCATTCCTGCGTACGACGTCACTCTCCTGGCGCGTGAACTTTTGTCCGTAAAATCCGGACGCGCTGGACCCGGCGCCCAGCCAACGTAACTTGCGGGTCAACGCGACCTCACCAACCCGGCTCATTTCCCAGGCGCTTTCCGTGGAACGCGCCTGGTTGCTGGCAGAGACTCCCAGATCAAACGGATAGTCGAAGATATACGGCTCCAGATACCCGGCACCGATATTGCGGCCGACGAGCGTCTTGTTCCCGATGGCGACCTGGCGAAGTTCCTGGTTGAATCCGGCACGCACGGAAACCTGACGGCCAACGCCTCCGATGTTCGAGTATGTGGCCTCGGTACTGAACCGGTATCCGTCCGCCAGCGACCATCCCGGGCCGAAAGAGACGGACCCCGCCTTGCCCTCACGGACATCAACAAGGATGTCCAGCTCTGGCTCCTCATCAGCCAGCGCGTTACGATCCAGAGGAAATATCTGGACGGACCGGAACAGTCCGAGGCCGACCAGGGCGCGACGTGAATCGGTGATCTTCTCGGGATCGTACCAGTCGCCAGGCGCGAAACGGAGTTCGCGCAAGACCACTTTTGCCTTCGTACGCGCCAGCCCCGTGACGGTAATGTTGCCGACCTTGACACGGGTTCCCTCAAAGACTTCCACGCTGACATCGACCAGGACCCGCCTCTTCTCAGGGCGGAATACCATGTCCACTTTCACGTCCGCGTAAAGGTATCCGGCCTGGAAGTACTTCGTCTTGATCATCTGCTGGAGTTTGAACAGGGACGAACGGTCCAGCGGCGCGTCAACGAGCAAGACACCATCAGCCTCGGGCAACTGGGTCAGTTCATCTGCCTGAAAATAACGGGCACCGTTGACCTTGATCGAACCGAGGACACGAGGAAGCCCCTCGTTGATGGCGATGGTCAGTTGCGCGTTGCCGGTGTCCTTGTCCCGCGACGGCGGTCGGTCGCGTACGACCACGTCCCAGTATCCTGCCGCCTGGTAACTGGCCTTGATGGCTTCAACGCCGTTGCGTATGGCATCGGGATCAAGGGGCGCCGAAGTATTCTGCCAGAAGCCCTTGATGTTCATCATGCCGACCAGTTCCCGGTACGAGAACCTTGTCGCGCCCTCGAAATTGAGAGCGCGCAAGGTGTATTGCGGGCCCGGATCGACGTCAAAAACGTAGACAACCTCGTCTTCGGACGGTCGTTCAAGCTTCGGTCCCGTTACTGCGACATCGCTGTATCCGCGTGACCGGTAACGCCGGACCAACTCTGCACCCATGGCGTCGGGACCAACAATCGTCGGGTCGATACCAGACAACTCGTCGGGCGCAAAAAGGTCATCGATCCGCAGAGCCGCCAAACTGGATGTCCTGCCGCGAATCTGGTACCGGATTCGCTTGCCGAGAACCCCTCCGATGTGCACGGTCGCCGTGTTCCTGGCAGGATGCAGGGTCAGCCCCGCCAACTCGATGCGGGCCTGGTTGTAACCGCGCGACCGGACTGCCTCGAGGATCTTCTCCACCGATTGACGGATGGCCTCCTCATCACAGATCTGGCCCGGATAGATGCCGCTGAACATACCGGATGGCAGGCGAATACCCATGTCGACCTTGTCGATGATGCATGGCTCACCCTCGCGAACTTTAGCCTGATAGACAACATACGTGTCGTCCTCGACTTCAGGCGCGATGTCGACCCGAGCGTCGAAGTACCCGCGCCGGTTCAGGTAGGCAATGAAGTCCGATCGAAGGCGCTCGCGCATGGCTGGCGTGTCAACCTGCCCCTCCACGCCCTGCGCCAGCGATTTCAACTGCGTACGCAAGTCCCGGATCGAACTGTCGACTTCGACCTCGCCGACAACTTTTGCCAGCGTGCCGCTGACGACGAACTTTCCGGTCCCGTCGCGGCTTCCTGAAGCCGGGGGCACATAACGGGCCTCCACGCGCAGGAAGTCCGCTTTCCGGCCAATGTCCTCCAACAAGCGCATCAGGTCCGCCGGAGTGTTGATCCCGGGATTGCGCTCCATCAAATTACGGTGCGTCGCGCCCGACAACAATCCCGGTTCGATTTCCCATGGATCGGCCAGGAGCGCTGGGGCGTGCGCGATGGCCACGAACGACATCAAAAGGCAAGCTACGCGCGGCGCCAGCCGTGACATTGACTCAAAAATTTCAGAGACCTTTTTCACGTCTATCTTCATCCGCCTCGACATCACGGGAACGAAAACCGGAACTTCAAGTCCGCGCCAGTGTCAGCAGGAACCGTGGTTTGCCCCTCGCTTGTGGCTGAACCCTGGCTTTGCCTTTCAACACCGACACCGAGTGTGATGTTTTCCGACAAGGAAACATCGCTCGACAATTTCATCGATTGCTCCTGGTCAACCCTGAGAACCACGTCCAGGTCCTCGCCCAGGTTGAGCGGCAAGTTGACCCGCAACAGGGGCTTGCCCTCTGGCGAGGCGTAAGTGTCGAAATACACTTCCTTGACGACTTTCTGGCCCGACAGGTCGAAGAGCTTCTCCACCGGTTCATCGAGCTGGCCCCAGATGAATCCAAGCGCCTCGGTCGCGGCGACGTTTTGTGTCTCTCCCAACGCCTGCTGTTCCTCCGGCAGTGATCCACGGCCAAGCAGCACAAGGATGTCCACCTTGCTGATGGCAGTCCCGTTCTGCCGGGTCGGAGGATCAATCGAAAAATCCACACGCGGACTCGAGGCGCGCCCCGACATGTTGATGTACACGCGGTAATTTTGCACTTCGCTGACGGCCGTGATTTCCAGAGTCGGATCAACACGCAATGGATCATCGAACGATATGATCCCCCGCGTGATCGAGAAATCACGCTTGTAAACAAACTTGCCGCGAACCACGTCGATCTGCCCCAGCACCGAAGGCTGCTGGTCTGACCCGCCAATCTGCAGATTTGTGCTGAGCAACGCCTGGATCAGCCGGTTGTTCACGTTGACCGTCTGGTCGGCGCGGATGGCGAGATCGAACTGGATCACGGGATCCGCGACCGCCGAGGGAATGACGATCGCCTGCTTGCGGATGGAATTCAGGATCTCGGCTGCCAGGTCGATTTCGCGCGTGGAACGCGCCTTCGTGACCTGAAGGTCTCCAGACAACCGGTAGGGCCGGCCTCGACCGGTCAATGAAAGATTCCCGCTGATATTCGATTCGAAACTCTTGAGGAACGCCACCGGGTAAACCACCGCGGCGTCCTCAAGGCGAACGTCCAGGCTGGACTCCGCTCCCTCCTCGCCGCCCCCAAGGGCGAGGGTCCCGGCTCCATCAATCCGGCCGCCCCCTTTCTGCGCGGTGAATGACTCAACCTGCACGACACCGTCACGCAGAGTCGCCTTGATCCTGATATTGCGCAGAGGCGGCCGGAAATCCGCGAGCCCGAGCGAGACGGGCTCCCAAGATCCAGCCGTGAACGGATTCGCCCGGACATCCGCGAAGTCAAACGCGTAAGCCAGATGGTCGACCGGCCCAGTCAGCTGCCCCTTGAAGGAAACCTTGCCCGTCGCGCTCTCGATTTGCGGTATCAAATCGCGCAGAAGCGACAGGTCAACGTTACCATCCAGACCAAGGTTCAAGTTGCGCGGCAGCCGGTTGTTGTCACGCAAGGTCGCCCGGATACGGGCTTGTTTCGACGCGATGACCAGGTCGTGCGAGGCCGTGGCCCTGAATGGACCACCTTCGAAGGCCACCTCAAACGGCTCCCTGGACTTGAAATCAACAACGCGCTGTTCACCAACAACCTCACGGAGCAACCGCCCGTCAATGCTGGCTATGGTCAACGCCCCCTTTGATCCCCAGAAATCACGGAACCCTCCCTTCATGTTCCACGATCCGGTCAGGTACAAATAATTGCGCGGATCAGCGGCAAACCAAGGAGTCGCCAGAAAACGCAAATCAACCCGGTTCGCGGTGAAAAACCACTCAAATGGGACCTCAGGCCGGCCCAGGTCAACGCTCATCCTGCCTTCCAGGGCGTTGCCACCCTGGTTGATGATCAATTCGCCACGACTGTCCGCCACGACGCCTTTCACACGCAACGGGGCAATGGCGCTGCCCATGAGCCTCGGGCGCAACACCGACATCTCGAACGCGCCCTCGAGGGCATCCATCCGCCCACCGAGCTTGATCTCCCCGCCGAGGAATCCGGCGATGCCCAAGGACTTGAATGTTTCCGCCAGCCAGGGCGCGCTGGACAGGTGGTCTGTGTCGGATTTCAAGTTGGAAATCGAATAAAGCCTGGCATCGATGTCCAGAGTGTCGCGACCGGAGATGCCCGCGCCGCGCGAGCGGATCACGTCCTTGACCCGCTCCCGTGCATGCTTGACGCGTCCGTCGATGGCCAGATCCCCGCGCAGGATGTTTATTTCAGCTATCCGCCACCCCTCCTTGTTGGAGGCAATCTTGCCCGCCGCGTGGTCGGCGATCCGGTCATCTTCCCATGCCACGTCGAACACACTTGCCGTGGCATCGACATCCCACCACAACGGGTCTTCAAGAAGCCCCGCCATGCGGCCTTGCAGGGACTCGATCCCGAATGAAACCGGAGCCGCAACCCGCAGAGTCTGCATGAATCCAGCGATAAACGGAGGGGTGAGGTTCGCGGCCCTGACTTCCGTATCCAGCCTCAACTTGTTGGCGACGTTCAACGAGCCTTTTTCGAGAACGATCTCAGCGCCGTCTTCCGGCAGGGCACGAATGTTGTCCCAACGGACGACATCTCCCTCGACCTGCCAGTTGCCGGTGACCTCACCTGGTCTCATCTTGTCCACTTGCAGGCCCGCGAAATTCAAGTCGCCTGAAATGAGAACGCGGCTGTACGGGCCATGGACCCGCGCCGAGAATGCCCCTGCACCGCGCAATGGAACCTGGGCAAAATACTCGCCGATCCGGGCGTCCGCCTGCCGCGCGTTGACCAGCATGTTGATCCCGGTCTTGTCATTGAACGTGACAGGCCCGGACAGCTCCAGCGATGTCGACGTGCCAGAACTGCGACAAACGCCGCCGGTACCATCAAACAAGATCCGTTTGGAGTCGATACCCAGCCTCAGGTTGAGCTGGCAATCCGGGCTGGTTGGAAAGGCGGAGTGATCGTATGGCGTCGCGGGCAACGTGATGTTGCGCGCCGTGACAGAGGCCGAGGCCTTCATGTGAAACGGGCTGGAGGTTCCTGACAGGTCCAGGTCGGCAGCCGTCATGTCCAGATCAAACGCGTCGAAATCAACCTCAAACACGTCCAGCAATTTTCGCAACGGCAAGCCATCTGGCTGGATCCGGAATGAATACAGCCCGGGTCCATCAAATCGCAAAATCCCTTTGGCGGTCCCGTAATTTTTCTCGCCCATGACCAGGCGCACGTCATCGAAAGAGATACGGTTCGCGTCGATGTCGAGTCGAGCCTTGAAATTGTGAAGTTTGTAACCACCAAAACGTGCCCCGGCGGACTCCGTGTCGGCCACGACGCTGAAGTCCGCCTTGCCGGGCGCGTCCCCCAAAGGCACTGAGAACTTCGCGCGTGCCAAGGCCTTCGCGGGACCGAGTGTCCCGGGAATGTCGAGGATCGCGCCGACAATTCCGATATCCCCTTTGAGGCGCACGCTGGCTTCCCCGGAAATCTTGCGCAAGTTCAATTGTGGCAAGAGCTGGTCCAGGGTGACGCGTACTGAGCCGTCGCCACTGAGACCCGCGCTGTCCATCCGCGATATCTTCAGGTCCACCGTGTTGGTGTTGTAGGTCGCGTCCGCGACAAGATTCGCGCCTGAGACATAAGTAGTCCCCCCGGCGCGAACGCCCACGTCCGCCGCCGACAAGGCCAGGGTGGCGCTGTCCCATCCCTGGATCGTCAGGCCCAGGTCGATACTCTCGCCGCGAAACCAGAATGCCTCGGGCGCATAGGGAACAGGCCGCGTCTTGCCGGCCTGGTAGAGCATGATGTTGGAGTTGCGCAGAATCACGCGACGGACCGGAACCGGAAATGACGGCGGCCATGCCTCCGTGGCGGTCTCGCGAGGTCTTCCGTCCGCAGGTTTGACGAGGTCCCGGAGTCCGGCCATGTCGCCCACCTCCAGGCGCAGGTTGTTCGCCTCGACGGACGCGAGTTGCGGTTGGCCGATCAGGATCGACCACAAGGACAGCGTGGCCCGGATATGGGCCGCAGAAAGTAGTCGTCGCGGGGCGGGCAGGTTGCCAGGCTCCGTGCCAGTTGCGGCTTGTGCGCGGCCAACCTCAAGCCCGTACAAATCAAGCGCCGGCGGAAAAACCTGCACCCGCATGACGCGGTAATCGGCCGTCAAATAGGTCGATTCCCGCAGGATGCGGTCGACATTGCGCCGGACAAAACGATGGGTGTAGGGGTTGTCGACGACGAGATTGAGCAAATATACGGCGGCCAGCAGCAATACCGCGAAGACAAGCCATTTCTGTTGTCGCTTTGTTACCGCCAAGCCCGCTCCAGCGCTCACTCTGGTTTCAACAAATCCAGAAGACCCGGTATCTTCGTCGTTTGCGAGGACGCCTCGCCGGTCGAGGTGCGCCCCGGACTCGCGCCGGCCGCGTCCACATGGTGCGCCGAGATCTCAGTCGCGCCTGCCATGAATGCCTCGATCATGGCCCCCTCGGCGATTCGCCCGAGGCGCGTCAAATTGTTGCCGGCCAGGGATATGGCACGCTGGACCGCCGGGGCCGGAAAAATCCGGCACGCGGCCGCGGGATCACATCCGGCCATGAGCAACCGGTTCTCGATCCACCGGCGCTGGTCGGCCTCGTCCGGGGCCCGCAGCCTGACTTTTGTCGCTCGCGCGTCGAGAGCACGTGGCCAGGCCGCGCACAAGGATTCCATCGCGTCAGTCTGGCCCAGCAGAAAGAACTGAATCACGCCTTCGACCAGTTCGCCCTGACGGGTCACCGCCAGCATGTACGCGGCCCAAGGCTCCCCGGCCAGGTACGCGGCGTTGTCAAAGATCACAGCAAGGCGCTTGCCGGAACCGCGCAGCGCGTCGAAAAGAGGCGCCAACGCGACCAGTTGCTCGCGAAGAGATCCACTGCCGGGGTCAACCGGTTGAACACCGAGCCGTGACGCCCCGAACGAGGCCATGCGCGCCGACAAGGCCGAAGGCTCAACCCCGGGCGCGCTGAGCGACAACAAAATTGCGTGATGGGTCGACTCCGCGAGGTTGTCGTAAAGCCAGCGGGCGAGCACGGTCGCGCCTGACCCCTCCGGTCCGCTCGCGACGACGACAGGCGCGTTCTCCTGCGCCGCGATCAACATCCTCGTCGCCGCGGCACGTTGGCTCTCGAGAAGCATTTGCGCCGGAACATCGAACCGGCCCAGGAAGGGCGAGTGGCGGACTCCCCAGAATGTCGTGAATCCGGCGTCTGTCATTTGCCTTCCACCCATGCGGCCTTCAGGACATGGAATCGCCCGGCCTGCCCGGCGAGAATCTTCTCGGCTTCATCAAGCCGGCCGAGGGAGCAATACAACTTCGCCAGGGAAAAACTGGTGTCTTCGGGCATGTACCGCATGCGCAGGAGGCGCAACAGGACCAGTATCGCGTCTTCCATCTCGCCCAGCATCAAGTGCATTTGGGCCTGGATCGCGCTGGTCAGTGAAAATCTGGGCGCGGCACTCGACGCGCTCTGCATCAAACGTTTCGCGAGGACAGTCATGGACAGTTCCGCGTAGATCGTACCCAGGATGATGAAGGCGATGATGTTCCCCGGATGGGACTTGGCGTGGCGCAACAGCTCGGCCTCGGCCCGATTGATCGCGTCGATCGTCGGAGTCACCAGGCCCGCGCGCAGGCCTGCCAGAGCCCTCGCGTTGGCCACCCGGTGGACAAATCCCGGGTCCTTGGCGAGTTCCACCAGGCTCCCGTTCAACGCGGCCGTGATGTCTTGGTCGCTCTGGACGAGAGCCCGCGCGCAAGCCGCAGCGGTGATCCCGGATGGCGATGTGATTCGCTTTGTCAGCGCCGAGAATCCCTGGATCACCATCATGCGCGAGATTGGCTTCACGATTGTTGTGAAACCAAAGTGCGTGGAGAAACCGTGCTCATCCTCAACCCGGTCACGGTCCAGCACTACCAGGACCGGTGCCAGCATCAACAACGGGTTGCGAATTTCGCGGAGGATATGCAACGCCGCGGGATATTGCTGTGTGTCCTCGAGGATCACGGCGGCATATCGACCACTCGCGTATCCCTGCAGCGCCAACTGCAAGGAATCGAGTCTGGGCGCCACAATCCAACCGGGCGAGGAAATAATTTGCGCGACCAGTTTGGAGTGGTTGTCACCGACAGCAACGTAGGCAATTTCCCTGCTTTCAGACATGGTCCAAAACCCGCCCTCGACCACCGGTGCCCTGGCGGTCAGAAATAGTGGAATTTATTAAAATTTTATCATATTGAGCGGGTCTGAAGGGAGAAGACGCCAAGCATGAAAAAACCGCCAAAATTATGTCAGGACCACGCTGGCATTCCCCGGATCATCCTGGGCAGTTCTTCTCCACGGCGGCGGGAACTTCTCGGACATATCGTGGCCCACGAGGCGCATGCGCCAGATGTCGAAGAAAAGCCAAAATCTGGTGAAGATCCGGGATCTTACACATTGCGTAATGCGCGCGAGAAGGCCGACGCCACCATCACGCGGATCGCAAACCGGGACGACCTCCGGGCCGGGAGCGCCATCGTGATCGCCTGCGACACGATCGTGGTCCTTGACGGGCACATCCTCGAGAAGCCCGTCGATGCGGCCGACGCCGCCAGGATGCTGGCCATGATCTCGGGCCGCACGCATACGGTGATTTCCGGACTCCGCGTTGTCAACGTCCAAGGCGCAAAAACATGGAAGGACAAGGCTTTCAAGGTCGAAACCCGGGTGACGATCAAAAATCTGTCGAGGGAAGAGATCGTCGCCTACGTGGCCACAGGCGAGCCCATGGACAAGGCTGGAAGCTATGCGGCCCAAGGGATTGGTGCATACATGATCGAGCGGATCGACGGTTCTTACAGCAACGTCGTGGGCTTGCCCCTGACCGAGCTGGTCCAATGCCTGCGCGACGACTTCGGCGTTCACCTTTGGTGATTTTTCCCGTAAGTTTTCCGAAATGCGGAGCTGAAAATCGATGGCGCTGATCTACTTCACATCGGAAGACCTTGAGGTCGAGGTCGACGAGGGCATCGCCCTGGTCGACGTCGCGGCCGAGGTCGACTGCGACATCACGTTCGGCTGCAAGTCCGGCAGCTGCGGGACGTGCCGCGTCCGCGTCGTCTCCGGCATGGACAACCTTTCCCCCGCCTCCACCGAGGAAAAAGATTTCCTCGACGGCTTCGGCGCGCATCAGGACGAACGCCTCGGTTGCCAGCTAAAGATCAACGGCGATTGTAAGATCCGTTACGTCGGCCTCGACGACCTGGAGGACTGACAGAACTGTGAGCACGACGACGACGCGAAAATCAAATCGCGGGAAGCATCCCGGTTTTTTTGAACTCGCAAAACGCCAGATCATGTTCCTCGATGGAGGCATGGGTACCCAGCTGCAACTGCACGACCCGACACCCGATGATTTTGGTGGCGCTGTTTACGAGGGCTGCAACGAACTTCTCTGCGATACGCGCCCGCAATGGATCCGCGAGATCCATGCGGCCTATCTTGACGCCGGCGCCGATGGCGTCGAGACCAATACATTCGGGTCGAACGAGATCGTCCTCGCCGAATACGGCATTCCGGAACGGACCTACGACCTGAATGTGACGGCCGCCAGGCTGGCGCGTGAAGTTTGCGACGATTTCACGTCGCGCCCGACCTACGTCATCGGTTCGATCGGTCCGGGGACGAAACTCATCACGCTGGGCCATGTCGATTACGACACGATGCTCAAAAGTTACCGCGCCCAGGCGATGGGCCTCATCGACGGCGGATCGGACGTACTCCTGATCGAGACGGCCCAGGACATCCAGCAGATCAAGATCGCAATCCGCGCCTGCCGGGAAGCGATGCGCGAAAGGAAGATCGAACTGCCGGTCATGGCCCAGGTGACGGTCGAGTTGACCGGCAGCCTTCTCGTCGGCACCGACATCCAGGCCGCCCTCGCGACACTCGAGATGTTCCCGATCGCCAGCCTCGGCCTCAATTGCGCGACCGGACCGGACGAGATGCGCAATCACCTGCAGTTCCTGAGTCAATCGGCGCCATTCATGCTGAGCTGCCTCCCGAACGCGGGCCTCCCCGACAACGTCAAGGGCAAGACGGTTTATCCTCTGGGCCCCGAGGCCTTCGCCGAAAAAGTCGCCGGACTCGCGCGCAACTTCGGCGTGAACATCGTCGGCGGATGTTGCGGCACGACGCCGGACCACATCCGCGCGCTCAGCCGTGCCCTATCAGACAGGAAACTTGGCGCGCGCGAACCCCGTTACGACAACGCCGTCTCGTCGCTTTACAACGCGCAGAACCTGGACATCGACGTCCGCCCCCTCTACGTCGGCGAGCGCACCAACGCCAACGGTTCCAAGTTGTTCCGCGACAAGCTCAAGGAAAACGACTACGACGGCCTGGTCCAGATCGCGAAAGGCCAGCTCAAGGAAGGCGCGCACATCCTCGACTGCTGCACGGCCTATGTCTCCCGCGACGAAGTCCGCGACATGCGCGAATTCCTGCAGCGCACTGTGACACAGGTCAACATTCCGATCATGGTGGATTCCACCGAATTCCCCGTGATTGAAGAGTCACTCAAGATCATCCCCGGCAAGGCGATCGTCAACTCGATCAACCTCGAGGATGGCGAGGATCGCGCCCGCAAGGTGCTCGAACTGTGCAAGACCTACGGCGCGGCCGTCGTCGCCTTGACGATCGACGAAGACGGCATGGCCAAGACGCGAGACAAAAAACTCGCGGTCGCGAAACGTATTTTTGACATCGCCCACGGCGAGTTCGGCCTGAAGCCGGGCGACATCATCTTCGATCCGCTGACATTCACCCTCGGGTCCGGTGACGCGGAATTCCGCCAGAGCGCCATCGAGACGCTCGAGGCGATCCGCATGATCAAGGAAGCCATGCCCGGCGTGAAGACGATCCTTGGATTGTCCAACGTCAGTTTCGGCCTCAATCCATACCCGCGGCGCCTGCTCAACAGCGTGATGCTCTATCACGCGGTCGAGTACGGACTCGACCTCGCGATCCTCAATGCCTCGAAAATCATCCCGGTGTTCAAGATCCCGCAGGACGAACGCCAGTTGTTCGAGGACTTGATTTTCGACCGTACCCGCGATGGCTACGATCCGCTGAAGGAAATCCTCGCCCGTTACACGGACAAGAAGGCCGTCAAGCGCATCGACGCGGCCGGCGCATCGGACATGCCACTGCCGCAGCGCCTCGCGAATCACATCATCGATGGCGACAAACTTGGCATCGTCCCGACGCTGAATCTCGCGCTGAAGCAATACAAACCCCTCGAGATCATCAACAATTTCCTCCTCGAGGGCATGCGCGTCGTCGGCGAGAAATTCGGCGCGGGCGAGATGCAGCTGCCGTTCGTCCTTGAGTCCGCCGAGGCGATGAAAGCCGCCGTGGCGCATCTCGAACCGTTCATGGACAAGGAAGAATCCGGCCAAAAAAAGGGCAAGATCCTGCTGGCGACCGTCAAAGGCGACGTCCACGATATCGGCAAGAATCTCGTCGACATCATCCTGACCAACAACGGATTTGAGGTCGTCAACATCGGGATCAAGCAACCGGTCGAGGCGATCTTGCAAAAGTACCACGAGGTCAAACCAGACGCGATCGGGCTATCCGGACTGTTGGTGAAATCAACCGCCATCATGCGCACGGATCTCGAGGAAATGACTCACCGCAATGTCACCGTTCCGGTGATTCTGGGCGGCGCGGCGCTGACGCGCCAGTTCGTTGAGGAAGATTGCCAGGCGGTCTACCGCGGCAAGGTCTACTACGCGGCCGATGCGTTCGAGGGCCTTCGCATCATGGGCCAGATAACGGGCCAGATCATGGGCCAATTGACGGGACAAGTCGCGGAACAGCCTGTGTCAACCGATTCACCGACTTCGACGGTCCCGTCGCAACAACAGCCTCCGTCGACACGGCCCCGCGTGCGCGCCGTCCGCCGCGGATCTTCTGCGACCGAACTGAGTAAAGACGGCCAGTCGTCGTGGGTGCGCCGCTTCAAGCAAATCCCCGCCCCGCCATTCTGGGGCACGCGCGTCCTCGAGACGCCTCTTCCGACGTTGTTTCCTTATCTCGACGAGTTTGCCCTCGTGCGGACACGCTGGCAGTTCGCGAAGGGCGAGATGGGTGACGCACAGTTCCAGGAAATCCTCTACGGCAAGGCCCGTCCCCTGCTCAACACGTGGCGGGCACGCGCGGAACGCGAGAAACTCCTGCAGCCAAAAGCCGTTTACGGTTATTTCCCGTGCGCTTCCGAGGGCAACAAGCTGCACGTTTACTCCGCGCCGGACAGCGACCAGGTCGTTACGACGTTTGATTTCCCACGCCAAAGGTCCAGCCGCCGCCTGTGCATCTCGGATTTCTACATGCCGCTGTCGTCCGGCCAACGTGACGTCATCGCCATGCAAGTCGTGACAATGGGCGCCGCGGCCAGTCATTTCGCGAACAACCTGTACTCGAAGAACCAGTACTCGGATTACTTCTACTTCCATGGACTCGCGACGGAAATGGCGGAGGCCTATGCCGAATGGCTGCATGCGCAGGTCCGCAAGGAACTCAAGATCAACACACGCGACTCGCGGAACATCCGTCAGTTGTTCAGTCAGGGATACCAGGGATCACGCTACAGTTTCGGCTACCCGGCATGCCCGGACCTCGAGGACAACAGCCGCCTCTTCAAGTGCCTGGACGCAACCAACCAGATCAAGGTTCACCTGACCGAGAACTTCCAGATGGTGCCGGAACAATCGACCTGCGCCATCGTCGCGTGGCACCCCCAGGCCCGGTATTTCGCGACCTAATTCGCCTTAAACTGCCCCCATCCATTGTTGATCACGCAGCCAGAAGTTTGAGCCGGGGCACCTGCCCCGGCGGTTTTTTATTCGCCGGATTTTTGAGCAAGTAATGATTGTGAAACCAGACGTAAAGATCCAAGTGGTCTTGCAGGCGGTCCATGCGCTTACTGATGCACCAGGTCTTTCGAATCAGTCGGTTGATGTTGGCCCGGGCCATCGCCGCTGTATGATTGAATGAAAACAGTGGATCAAACCCGATTTTTTTCAATTCTCCCTGTCCTGCAATACAGCCCCGCTGACCTTTTACGACGACATGCTTCGCATCCGGCAGAGCGAGCTTGATCAACGCGGGATAATGGGGACACTTGTCTGATGTCACCACGAGGCCCGGAGCCGCAACACGCCCCAGAGTCCTGAGGACCTCCAGTCGAGCCTCCCGTCGCTCGTCTTTTCTGGGGCCGTATTTTTTGCGACTTTTTGCTGCGAGGAGACCTTTTGCGGGCATGCTGCAAACGCGCAGTGCAATGATCTCCCTTGTTTTTTCCTCGACGACCATGGGGATGGACACTGGTTTTAATTTTGTATGAATCGACGACTCCATGTCGTCAAAGCAGGCTTTTTCCACGGGGGGCCGAGAGTCCAAATGTTTTTTGTTCACCTTTCTGGCCATGTCCCCCAGGGCGACAAGCCTGCGCGCGACAGTCTTCGGATCGATCCTCAGATGCCTTGCCACTCGCCTTTGAGACAGGCCTGAACACAATAAAAAAGTGAGATCCTGATTTACGTATGGTTTTTGCTGGCGCCAGATGGGTTTATGAGTCAGCGACGAAAAAGATTTGTTGCAGAGTCTGCACAGAAAACGCTGGATCCGCCGTCCATCGTATTGCCGGCGATACCACCCCTGGCGGACGACTTGAAACGAAGCACCTTTTTTTGAGGCAACTTCGGATCGACAAAATGGACATGAAAGGCGCCAGCTCATGGCGCCGAAACTACGTCTCAAGATTGCATGTCATGAAGTGACATCTGGAATTTGGTGAGCCGATTAAGGCAAATTCACAATGAAGTGGTCGAATTTCCGCGCCTTGACGAAATTCAATCCCTAGCGGACGGGGGCAGTTTACACGTCTACTGGCACGGAACTGGCAGTCAGCCTCCGGAGCGCAATGACGCGCCATGGCCAGAGAAGTTGTCATGTCACGGTATCGTCCACTCGTTTTGATTTGCCTGATCGCGACATCAATGTTCATGACTCCGCGATCCATGGCCAGCGCGAATGCGTCATGGAATCACCAGTGCGACGAAGAACGACAAAGTGCCCTTGAGAGCATCCTTGATGACGAGGCGATCCTGGGCGATCTCGACGATGAGAGCCGTGGTTCAATCATCGCCTGGGCTTCCGCATCGCTCGACACGTACGGGACCCGGTGCGCCTCAAGAATCACAATGCGCGCGTATGGGCTGCGGGTTAAAGAAGGGATTCGCGTGATCCGGGAGATGGCGCACTCGGGGACAACGCATCGCGCTGGGTGGCTCTACCGCGCGCGTCTGATCACCTGGCATCAACTTCACGCCCTCAAGAAAATGACTCTGATCGCAAACGAGAACGACAGTAACGCGCGCATGATCATGACGACCATGATCGCCCTCACTCCGTCATCCTGAGCGTAGCGTCAGAAGGACGACCATTCGTCATCCTGAGCGTAGCGTCAGAAGGACGACCATTCGCCATCCTGACCCTGAGCGCAGCGAAGGGGAAGGATCCTTTCTTGGAAGACAGGATTCTTCGGCCTGCGGCCTCAGAATGACGGGGTCCTCGGCCTCAAAATGACGGGGTCCTCGAACTCAGGTTCCCCATGACGACAGATGCGCCTCGGCACTGTCGCCCATCGTGACTTTCCCGCCCGGGAAGTATTCCAGCCAGCGGCGGTCGACGAGCTTTGAGGTTTCCTCGTCACAGAATAGTTCCTCGGGGTACCAGGGCTTCATGCGCGCGTCCAGCGCCACAGGCCCCTCGTATTCGACCCGGTTGCGTCCCAGTGACGTGCCCGCTGCATGCAGGTCCGTCTGCGGGTTGAACCGCGTGAACGCCGTCCAGATGAAACTTGGCTCGTTGCGCGTCGCGCGCGCCGCGTTGTCCACGGCGACAATAAACGGCCAGTCCTTGAACTCAGGCAACGTCGCGATCCGCGCGACAAGATCCGGAGCCTCCGCGTAACCGGGAACCTCGACCACGAGGCACCCCGGGCAGAACACCCGCACATCCTTCACACGCCGGTCGCTGACACTGCCGTGCCACTCACCCGGCAGCTTCCGGATCGCTTCGCCCAGGCCAAGGATGACCCCCTTGCTGCCCTTGTTGAGTTCGGGACCGGCATAATCCAGCGTGTCCATCGACGTCTCGGAAAAGATCAACAAGTCCTTGCGCCAATCGACGCGCTCAAGAACGTGGGTCAGGACCCGCGAGAATTCGCGCAACGGAATTGGCTTGTCGATCGCGAACAGAAACTTGGTCAAAGACAGCTGTCCCTCACCCAGAATCCGGAACACGGATGACAACGACTCGCGCCCGTAACGTTCCTTGATCACCGCGGCCGCGAGCGCGTGATACCCGGACTCACCGTAACTCCACAACTCGCGAACCGCCGGCATCACCAATGGAAACAGGGGTGAGAGCAGTTCGGTCAAGTAATCACCGAGGTAAAAATCTTCCTGACGCGGCTTGCCGACAACCGTGCACGGGTAAATGGCGTCCTTGCGGTGATAGATCGCTTTCGGGCGGAACACCGGAAAATCGTGGACCCACGAGTAGTATCCGTAATGGTCGCCAAAAGGCCCCTCCGGACGGCGCACGCCCGGCGGGATGAATCCCGCGAGGCAAAATTCGGCCTCGGCGATCGCGCCGAGATCCGGTTGCGCGGGGACTTTGCAGCGGGCAAGGCGTTGCCCTTGCAACAGAGACGCCAGCAACAACTCCGGGACGTTCTCGGGCAATGGTGCGATCGCCGACAGGATCATCGCCGGAGGCCCGCCCAGGTAAACATTTACGGGCAACGGCGTGCCTGCATTTTCGGCCTCGTGCAGGTGAAAACCAGCGCCCTTGCCGATCTGGAAATGCATGCCGGCCTCGCCAGCCTCGTGGATCTGAACGCGGTACATGCCGAGGTTCTCGGGCTTTCCACCGTGAGAGCCATTTCCGCGACTGTGGACCAAAGGCAACGTCAGGAACGGGCCGCCGTCCTTGACCCAGCTGGTCGTCGCCGGCAGTTGCGTCAAGTCCGCCCCGGGAATTTGCCGTTCCAGAACCGGGGCCCGCCGGACCGTTTTGAATCCAATCCCCGCCGCACGGAAGCCAAGGTCGCGCAGCCCCCAGATCTTACGGACCGACGGCGGCAGAAGTTCCTCGGGTAACGCCGCGACACGCCGGACGAATTGCTTGGCCTCGTCGCCAAACGCCAGGTCCACGCGCTCGCGCGTGCCGAACATGTTGCAGGCGACAGGAAATTTTTTGCCTTTGACGTTCCTGAACAGCAGGGCCGGTCCGTTGCCAGCGATGACGCGGCGATGGATCTCGGAAATCTCAAGCCGCGCGTCGACTTCGGCGTCGATCTCAACAAGATCGCCACGCGCGCGCAGGGCATCCAGAAACTGGCGGAGGTTGGTAAAACGCAGATGATTCATTGGTGCGGACCTCGACATGGGCTCGTTAATAATCCAATCCGCACTCTGCCGCCAACCTGTCAATTTGTTCGACACAGACTGGCCAGATCAGCCAGCCGCGCCCGGGCAAGATCCACCGCCGTCGCCCTTCCGCGTCAGCGGTCGCGCGACCAGGACTTAAAGAGCAACATCCTGTTTTTATTGATCTAAGATGGCATCCGGCCGGGCATTTGCGACGCCCAGGCCGGGGACCGGACTGCCTTGGCCCACGCCTTGCTCAGTCTGTCAGTGGGCGGGAGCAGTCCCGCCCGAAGAACTCTACCCAGAGGTGGCATGTGGAGTTGAAGAAGCGGTGGTTCAAGCAGAAGGTGGGAGGTTCCATGCCGAGCAGAAAAAGATCCGCAAACAAAACCCGTAAGATGATCCTGACAACAGTGATCGCGTCCCTGGCAGCCCTCGGAATCGGCGGCGCTGGTTACGTGACCTGGTCCGCCCTGAGCGCGACTTCAGCCGCTGAAACCACCGCGGCGAGGCAATCATCCAACCATCACGGATTCCGCTCTGCCGGGATTGCTGAAAAATCAGACACACTTGCCCATCAAAAAGTCGCCTCGCGTCACAAGATAAAGGCGAGCAAGTTCAAGACGGGCGCGTCCTGCAAGATCAGCAAGTCGAAGAAAAACAAGGTCGCGAATCACAAGGCATCCAAGCACAAACGCAAGAAACTGCATCGCGCTCACTGAGCCCGGGCCTGTCACGCGTTGTCAAAGCAGCCCGTTTCCGCAACAATAAAGGTTGTGGAAACGGGCTTTTACATTGGAATGATGATCCGGCGAACCGGGATCCGTCGCGCCGCGGCAGCGATACGACTGCTCGGCCTTGCAGGACTCGCGTGCGCGACGCTGTGCCTCGTGCCGCTGGCACCGGTTTTCGCGCAGGATGAAGCGCCCCCGCACGGAGCCC
>Ga0214921_10001526_pt1 | contig 39289 bp, 31 predicted proteins | sample LL1505_MetaG_FD_177992 | JGI IMG/M metagenome (GOLD analysis project Ga0214921, IMG submission 177992) | Freshwater microbial communities from Lake Lanier, Atlanta, Georgia, United States - LL-1505 | ecosystem: Environmental > Aquatic > Freshwater > Lake | place: USA: Georgia | collected...
TGCCGCGACGGCGCGTTCGCCGACCAGCGGCACGGGCTTGAAACCGAGCGCGGCCACTTTGGCGAGGATGCTCGCCAAGTTCAAACGCGCCGTATCCCAGACGACCGAGACGCGCCGATCGACGACGTTGATGTCGACCCGGCGCAAGCCGGGCAGTGCTTCGAGCCCCGTGCGTATCGACCGGGCGCAGTTGGCGCAGTGGATGCCCTCGGCATTGAACACCGCATGACCTTCGCCCGCGGTTTCGCTGCTCCAGTGTCCGGCGGCGAGCGTAGGGCTGATGGCGTTCATCGTGGAGTCGACGGTGCGGGGTAGATCAACTTTTGATCGACAAATGTTCGAGCGGGGTGCGGAATCTGGAGCGTAGTCGCCATGGTGCACCGGATTCGGTCGTGCCGTCGATCTGTATCCACCAGCGGCCTGTTTCCAGCGGCAGGATGCGCCCGATGTACGCGCCCGTCGCATCGCGCCGCAAAACGGTCTGGCGATCGCGCATCGGCAGCGTCGTGTGCGTCAGATGCACGCTGAGCGTCGGCGGCAGTGCCGTGTCGTCGCCTGCCTGCGCCGTCAGTCGCAGTTGACCGTCGCGACTCATGTCGAGTTCGAGTGCGAGCCCCGCTTCGCCTGCACGCCGCGCCGCGGCAAAGTCCGCATCGAGCGCACGACCTTCGACGGCGTAGCTCGCGGGCAGTTCGGGCTCTGCGCTGCGTACCGCTTCGAACACCAGCAGGATGCTGGCGAGCACCGCGAAAGCAGGGATGCCGAGCATCACGAAGAAGGCCGCACCACCGCGTCGTGCGTTCAGGGTCGTCTCGGACATGAGGGCACCTCAATCACGTGGGGCAAAGAAACGTGCGTCGGCCTGCGCCTGCAAAGACGGTGCGTCGGTGGCGACGATGCGCAAGCGCAAGCGTCCGACGGCATCGTGGCGTTGTTCGAGCGCGGCGCGGCGGACGCGAACCGGAGCGTTGAATATTTCGCCGGCGGGTACGTCGAACTGCGGCGCGATCGGATCGAGGCGATATCCCGCATCGCCAAGTTCGACCCGGAAGCGGTGCGGGATGGCGTCCTTGTTCATGATCTTGAGCAGATAGACGTTTTCGATTGCGCCGTCATCGAGTGGGCGATAGAGCGCATTGCGATCGTGCAACACGTCGAGCGCGACCGGTGCTCGTCGGCCGAGCGCGATGACAAAGCCCGCGCACAGCGCGAGCAGCAACACGCCGTAGACGATGATGCGGGGTCGAATGATGCGCGTGCTCTGGTGATCGAGATTGTTTTGCGTCGCATAGCGCACGAGGCCGCGCGGGTAGTGCATGCGATCCATCACGGAGTCGCAGGCGTCGATGCACGCCGCGCAGGCGATGCATTCGTATTGCAGCCCCGCGCGGATGTCGATGCCGGTCGGGCAGACTTGCACGCACAATGTGCAGTCCACGCAGTCGCCGAGCCCGGCACTGCGCGCGTCGCTGCCTTTGCGACGCCCGCCGCGCGGTTCGCCACGCTCGAGGTCGTAGGTGATGATCAAGGTGTTGCGATCGAACATCGCGCTCTGGAAGCGCGCGTAGGGGCACATGTATTTGCAGACTTGCTCGCGCAGAAATCCCGCATTGCCGTAGGTCGCAAGGCCATAGAAAAAAATCCAGAAACTCTCCCAGGGGCCGAGCGCCCCGGTGAGCGCGAGTTCGCCGAGCAGGGTGATGGGAGTGAAAAAGCCGACGAAGGTGAACCCGGTCCACAGCGCGAAGCTCACCCAGAGCAGCTGCTTTGCGCCTTTGCGGCCGAGTTTATGCAACGACCACGGCGCCGCGTCGAGTTTCATGCGCCGCGTGCGATCGCCTTCGGTCACGCGTTCCATCCAAAGAAAGACTTCGGTCCATACCGTCTGCGGACAGGCGTAACCGCACCACAGGCGACCGGCGACTGCGGTGAAGAAAAACAGGCTCAGCGCCGCGATGACGAGCAGCCAGGTCAGGAAGATGAAATCCTGCGGCCAGAGCGTGAGTCCGAAGAGATGGAATTTGCGGGCGGGCAGGTCGAAGAGGATCGCCTGTCGACCGTTCCAGCGCAGCCACGGCAGGCCGTAGAACAGTCCGAGCAGCAGCCACGCGGCACTGATGCGCAGGGTCGCGAAGCGTCCGGCGATGTCGCGCGGATAGACTTTTTGATGGGCCGCGTAGTAGGACTCGTCCGCTTGCGCGCCGCTTTTGATCGTGTCGGTCATGCGGCGTTCAGGGCGACGAACGGCGGGACGGCGCGCTCAACAACCACGCCGTGAGCGACGCCGACAGGGCTGCGATCATCCAGAACAAAAAGAATCCGACGCTGTACAGCGCGGTGCGCGAGGGTGGCGCAGCGGCGGGCGCGAGCATTTCGATCGCCGGCCTCGGATCGACGAACGCGAAGAACACCATCGTCGCGCCGCTGGCCGCGAGGAACGACGTCCAGAGTACCGTCAGCCAGATGCGGCCGTGCGTACCGAGCGACTCATGGTTGGCGACTTGCGACACGCAGTTCTCCGAGGCTCTGCACGTAGGCCGCGAGCAACTTCACGCGCAGTGCGCCGAGACGCTCGCCGTGCGCCGGCATGTTGCCTTGACGACCTTGGGCAATGGTCTCGCGCACGCGGTCGGGCGTTCCGCCGTGCAACCAGATGTTGTCGGTGAGATTCGGGGCGCCGACGTCCTGATTGCCCTTCGCATCGGGACCGTGGCAAGCGATGCAGTACGTCGCGTAGTGCGTCCGGCCCGCCGCGACGTCGCCGCGCGGTGCTTTGCGGCCCGAGAGCGACATTACGTAGGCCGTTACATCATCCACGCCGCCTGCGCCGAGCACTTCGCCCCATGGCGCCATCACGCCCATGCGGCCTTGCGTGATCGTCGTCTCGATCGCTTCGGCGGTTCCGCCATACAACCAATCGCGATCGGTGAGATTGGGAAAGCCGCGTGCGCCGCGACCGTCGGAACCGTGACAGGCGGCGCAATTGTTGGCGAACAGATTGCGACCGATGGCGAGTGCTTGCGGATCGTGAGCGAGATCTTCGCTGCTGCGGTTGCGGTAGACCGCGAGCACCGCTTCGGCGCGTCGCTCCTGATCGGCTTGCAACTGATCCCACTGTCGTTGTTGGGTCCAGCCGAGCGCGCCCGGATTTTTGCCGAGACCCGGATACAGAATCACGTACGCGACGGCGAACACCACCGTGAGCACGAACAACCACAGCCACCAACGCGGCAGCGGGTTGTTGTACTCGCGCAGATCGCCGTCCCAGACGTGGCCGGTCGTATCTTCGGTCGAGGATTCCTCGCCGCGTCGCTTGCGCATCCAGACCAGCAAACCCACCGCGGCGATGGTGTTGAGAATCGCGGCGAGGGCGATGAACAGACTGACGCCGTTGCTCATGATGGATCTTCCTCGAGCGGCAGTTTCGCCGCGGCATCGAACGTGTCACGTCGGCGCCGACTCCAGGCCCAGACGACGACGGCCGTGAAGGCGATCATCGCGAGCAAAGTTGCCACGCCGCGCAGAATTCCAAGGGTTGCAGCACTCATGTCGGTCACTTCCAGTTTTTGGCCGCGATGCCCAGCCCTTGCAGATAAGCGACCAGCGCGTCGAGCTCGGTCTTGCCGCGCACGGCCTCGGCGGCGCCTTTGATATCGGCATCCGTGTACGGCACGCCGACCACGCGCAGCGCAGCCATCTTCCTGCCGGTGAGCGACGCATCGATTGCCGCATTCGTCAGCCACGGGAAGCCCGGCATGTTCGATTCGGGCACGAGGTCACGCGGATTTTGAAGGTGCAGACGCTGCCACTCGTCGCTGTAGCGACCGCCCACGCGCGCAAGATCGGGACCCGTGCGCTTGGAGCCGAACTGGAAGGGGTGGTCGTAGACGGACTCGCCAGCTACCGAGTAGTGACCGTAGCGCTCCGTCTCGCCGCGCAAGGGGCGCACCATTTGCGAGTGGCAGTTGTAGCAGCCCTCGCGCAGGTAGATGTCGCGTCCTTCGAGTTGCAGTGCCGGGTACGGTTCGATGCCGGGCGCGGCCGTAGTCGTCTCTTGCGAGAGCATCAACGGCACGATCTCCACCAGGCCGCCGATGCTGATGACGACGGCGATGAGGATGCCGAGCAGACCCGTGTTCTTTTCGATGATGTCGTGTTTCATGCGTGTGGTGCTCCGCTCACGCGTGGGCCGGTGCCGGAATCGCGACGTCGGCCGCCTTGCCGGCGCCGACGGTCTTGGCGACGTTGTAGACCATGATGAACATGCCGCCGAGCACCATCGTGCCGCCCAAAAGTCGCACTGCGTAATACGGATAGGTCGCCTTGAGCGCTTCGACGAAGGTGTAGGTGAGCGTGCCGTCGGGATTGGTCGCGCGCCACATCAGCCCTTGCGTGACACCCGCGATCCACATCGACGCGACGTACAGCACGATGCCGATCGTGAACACCCAGAAGTGCACGTCGATCAGTTTCGTGCTCCACATCTCCGTGCGACCGTAGAGCCGCGGGATGAGCATGTAGAGCGAACCGACCGAAACCATCGCCACCCAGCCGAGCGCGCCGGAGTGCACGTGGCCGATCGTCCAGTCGGTGTAGTGCGAGAGCGCATTGACGGTCTTGATCGACATCATCGGCCCTTCGAAGGTCGACATGCCGTAGAAGGACAGCGAGACGATCAAAAACTTCAGGATCGGATCGGTGCGCAATTTGTGCCAAGCTCCGGAGAGCGTCATGATGCCGTTGATCATTCCGCCCCAGGAGGGCGCGAGCAGCATCAGCGAGAACACCATGCCGAGCGTCTGCGCCCAATCGGGCAGGGTCGTGTAGTGCAGATGGTGGGGCCCGGCCCACATGTAGATCGAGATCAGCGACCAGAAGTGCACGATCGACAAGCGGTACGAGTAGATCGGGCGTCCCGCCTGCTTGGGGATGAAGTAATACATCATGCCGAGAAACGCGGCCGTCAGGAAAAACCCGACGGCGTTGTGGCCGTACCACCATTGCACCATCGCGTCGACGACGCCGGCGTACGCCGAGTAACTTTTGGTCAAGGTCACCGGAATCTCTGCGCTGTTGACGATGTGCAGCACCGCGACCGTGATGATGAAGGCGGCGAAGAACCAGTTGGCGACGTAAATGTGCTGAACTTTGCGTTTGACGAGCGTGCCGAGGAACACGATCGCGTAGGCCACCCAGACGACCGCGATCAACAGGTCGATCGGCCATTCGAGCTCCGCGTACTCTTTGCCGGTCGTCCAGCCCATCGGCAACGAGATCGCCGCGAGCACGATGATGGTTTGCCAACCCCAGAAGGTGAATGCGGCAAGCCGGTCCGAAAACAGACGCGTGTGGCAGGTGCGCTGCACGATGTAGTACGAGGTCGCGAAGATCGCCGAGCCGCCGAAGGCGAAGATCACGGCGTTGGTATGCAGAGGCCGCAGCCGGCTATAGGTGAGCCAGGGAAGGTCGAAGTTCAGTTCCGGCAGCAGCAGTTGTGCGGCGATGATCACGCCCACCAGCATGCCGACTACGCCCCAGACGACGGTCATGAGTGCGAACTGCCGCACCACTTTGTCGTTGTATTGAGTGATGCCGAATTGCGTCGCCGTCATCGTCCATTACCTTGCTCAGCGCGCCTGTGGCGCGACGGCGCAATGTTCGCTGGAACACGGCAGCACATGAATAAGTAGAAGACGCAGGGGTGCCCTGCCGCCGGCGGTGGAGTCGGGGGGGGCGACGGTCGCCCGTCGAGGTCAGTCGACGTGCGCGCCCTCGAGGTCGAGCACCATCCGCACGAGTTGCGCGAGCGAGGCCGCGCCCATTTTTTCCATCACTCGTGCGCGGTGGATTTCGACCGTGCGCTGGCTGACGCCGAGGTCCCCGGCCATGACTTTGTTGGCCTTGCCTTGCGTGACGAGCGTGAGCACCTCGCGCTCCCGCGGCGTGAGCGAGTCGAACCGCTCGCGGATGGCGTCGCGTTTGGCGAGTTCGGCGCGATTGTTGCCGTCGGCGGCGAGCGCCCGTTGCACGCGGTCGATCAGTTCCTGATCACGGAACGGCTTTTGCAGAAAATCGAACGCGCCGTGCTGGATCGCTTCGACGGCCATCGGGATATCGGCATGGCCGCTGATGAAGATCACCGGGATGATGGCGCCGCGACGGTTCAGTTCGTGTTGCAGTTCGATGCCGCTCATGCCGGGCATGCGCACGTCGAGCACGAGGCAGCCGGCTTGCGACGGATGCCAGGCCGCCAAAAAGTCGGCGGCCGACGCATAGGCCATGGCGGGCAGCCCGACCGATTTGAGCAACAGTCGCAGCGAGCTGCGTACGGCGTCGTCGTCGTCGACGATGAACACGGAGGCATTGCGGTTCATTCTTCGTCTCTCCCGGTCGGGCAGGGCAACTGCAAAGTGAAACGTGCGCCTCCCGCAGGCGCCGTCGCATACAGCAGTTTACCTTGGTGTGCTTCGGCGATTGTGCGGCTGATCGCAAGGCCGAGCCCGGTGCCCGTTTCTTTGGTGGTGCAGAACGGATCGAAAATGCGTGCGACCAGCTCCGCCGGTACGCCCGGTCCGTTGTCTTCGATCTGCACTTCGAGCGCGACGCCAGGACGATGTCGTGTGCGGATCCGCACCGTTCGCTGGCCCCGCGGGCGTTCCCCGAGCGCTTCGATCGAGTTGCGCAGGAGATTCAGCAAAATTTGCTGGATCTGGATACGGTCGACCGACGCGACAGGAAGGTCGTCAGCGAGTTCGGCGACCAGTTGCACGTCGTTGAGACGCGCGTCGCTCTGCGTGAAAACGAGCACTTCGCGCACCAATTCGTTGAGGTCGGCGGCTTCGAGGCGCGTCTCGCGATTTTGCACGAGCGCCCGCAGCCGTCGAATGATTTCGCCGGCACGCAAGGCCTGCCGCTGGATTTGCTCGAGGGCGAGCGGCACGTCGCCGTCGGGGTCGGCGGCCGACGGCGACGCCGCCGCGAGGCGCGTCGCGGCGCTCGCATAATTGGCAATCGCGGCGAGCGGCTGGTTCAGTTCGTGCGCGATGCCGGCGGCCATTTCGCCCATGGTGGCGAGACGCGAGACGTGCGTCATGCGTTCCTGCGCCACGCGGGCATCTTCGGCGGCGCGACGGGCGTCGCTCACGTCGAGCAGCGTGCCGACGACGCGCATGCCGCCGCCTTGGGCCGGCGTGGAGGTGTAGTTGATTTGCACGTGTCGCAGTTCACCCGCGGGCGTGAGCACCCGAAATTCATCGAGCCGGGTGCCGGGTTGTCCGACCACCTGGCGCCACACCTCGGCGTTGCGCGCGCGATCTTCGGGGTGGATGCGCGCGAGGAGCTCGGCGACGTCCAGGCCCTGCGTCGGATGGGACGGTGGCTCGAGACCCAGAATGCGATACATCTCCGGGGACCAGAAAGGCTGGGCCGGCGCGCCGTCAGTGCCGCCGTGAAACATTTCGAAGTTCCCGAGCTTCGCGATTTCCTGTGCCTCGTTGAGGAGCAAGCGCGTGCGTTCCATCGACTGCTCCATCGCGCGTCGATGGGTGATGTCTTCGCCCGAAGCGAAATAGCCGACCAGACGACCGTCGGCGCCGCGCATCGGCATCAAGCGCCAGCCGATCAGTCGGCGCTGGCCGTCGGCGGCCAGCACTTCGTGTTCTAGGTATGAATCTTCATCGGCGGTGGCATTGGCCACGCGCTCGATGTCGCGGCGCACGCGTTGATGCTGTGCGGTCGGCACTGCCACCTCAAGCCAGTCGCGCCCGAGCAGGTCGATTTCGCGCCGCGCGAGCGTTTCGCAACCTTTGCGATTGACCAATTGCACCCGCAGATCGGCCGAGAGCGCGAGCAGGAACACCTGCGCGATTTCCAGATAGAGATTCGCGCGATCCCGCTCGCGACGAATCGCGGCCATCGCTTCGCGACGCAGGGTGATGTCGTGCAGCAGACCGATGAAGCGCGGCGGGTTGGCGCCATGGATTTGTCCGACCGACAGAAACACGGGAAATTCCGTGCCGTCTTTGCGGCGCGCGTCGACTTCGCGACCGACGCCGATGATGTGCGGCACGTTGGTTTTCATGTACCGCGCCATGTAGTGATCGTGCGAATCGCGATCGGTCGCGGTCATCAGCACGCTCACGTTTTTGCCGATCAATTCGTCGGCCGCATATCCGAACAGCCGTTCTCCCGCCCGATTGAAACTCTGGATGTGACCGGTGTGGTCGATGAGGATGACGGCATCGACCGTGGCGTCGAGCAGCGCCTGGAATTCGCCCTGCGAGGGTGCCGTTGTGTTGCCGTTCGAGTTCATGCCGCGCGCGCGTCGAAAGTTTGGTTGATGCTAGCACGGCGCCCGCGGTGTCTCGTCGCGCGTCCTCGGGCGTACGTAGTTTTCGCAATGGTCGACCGCAGGGGCGGCGTGCGACGGTGCACCAACCTTCGTTTGGGTGGGATCGCCGATGATCACTTTGGATGCGGCACGCAGTCGTCTGCTCGCGCGGCGTACGGAAATAGCCGAACGCGCTCGCCGTACTGCGGCCGAGTTGCGACGCGAACACGAGCCGCTGTCGGCCGATTTCGGCGAGCAGGCCGTGCAGCGCGAAAACGATGAAGTCCTGCAAAATCTCGACGATGCGGCGCGCAGCGAACTGCAGCGCATCAATCGGGCGCTGGCGCGCATCGAGCGCGGTGAATACCTGCGCTGCGTCGCGTGCGGCGCGCCGATCACCGCGTCGCGTCTCGAGGCGGTCCCGGATACCGACCGCTGCATCGCCTGCGCATGAATCGGATGTCCTTCATCGTGGTGGTTGCCGAGCGTGCGTCGGGATCGAACGTCGCCGTGCACAAGGCCGTCATGATCGCGCGGCATTTCGGTGCGCACATCGAATTGTTCACCTGCGAGGACGAACACGGCATCGCCTACGCCGCCGGTGCGGCGGCCGATGCGGCGCGTGCGAGTCGCCTGGCGGAGAGCCGGCGGTTTCTCGAGGCCTTGCGCGGTTCGGTCTCCGCGCGCGACGTGACGCTCTCCATCCAGGCGGCTTGTGCGCCGACGGTGAGCGCCGGGATCTGCCGGCACGTCCGCATCGTCAAACCGTCGCTGGTCATCAAAAGTTTTACCGATGCGGGCGTGCAGCCGGCGCCCTTGCCGTCGATCACCGACCTGAACCTGATTCGCGCCTGCAGCGCACCGCTGTTGTTGACCTATGGACGTTCGTGGAGTCCGTCGCCCAAGATTTGCGCGTTGCTCGCGGCGGAGTCGAAACTCGCGCGTGGCGACGCCGCGGAGTTGATGGCGGCGGCGAAACATCTGGCCGAGGGGTGTCACGGCGAGCTCGAGGTGTTGCGCGAGGGGCAGGGCGAGGAGGCGCTGGCGCGCCACGTGGCCAAGCAGCGGATCGACGTCATCGTCGTGGCCGCGCATGATCGCGCGTTGACGGATACGTTTGCCGGTGCGGTCGGTTGCGACGTGCTGATCGTGCCGCCGCCAGCGCCGTCAGCCGGTGTGTTGCGCGGTGTTGCGTCGGTCGTCGCGAATTCGGTTCACGGTCAGAACTGAAAAGGCCACGATCGCGCCGATCAGCACGATCATCAGCAATCCCAGCCAGCGCCCCACGCGAAACGCCTCGAACAGCCCGAGACCCACGCCGAGCGGCGTGCTCACCATCAAGATCGGTTTGGCAATGCGCATGGGGCGAGAATAATCGCTTCGGCGACGCAGGCACAGGGATGCGCGCCGCCGCCCGTCGGCCGGTTTGCGGGCGCACCCGAGTACCGTTACGCTTCGGCCCATGAGCAAGCGAACGATCCTGTGGTTGGTACTGTCGGCCTGCCTCGCGCACGGCGAACTCTCTCACGCGCAAGCGGCCGCCGAGCCGAAGGCGCTCGACGACGAAGCGGTGTATCAGCAACGATTCGATCGCCTGCAGAACGCCGCGCGACTCGGACTCGGGCTCGAGAGTTACGAGCCACTCGAAAAAGTCGCCGGTGCGCGGCGCGTGCGCCCTTTGCCCGTGGCGCGAGCTGCCGAGGTGCGCATCGCGCCGCAGGCATTGTCCGCAGCGCGTGATTATGCGGCGGCCAACAATTCCTCTGCGCTGCTCGTGTGGCATCGCGGCAAAGTCGTCGAGGAGAGTTATTTCGGCGGCTCGACCCGTGCATCCACCTTTCCGTCGCGCAGTTTGGCCAAGCCGGTCGGCGCAGTCGCGATCGGTCGTGCGATCGCGCTCGGCAAGATCAAATCACTCGATCAGCCGGTGGTCGATTTCATCGGCGAATGGCGCGGCGATGCGCGTCGTTCGCGCATACTCGTGCGGCATCTGCTCGATATGCGTTCGGGGTTTCTCGCGCAGGGTCCGGCACCGAAAGCCGACGACATTCTGAATCGCGCCTATCTGCATCCGCGTCACGGCGAAATCATCGTGCGTGAATATCCGCTCACCGACGATCCGGGCACGCGTTACGAATACAACAATGCGATCGCCGAACTCGTCGCGCTCGTCATCGAGCGCGCCACGGGCGTGCGTTACGCGGATTTCATCTCGCGTGAAATTCTGCAGCCCATCGGCGCACCGGGCGGCGAGATCTGGGTCGATCGTCCGGGTGGGCTTGCGCATTCGGGCTGCTGTTTGATGTTGCCGCCCGAGAGCTATCTGCGCCTCGCGATTTTGTTGATGCAGGACGGCAGCTGGGAGCGACGCCGCTTGCTGCCCGAGGGTTACGTGCGCGCGATGCGCACCGCGACGGCCGAGAACCCGTACTACGGCCTCGGCGTCTATGTGCCGGGCCCCTACATCAAGCGCCGCGGGTTCGCGAATCCTGCGCGCGACACCGAGTCGCGACGCGTGCTGCATTCGGAGCCGTATTTGACCGACGATTTGTTCCTGTTCGACGGCAACGCCAATCAAGTCGCGTTCATCATGCCGACCGAGCAACTCGTGGTGCTGCGGGTCGGCAACGATCCGCCGCGCAAGGACGGGCGCGAGTGGGACAACAGCTTTTTGCCGAATACGCTGTTGCGAGGCTTGGCGCCTTGACCTGGTCCGGGTGTTATAGTTAAATACAACACCTGTTCAGTGGCCGGATTTCCGTGCGGAATCCGTGTCTTCGCCAACCGCCTTGATTTTCGGATTTGCCAACCATGGATGATTTCAAAACGCGCGGCGCAAGCCTGCGTGATCGCCTGCTTTCGACCCCCGCCAGCATCCGCTGGGTCTGCGGGATCATCGCCCTGTTGGTCGTAGTGGGCTTGCTGCGTACCCGTCTGGCATCCACGCCCGTGTCGGGGCCGAGCTTGCCGCCGCTCGTCACGGCCTCCCCCGTCAAGGTGGCGGAGATCGCCGATCTCGTGAACATCACCGGCACCTTGGGTGCACGTGAAGAGGCGGCGATTTCTTCGGAAGGCGAGAGCGGACGCATCGCGGCCGTGCTCGTCGAGATCGGTGATCGCGTGCGCGCAGGGCAGGTGCTCGCGCGCCTCGACACGGCCACGATCGCGCCGGCGGTCGGCAGTTTGCAGGCGCAGCTCGAAGAGGCGCGCGCCAATTCGGCGGTCGCCGAATCCGACTACCGTCGCGCGCAGGCCGTGGCCGCGATCGGCGCGTTGTCGCAACAGGACATCGACAAGCGGCGCGCGAGTGCCGTGGCCGCCGAAGCGCGCGTCAAAGTCGTCGCCGCCCAATTGAACGAAGCGACTGCACGACTGCGTCGCACCGAGATTCGTGCGCCGTTCGACGGCCTCGTGCTGACGCGTGCCGCCGAGGTCGGACAGCTTTCGAGCCCTGGCGCCGCGCCTTTGTTTCGGATCGGTCGCGCCGGTGCGATCGAAATGCGCGGCAATGTGGCTGAAGCGGATTTGCCAAGGTTGCGCGTCGGGCAGCTCGCGGTGGTGACGGTCACGGGCGTCGCGCGCGAGTTTCGCGGCTCGGTGCGTCTGATCGGCGCGGTGATCGACGGTCAAACGCGCCTCGGCAGCGTGCGCGTCGCACTCACGCCGGATCCGGACCTGCGACCCGGCGCCTTCGCGCGCGGTCGCGTCGAGGTCGGCAAGGGTCGCCGCTCGATGGTGCCGCAAACGGCGATCCTCTCGGATCTCGACGGCAACTACGTGTACGTCGTCGACCCGCAAGGCGTCGTGCAGCGACGCAACGTCAATGTCGCGCAGTCGCGTCCGGAAGGGGTGGTGATCGCCTCCGGTCTCGCCGACGGCGAACGCGTGGTGTCGACGGCCGGTGCGTATCTGCGCCCCGGCGAAAAAGTGCGACTCGCGAAGGAGTGAGCGCACGATGAAGAACATTTCCGCGTGGGCGATCCGTCATCCCACGTTGCCCATCGTGCTGTTCATGGTGCTCACGTTTCTCGGCGTGGTGTCGTTCATCCGTTTGCCGATCAACCTGAACCCGGACATCAGTTTCCCGCTCGTCAACGTGACGGTGGTGCAACCCGGTGCCGCCCCGTCGGAAATCGAATCTCAAGTCACTCAAAAAATCGAAGGTGCACTGCGCGGCGTCAGCGGCGTGCGCAACATCAGCTCGCGCGCCTCCGAAGGCGCGTCGTTCACTTTCGTCGAGTTCCAGATCGGCACGCCGCTCGATCGCGCCGTGAGCGACGTGCGCGATGCCATCAGCAAAGTACGCACCGAGTTGCCCGAAGGTATCGATGAACCGGAAGTAACCCGCGTCGACGTCGAGGGTGGTGCGATCGCCTACTACGCCGTCACCACCACGGAACTCACGCCCGAGCAGCTCAGTTGGTTCGTCGAGAACACGGTCGCCAAGCGTCTTTTGGCCTTGCCCGGCGTGGCGCAAATCGAGCGCGGCGGTGTCACGCGTGAAATCCGCGTCGAACTCGATCCGGCTCGCATGCAGGCGCTGGGCATCACGGCCGCCGAAGTGAACCAGCAGTTGCGTCAGCTGAATTTGAATGCGCCGGGCGGTCGCGCGCAGGTCGGTGGCGGCGAGCAATCGATCCGCGTCATCGGTTCGGCGCGCACGGCGCAGGATCTGGCGGCGACGCAGGTGCGACTCGCCGGCGGCATGCTGGTGCGCTTGCAGGATATCGCCCATGTGTCGGATGCCGTCGCCGAGCAGCGCAGCCTGTTTCGAGTCAATGGTCGCGAAGCGACGAGCTTCGGCGTCTCGAAGGCACGCGGGGCTTCCGATGTGACGACCCTCGATCGGGTCGAGGCCGACATCGCCAAGTTGCGCGAGGAATATCCGAACATCGGCATCAAGCGCGTGTTCACCACGGTCGAGAACACGCGCGCGTCCTACCGTTCGGCGATGACCGCGATGATCGAGGGCTCGATCCTCGCCGTGCTCGTGGTGTTCATATTCTTGCGCGATTGGCGTTCGACCGCGATTTCCGCGCTCGCGATTCCGTTGTCGGCGATCCCGACGTTCGGCTTCATGTATTTCATGGACTTCACGCTGAACCAGATCAGCCTGCTCGCGCTGTCTTTGGTGGCCGGTGTGCTGGTGGATGATGCGATCGTCGAGATCGAAAACATCGTGCGTCACATGCGCATGGGCAAATCGGGCTACCGCGCCGCGATCGAAGCGGCCGACGAAATCGGTCTCGCCGTGGTCGCGACCTCGGCGACCATCATCGCGGTGTTTTTGCCCGTGAGCTTCATGGGCGGCATCACCGGCCAATACTTCAAACAATTCGGACTGACGGTCGCCGCGGCGGTGTTCTTCTCGCTGCTCGTGGCTCGTCTGATCACGCCTTTGATCGCCGCACATACGCTGCGCCCGCATGACGAGATTCGCTCGGCCGACGGCGCACTGATGAACGGCTATCTGCAAGCGCTGCGTTGGGCGCTCGCGCATCGCGGTCTCACGGTCGCCGGCGGCACCGGCTTCTTCGTGCTGTCGATCGCGCTGATGATCATCGTGCCGAAGTCGTTCGTGCCGGCCGCCGATTTCTCCGCGGCGCAGATTTCGATCGAGCTGCCGCCCGGAGTTCGACTCGAAGAAACCGCGCGCGTTTCGGCGCGCGTAGCCGAACTCGTGCGCAAGCGCCCCGAGGTCACCGACGTCGTCGAATCGATCGGCGAGGGCGGTGAAGTGCGCAACGGGCGCATATTCGTTTCGTTGCTGCCGCCTGAAAAACGCGGCATGACGCAACGCGAGTGGGAAGATGCGGTGGCACCCGATTTCGCCTCCGTGCCCGATGCGCGCATCTCCTTCGCCAACAACGATGCGGGCGGCGGCGGTCGGCCGGTCACCCTGTATTTGACGGGTGAAGACACCGACCAGTTGATGGCCGCGGCCAACCGCGCCGTCGAGGCGATGCGCAAGCTCCCGCAACTGCGCGATGCGCGCATCAGCGGCGATTTGCAGCGCCCCGAGGTGCTCGTCAAACCGCGACTCGATCAGGCAGCCGAGCTCGGCGTCTCGGTGGCGGCGATCAGTCAGACCATACGCATCGCGACGCTCGGTGATCTGCCGCAGAACGCCGCGAAGTTTTCTCTGACCGATCGGCAGGTGCCGATCCGCGTCAGCCTGCTCGAATCGTCGCGCACCGACATCGCCACGCTTGAAAATCTGCCGGTGCGCACCGCGAACGGCGGGACCGTGCCGCTGAAGGCCGTGGCCGACATCGGGTTTGGCCAAGGCCCGTCGGTCATTCGTCGTTACAACCAGAGCCGGCGCGTGGTGATCGACGCCGATCTCAACGGCGTCGAGTTGGGCGTGGCGATGCAAAAAGTCTACGCGCTACCGGAGATCGCGAATCTGCCGCGTGGCGTGCGCTTCGTGGAGGTCGGTCAGGCCGAGTTCATGCGCGAGTTGTTCTCGAACTTCATGCTGGCGATCGTGGCGGGCGTGCTGATGGTGTTCGCCGTGCTGGTGTTGCTGTTCTCGCGCGTATTCCAGCCGATCACCATTCTGTCGGCGTTGCCGCTGTCGGTCGGTGGCGCCGTCGTCGCTTTGATGCTCACCGGAAAATCGTTTTCGATGCCCGTCGTGATCGGATTTTTGATGCTGATGGGCATCGTCGGCAAAAACTCCATTTTGCTGGTCGACTTCGCCATCGAAGAAATTCGCGCCGGCAAGTCGCGCACCGAGGCGCTGATCGAAGCGGGCCACAAGCGCGCGCGTCCGATCGTCATGACCACGGTCGCGATGGTGGCGGGCATGTTGCCCATCGCCACCAGCTTGTCGAATGGCGGCTTCCGTCAACCGATGGGCGTGGCCGTGATCGGCGGTTTGATCACCTCGACGGTACTGACGCTCGTGATCGTGCCTGCGGTGTTCACGCTGGTCGACGACGTCGAGCGTTGGCTCACGCCGCGCGCCAAGGCCTTGCTCAATCCGCCGGACGAGCGCGACGCGCCCCAGAGCTGATCACCACTGCCACAGTAGCGCGAGCACCAAGGTGCTCGCACCGATGAACAGCGTCGCGAGCGCGCCGAGCGCGAGCGGTCGCCAGCCTTGTGCCAGCAGGCGTTTGAAGTCGGTCTCGAGGCCGACGGCCGCGAGCGCGAACGCCAGCAACACTTGCGTCACCAACGCGGCGGTGCTGCGCAGCGCCGGGTCCAGCCAGCCCGTGCTCGCCACCAGCACGAGTGCGATGAAACCGAACACGAACCATGGGATCGGCACGCGGGCCTGACGCTCGCCGGCGGCCCGCGAGCGCGCCATGAAGATCACGAGCGGCGCGAGCAACAGTACCCGACCGAGTTTCGCGACGGTCGCCGCTTCGCCGCTCGTCTGGCCGTGCGCGAAGCCGGCCGCGACGACCTGCGCGACTTCATGCACCGACGCGCCAATCCACAAGCCGTAGGCCGGATCGCCGAGCGGCAACAGTGCGCCGATCAACGGATAGAGAAACATCGCGACGGTACCGAACAGCGTGACGGTCGCCAGCGCGTACGCCACGGCCTCGTCGTCTTCGCCGACTACGGTGTTGGCGGCGACGATGGCCGATGCGCCGCAGACCGACGTGCCCGCCGCGATCAGGCTGGCCAGACCGTCCGAGACGCCGAGGCGACGCCCGAGCCATCGGGTCACGACGAAGGTGGCCACCAGCGCGAACAGCAAAAGCGCGAGTCCGCCGGCGCCGATGTGCAGGATCTCCGCCAGCGTCACCTGCAGGCCGAGCAGCACGATGCCGAGCCTCAAGGGGGCTCGGACGGCCAGCGCCAGCCCGGATCGGGCCGACTCAGGGCGCCCGAGCGTGTTCCGCAGCGCCATGCCGATCAGTACGGCGAGCATCAAGGGGCTCAGAGACGCAATCAAAGGTACTTGCAACCCTTTGATTAAAAAGGAAAGAGCGGTGATGGCGGCTGCCAGCAGCAAGCCGATCCAGGGTCGCGTCGGGGCGGAGGGGGCGATCACGCGGGCGCAATATACGCGAGTTAGGAAAAACCGTTGCAAATCCCGCGCTTGTGGTAGACTCGGAGGTGATCGTTGTCCTTCTGTCTGCGTTCTACGCGCTGCGCTGCGCCGGTGTGCAAATCCGAATCGTCATCGATCAGGTGGTCATGCTCACGGTGACCGTATTTTGTTCGTTTTTAGAGAGTGTTTCCAGAGATGGCGAAAATTTATGTAGGCAACCTTCCGTTCTCGGCCGACGAGGCTTCGGTTCGGGCCCTGTTCTCACAGCATGGCACCGTCGAATCGGTTTCGTTGCCGGTGGATCGTGAAACGGGTCGTCCCCGTGGCTTCGGCTTCGTCGAAATGCCGCAGGAAGATGCCGCGCGAGCGATCCAGTCGCTCAACGGCTATTCGATGCAGGGTCGTCCGCTGCGCGTGAACGAAGCCCAAGATCGTCCCCGTACGCCGGGCGGCGGTCGTCCGGGCGGCGGCGGCTTCCGCGGCCCCGGTGGCGGCGGCGGTGGTGGCGGCTATCGCGGCGGTGGCGGCGGTGGCGGTGGTGGTGGCGGTCGCTGGTAAGCGACTGGCCCATCAGGCATCCCGAATGAAGAAGGCCCGTCCTGTGACGGGCCTTTTTCTTTGGTGCGCCGGCAACGCCTGATCAGCCGGCGACGCGTACCAGCTGCTTGCCGACGTTGCGCCCGGCGAACAGGCGCAGCAGCGCCTCCGGCATCCGTTGGATGCCGTCGAGGATGTCCTCCTGATAGATCAGGCGGCCTTCGGCAATCCATGCGGCGAGCTGCGCTTCGGCCCGTTCGAAGTGGGCAGAGAGTTCATAGATGAAGAACGCTTCCATGCGCGCCATTTTTTTGAATATCGCGTAGGCGTTGTGCAATGGCCGCGGGCGTTCGACGCCGTTCACGTATTGGGAGATGGCACCGCAGAGCACGATGCGCGCGTGGCGCCGCAGTTGCGCGAGTCCTGCGTCCAGGATTTCGCCACCGACGTTGTCGAAGAACACGTCGATGCCGTCGGGAAAAGCGGCCGCGATACCGGGCGAGACGTCGCCGGCACGATAGTCGATGGCGACGCGATAGCCGAGTCTGGAGACGAGTAGCGCGCATTTTTCAGCGCCCCCTGCGATGCCCACCGGATCGGCGCCGAGGTTGCGCGCGATCTGGCCGACGTTCGAGCCGACGCCGCCTGCGGCGCCCGACACCAGCACCCGATCACCGGCGCGCACGGCGCCGACGTCGACCAAACCCAGATACGAAGTGAAGCCGGTGAGACCGAGGACGCCGAGCGCGGTGGACACCGGGGCGACGCGTTGTCTGACTTTGAACATCAAAAAATACGCCGAGCCGTCGGCGATGGCGTACTGCTGCCAGCCCATCTTGCCGTGCACGATCTCGCCGACGCGCCACTCGGCATTGCGCGATTCGACGATGCGTCCGACGCCGCGGCCGTGCATCACGTCGCCGATGGCGAGCGGACGTTCGAATTTTTCTGCGTTCAACATGTAGTTGCGCATCACCGCCGCCACGCCGAGAAACAGCACTTCGATCCTGAATTCACCCTGCTCGAGCGGGCGCAACTCGGATTCGACGAGACGAAAATCGCTTTCCTTGACGGCGCCTTCCGGGCGCGAGGCGAGCACCCATTGCAGGTTGCGAGTGGCCACGCGAGTCAGCGGACGATGCGCGTCTCGCGCATCAAGACGACAGAGAGCACGAAGCCTGTGCCCATCACGATGACCGGGTACCAAAGACCGGCGAGCACGTCGCCCGAGCGTGCGACGAGCCAGGTCGCCGTCAACGGCATGAAGCCGCCGAACCATGCACTCGTCAGGTGATAGGGAACGGACAAGGACGTGTAACGGATGCGCGTCGGAAAGATTTCCGCGAGCCAGGCTGCGCCGGGTCCGCAGGTGAGTCCCGCACCGACGATCAAAAACAGAATGATCGCGGCCAATTTCGCGTGCGGCAGATCGAAGTCGCCGAGACCGCGGATCGGGGCCAGCGGTGATCGCTCCGGATAACCTTCGGATGCGAGCGCCGAGTTCAGCGCGTCGCGGTCGAAGCCGCGCAATTCGCGGCTGCCGATGCGCACGATCACGTTCGCGTCGTCACGGGCGGGGACATTGCCGTACGAGATCCCGCGTTTGGCGAGCAGGTCTCGAACCTTGGACGCATCGTCCGGTGCTTGCATCGCGAACGGATCGAAGGTCGGCGCGGCGGCGAATACGGTGACCGGCGCACTCGTGCGCAGCGTGTCGAGCGCGGGATTGCCGACCGTCAACATGCCGCGATAGGCGGGGATGATGGAGAGCGTGACCAGCAGCATGCCCGCGAGCATCACGGGGCGTCGCCCGATGCGATCGGAGAGTATGCCGGCGAAGAGATAGGTGAGGATGCCGAGCGCGAGTGCGACCACGATCACGAGCGATGCGCTAGTGACGTCGATCAGCAGCACCGTCTGCATGAAGACCAAAGAATAAAACTGCGCCGTGTACCAACTGAGCGCCATGGTGGCGGCGACGACGATGGCCGCAAGCAACGCGCCGCGATTCGCTTTGCCGAGCAGACTCTCGCTCACCGGCGAATCCGACAATCCGCCTTGCGCGCGCAGGGCTTCGAAGGCGGGCGACTCCGAGATGCGCGTGCGCACGTAGATCGACAGCACGAGCAGCAACGACGAGAGCAGGAAAGGAATCCGCCAACCCCAGTCGCGAAACGCTTCGTCGCCGAGCAGCGAGCGACAGGCGACGATCACGAGCAGGGAAGCGATGAGTCCCATGGTGGCGGTGGTCTGGATCCAGCTCGTGTAGTAGCCGCGACGCTCGTCGTCGCAGTGTTCGGCGATATAGATCGCCGCGCCGCCGAATTCGCCACCTAGCGCAAGCCCTTGCAGCAAACGCAGCGTGACCAGCAATGCGGGGGCCCACCAGCCGATCGCCTCGTACGAGGGCAGCACGCCGACCAGCGCAGTGGAGAGACCCATGAGCACGATGGTGATCAGAAAGGTCCGTTTGCGGCCGACCCGGTCACCGAGACGACCGAAGATCATCGCCCCCAGCGGGCGGATCGCGAACCCTGCCCCGAAAGTCGCGAGGCTCGCGAGCAGTGCGGCGGTCGAATTGCCGGGTGGAAAGAACAAGCCGCCGAAGAAAGTGACGAGACTGCCGTACAGCAGAAAGTCGTAGTACTCGAACACCGTACCGCTCGAGGCGGCCAATACCACGCGCGACATCGGCGTGCGCGTGCTCGACATGTGGTCAGCGTGTTGCATCGTGCCCAATTGTAGGCGCAAATCGCGCGTGCGCGGCTACACTTGCGACATGGCGATACGACGCGGCTATTTCGACGGACCCACCGGGCAAATCCACTACCGCACCACGGGCGAGGGCGGCGAGCCACTCGTGTTGTTGCATCAGTCGCCGTTGTCGTCCACGCAATTCGAGGCGGTGCTGCCGGCGCTCGCTGCGGCGGGCTTTCATGCCCTCGCACTCGACATGCCCGGTTTCGGCATGTCGGATGCGGCGCCGGAGAGCGCGACCCTGGACGATTACGCGAGCATCATCCCCGCTGCGTTTGCCGCCTTCGGCTGGACGCATGCGCATCTCGTGGGGCATCACACGGGCGCCGTGGTCGGTGCGGTGTACGCGGCCGCGCAGCCGCAAGCCGTCGACAAGTTGGTGTTGAACGGCTTCCCGTTGTTGAGTCAGGCCGAGCGCGATCATTTCGCCACCTTCTATTTCGGGCCAAAGCAGCCGGTGGCCGATGGCTCGCATTTTTTGACTGCGTGGCAGAACCGCTTGCGTTCGACGCCCGGTTGGTCGGATATTGCGTTGATGCATCGCTACACCGTCGAAGCGCTGCATCGCGGCGCGACCAACTGGAAAGCGTTCCCGCTCGTGATCGGCACGGATCTCACCACCGTGTTGCAGAAACTTTCGGTCCCGACCTTGCTGTTCACGAACACCGGCGAGGATCTCTACGACTCCACGCGCCGCACGCGCGAGTTGCGTCCCGACTTCTTCGCCTATGCGGAGTTGCAGGGCGGCTCGCACGACATCATCGACGAGCAACCGCAGAATTGGGTGCGCGAAGTCGAACGCTTTTTGCGCGCCTGACCATCCTCTGATCAGGCGTTGCGCAATGCCTTGCGCGCGCGACGCAGAGCGCGCGGTGCGAGTTTGCGATACCGCGCATCGATCCGACGCACGAGCCTCGTGACGGCCGACGCGACCGCCGGCTTGTCGCCGAGTAATTGATCGAGCAGACCGCGCGCCCGGTCCAGATCCTGCAGTTCGCCCAAGGCGTCCGTCGCCGCGTGCAGCGATTTGCGTGGCGCGTCGGCGAGCGCTGGTCGGGTGCATTGCAGCGCCGTACGCGTATCACGCAGTCGCTTGAGGGCGATGCGCAGTCGGTGCAAGGTGGGCGGTTGTCCCGCGCGCGCTTTGCGCAATCTTTTGCGTGCACGCGCTTCCAGCGTGCGCAGACGGCGAGCCACGAGCTTTTGCGAGCGCGATGATCGCGTTTGCCGGGTGCCGCGCAAGCGGGTCGTTTCGATCGCGAGGCGGTGCAGGGTTTCGTCGAGGGTCTGGGTGTTCAGGGTTCGTGCGGCGTCGTCGTGGGCATTGCGCGCCCGCGCGTCGAGCAGGCGTCGCACGGCCGCGAACTCCGGTGATTGACCCTGGTGCAGCAAGCGGGGCAGCCGATCGCGGGTCAAGGCATCGAGATCGCGCACGAGATCGTAGTGGTGGCTCAACGCGCGCAGCGTCGACCGCCATCGGCGAAGGTAGTGCTGCGGCAGGATGTCGCCGAACAGATCGAGCAGCGTCCGTGCGCGGCGCAACAAAATCCGAACGGCGTGCACGTCGTCAGCCTGTCGGGCGTCGAAGGTCTGACGCAGCCGATCCCAGTCGGCCAACGACGAGGCGAGCAGGCATTTGCACAGATCGAGTGCTGCCCGCGGGGTTTCGAGCGCCGGCATGCCGGTGGCCTGAATGCGATTGCTTCTCATATGGCGGCGTTCGACGGCGTTGTTGCGGTTTCTGCGCCGTCGCTCGCGAGCCTCGCCGGTCCGGCAGCAGGACGTCTGTGCGGCGTCGTGCCGAGGGCAGTGTTTTCGTCATATTCCCCGGCCGCGAAGTGCATTAGTATGGGATGGGATAGAGTGAATAAGGGCGTGCCCGCATGGCGCGGCACGCAGGGGGCGGGGATGGACGGACGAGCGGCCGTGGTCGTCTCGACGGAGGTCGGGGCGTGAACAACACCAATAAAGTGCAGATCGCGATCGTCGGAGCGGGGCCCGGCGGACTCAGCGCGGCGGCACGCGCCGCCGAACTCGGCGTCTCTCACGTGCTGTTCGAGCAGAGTCCGGCGCACGCGAACACGATTCAAAAATATCAGAAGGGCAAGCACGTCATGGCCGAGCCCAACGTGCTGCCGCTGCGCAGTCCGTTGCGTTTCGAGGCGGGCACGCGCGAAGCGATTCTCGACGAGTGGGCGCGCGGTCTCGACAAACACGCGGTCAACATCCGCTACGGTTCCGAGGTCACGTCGATTTCCGGCTCGCGGCCCGATTTCACGCTCAAACTGAAGTCGGGCGAGGAATATCACGCCGAGACCGTGATTTTCGCCATCGGCATGCAGGGCAATCCGCGTCGCCTCGGAATCCCCGGCGAAGATTTGCCTTGCGTCCAGAATACGCTCGATGATCCGGGTGAATATTCCGGCGAAGTGATCGTCGTGGTCGGTGCGGGCGATGCGGCGATCGAGAACGCCGTTGCACTCGCCAAACAGAACACAGTCTTCATCCTGAATCGCTCGGCGGAATTCGCGCGCGTCAAAGAAGGCAACCTCAACCTGATTTTGAAATCGGTCGAGGAAGGCAAACTCGGCTGCTACTACAACGCCGCTTGCGTGTCGCTGACCGCGATGCCGGGCGCCGATCGTCCCTACACCCTGGTCATCAACACCGACAACGGCGAGGCGGTCGTGCCGTGCAATCGGGTGATCGCGCGCATCGGCGCGATACCGCCGCGCAAATTCGTGGAGTCCTGCGGCATCCGTTTCCCGTCACCCGACCCGGCGGCATTGCCGGTGCTCAACGAGCGCTACGAATCGGCGGTGCCCGGCCTGTACGTCATCGGCGCGCTCGCGGGCTATCCGCTCATCAAGCAGGCGATGAACCAGGGTTACGAGGTCGTCGAGTACGCACTCGGCCGCGAGGTCGAGCCGGCCGACGAACCCTTGCTTGCCAAAAAATTCGCGAACCTGCCGTTCCGCAAGAGCGTGTCGGAGACGCTGGCGTTGATGCAGCAGCGCATTCCGTTGTTCACCGAAGTGAACTCGCTGGTGTTCCGCGAGTTGCTGCTCGGCAGCGCGGTGCACGTGCCCGCCAAGGGCGAGGCGATCTTCCGCAAGAACGACTACACCAATTCGTTCTACACCATCGTCGAGGGTACGGTGGAGATCGAGCTTGGTGCGGAGGGCGGGCCATCACGCCGCATTCCGCTCGGTGCGGGTCAATTCTTCGGCGAGATGAGTTTGCTGTCCGGGCGTCGTCGCTCCGGCACCGTCTATGCCGGTGCCAACTGCGTGCTGATCGAGTCGCCGCGGCGCGACATCCTCAAGCTCATGAACTCGGCGGATTCGGTACGCAAGGTGATCGATCAATTGTTCATTGCGCGCGCGATCCAGACCGGGTTCGCGCCGGGTGTGCCGTTCGACCAGTTGAACTCGATCGCCGCCCGCGCCGAACTCAAACGTTATCGCAAGGGCGAGACCTTGTTCGCCGAGGGCGACGAAGCCGATCGGCTCATTCTGATACGCAGCGGTTCGGTGTCCGTGTCGCGGCGCATCGGCGAGCACGACGTCGTGATTTCGTATGTGGCGGCCGGCAACTACGTCGGCGAGATGGGCTTGCTCGGCAAGACCCGCCGCAATGCGACCGTGCGTGCCACCGTGCCGACCGAGGCGGTGAGCCTCGATGCGACGGCATTCGAAGAATTGCTGGTGCGTAACCCCGCGTTGCGTGCCGAACTCGAAACGACCATGCAAAAGCGCTTCGCTTCGAACGCGCGCATGCGCGGCAGCGACGAGTCCGGCGATCTCATTTCGTTTTTGATCAAGCAGGGCTTGGGTGAGGCGACGGATCTGTTGCTCATCGACGAGACCCTGTGCGTGGGTTGCGACAATTGCGAGACGGCATGCGCCGAAACGCATGGCGGTACGTCGCGACTCGATCGCGCAGCGGGCCCCACGTTCGCCAACGTGCACGTGCCGACCTCGTGCCGACATTGCGAAGATCCGCATTGCATGCGCGAGTGCCCGCCGGATGCGATTCGGCGCGCGCCGAACGGCGAGGTCTACATTCAGGACAATTGCATCGGTTGTGGCAACTGCGAGCGCAACTGCCCGTACGGCGTCATCCACATGGCGTATGCGCCGGCGCCCAAGCCGGGACTCGCTTCGTGGTTGTTGTTCGGCGCGGGGTCCGGTCCGGGCGACGCGCACGCCGGCGCGCATCACGGCCATGCGGCCCACGGTGCCGCGGACGGCAAACCCAAAGCGCCCAAGAAGGCGGTCAAGTGCGACATGTGCAAGGACCAGTCCGGTGGCCCCGCCTGCGTTCGCGCCTGTCCGACCGGCGCAGCGCTGCGCGTGAGCCCCGAGGCTTTCGTGGAGTTCATCAGCGAATCGGCGGTGGGGCGCTGACATGCATCAATCTTTTCTGCAGTACCGTGGCAAGCGATATCTTTGGTGGGCGCTGTCGCTCTGTTTCGTTGCCGTGCTCGCCTACGCATGGCACCAACCCGTTTCACCACCGAACGGCGGAACCTGGCTCGGCTACACGCTCGGCACCATCGGCGCCTTGTTGATTCTCTGGTTGACCGCGCTCGGGGTACGCAAGCGCAGCTACCAGTCCGCGGTCGGCACGGTGCAGGGCTGGGTGAGTGCGCACGTCTATCTCGGGCTTGCGCTGATCGTGGTTGCTACCCTGCACACGGGCTTTCAGTTCGGTTGGAACGTGCACACGCTCGCTTACGTGCTGATGATGACCGTGATCGTCAGCGGGCTCTTCGGCGTGGTGATGTATCTGCGTTTTCCCGAGCGGCTGTCGGCGAATCGTTCGAGTCAGACGCGCGAGCAGATGCTGCAGGAGATCGCCGACCTCGATCAGCGGGCCTTGCGCATCGCGGCCAACCTGCCTGCCGAGTTTGCCGAGGCCATCGCCTCCAATCGCGATCGCACGCGCATCGGCGGCACCGTGCTCGACATCTTGCGCGGTCGCGATCGTTCGCAGGTTTCGCTGGCGGGTGACGACGGCGTCTTGCAGGTGGTTCCGAACCCGGCCCAGGAGCACATGCTCGAGTGGTTGGGTCGACAACTGTCGCGCAGTACCGATGCCGAGCGCACGCGTCGCATCGATGAGCTCGTGAATCTCATGGCCTCGCGTCGCAGCCTGCTGCGGCGCGTGATCGAAGATGCGCGTATCGCGGGTTGGCTGCAGGTGTGGTTGTACGTGCACGTGCCCATCACTTTTGCGCTGCTTGGTTCGTTGATCGCTCACGTGGTGAGCGTTTTCCTCTACTGGTGACCCGCGACGATGCGTACTTCCATCAAGTTTTTGAATCGTGCGGACGGCGGTGCCGTCGAGATCAGTTCACGATTGCACGAGGGTGAAGCGCTGACCTTCGGTCGCGCAACCGATCAGGTGTTGCACACCAGTGATCCGCGCGTGCCGTTGCAGCATTCGCGCATCGTGTCGTCCGCGCGGGGGGCCGTGTTGCGGTGCAAGGCGCCGGCACAGGCGGTGGTGAACGGGCGCACCACGCGCGATGCCGTGCTTGCGGTCGGCGACATCGTGCAACTTGGTCCCTACGTGCTGCGCGTCCTCGAGCCCGAGGCTGGCGTCGATCTGTCGGTATCGGTCGAAGCCGATCAGCGCGCCGACGCGCGCGCGGCTGCGCCCCTTGCGCCCGTGCTCGACCTGTCGGTTGCGGGATTGCGCAAGCGGCGTTGGTCCTGGGCGTTCTTTCTGGTCACGCTGGCGTTCGGCCTGATACTGCCTTGGGTTGCGCACAACGCCGAGGGCGGCAACCAGACCTTGCGCAGTCTGCATTTGCCGAGCGATCGCATTTGGAGTTCCGGGCCGTTGCATTCGGCGCATGCGGGGCTCGGTCAAAAATGCGAGAGCTGCCACGTCAAAGCATTCGTGAGCGTGCGCAGCGAGACCTGCCTCGATTGCCATGCCTCGAACCTGCACCAGCACGTCGCCGCGGGCCACGCGCAAGCCGCGTCGCTCGCGCAGGCGAAGTGCACGAACTGTCATGTCGAGCACGACGAGCCGTCGACGCTCGTCAATCGTGATCAAAGAGTGTGCCTCGATTGTCACGCCGATCCGAAGAAATCGCTGCCCGACAGCAAGGGGCTGCAGGCAGTCGCCGATTTCGGCGACTCACATCCGGAGTTTCGGGTGAGCATGATCGACGCCGCGGCGAGCGCGAACGATTCGGTGTCGGTGCAGCGACTCGCTTTGGACTCGCCGGGTCTGCGCGAGCGCAGCGGCCTCAAGTTCACCCATGCCAAGCACCTCGATCCGAAGGGCGTCAAAACGGCCGACGGGCAGAAAGTCATGGCCTGTGCCGATTGTCACGTCGCCAATCGCGACGGTCGTGGCTTTGCACCGATCACGATGGAGACGAGCTGCGCGAGTTGCCACAAGCTCGAGTTCGATCCGGCGACGCCGGATCGCAAAGTGCCGCACGGCAAGCCCGCGGAGGTCGTGCAGGCGTTGATCGACCATTATTCCGGTCGATATCTGAACGATTACACCGATCCGCACGCTGCCGCGGATTCGGCGCGCGTCGTATCGTTGCCGACGCTTGGCGCGTCGCCGGCGGCGCGCGCGCGGCTGCTCGGCAATGCGCGCGAGCGAGCCTTGACGGTGGCCAAAGACGTGTTCGAACGCCGTATGTGCGTCGACTGTCACGTCGTCGAACGCGTCGATGCCGACGAATGGCGTGTCGCCGCCGTGAAATTGACGTCGACCTGGATGCCCGGGGCCGAGTTCGATCACGGTGCGCACGGCACGAGTTTGACGCCTTGTTCGACTTGTCATGCCGCGGAGAAATCCAAGGAAGCGGCCGACGTGTTGATGCCGTCGATCAAAGTATGTCGCGATTGTCACGCCGGCGGCGAGTCGCATGGCGAAGCGTCAGGCAAGTTGGCGAGCGGTTGCACGACTTGTCACGGCTTCCATGGTGCCGCGCAGCCTTTGTGGCAGCAGTCGGCGGCACGCAAGGTGCTCAAGGCGAGTTCCTGATGACGCGGGTGGCAGCGATGCTGTCGGCAGCGCTCGCGCTGTTGATCGGCGGTTGTGGGGGCGGTGGCGGCACCGCGGGCGGAGGCGGTCTCGTCTCGACGCCGGCCGCGCCCGTCTCGCAGGATTGTTCGGGAAGTTGCGCGACGGCGGCGAGCGCGTTGAGCGTCGCGCAGGTGCAAGGCATCGTCGCGCGTGCGGTGGCCGAGGCGCAGGCGCGCAACCAACGCGCCACCATCGCGGTGGTCGATCGGGTCGGCAACGTGCTTGCGGTCTTCGCGATGACCGGCGCGCCGGCCACCGTCACCGTGCGTTCGACGACCGGCGCCGCGCGCATCGACGGCGGTTTGGAAAACGTCGAGATCATTCCCTCCACCATGGCGGCGATCGCGAAGGCGATCACCGGCGCGTATCTGTCGAGCGAAGGCAATGCCTTTTCGACGCGCACCGCGAGTCAAATCGTCCAATCGCATTTCAATCCCGGTGAAGCGCTGTCGCCCGGTGGTCCGCTGTTCGGCGTGCAGTTCAGTCAGTTGCCGTGTTCCGATTTGAATTCGCGATTCGGCGCCAGCGCGGGCGATACCGGTCCGAAGCGTTCGCCGCTCGGGCTCGCCGCCGATCCGGGCGGTCTGCCGCTCTACATCGACGGCACGCCCGTGGGCGGCGTCGGTGTGGTCGCCGACGGTGTCTATGGTCTCGATGCCGACATCTTCGACAAAGACGTCGATGTCGAAGAGGCGATCGCGGTCGCCGCGACCTACGGCCTCGCCGCGCCGCTCGATCGGCGCGCCGATCGCATCACCGCCGACGGCAAGACGCTGCGGTTCACCGATCTCGACAGCGCCGAGCTCACCTCGAACCCCGCGGCCGCGCCCGCTTATGCGAGTCTCGAGGGCAGCGTCGGCAAGCTCGTTGCGGTCAACGGTTATGCGATTGCCAGCGTGCGCGCGGGAACGGCCTTCGGGCAACCGGCCTCGGGCGTCCGTGCCGACACCAAAGATTTCTCCGGTCTCGATGCGTTCGTGCTGGTCGATGCGGCGAACGTCGAACGTTATCGACCGCGCGCCGGTACCGACGGCAGCGCGGCGCTCACCGAGTCCGAGGTGCGCGCGATTTTGGCGAGCGCCCTGCGTACGGCCAACCGCGCGCGTGCGCAGATTCGCAGACCGCTCGGAACGCCCGCGCGCGTGACGATCAGCGTCACCGATTCGAACGGCGTCATACTCGGCATTGCGCGGACGCGCGATGCGCCGGTGTTCGGCATCGACGTCTCGTTGCAAAAGGCGCGCACGGCCGGCTTCTTCTCGAGTGCGAGCGCGGCAGCCTCGCTCAATGCCTTGCCGAACGCCGTGTACCTCGATCGCACCCTGAAAGTTTTGCGCAGCGAACCGCTCGGTCAGTACGTCGGCGGCATGCGCACTTTCCTTGGTCAGCCGAACGCCTTGGCCGATGGTCAGTACGCCATTTCCGCGCGCGCCGTCGGCAATCTCGCGCGACCCAATTATCCCGACGGCGTCGACGGTAATCCGGCCGGACCTTTGTCGCGCAAAGCGGGGCAGTGGAGCCCGTTCAACACCGGACTTCAACTGGATTTGATCCACAACGCGCTGATACAGCACGTCGCGTACGTCGCCGGGCTCGCGCCGGACGTGCCGCAGAACTGCACCGCGGTGTCCGGATTCGACAGCGGTTTCGCGCGTGGTACGTCGTCGACGCAGCTGGCCAACGGTGCGCAAATATTTCCGGGCGGCGTGCCGATCTATCGCAACGACAAGTTCGTCGGCGCGATCGGCGTCTCGGGCGACGGCGTCGATCAGGACGACATGGTCGCATTCTTGGGCGTCGCAGACGCGGGGCTCGCGAATGCCGGCATCGGCAATGCGCCGCCCGCGCGCCGCTCGGATCAGCTGGTTCCCGCAGGCTCGCGCTTGCGTTACGTCGGTTGTCCGCAGGCGCCGTTCCTCGACTCGAACGAACAGGAGGCGTGCAATGGTCGTTGAACGCCTGCATCGGGTGAGCTTGGTCGCGTCTTTGGCGGCGAGCATGTTCGCGTCGCCGGTCTTTGCACAGCACGCCGAAGCCGAGCGCGCCGCAGCGGTCCCGCCGGCCGTCGCGGCGGAGCGTTGCCCACCCGAGACGCCAGCGGATCCGCGCCGTCGCAGTGCGACGGTGCCGGTGATCGAATACGAACCGACGCCCTGCAACCCCGCGCAATTGCCCGCGCCCACGTTGGAGCAGATCGGTGGCTTCGAAGGCTTGCCTGATCGCTGGCGGCTCGTCGAAGCGATCGGCATCAAGCAGAACCTGCTCGATCCCTATCATGGCTACAACGTGCTGAAAGGCGACCGTCCCGCATTCGGCGAGGACTGGTATTTCGCGGTGGTCGGCGTGTCCGACACGGTGATCGAACCGCGGGAGTTTCCGGTGCCGGTCGGCGGTCCCGTCACCGATCGCGCCGGTGCGCTCGATTTGTTCGGCAATGGCCGGCAAGACGTGTACTCACAAACTTTTGCCGTCGAGACCATCCTCTACAAGGGCAACACGGTCTTCAAGCCGCCCGATTGGGAATTCCGTTTCACGCCCGCGTTGAACGTCACGCACGTCGGCGTGCGCGAGCAGGGGCTGCTCAAGGCGAATCCCGATTTCGGTCGGACGCGGACCGATGGCGTGCTGGGCGTGCAGGCCTTGTTCGCAGACAAACATTTGCGCAACGTTTCCGAGCGCTACGACTTCGACAGTCTGCGCGTCGGCGTGCAACCGTTCACGGCTGATTTCCGCGGATTTTTGTATTCCGACAGCGCGCTCGGCGCACGCGTGTTCGGCATTCGCGACAACAACCGTCTGCAGTACAACGTCGCGTGGTTCCGTCGCATCGACAAAGACACGAACAGCGGTCTGAACAATCTGGTCGAGCGCGGTCTCGCAGCCCTGCGCAACGACGATTTGTTCGTCGCGAATCTCTACTATCAAGATTTCCCGGTGCTCGGCTTCACGACGCAAGGCGTCGTGTTGCACGAGCGCAATCGCGAGGGTGGCCGCACGCAATATGACGACAACGGCGTGATCCAGCGCCCGGCGTCGATCGGTCTGCAGCGCAGTTACGACTACGACGTGACCTACCTTGGGCTCTCGGGCGACGGTCATTTGGGCGGCTACAACCTGTCGGCTTCGGCGTATACGGTGCTCGGCGACATGACGCGCGGCGTTTTCGTGGAGCGCAAGCAGAGCGTACGCGCCGGTTTCTTTGCCGCCGAGTTGTCACGCGATTTCTCCTGGGTGCGGGCCCGCGCATCGATCGCCTGGGCCTCGGGTGATTCCGATCCGTACGACGGCCGCGCGGGCGGTTACGATGCCGTGCTCGAAAATCCCTTGTTCGCCGGAGCGGATACGAGCTTCTGGATCCGCGAGCCCGTGCCGTTGATCGGCGGCGGCAGGGTTGCACTCTCGGGTCGCAACGGGATGCTGAACTCGATGCGCTCATCCAAAGAATTCGGGCAGTCGAACTTCGTGAACCCGGGATTGCGATTGCTCGGCGCGGGCGTCGATCTCGATCTGACGCCCACGCTGCGTGTCAGCGGCAACCTTAACTATCTCGCATTCGACGACACCGCGACCCTCGAGGCCGCGCGTGCGCAGGCGGGCATCGCGCGCGGTATCGGCGTCGATGCCTCCATCGCCATTACGTGGCGTCCGCTAGCGATTCAAAACGTGGTCGGACGTCTCTCCTATGCCACGTTGTTCCCCGGCGCGGGTTACCGCGACCTGTTCCCCGACCGTAACGCCCACGCGATCTTGGGTAATTTGGTGCTGACGTACTGATGGACATGCAACACGGAAATTTTGCCGCCCGGTCCCCTTGGTGGGTCGTCCTGCTCGCTGTGCTCGCGGTTGGCGGTTACGCGATCGTCGCGACCACCAACGAAGGCGAACATCCGCGTCATGACCATGACGTACCGACCGCGCCTTCGTCGCCGGCGAAGCAGACGCCTGAAGAAGCGCAGGCCAAAAGTGCCGGTTGCGTGTCGTGTCATTCGGCCACCGATCAATCGACCATGCACGCCAATCCCGGCGTGGTGCTCGGTTGCACCGACTGTCATGGTGGACGGGCGGACGTGCGGTGGCAGGGCAAAGACGAAAAAAGTGCCGAGTACACCGCGGCACGCGAGCGCGCGCACGTGTTGCCGCGCTATCCGGAGGCCTGGCATTACCCGTCGAGCCGCACCCCCGAGCGCACGTATGCGCTGCTCAACAAGGAAAGCCCGGAGTTCATCCGCTTCGTGAACCCCGGCGACTATCGCATCGCGATGGAGGCCTGCGGCGCCTGTCACGAGAAGACCATCAAAGACGCGCACCGCAGTCTGATGGCGACCGCGACGATGTTCTGGGGCGGCGCGTCCTACAACAACGGTTTGCTGCCGTTCAAGAAATACATCCTCGGTGAAAGTTATACGCGTGACGGCAAAGCGGCGATCCTGAAGGGTGCGCAGGCGAGCGCCGAGGATCGCGACAAGTTCAACGTCATCGAGCAGGTGTATCCGCTGCCGCGCTGGGAGAATCTGCCGCCCGCCGACATTTTCCGTGCCTTCGAGCGTGGTGGCCGCAACATCGGCAACCAGTTCCCCGAAACCGGCTTGCCCAACGTCGCCGGCGCCATCCAAAAACTCGAAGAGCCGGGCCGACCCGACTTCAAACAGTCGAATCGCGGTCCCGGAACCGGTGCGCGCATCGCGGTGCCGGTGTTGAACATCCACAAGACTCGTCTCAACGATCCTTTGATGTGGTTCATGGGCACCAACGACAACCCGGGCGATTATCGATCGTCGGGTTGCAGTTCCTGTCACGTGGTGTACGCGAACGATCGCGACCCGCGACATGCCGGTCCGTACGCGGCCTTCGGTCATGACGGCACGACGCAGACCGCCGATCCGACCATTCCGAAGGGCGAAAGTGGTCATCCGCTGAAGCACGAGTTCACGCGGGCGATCCCGACCAGCCAGTGCATGATTTGTCACATGCACCAGCCGAACATGTTCATGAACTCGTTCCTCGGCTACACGATGTGGGATTACGAGTCGGACGCGCCGTCGATGTGGCCCAAGGAACAAAAGTTTCCGACGGCGGCCGAGATTCGCAAGGTGCTCGACCGCAACCCGGAAGGCGCCGCGCCGCGCGGCTTGTGGGCGGATCCGAAGTTCCTGAGCGAAGTGAGCAAGAAGAATCCGGAGCTCAAAGACACCCAATTCGCCGACTATCACGGGCACGGCTGGAATTTCCGCGCGATTCAAAAGCGTGATCGCAAGGGTAACCTGCTCGACAAGGACGGCAATATCGTCGCCAACGACGATCCCAAGAAATGGGACAAGACCGTGCACATGGCGTCGATCCACGTCGACGTCGGCATGCAGTGCGTCGATTGCCACTACGCCCAGGATTCGCACGGCACCGGCCACATCGTCGGCGAGGTCGCTGCTGCGGTCGAAATCGACTGCAAGGATTGCCATGGCACCGTCGCTGCGCGCGCGAACCTGCGCACCTCCGGTCCGGCGGCCGGTGCGCGCTCCAACAATCTGGCGGCGATCCGCAACCCGGACGGCAAACCGCGCTTCGAGTGGGTGGGTGACGATCTGGTGCAACGCTCGGCCGTGACGCCGGGGCTCGAGTGGAAAGTCTCGCAGGTCAAAGATTCGGTGACGCCGGGCAACGCGCACTACAACGCGAAAGCCGCCCGCGCGAAAACCATGAGTTACGGCACCAAGCAGCAAAAGTGGGGGCCGGACGTGCCGTGGCAGATGCTGGCACACAGCGACGACAAGATGGAGTGCTATGCCTGCCACACCTCCTGGACCACGAGCTGCGGCGGTTGTCATCTGCCGATCGAAGCGAACTGGAAAACCGATCGACATCGGTATGAAGGCGGCACGACCCGCAACTACGCCACCTACAACCCGCAGGTGCTGCGCGACGACATCTTCATGCTCGGTTGGCGTGGCGCTGCCGAGGGCGGCAAGATCGCGCCCGTGAGGTCCTCATCGGCGCTGGTGCTGTCCTCGACCAACTCGAATCGCGAGCGCATCTACGTGCAGCAGGCGCCGATTTCAGCCTCCGGCTACAGCTCGCAGGCGATGAATCCGCATTACCCGCACACCGAGCGCAAGACCGAAACCAAAACTTGCAGCGATTGCCATCTCGCCAAAAGCGGCGACAACAACGCGATCGTCGCGCAGACACTCGGCTACGGTACGCAATTCATCAACTTCGCCGGCCTCAATGCGATCGTCGGCACGGGGCAGGGCATCTCGACCGTGCAGGTCACCGAGTACGACGAGCCGCAGGCCGTGATCGGTTCGTACCTGCATCGTTACGCCTATCCGAAGTGGTTCGCGGAGCACCAGGCGCGCAGCCGCGTGTTGCGCGAAGGGAATCACCTGTCGGGCGAAGTCGCCGGTTGCGTGCAGATGCGCGGCGAGTACATCTTCGCTGCAGAAGGCAAGCGCGGCTTCCGCGTGGTCGATGCCGCATCGATCGCCAACAAAGGCTATAGCCAGAAACTCGTCAGTGCGCCGTACTCGCCACTCGGTCAGCGTGCGCAGATCCCCTCGCGCAACGCCACCTGCGTGGCGCTCGCGACGACCCAGCCCGTGCATCCGCCGCGCAACGAGGGCGATCTGATGCGCAAGGTGAATCTCGAGCAGCCGTTCCTGCCGATCTACAACTATGCGGTGATCACGGACTCGGAAGAGGGTCTGATTCTCGTCGACGTCAACACGTTTGCCGACGGCGAGTTCCGCAACAACAATTTGACGCGCGCCCTGACCTGGAATCCCGAGGGCAAGCTGGCCGGCGCACGGTTCATCACGCTCACCGGAGCGATCGCGTACGTGACGACGCCGCGAGCGCTGTTCATCGTCGATCTGAACGAACCGCTGAAGCCGCGCATCCTCTCCGAGGTGCCGCTGGACGATCCGCGTGCGGTGGTCGTCCAGTTCCGCTATGCGTTCGTCACGTCGCGACAGGGGTTCGAAGTGCTCGATGTGACGCATCACGACAAAGTCCGTCGTGTTCCTGGTGCGATCGTGCCGCTCACCGCGGCGCAGGGTCTCAGCGTGGCGCGGACCTACGCCTACGTCGCCAACGGCGCCGACGGTATCGCGATCGTCGACGTCGAGCGGCCCGAGCGACCGTTGCTCTACAAGAAGTGGAATGCCGAAGGTTCGCTGGTCGACGCGCGTGACGTCATGATCGCCTCGACGAATGCGTCGTTGTTCGCTTATGTCGCCGACGGTCGCGGTGGACTCAAGGTGGTGCAGATGACGAGCCCGTCGAGTCAACCGAACTTCTACGGCTTCAGTCCGGAGCCGCGACCCGAATTGATCGCACGCTACAAAACGCGCGCACCTGCTTTGTCGTTGTCGCGACCCCTCGAGCGCGACCGCGCGGTCGACGAGAGCGGTGGGCAGGTGGCGGTGTTCGGACGACGGGGTTCGCGTCCGTTCAACCTCAAGGAAATGCAGGGTATGTATTTGAACGACCGTGGCGAGCCGTGGTTCGTCGAAGATAGCGAGGTGCGGTGATGAAACGCCTGATGTCGGCAATGCTTGCCCTGTGCTCCGTGGCGACGGTCTGGGCCGGTGCACCGGACAAACATTTGGGAGTGGCCAGTTGTGCCTCGTCGATCTGTCACGGTTCCGCGCGGCCGCTTGCGGCGCAGGCGGTGTTGCAGAACGAGTACACGGTGTGGTCGCAGTTCGATCCGCACGCCGGTGCCTACAAAGTGCTGCTCGGCGCCAAGTCCAAAGAAATCGCGCGGCGCATGGGCTTGCCGAACGCCCACGAGGCGCCGGCTTGTCTCGCCTGTCATGCCGAGAACGCGCCGGTGGCGGCGCGCGGACCCAAATATCAAGTCGGCGACGGCATCGGCTGCGAAACCTGCCACGGCGGATCGGAGCGCTGGCTCGCCACGCATTATGCGACCCCCAAGGTCACCCATGCCGACAACCTCGCGAACGGGCTCACGGCGCTCGAAGACCCGAAGGTGCGGGCCGCGACATGTGCCGGCTGTCACGTCGGGGGTGGCGATCGTTTCGCAAACCACAAGATGATGGCGGCGGGACATCCGCGGCTCGTGTTCGAACTCGACACCTACACCGAACTTTGGCGCACCAGCGGCGGCCGCGAGCACTTCCGTCGCGATGCCGACTATGCGCGGCGCAAGGGTGCGTCGGTGGCAATGACCAACTGGATCGACGGCTTGGCGACCGCCACGCGTTTGCAGAATTCGCTCGTGGCGGCGAATTTCAAAAATGCGCCGATTCCGGATTTCGGCGTGTACGCCTGTTACAGCTGTCATCGCGACCTGAAGGTCACGCAGTGGCAGGGCGAGGGTCGTCGCGACCCGCTCGCCGCGCGGACCGGAGAGCTGCGTTTGCAGGATGGGCATGCGCGTGCGCTCGTCTTGCTCGCGCGCGCGGCGAAATCGTCCGGCGAGCAACGCCTGGTCGTCGCGCTGCGCAATTTGCAGGAGGCGAGTGCGCAGCGGCCGACGACCGTGCAGGCCAATGCCGCCGAACTCGATCGCGTCGTCGATCAAGTGGCGACGGAGCTGCGCAGTCATGCGTGGAGCCGTGCCGAGCTATCGCGCGCACTCGAGGCGTTCGCCGCCGCGGCACGCGGTGGTGCGTTCCCCGATCAGGCTGCAGCCGAGCAGGCGGCGATGGGGATGGTGTTGTTGCTCGCCGAACTCGATCTGGACCGCAAGGCGCGTGGCGATCTCGACCAGCTCTTCTCCGTCCTGAAGGACGGCGACGCGTTCGACGGTGCCCGCTTCGCGCGCGTGCTCAGCCGGTTGAAACCTTGAGCGGTCGGTCTCTCGGGTAAGTCAGACCCGGCGCAGACCGGGCGTGCCGGCTTCGATCTCGAAGCTCGCGAGGACGTGACAGGCCGAGTCGGCACGCCGCACGTCGTCGACCGCGACGAGATCGGCATGCAGCCGTTTGGGCGTCACGTCGATGCGCAAGTAGCCGCGGTGTTCGCCGTCCGCGTACCAGACCTGCGGCTTCATGCGCTCATAGGCGGCGACCACGAAATCCGGTGGCCCCGGTGAGGTGATGGAGCTCGTGACGAGCTCGCTGAGTCCCACCGCCGCATTCGGATCGGCCGGATCTTTGGGCAGGTCCGCGACGATGAACGCGTGGATGTCGCCGCTCAGGACCACGGGGTTCGGGACGCGGTGTCGCACGATGTCCCGCAGCAGTCGGTCGCGGGCGGCGGGGTAGCCCGCCCACGCATCGCTCCAGTATCGGTGCCGGCCGTCGGTCGCTTCATTTGAACGCGTGAACGTCACGCCCTGCGCCAAAAAATTCCAGCGACTTCGGCTGCCGGCGAGTTGTTCGTCGACCCAGCGTTCCTGCGTCGAGCCGAGCATGGTGCGTGCCGGATCGTTCATTTCCGGGCACTCTTCCTCGTAGACGCGCGCGCCGCCGTTTTTGCCGGCCGGCGGGCAGGCTTGCAGCGAGCGGTATTGGCGCTCGTCCAGCATGTGCAGCGACAGCAACGAGCCGAAGTGACGCGTCGTGTACAGCAGCATGTCGGGCCCGCGTGGGCGCGCGCGGCGCGGCAGGGGCAGGTGTTCGTAATAGGCGCGATAGGCCGCGGCGCGACGCGCCAAAAACGTTTCCTTCGGCTCGATCTTCTCGCCGTGGTCGTTCGCGTAGTCGTTGTCGACCTCATGATCGTCGTGGGTCAGCATCCAAGGACAGGCGGCATGTGCCGAGCGCAATTCGGGATCGGTCCGATAGACGCTGTAACGCAGCCTATAATCCGCGAGCGTGTAGCACTCGTCGCCCGGATGTTTGCGTACGGGGGATTTGTTCGTGCCGCTCTCGTAGATGTAATCGCCGACGTGCACGATCAGATCGGGCTCATCGGCCACCATTTGTCGATACGCAGCAAAAAACCCCTGTTCGTAATGCTGGCAACTCGCCAGCGCGACGCGCAAGCGATCGACGTTCGCGCCCGGTGCGGCGGCCGTCCAGGTTCTGCCGATCTCGCTCACGGCATCGCCCGAGCGGAAGCGATAAAAGTAGTGTCGACCGGGTGCGAGGCCGCGAACTTCGACGTGCACGCTATGCGCCCACGCAGCCTCGGCGCGCGTGATGCCGCGTGCGGCCAGGCGCGTGAAGTTCAGGTCGTGCGCGATCTCCCAGTGAACGTGGATGTCGACCGGCGGCATGCCGCCATCGCTCGCGAGGGGTTGCGGCGCGAGCCGTGTCCACAGGACCATGCCGTCGGCGGTCGGGTAGCCCGAGGCAACTCCCAAAGAAAACGGGTCCGATGCGTAGCGTGGCCGATCTTCGGCGGCGAACGTCACCCGCGGCAACAGTGCGCTGCCCGCTCCGGCGAGTGCGGCGGCGACGATGCGGCGTCGGTTGATGCGGGAGTCGACCACGCTCCATTATAGGTTTCATGCTAGGTTGGATGGGATGATTAATCGGGGTCAGTCGCTCGACGGGGATGGGTATGTCGAAGAGATCCCGTACACCTACGGCTATCACCCCGAGCTCGCCCCGAGTCGCATGCGGTTTGCGCTGCTGTTGGCCGGATACGAGGCGCCGGAGGTTCGGCGGGCCTGTGAACTCGGTTTCGGTCGGGGCTTGAGTCTGGCCGTACACGCCGCTGCCACCGACATTCACTGGTACGGCAACGATTTGCTGCCGCAACACGTTGCGGGCCTGCGCGAACTCGTCGCGAGCAGCGGCGCGCGCGTCACGGTCTTTGCCGAACCGTTCGCGGACTTTTGCACCCGGGACGATTTGCCGAGCTTCGACTTCATCGGTCTGCACGGGGTGTGGAACTGGGTGTCGATCGAGAACCGCGCGCGTATCGTCGATTTTTTGAATACGCGGCTTGCGCCGGGTGGCGTCGTCTATCTCGGGCACAATTCTTTGGCCGGCTGGCGTTCCATGTTGCCGCTGCGGCAGTGGCTGGTCGCGGATGTGGAGCGCTCGCGTGCGCAAGGTCTGACGCTTGCCGACGGCATCGAGCTCGCGCGAACTCGCGCCGCAGAGCTCGCCGACCCCGAGCTCGAACTGCCGTCGCGATTTTTGCGCGGCAAGAGCATCGCGTATCTCGCACATGAACTTTTCAATCGCGATTGGCACCCGATGGCATTCAGCGATGTCGAGCATGCGCTGCAGCGTGCCGATCTCGCATTCGTCGCCGAGGCGCGCGGCGTCGATGCATTCGAATCTTTGAATTTCACGGCGCCGCAGCGCGCGCAACTCGGCGCCCTCGATTGCGGGGCGCGCGAGGATGCGAAAGATCGTTTTCTCGCGCGCAAGTTCCGGCGCGATTATTTCGGCAAGCGCGGCGGCCTGCGCGTGTTGTCGGCGGCCGAACGTCTGCAGCGCTTGCAGGCGCAGCGCATCGCGCTCGCCTGCAGCCGCGAGCGCGCGATGGCCGATCTCGTCGTCGGCGCCTGCGCGGTGCGCATCGACCCGCAGCGGGTCGCGCGCATCGTCACGCTGCTTGCCGAGCACGGGCCATTATCAATCGGTGAAATTGCGACCGAGCCCGCCGAGTTTTCCGCCGCGCTCGAGTGCGTCGCCTTGCTGATCGACCGCGCCGCCGTGGCGCTCGTGATCAACGACTCGGTCGACGAGCGAATCGATCACGCTTGTCGCGCCGTGAACGAGCGGCTGTCACGACTTGCGCAAACGCAACCGGAGGTGACCGTTCGCGCGCACCCGGTGTACGGGGTGGGCGAGCCGTAGGTGTCGTACCAAAACTGCTGATCGTATGTCCTGTCCGTTCAGATGGTATCGGTCTGCTTTTCGGGGGGGGTATTTGCGTTAATTGATACTGAAGTTGTTGTTAATGCCATACTGCTTGCGGGTCATCTACGACCCATTCTCGAGCGCGTCAGCGCAGATCAACACCTCTGCGGAACAGCGATCGCCGGCGTAAGGCAAAGGTTTTGATCGGTTCTGAGCGTTGGTAGTCTGGGTTCTCCCTATTTCATCCGCTGATTGAGCAAGTAACGTTATGACAAAGCAGGCATACCTCGATCCCACGCAAGAGCAAGGTCGAGACTTTTTTCTGAGCGGCTTCACCGGTGCTGTCACGATGTTGAACCTGCTCAGGTTTCGTGCGGTTGCCGATTACTCGATGCACGAAAATCTTGCGCCTCCGGCTCCGATCACGGGCGCGCAGGCATACCTGCGCTACATGAAACACACGATGCCGTACTTGCGGGCGTCGGGTGGCGAATTGGTGTTCTATGGCGACAGTACGAAGTTTTTAGTAGGGCCAACTGACGAGCATTGGGATGCGGCTATGTTGGTGCGCCAATCCAGCGTTCAATCGTTTCTAGCATTCGCAACCGATCGAGACTATCTCGCGGGAATCGGGCATCGGGTTGCGGCGCTTTCGGACTCTCGAATTCTGCCCTTGCAGCAGGCCGAGCCATTCGGTTCGTGATGATCCACACGCAGATAAAAGAGGCTGAACAATAGGGAGTGCCGGCGTGTTCTACTCGGACAATCCTTGAGCCACGCTAACCGTTTGTTTTATTTCGCGGGAAGAATGGTCGGGATGAGAGGATTTGAACCTCCGACTCCTACGTCCCGAACGTAGTGCTCTAC
>Ga0214921_10001527_pt1 | contig 39275 bp, 34 predicted proteins | sample LL1505_MetaG_FD_177992 | JGI IMG/M metagenome (GOLD analysis project Ga0214921, IMG submission 177992) | Freshwater microbial communities from Lake Lanier, Atlanta, Georgia, United States - LL-1505 | ecosystem: Environmental > Aquatic > Freshwater > Lake | place: USA: Georgia | collected...
ATTAGTTATTTATTTAATTAATTATTTTTTTATAATAATATTATAGTTCAATACTAATTAATGCTTAAAATTAATCCAACAAAATATGAGACAAAACAAGAAACTATTAAAGAGCAAGAAAAGATACGAGAATTAGATCAATTTATTTTTAGTATTTTTTTGAATGAAAATAAAAAAGTAGATAAAAAAAAAGCAAAAAAAATATATAATGATTTAAATAAATTTGTATGTAATAATAATTAGGTTTCTTATTAATAATAATCTGAAAAAGATTATTATTAATTATTCATATGTAATACCTTTACTTTTTAAAATTGTTCTTGTATCTATATCAAATTCAGTATATGCACATTCTACTGGAGAAGCAGAAATAATAGGAGGCCATACATCTTTTCCTTCTGTATCTTTTATAAAATGCTTTCCATCTAATATTTCTTTCCTTGGATATTTTCTTATACTAATTCCACCGTTATTAATATAATAATTAGTAATAATATCAAATATATCTCCATGTGATACAATAAGTAAATTTTTATCTGTTCTATATTCTTGTAAACCTTCTAGAAATTGATCTTTATTAGAATTATAATTTTTTGCGATTGTGCTTATACTTTGTCCAGCTTTTTTTGTAAGTTGTATATCACCAAGTGCATCTTTAATTATATCATCAGTTATAGTATATATTGGGATATTATATCGACTAAAAGCTGCTCTTTCTTCTCCAAATTTTTCATTAATTTCTATTTCTGGTATTCTAAAATGTTTTGCTATAATTGCTGCTGTTTGAAGACAACGTCTAAATGGTGATGAAACTATTTTTGTAATATTATATTCATTTGCAAATTCTTTAGCTCTTATTAATGGAAGGTCATATTCTAATAATGGTGGATCATATGGTCTTGATTCCATATCCGACCAACTAATTTTATTTATTCCTTCATCTTGTTGTGTCATTTTTCCCCATCTATTAGGCTTCATAACTTTTATTATATTTTGACACTTATCTGCTCTTATTCCATGACGCATTATAATAACAGAAGATTTTTTTGGTCCTGTAAAGGATGGTCCAACTGGATTAAATGTTAGAGGTAATTTCATAAAATAATTAATAATACATTTAATTCTTTCATATTCAAGATTATAATTTGTTATTTTAAATGTATATCCATCACAAGCACTACATTTGGAATTAATAATTGGATTTTTTAATGTACATTGGGAGCATGATTTTAAATAAGTAATTTCAAGTAGTAAAGTAGCACCACATGCTCCACAATTTTTTGTTCCAATTGGATTTATTAAAGTACATACTTTACAAGTATTTTCACTAATAGGATTTACATTTTGACTAACTTCAACTAATTCAAAAATATTTTTTTTCAATATATCTAATTCTGTATTTATTACTGACATAATATATATATTTATATATATTATATGAATTTATAATTATATTATTTATATTAAACAAACATTATTTACACATTTATTTGTTGAGCACATTCCATTATTCGCACATATTGCTCCAATTGGTTTTCCTGTATATATTTGTAACCATGATGCCCCATTAGCACGAGCCTTTTTGTTTAAAGTTACGCCAAGAACAATTAAACCAATTATAAGTAAAAGGACAAAAAATCCTGCTATAGCATAGTAAAATAATTGTTTTTGTGAGTCATCTAATTTTGAAAAAAAATCCATTGTATATATAATAGAAATATAAAAAATATAAATAAAAAAATTGATTTTAAAACATATTTTATATAAAGATATAATTTACATAAATGGATGAAATAAACTTTGAAGATGATATATGGAAGGAATTTAATACTACAGTTTCACAAATTCAAAAATCTGCTACAGATATAAACTCAAATTTATGTACCGAATGTAATAGTGTAAATGTAATTGTTGATCTAAAAGGAGCAACTGTTTGTAGCGATTGTGGTATGGTTCAAGGATTTACTTTAGACAAAAACCCAGAATGGATTAATGGTGATGATGGAGGTGGAGCAGAAAATGATCGTTGTGGTAATGCTACAAGTTATTTTTTTCCACAATCATCATTAGGAACAAATATTAAAAGTCATAAATATGATAAAATTAAAATGGTTCATGATTGGAGTCAAATGCCTTACAAAGAAAGAAGTTTATACGAAGTTTTTCAATACATAGATGCTAAATGTGATAAAGCAGGAATAGTAAAATCTATTATTGATAATGGTAAAATTTTATACAAACATATTAGTGATATTAAGTGTCCAAGAGGAAAGCCAATTATAATAAGAGGATTAAATCGTAAAAGTTTAATAGCTGCTTGTATATATAATGGAGCAAAAAATCAAGGATTACCAAGAACCGCAAAAGAAATAGCTGATGTATTTGGATTAACTATTAAACAAGTTACTAAGGGTAATCGTAAATATGATAATTTAATCGATAATTATAAATATATAAATGAAAACAAAAATAACTTAGCAATCAATTACATTGAAAGATTTGGAACAAAATTAAAAATTCCTCAAAATATTCTTGAATTAGCTAAACAAATATCAGTTAATATTACTAAATTAGATATTGCTAGTGGACATCAACCTCCATCAATTGCGAGTGCTTCTTTAATGATAGCACTAAAAAATTCAAATTTAGAAATTGATAAAAAACTTATCTCTAAGTTGTTTGGAATTAGTGATGTCACAATTACAAAAACATATAAGAAAATATTGGAATATGAATATATAATAATTAACAATAAAATGACAGAAACAATTTTAACAATGAGTACAAACGATTTATCCAAATCTAAAATGGAACATAAAAATTTATGTAATCAATATAATGTGAAATATTTAGAATTTATTTCCATGTTATATAGATTTAATGAATACATGAATAAAATAAAATTATATCATAATTTACCGGTGCCTCACGTCACAATCAAATCATTAGTTGTTTAATTTATTCCTAAATCTTAATAACAATATTATCTTTCTTAGCACCAAGATTCATATATTCTTGAAAAGATAATTTAGTTGCTAAGTCGTCAATTATAAAACCGTTTTTTACCTGAAGAGCATTCTGATATTCATTAATATCGTAGTGATTAAAATACTGATATTTGTAATATACATAATATGTAATATCTGGTCTTAATTGAGATATCATAATCAAATATTCAAAAAATAACCTGGGATCATAATGTTTCTTTGTGTTATCTTCTAAGGGATATAATTCAGCACAAACATCTTCTTTAATATTTTCAGGGACTTCTAAGTGTGAATTTGTAGAGCCGTTGATAATACGAAAGTTTTTAACCTTAAAATGAGGAGTGTCCATTTTTTAGTTTAATTAATAAGATAGGATATTTTGGTATTAAGTAAAATTATCAATTTTTTTATAATTTATCATTGATTTTTTATAAAAAAATTGAATTATTTAATACATAATCTATATACCAAAAAGTTTATTAACTCAAACCAGTCACCATGCCTAATTTTGAGTTTGCCCACGTAGGCATCACACGTATTTTGTTTGAGTGGTTTCGTGGAAAAGACGGAGTTGTAATTTGTGATGTTGAGAACATTTACAAGTTTGCGTCTCGCAAAATTGAGATCATGACAAATTTCTTGGCTGATTGTGCTACATCTAATATGGCTCCGATCCTTGTTGCTAAGTGTTCACACCTTAATCGTCTTCATACCAAGTTTCCAGGTGTAGTCTTTCCGAAAGATATTCCTTATTTCTTTCTTCACGGAGGTGTTGGCCGTTGCGCAGATGATGCTTTCATTCACGAGCTATATGCTTACCTAAAAAAGAGTGGTCTCCGCACATGCATTTGTTCCAATGACAAGTATTCCAACAAGAAGACTTGGACTGAATCTGATAGTAGTGATGAAAGGGTCCTAAGGACAATGATCAGTCATAACAATAAACCTAAGCGTCCGCGTGATAAGAATGATCCGGATGTTGAATCTTACAAACCAAACAACAAGAGAATACGTATGACGGAGATTTCTCCAGAAGATGAGTTTCCGTTTCGCTTTGATGAGACAAAAACTGTAACTCTCGCAGATATGATTGCTGCAACTGGCATCCATGCTACATCCGCATTTACTTTCTCAATGGTTGGTGGAGGTGCAAGCGCAAGCGTCAGCGGGGGTGGGGGTGGGGGTGGAAGCGCAAGCAGCGCAGTAGGCAGTGTTGGGTATTTTACTCCTGCCGGGAAGAGGAAGCTTGATGCGATGGCAGCAGCAGGTTCTCCAATTCTAATGGCTCCTGAGGGAGCGGACAAGAAGGCAAAGATGCATGTTGATTAGTTCTTTTATCATTAAATAAAATAAAATTATATATATATATGATTCCATTTTATTTTTTATTAGTAATTATTTTTATTACTTTTTTTATTCTACGCTCAAACAATCAAAAGAAAGCACGTTATATAGAACCAGTTATTAGACAAGGAGATGATTTAGTTGTATATGCCGGAAAAAATGAAGATAGTCGTTTTAATACTAAAACAAGAGAGGCAAAACATTGGTATGCTTTAACAATTATTAAAAACATACAAAATTATTTAATGAATGATTTAAAAAATAATAAGAAACCTAAAATTTTAATATTAGGTGTTTCTTTAGGATCTTTAACTATTCATTTATTAAATCAATATAAACATATTAATGTTACTGCTCTTGATCTATATGATGATTATTTTCATATTGTTAAACAATATACACCTGCCGATAGAGTAAAATTAATAAAAGCAGATGCTAAAAAATTCCTAAAAAAGGATACAAATAAATATGATTACATTGTATGCGACATCTTTGGAATTCATTACATTCCAGATTTTGTTGTTACTAATGAATTTATGACTAATATATATAAGAGATTGAAAAAACAAGGAAAATTATTTATTAATACTAAACATGTTGAACATAAAAGACTTAATGCTGTATTAAAGAAATCCTTCCCAAATTATTCTATTAAAAATATACCAAGATTTAATTATCCTACAAAAAAAAATAGTACAATTACTATTGTTTATTAAAGTTACAAATAACTAGTTTACTAGTTAAAGATAAAGTTAAAGTTAAATTAAAAATTCTTTAACCGCTTCCTCTATTCTTTCAACTATTTTATATTTGAAATTATTATCAAATATATATTTAAATTCTTTTTTTATATCTTCTACATCATCTTCATTTTCTTTTGAAATTAATACCAATTTAATTCCGGCCATCTTTGCTCCAATCATCTTATGATCCAATCCACCAATCTTTGTTATATTTCCAAATAAATCTACTTCTCCTGTCATTGCTACATCATTTCTAACTTTCTTATTTAATAATTTAGAAATGAATCCAACTGTCATTACTGCTCCAGCACTTGGGCCATCTTTAGGTGTTGAACAATGTGGGGCATGTAAATGAAATCCATTCATAAATTTATCTTTTAATAATTTTTGAACATCATCAACTAACTTATTTTCAGTGATATAATTTACAGCAACTGTAAATCCACATTGGATACTTTCTTTCATTACATCTCCTAAAGATCCAGTTAGTTTAAATGAAAATGATGAATCTGATGAGTAATTATTTCTAATTTGAATTGGAACTATACCACCAACTCCACTTGATGTCGCATATAATCCATTGATTATACCTATTTCGGACGTTGGATTTATTTTGGTTATAGTCATTGGTTTCTCATCTAAGATCTTTATTATTTCATCATATTTTAATTTAATATTATTAGGATATTGGGAAAGCATATAATCTTTATTTAATTTCATCATTAATAATTCTATCTTTCTTTTGATGTCTCTTACTCCAGCTTCCATTGTTGTGTTTATGATTAACTTCTTTAAATCTTCTTCTTCTACTTCTAAATCAGTCTTAAATCCAATTGATTTCTTTAATTCAGGTATCATAAAATTATCAATAATTTCTATTTTATCATAAACTGAATACGCTTTAACTTCAATATCTATAAAACGATCTAATAAAATTGGATCTACAAGTTTTTTATCATTAAAACTTGCCATTATAATACAATTATCTAATGGAAAATCTATTCCCTGAAAAAATCTATCCTGAAATGATTTATTCATATTTGGATCTGTTAAGTGAATTAAAATAGATGATATTTCATTAGTTGATCCACCATGTTTCGCACATGACTTATCTAATTCATCAAAATATAATATACATCTATTCTTTCCAATTTCTGCCATTTTTCTTACTATTATACCAGGTTGAGATCCAGAATATGTATATCCATGACCATGTAATAATTCACCATCATTCTGTCCTCCAAGGGTTATTTGGATAAATGGTATATCTAATACATCTCCAATTGACTTTGCTAATAATGTTTTACCAACACCAGGAGGACCATATAATGCTATAGAAGATCCTTTTCCATCAGGATTTGAAATCCATTTAGACACTTGTAGTATTAATTGTTCTTTAACTTTTTTATGTCCAAATGTTAAACTATTCATCTTTGATTCCAAACTATTTATGTATGAACTTAGGGATTGAGATAATAATTTGTCCTTAAAGAAATTTACATCATCTGGATTTGACCAGGGGAAGTTTATAATAGTTTTAACATACATTAATTGTTTATAATAATCATTATTATTCAATTTCATTTCAGCAACCTTTTCTAATGCTAAACCACGAACACTTTCTGGCATATTTTTTGAACACATAATTTGTTTTTTATAATCTGTATCAGAAATTGATGAAGTGATCTTTGAATCCTCTTTAATACTCATATTAATTTTCTTTAATCTTAATTGACTCATAAATGACAAATTATTATATATTGAATCACATACATTTTGTAATGATTTCTTATCTTTTAAGATATTAAATATCATACCTGCCATATTTATAGAATTTTCATCTCCAAATAATAATACACGAATTATGTAATATATATCACAAGCATTATTTTGTTTATCTATAAAGTCCTTAAATATTTGATTGATTGTCTTATTATTCAAATTCAAATACTTAAAATATAACTCTTCTAAATACTTAATGTAATTACTAATAGATAATACGATTATATCACTTAATCTGGAGTATTTTAATACATTCTTTTTAAAAGCACTACTACCACTATCTGAATCCATTTCATTTATCATTAATTCAATATGTTTTCTTTTATTATATAATCCCAAATTTGTTATTTGAGATGTCTTAAAATATATATTAATATCATCATTTATAAAATTTCCTTTTATAACTATATAGTGATCATTATTATGTAAATATAAATCATATATGTTATCAACCAAATCATCTTTTGAATTCTTGTTTTTTTGAATAAAAATATTCTTATTAAAGAGCTCAAAATTATCTATGTCTGGTAATTCTTTTAATTTAACCTCAGATACTCCAATTGGAAAAAATATCTTATTGTAAAAATTTATTAATTTTTGTGTATCTTTATCATAATCACTTTTTACATATATTCTAATTATATTCTTAATATTATTCATACCAATATTATTTATTAATATCTTTAATTTTGATACTATATCTAATAAAGGAGCGTGAACTTCATTTGAACATATATATAATTTACTGTAAATGGGCAATATACGCAAGCAATCTATCTTTTTACGTAGGATACTAAATTTCTTATTTTCATATAGTTCTTTAAATATTGGATCCATTTCATTTATTAATTCAGTTTGAGTTATACATGTATTATATAGGTTATTTAATTGTTTTAAAATTTCAAATATTTCATTCAAATAAACATTCTTATCATTGATTGAAATACTATTATTTTCTGATAATTTATGAACATGTGATCTTAAATCGTCTATTATTTGAACATAATGCTCATAGTCTTGTTTTAATATAAAATTCTTATATTCTTTTATATTCATTATATTTATATATATATAATTAATTTTGTATATATACAAATAAGTAAAGTTAATTGATAATTAATTAACTTTAATTATGTGAATATTTTTTACAATTTTATGGTATTAAAAATACAAATAAGTAAAGTTAATTGGATTTTGGATTATTTTTTTAATTAAAATAGCTAAGATAACTACCATAGTTTTTACGTTTAAAATTTTTTATTATGATGAATCCCAACCTTCATCGGCGGGTTTTTTCCACGCCCTAATTTTTGTATCTAAATTGGATTTATACATATGATGTAAATCTGTATATTTTTTAATAGAATCTAATCCTAATATATCTTTAATACATTTTTCGACAGATCTAATATCAATCTTTTTATCATTAGAATATGTTTTAATTAATTCTAGTATATCATCTTTTTTATAATTTTCAGCATACCAATCAATTATTTCCTTACAGGTAGTTTCATTTATTGGATCAATTTTTATTAATTTAGGACTGCTTTTTCTTTTAGCCATTGCTTCTTTAAGGGAATCGGGAGTCATTACGAATCCGGTTGATGCTTTAGCTTCTTTAGCTTTTTCAATCGCAGATGCTTTTTCTTCCGGGGTAATAGTAATAGATGGAATTTTAATAGGATCACTCCCATTTTCTCTTTTTATTTTTGTAATACATTCATTAATGTCTGATTGTTTTATATCTTTTAATAATTTATTAGTCGATACTTTTGTAAATACTTCTAATATAAATTTTTTATATTCATCAGGTGTTGGTTGCTTACTATTATTTATATTATCTTTTATAAATTTCCAATTATTAACAAATGATTTACATAGAAGATCTGAATCTACAGTGCGAGTTACTACTGGAGCAGGAGGAAAATATTTATCAATATCGTCTTGAGACACATTATCAGTTTTCATTTTTTGTATAATTCCTCCTTGTGGTACACCCATTTTTTTCATCTTAGCATATTTCTCTGGTAATTCTAATGCAACTGTAGTTGGAACAGCAACTTCAGAAGGTGGTAGACTTACTGATAACGGAGATGGGAGTGGATCGTCAGATTTTGGGGGTAGTACTAAAGCAGGTCTTGGATGTCCTCCTGGTGGTAGAGGTGGTCTTGGGAGTTCTTCTGATCCTGGTGGTCTTGGAGGTCCTCCTATTCTTGGGGGGTCACCAGGTTTTGGAGGTGGAGGAGGACCTCTTGGTTTTGGGGATGAAGGTGGGTCTCCTGGTTTTGAGGTTGAAGGTGGTCCAGCAAGTATTGGTTCTGTTGGTATGATTCTACCATTTAATATAAAACATGTATCTAAAATATCGTATGATAACTTGGTTAAACTCTTTTGCTGTTCAGTATAATATTCTGAATAAATTTGATGACTTATATCTAAATTATCGTCTAACCATTTTTTAACGCCACTACATACCATTTTCTTTACTTTTGTAGGAAAAAGATCAAAATATCTATTTATTGTATGTTTTAAATCTTTTATTTTTTGATTATCTGTACTACTATTAGTTAATTCTAATAAATCATTTATATATTTTTTTACTTCCATTATATAATATATATATATATTATATAATTATTCTAATAAAGAATCAGTATATTTATTTAAATTATCTATTTTAATATCATAACTATCAGTTGATTCAATTATAGTTGAAATATATTCTATCAAACTTAATTTCTTTTGATCTGAAATTTCGAATGCTTCCATGTTCACATGAATTTGTTCAATTAGATTATAAAATTCTTTTTCATAATCTCTTTCTATTATAGGTATTTCTTCTGTTTTAAGATCGTTAATTTCTGTAACTGTATCTACTTGATTATTTAATAAAGTTTCATCATTATTATAATTCAATATTAAGGTCTCATATTTCTCATTTATTTCTTTATTCTTCAATTTTATAAATTCTAATAATCTCTTAATATCGGTCTCCCTTATTTCTATAAAGTTATTACAATACTTATTAATATCCAACTTTAATTTATATTCAAATTTATTCATTATACTACATATATATTCATTTGTGCTGTTTATATCTGCCGTTATTTCTATTTTTTCATCATCAGTCATTTTATTGACACAATTTATATTTGTATTAAAGTTAATCTTATCATAATAATTCCTAAATAAATAAAAATTATCTATCAATCCAATATAATCATCATACAATTTCTCATTCTTCTTCTTATTTTCCATTATTTGTTCAATCTCATCATCACTTATTTTTACTTTGTTTTCTATCATTAAATTAGATGTTGAAAAATTCTTTCTATCCATAGCTGTTATATTAATTAAGCCATTCAAATCTATTGATATTGTAACATTAATAACTGGAACACTACGTGGTTGTTTAGGTATATCTTTTAATATAAACTCTCCAATTAAAGAATTTTCATGTATAAATTGACTTTCTCCTTGATAAATTTTAATTATGACTTCAGTTTGATTATCTGTTTCGGTTGTAAATTGTTTTGTTTTTGATAATGGTATAGTTGATCCTCCCTCTATGATCGGAACAAATTGTCCTCCAACTGTTTCTATTCCGAGCGATAGTGGAACTATATCCATTAAAATTAATTGATTTGACGTTAATTTATTACCATATAATGCTGCTCCAAATGATACTGCTGTATTTGGATTAATTATGTATTCATATTCTTTTCCAAAATATGTTTCAATTAATTTCTTAAAATATGGAACTTTAGATGTTCCTCCAATTAATATAACATTATCTATTTCTTCTTTTTTTAAGTTTGATATAGATAGCACTTTTTCTATAGGAATCAATAATTTATCTTTTAAGGGCAATAATAATTCCTCATACTTTTCTACTGTTAAAGATGATGTAATAACAGCATCAGATAGTTCATGTTTTATTTTTTCAATATATTTTATATTTTCTTCCGTTTTTTGTAGAGCAAAGTGATTAAAAAGAATATTATTAATATCCTCTCCTCCTAATAAATTATCTCCACTTGTTCCTATAACTTCATATACATCCAAACCATCTTCATCTTTGGTAGCAGTTAGAATAGAAATATCAGTTGTTCCAGCTCCAATATCTACAACAAGTACATTCTTATCAAAGTTTTTATGATAATGATAATATGTAATACACGCACTTGTTGGTTCATTTATAATTCTTAGTAATTTCATATCAACTAAAGAAAATGCATCTTTAGTTGATTGTCTTTGTTTTTCATTAAAATATGCTGGAACTGTTAAAACAATTTGAAAATTTGGATCAAGTTTATTTAGTTCTAAATGATTATCTATAATTTTTTTTATTTTACCTAATAATATTGATGTTAATTCAACAATTGAATATTCTCTTTCATGAACAGTAAATTTTTCTTCGGATAATCCAATCTTTCTTTTTAAATTTCTTATAACCGTCCATTCTTTATCATTAATTGATAATACTTCATTTCCAGTAATTATAATAGAATCATTAATAGCAATCAATGATTTAATAAATTCATTACCTTGATTATCCGTTATAATCTTTAATTCACTATTGTTGTAATAGGAGATACATATATTATTTGTTCCCAAATCTATCCCAATAATCATAATTTATACTATATTAAATTCAAATTAATTCAACGAATAAATTAAAAATATAAATATTATATTTTTAATTATTTTTTACTGTTAACTTTAGTCAACAATCTTAGGTTATTCTTCTTCTTTTTTTTCTTCTGGTTTAGATTGTTCTTCTGATTTAGGTTGTTCTGTTTCTTTTTTCTCAGGTTCGTCATCAAGTTCTTCAGCAGGCATTTGGTCTATAGAGGGGGGTGATAATTCTACTGGTTGTGCTGGTTGTGCTGGTTGTTGCTCTTCACTCTTCACAGGAACCATATTCTTTCTCTTCTTATCGATGTAATTTACAAACTCATTCACCCATGTATAATCTCTATAAATTAATCCATAAAATTGATGAGTTGAAGCGATACGATCAAATAATTTCTTATCTGTTGCGATCTTATTAGGTCTTGCTAAAAATTCTTCTTTCGCATATTGATTAAACTCTAATAAATAATTATATATTTCATCTACACCCAATTCAAAACGACTAAATAATTTAATTTCTTCAACATGATCTCTTAATTTAATATCATTCATTTTATCATTATTATGATTCTTATTTTCAGAAAAGATATTTGTATATTTAGATCCAATCTTCTTAAGTAAATCAGGTATCTTCTCAAATGAATATATACTTGTAACTGGATTTGAACTATTTAAGTTCTTAATAATCTTTCTAATTTCTTCCTCATTCTTAGCATCGTGAATAAAATATAATAAGTGTTTATCAATACCATTAACTTCATATAGTTTCTTTAGAGCTGTAAATCTGTGTTGTCCATCAGCTATGTAAAAATGATCGGAATCTTTATCATCTTGAATATAACAAATAATATCTAATGGTTTTATAAATTCATCAGGATTTGCTAAATAATGATTATATATATCATCTACATGCTTTTGAGATACACCACGGTTCTCCTTTGTAAATTCTAAAAAATCTAATATCGCACTAAAATTGTGTTCAAATAATTTATTTTGATATACATCATTTCCAAATATAGCATCTCTCGCATATTTGGTTTCTCTAACTTCAGATGATGATTCGGTATAAACATACCCGTCATCATCAGAATCTTCAGAAGAATCATCTGAATCGTCTGAATCTGAAACATTTAATGCCTCCTTTAGTTTTCTAATATCTTCGTCGTAGTCAGATGAATCAGAATTAGAGTCAGAATCAGATGTGGATGTTGATTCAGAAATAGAATCAGAATTAGACGTGGATTCGGAATCACTATCTGAGTCTAACTTCTTTTTTTTAGATGAATTTTTTTCTAAAGTAGATACCTCATTTATATATTCGGATTCTGTAATATTTTCCATTATTATAATACTAATAATAAACATTTATTTATATCAAAAAAAATTAAAGAGGAAAGTTAAAGATGAAAGCAAAAAATTGATTTTTATATTAATTAAACTAAGAATACTACTATTATAACAAGATAAAGATGCTTAATATTTCTAAAACTACGTTTGCTACTCAAATGACACCTGAACAATTTGCTGAAGAAACTAAAAAAACCACTAAAGAAGAACTTGAAAAATTATCAGCTGCTATGAAAAATAATCTCGTAAAGAAAGAAAAAGAAGCTGATGAAAAAGAAATTGAAGAGGATTTTTTTGTTAATTCAGATGACGATATTGAAGTTGATGATGATTCTACTTCTACATCAAGTAGCACAAATAAATTAATTGATGCTCTTAATAAAACTAAAAAGCATAAGAAAAATAAAAAGTCTAAATTAGTGGAAAAAAAAGGATTGATTCAAAGTGTTATTAAGATTGAAAAACTCAAGGGTGAAATTAGTAAACTTGAATCACGTATGAGATATAAAGATTTAGATATGAGTAATTTACAATTAGAAATAATGAAATTAAATGAAGTTCAAGATAAATTTAAACTAATTACAAATATTTTAACTGAATTACAAAATAAAGAAATTCAGATTTTTGATTGTAATCAAGCTTATAAAAATATAAACATGAATCAATCACATAAATTAGTAATTTTTCAATTAGAAGAATTACTAAAGAAATACGAAACTATGAAGAATGATAAAAATGAAACCAATAAGGAAATCGTAAAATTAAGTATTAAAGAAAGTATTACAAAATTAGACAATCCTATATTTTCAAGATTAATTTTAGATAAGCAAAATTTAATGTTGACTGAATTAAATAATCAAAAGGTAACAATTTATAATCAAATCAGTTTTATTAATCAAATGAATGATATTAAATTTTATTCAGTAATATTTGTTATTGGAGTCGCAGTAATATATAATTTATATTGGACAGTAATGGTATGACAGCGTAATTTAATTATTTGAAAATTCTTCTATAACATTATTATTTAATTTATTATCTTTTTCATGATTTTCTTTAAATATATAATTTCGTAATACATCTTCTTTTAAATCATTATTTAACATCTTTACTAATTCTTCTAAATATCTATAATTCTTATCAAATTCTTTATATAATATATCAATTCTATTTTTGGTATCATATACGTCTGTAAAGTTATCACTTGTTGATGTCTCTAAATATTTATCAAAATTATGTAATTTTAATATCATTTTTCCTAATTCAGCTATAATTTCTGATTTTTTTTTATTAATTAAAAAACATAAACTTTTATTTGATCTTAGTTCATATTTATCATTAACTTTATGAAATAGATATATTTTATATTTCATACATATTTTTATAAATTTATTAAATTTCTTATTATTTCTAATATTTTGTTTTATAAAATTATTTTCTATTATTTCTGTATCTGTATATTCCTCAAATAAATATTTATTTAAATCTTTCATAATCTATATTAATTTATATATTTAACTAAAAAAACGCAATAATTTTTCATCAAAATTACCTTCTTTATTTAATAAAAATTGGATTATTAAATCTCCACGTTTATTATCCGCATCATAAATCCCCTTCTCTTTAACAATATAATTAAATTTATTACCATCAAAATTATATTTAAAACAATCATCTATCTTTATTGTTATTTCTTCATCATCTAAATGTATAAAGCTAAATACTAAACCATTAAATAATTGATATAATGATATCTCGAAACGAATTAATAAATTTGATCCCTTTTTCTTATATTTCATATTATTTATTATATTAATACCAACGATGAGGTCTCCTGTATTTTTATCTATTTTATCTCCCAATTCCTCAAAAATTACTTTGTCTCCGATTAATGGAACTCTAACTGTCTCTTTTATATTCTTATTATCAACCTTTCGCATATAAGTAATTTCTTGAGCTTTATTATTATATACATCTTTCATATTTGTGTTAATATTTAATTCAATATCTAAATTAGATATCATCGCAGCCGATTGATATTCTGATAATACTTCTTCTGTTTCTGTTGATAATAATTTATTACTTTTTAAATTACTTACTATATCTAAGATATCATCAAATGAGATGTTATCTTTTGATATTAAATTCATTACATTAATAACATTCTTTGGATTTGTTAATATATTCATAAATTCAACCTTTATTTTATTAAAATTTTTAATTGAATCTATTTTTGACATTAATTTTGAAAATATCAAGTTTATATTAATTGATTCATCTGTTGTTAAATTATCATATTTTGTTCTCTTTTCGTCATCCATTAATATATCGTATGCTGTTTGAATTTCATGAAATTTTTTTATATCTACATTTGGATTTTTATCTGGATGATATAATAATGCTAAAGAACGATACGCTTTTTTTATTGTTGCGACAGACGCATTCTTTTTTATACCTAATATTTTATATAAATCCATTTAAGTTAATTAAAATATAAGTTTAACTTTAAATAATAAAATAAAATATAGAATATATAGATTATAATGAGTAATTTACTTAAAACATTAAATAAAAACAACACTAATCAAACTAATGAAAAATTTAATCCAGATATTTCTAATTTATATAGTCAAATAAATCAAACAAGACAAACAACAAGTTATAATTTTTCTAATGAAGGTTATAAAACAATTATTACGGAAAAAATTAATAAACCTATTAAATCTCAAGATGATTTAAAATTAGATTATAAAAAAGCTGATGGAACTGATAAACAAATCATGGAAAAAAAAAGACAAGAATTAGAAAATGAAAGATTAGCTGAACAAGCTAAATTGGGAAAGCAAATTGATCATACTAAAAAATTAGAAGAATTAATTAAAATTAAAAGAAAAGAAATGAATAATGACTATCAAGCTACAACACATGGTGAATTAAAACAAATTCAAATTAATCAAAATGATAAAATTAAGGCAGAAAAAGAAAAATTTAATTCAATTGTTAATTCATTAAATGATATACTAAAGAATTAATTAAACTTTTATAATAATTTTAATAATTATTATATGAGCGACAAAATACAAGTAGAAATATATGATAAACATCGTAATTTTATTAAATACTATAAGCCAAATGATACTTATTGGGGATTAGGTATTGAAAATGAAGTATATCTTCAAATGTCAAAACCTTTAAAAGTTGATCCTAAATTTTTTTACACTAAAAATGCTAAGAGAGAAAGATATTCAGTAAATTATATGACAAGTTATAAACCAGGTATATACGAATATTGTATCAATAAAATGGAATTATCAAATACAGTTCCCTTATTAGTTAATGCACATTCATTTACTAAATGTGATAGATTTAATGAACCAATAACAACGTATTCTAAAAATCCAGAACCAAATATTAAATATTCAGGTCAGACATTATACGAATTTATATGCGAAGTAGACGATTACTTTAAAAGAGAATATATGAAATCATTTATTTTTGATGGTGATACTATTGAATTTGTATCTCAAAACTTTTATAAAACCACAGTAGAAGATGTAATTTTAAATTTATTTGAAGCTAAGTTTTATTTTATTACACGATTAAGAAAGATTTTTGCCAATCATAATATTTTTGCGGAATATGGAGAAATTAATTTTTGCTCAAATAATTATCCATTTGTATCCTTTATGACTAATTTAAATAATTGTTCTATTTTTAATAATATGACTTATCATCTTAATTTAACATTACCAACTAAATTAAATGATAAAGCATATATTGAGGATTATAAAACTTTTACTTTAAAACATAAAAACGCAATTCATTTAATTCAATGGATTGAACCACTTTTAATTGCGATTTATGGAACTGGTGATCCATTGTCAGAAGTTAATCCAAATTTAACTACGACAAGTAGTAGAATTGCTAAATCAAGATATATTGGTTTAGGAACTTATAATACTGATACTATGATACCAGGGAAAATATTACATATTGAATCCGAAAAAAATCACCTATCTGATATGGATTATTGGTGGTTTAATAAATATTATAAAATATCTGATTATACCAGAGAGACAAATATTGGTGTTGATATAAATTTTCATAAACATAAAAATCATGGTATTGAAATAAGGATATTTGATCATTTTGATGAAAGGAAATTAAAAGAGGTATTAGAATTTTTAGTATTAATTTTAGACCATTCATTAAATAAAGAAATAGAATCACCAGTGAGAAATAAAGCTTGGAATGATTTTGTTTATAATGTAATATTAGATAGAAATACTAAAATAACTGAGGAAATTAAATTATTATATGAGAATATATTTGATTTTAAATCTTCATACGAAAATATTATAGATTTTTTTGGTAAAATATATAAGAAATTATTAAAAAAATATGAATATAACGGAGAATGTTATCAATTAATGATTAAAAGAAAAAATAATAAATTTTGTTATATTTGTTAATTTTTATATTTATATTATATATAATGGAACGAATAAAAAAACAAATTAATGATTTATTAGGAGAAACAATATTAATTTCGAGTGGAGGAAAAACAGATAAAAAAAAATACGATACAATAAAAGGTGTGATTAACATGATTTTTAAACAAATCGAAGATGAATCTAAACCAAAAGATGAAAAATCTATTTTCATAAACAAATTATTAAATGAAACTAATTTAAAAGAAATAGTATCTACCGAAGGATCAAAATCAGCAGCTGCTAATACAAAGATCACAGATTTAGAAATTAATGCAGATATATTGAAGACATTATTTGAAGATTTTAAAGCAAAAAATATAGATATTTCACAATATAAAATAGAACCATTTGACAGAAGAACTAAGGATACAATATCATCAAATATGATTAATTTTCAGAAAAAATATAAACATGAAACACCATTCGTATCAGTTAGTTTAAAAGGGTTAATTAATGATTCAAATGGAATGGTTACAATTGACAAAAGGACAGAATCAAAAATTAGTTCTACACCTAAACAAAAGGGAGGAACAAATTGGGCAATAACTATTGAAATTAAAATGGTAAAAAATGATGCCCCATTAAAAGCTACATTACCAGCTAAATTAGAACCTATATTACCTCCTCCAATACCAGCTACTCGATTAGTAGAGGCAGCACCAAGTGTACATGCTGCTGTACTCGCTGATGCTGCTCCAGGTTCTACTGCTGCTCCACCATCATTATCAGGTATTCCACCACCACCACCACCATCCACATCATCTACTGCTGCTCCACCATCATTATCAGGTATTCCACCACCATCCACATCATCTACTGCTGCTTTACCAGCCGCTAAATCATCTGATCCACCAGGAGGTCCTATGGATTTCACTTTAGAAAATTTAATGAAAGGTTTTTATTATCAAAATAAATAAATAATTTTAATCTAATTTATTATATGGATAAATTAGATAAAGATACTTTTAAAAGATTTAAATTAATACAGAAAATGGTTAATAAATATCCAGTGAGAAAATTTGATACTTCAGAAATTAATACAATTAAAGATGCTTATCAAGAATATGTTCCAAAGTATATCATTGTAGATAAGAATTTACAATTTGAAGATAATCAATTTGTTGATAAAGAATTAATGGCAGAAATTAAACAAATGAAACATTATATTCATATTACCACAGATACAGTAGATATTAAAATAAGTTATTTTGACATATCTGAAACATTAATAACACGTATTTACAGTATTGTATTGTTATTTCAAAAATTATATGGAATGAAGAAAGTTATATTGATAATAGCTTTAGCAACAATTAAAAGAGAAATAAATAAAAAAATTATTGGAACTTTAGCTGTAAATGGTGGTGCGACAGATGGAGTTACTATTGAATTATATCGTGGACAAGAAATATTAAAAGTATTATGTCATGAATTATGTCATTTTTATAAGTTAGATTGTCATCAAATTAATAAAAATAAACATCAAGTATTTGATAAATTTAATATTAAAAATGATGATACTATTACACTATCATTATCTGAATCATTAAATGAATATATGGCAATGATTCATCATATAGCTCTAATTAGTTATTATACTAAAAAATCTCCTTTATTAATTTATCATTATGAAAAGATTTGGAGTTTATATCAAATTTGTAAGATATTAAATCATAATGGGATGAAGAAATTTGAAGATTTATATGAAAAGAAATTTGAACAAGAAACCAATGTATTTTCATATTATATTATAAAATTTTTCTTATTCTGGAAATTAGATAATACCTGCACTATTAAGAATATAAATGATATATTAGCTGATAAAGAAATTATTGAAGTAATAAATGAAAATATTGCTGGGGTGTATGATAAAGGTTTAACAATGACTTTATTTGAATTATCAAAATAAATTATATTTTTTAATTTATATTGGTTATGGATAAAATTTTAGAAAAAGATACATTTAATAGATTTAAATTGATAAAAGATATGATTCAAAAATATCCAGTAATAAAAGACACTAATTTGTTAAATGAAATTAATAAAATAAAAGATTCATACATTGAATATACTCCTAAATATGATACTATATCTGATTATGAAAAAGTGAATGAATATGCTCAATTATTAATACATCGCAAATCTTGGCAAAATAAGATAAATGAATTAAATGATATGAAACATTATGTTAGTATTATAGATGGTAATTTAGAAATTGTTATATTATATAAAGATAGTTTATCAATCCCATTAGTTAATTTAATATTTAGCGTTATAAAACTATTCAAAAAAATTAATGGTGATAAAAAAATATTAGCAATTATCGGTTTATGCGAAATGAAAAGAAAAATAACTGGTAATATAATTGGAAGAGAAAATGTAAATGGGGGTGGAGATGATGTATTCGGACTTAAAATATATCGTGAGGAAGAAATTCTTAAGGTTATCTTACATGAATTAACTCATTATTATAAATTAGATAATAAAGAATTAGATGAAAATCAAGTTGAGATTTTAAAAAAGTTTAAAATTATACATCCTGAAGGATTTGGAGAAGAAGCCAATAAAAGTATTCATGAAGCCTATACAGAAATAACTGCGATGAAATATTATATAGCATTAATTAGTTATTATACTAAAATTTCTCCATTAATAATATACCATTATGAAAAAATCTGGAGTTTATATCAAGTTTGTAAGATATTGAATCATTATAGGATGGTTAGATTTGAAGATCTATATACAAAAGATCTTGTTGAAGATACACATGTATTTGCTTATTATATAATTAAGTTTTTCTTTTTATGGAATAATACTAAAGATTTTAGAATGATTAGAGACGTATTAGAAGATAAAGAAATTATTAGAGTAATAAATGAAAATATTAATAGAAAATTTGATAATAGTTTAAGAATGACATTTTTTGAATTGAAAAAATAATTTTTTATATTTTAGTTTATAATGAACTATGATATATTAAAACAAGATATTAATAAATTAGTTGATATAACTTTAGAAGATCCTTTTGATAAATCTAATTATGATGACCTAAAGAAAAAAATTAATGATGAATTTAAAAAAAATATAAAGGTAGTTTCAAAATTAAAACCAACCGTAAGTGAATTTAAATCAGGTATTAAAGATAATTTTGATCAATTAAAAAACAGTTATATTACTTATACTTTATTAGGACAGACATATACTGGTTTTGTAAATAATTATAAAGATGGCTTATTATCGGTTACTCATAATAATGATATTATTTTTGAATTTATTCCAGCAATTGATAATGAAATTAAAGATCTTGGAAAAAGTAATTTTCCAATTATTGAAGACGTTATATTAGCAGATCAGATTGGTCAAATAATTGCTCATCCAGAATTTAATATTGGATCTATTATTAAATTAACTTTTTCTAATGACATATTCTATTCAGGAAAAAAATATTCTAAAGGAGAAGGTGAGTTTATTATGGATATAATAGGGAGTGATGCTGATAATTATTATATATATGAAAATTCATTACCTCGTAATATTGTAAATATGTGTAATCCTACTATTATTGGAACAATTACAGATGTACCACTTATTAAATATCACAGAGATCACTTATTATCAAATAATCATGAGTATTATATCAATATTATTAAACATAGCCCATCTGACTATTATCATGCTATTTATTATGCTCAAGAATATAATTATACTGAATTATCAAAGTATATTTATAATATTCTAATGATATATTTACCTTTTTTTAATCTAATAAAAAATTCGGAATATAATATAATAGATTATAATTTTGATACTGATGATATAAATAAATTTAATTTAAAATTTATACCTTATATTGTTGAACGCGGTATAGATCCAAATGATTATCTTTCAAATAAAAATATATATGATAGATATGATAAAAAAAGAGATAACGCAATTATTCTTGAGATCCAGGACACAATTGATGCATTTTGTAAAGATTTTAATCGTATTGAACAAGATTCAATATATTTTACCAATTTTGATGGTAAAGATAAGGATGATGGTGAGGATGAGGATGATATATTAGAAAAAAATCAAATAGTAAATGATAATGGGGCATTATATAATATTTTATATATTGAAATAGATCAACAAAATAAGGATTTTACTGTTAATGATTTTAGTGAGTTTCATTATACAAATCTTCAATATTTGTTAATAGAAAAAATAAACATATATTTAATAAAAAATAAATTAACTATTAAAACACTAAATAGAGATCATTTAGATATACAAGATATTATAAATCCAACAGTTATAGAATATTATAATAAATTTAAAAATGATATAATTTCAACAGCAATATCTGAATCAGAATCAGAATCATCATCATTTCCATCAACTCCCTCATCATCACCATCAGTACATCTATCACCACCGGCACCACCAGCTGAAGAAATAAAAGTTGGTAGTGACGTAGTTGCTATTGATTTTAAGGGTGGCGATGAAGATAAAAAGAATCCTGGAAAAAGATTTAATAAATTAGTTTATGGTAAATTAACTGATTTCACACCACCGAAGTATACTATACAACTACCTGATAAATCTATTGAGACAGAAGTTGTCGCCAAAAAATTATTTAATTTTAACGATACTGTTACAGTAAATGAAAAAAAAGGAAAAGTTAAGATAGTATTTAAATTAGGTCCAAGATTTGATACGATTGTAAAAGAATATCAAATAGAATATGATGATGGAACTAAAGAATGGGTTGCTGAAGCAAATATAAAAAAATATAATCCATCTATAGAATATCAAGTAGGTGATTATGTTGTTAAAAAAATAATAAGTAAAGGTAGAGAATTATATATAGTTGGAGAAATTAGAACAGTTAATGCTGGTGATACATTTGATATACATTGGCTTTCTTTTCCAAAAGAAACTGATGTAGAAAATAATTTTTCAAAAGATAATATACTAAAAAAATGTAAGTATAAAATAGGAGAAGTAAAAAATTATACAATTAAAGGAAGTGAAGCCGTACATAATAATAAAATAGTAGGTATATCTGCTTCAGATTTTAAAGGAGCAATATCTATATCTTATATTTTTGAAGATAAATCAAACCCAAGTGGTAAATCACTTCCTATTCCTGAAATTATAATTGATAAACAAAACAGAGCAGGCGGTTCAATAAATAATTTCTTATCTGAATATTTCAATTTACTTGAATAAAAAAAATAATATATTATTTTTTTTATAAATTAAATCTTAATCAAATCATTTACGCGTTAGCGGGGCGAGAGCGTCTCTTGGAAGGGGCAGCTTCGGGAGCTACTTCTTCTACGACTGGGGCCGCAGCTGCGGCGGCTGCTTCATCAGCGACCTTGCTCGCGGACTTGGGGTAGTGGCGAGAGAGTTGCTTTTGGAAGTTCTTGAAGTCGAGTGTTTCACCTTCCTTGAGGCCGAAAAGCTTTTGGAGAGTCTTGTCGGGGTGGATGATGCGACGGTCTTCCTTGTCGCGGAGGTTCTTTTCTCTTACGTAGGTGTAGATTTGCTTGGCTACTTCAGTTCTGGGGAGCTCTACATCGTCCTTGAGGCCAAGGAACTTGCGGAGAGCTTCGGGAACTGCTGTAGGCTTGGCGAAACCTGAAGGGGCGCGTTCCTTCTTGGGGAGGTTGCGCTTGGACTTGCCACCAGCCTTTACTTCACGGGCGTGGAGGCGTTCAAGAGTCTTGACACGGGCGACAAGTCTCTTGTTGAGAACTGCGAAAGCAGACATGTCCTCGCGGAAGAGGGTCATTTCTGATTCGAATGTTTCGTTTACTTCATCAGCAGCGGCTTCTACTACTGGGGCTGCTTCTACGACGGGAGCAGGCATTTCTACAACTTCGACTTCTACTTGCTTGGCGGATTTACGGGAGACTTTGGATGACATAAGATATATACTAATTATACCTTTATATTAAATTGAATTCAAAATATTTATTTATCAATTTTTTTATACCATAGCTAAGGACTAATAAGCCTATTTAATACCATCAATATATAATATATTATAAAAAGGGGTATACCACAAATAAATTTCTTTATATATTTTAATATAAAGAAGGTTAATATTATGTGAAAATCAATTTTTTTCTTAGTTTTCTTAATTTTTTCTTAGTTTTTCTTAAATTCAAATATTTAAAGAAGAACTAATATACAAGTTATATACATATATCAAATAACCATGGATAAAGAAATAACAACAACTGAATCAGACCGTGATCGTGCAGAAAGAAGTAATCTAATTGATAAATTAATTGAATTTAAGAATTATAAGATAATGTCCAGAAGTGAAACATTATTAGAATCTTTAACTAAATATCTAAATCCTATAAGAATGGAAAAAATATTACCAATATTAGTTGGTGATTCATTAATTTCTATTAGAGTAATTGAATGGTTTGTTACTAATTATTGTAAAAAGAAGAATATTGCTTTTATTCGTAAGGATAAAAATAATAACGATATGTATTTTAATGTATATTTAAATTATAAAGGACAATTAAAATCATATAACAAAGATTTATTTGATCCATTTTGTCGTGGTAATGAATTAATTAAATTCCCAATTAAAGATGAAACATATATTGTAACTAATATCCCTCAATTAAATTTTTTTAAATGGGCATTAGAATATGATATCATTAATTATATTGAAACTAATTTAGAAGACATTTATAAAGATATGACTGAAAATAATAGTAAGGCAAAGAAAACTATTGATAATAAAAGACAAGAATTATCTGAATGTGCCACTAAAAAGTTAAATCAAATGAGTGTTAAAATTAAATTATCACCAAGTTCTTAATCTAATAATATTATTTATATTATTAAATTATTTTGTTTTTGTTTGGGTTTTTACTACCGGAGCAGGTTTAGCTTCCTCTGATGTATCAGACCCCTTAATATTTTCTTCATCTTCAGATCCTTCTTCTTCCGATTCTTCATAATCATCAAATGATCCTTCTTCGTCATCATCATATTCTTCTTCATCATCTTCCTCAGTATTTTCATCATTGTCTGAATCACTTTCTTCATCTTCGTTTGCTTCATCTTCATTTACTTCTTCTTCATTTACTTCTTCTTCATTTACTTCTTCTTCGTTTACTTTTTCTTCATTTGCTTCTTCGTTTGCTTCTTCGTTTACTTCTTCTTGGTTTACTTCTGCTTCTTCTTGGTTTACTGCTGCTTGATTTTCTTCTTCTTCATCTGTTTTAAGAAGATCTGCTATATCATTTTTCATATTTTGTTTATTTTTTTTAGCATTTTGCTTTGTATTATTTTTTGTATTTTTTTTTATATTAAGAGCTTCGTCATCTATTTCAGATGACATTTCAGATAAAGTTAGATCTGTTTTTGTATTATTACTATTTAATTTTGTTAATACATTAACAATATTATTATCTTGTTTCAATTTATTAATAAAATCTTCATTTATATCATGTAATCCAAAGTGATACATCTTTTCATTAGGTAAATTTATATTATCATTCGCAAGCCCACTATCTTCTGTAGAATCAACTTTCTTATTACTTTTACCTTTTGCAAGAACCATTTCATGATCTCCTATATATTCATCATCTGAATTTGCTTCTGTCTCTAAATAATTTACTTCAGTAATATCCTCTTTTTCATCTATAAATTTTATTACTTTATTCTCTATTTGTTCAACCATTACTGGTTTTAAATAAATGCCAAATACATCTTTTGATACCCACACGCCATATAATTCAACAATTAATCTGATATTTGAGTTCTTTTGTAATTGATCTATTTTTATGTCAGATCCATTTTCAACAATCTTAACTCCATTTGTTATCTTTAATTTAATTAATCCATTTTCGGAATATTTCTCATCCTCCTTAGAAGGTGTATAATAATTTGATTGAGAATTAGATGTATACAGATTTTTTATTAATGATTTATATCTAATAGATGCCTTATTTTTAAACCATTCATTTTTATTTTGTTTAGCTCCTTCAATAATTTTAGAATCTAAATCTTTTAATAATTGTATAAATAAAGGGACTTTTAAATTACAGTCGTATAATGGTAATATTAATTCATTAAAATATTGACTTTTTTGTATGTCAAATATATTTAATAATTGAGGTGTTTGAAATAATAACTTATTACCAGGTTTTTCATAATAAATATGAATTAATTTTTTATCATTCATTTCATTAACTTTGGAGTAAATTATTTTATTTAAATCAATTTGATTTATTAAATGTATTTTTTGATCCATATAACATAATTAAATTTATTATTTTTTTAGTTTAAACTCATAAATTAATTCTTTTAGTTTGCTTGTTTAGACAACAGCGCTCGCCTTCTTGCGTCCCTTAGTCTCTGTCTTGGAATCATCACCCTTCTTTGTTGTCTCAGACACGAGTTGCTTTCTCTCTACCTCCTCCTCTACATCTGAATCAATGAAGAAAGTCTCAGTCTCCTCAGAAGATTGCTTCATGGGTTTGACCTCTACCATCTTGATCTTGAGACCAAGGCCGTAGCTGCGCTTGCCATCACCACCAGCACTGCGAGCAGCGTAGAGCTTGGAGATTGTCATGATGGGGCGGAACTGGCACTTGTAGCGGAGAAGCTTTTGAGCGTCGTCAAGAGTCTTAACCTCTGCCTCAGTGCGCTCACCATCATCGTTGAGGAAGATCTTGGACTTCATGAGCTTGCTCTTGTTGTCAAAATCAAACTTGAGCACGAAGTAGTCTGGGCGAGGCTCAGCATCTTCAGGAGCATCAGGATTCTGAACTGCCTTGCGAACGATAGCTTGGTATCTGTAAGCATTCGCCTTCTTCTTGTCTCCAAAAATAGCATCGCGCTCATCTACACACTTCTTATCAATTGCTGATAGGAAATCATAGAGCTTCTTTGAATCAGCATCATCCATGTTAAAAGGAATCTTGAGCTTACCACGTTGCTGGTCAGAGAGGGGCTGGCCAGCAGCGTTGAGGTAAGGCTTGCCAGAACGGTCGTTCTTAGCAGGGATACCATAATAATCTAATGCCATCCATGGGCCCTGGATCGTAGGCATCTCATCCTTACCATCTACTTCATAAGCAGGAACGGAAAGAAGTTGATACTTGGTGATCTCAGGAATGGTCTTGTTCTCCACAGGCTCGGAGAAGTGAAGGTTCTTTAGGTCAAATTCGGAATACTTAACGACAGGCATTTTGAACGGTTTATAGTATTATAACATTTAGGATCAATATATATATAAATCAATTTTTTTTGATGGTTATGATTATTTATATGATTTTATATTATTTTATATTATTAAATAAATATATAAATTAAAATTAGATTGATTGTGATTTAAGTAGTTGTTCTCGCACCACGTCCACGTCTCGCCTTAGGAGCAGGCTTATCTTCTTCTTCTTCTTCCTCCTCTTCTTCCTCTTCCTTAGCAGCGACAACTACTGGAGCCTTTACAGCCACCTTCTTTGTCGCCTTAGGAGCAGGCTTCTTTTCTTCCTCTTCCTCCTCTTCTTCCTCTTCTTCAACAGGTGGCTCAGGCTTCTTAGATGAAACAAGTGTGCGACGTTCAACAACTTCGTCATCATCATCTTCTACGAAAGCATTGTTTTGTTCATCTTGAGCTGACACTTGAGAAGGCTTGACTTCAATGTGCTTGAGCTTGAGTCCAAAGCCATACTTGCGCTTGCCATCAGTGTCTGCCGCCTTGGAAGCGTAGAACTTGGAAATAGCAAAGACAAGACGATACTCGGACTTGTAGCGAACATACTTTTGAACGTCATCTACTGAAGGTGTTGATACCTCAGTGCGATCACCATCATTGTTTACATATACCTTGCTCTTAATCTCCTTTGACTTGTAATCGAAATCAAACTTAACTGTCATGGAATTAGGCTTGACTGGAGCATCTTCTTCTGCGTCAGGATCTTCAGGAGGAGTGCGAATGATTGGCGTATACTTGTAAGCATTCGCCTTCTTCTTGTCTCCAAAAATCTTCTCCTTTTCGCTCTCACAATGTTGATCAATATTACTGAGAACATCATAGAACTTCTTAACATCAGGATCAGTGAGATCAAATGGAATCTTCATTCTACCACGCTCATAATCACTGAGAGGTTGGCCTGCTTGATTTAGAATGGGCTTGCCACTCTTGTCAAGCTTACCTGGAATACCATATGTAGATAAAGTCATCCATGGACCTTGAATTTGAGGAATATTTTCTTTTCCATCCTTAAGATACTTGGGTAGAGACATAAGTTGATACTTTGTCATGTCTGGGTTTAACTTGTTCTCAATGGGAGCTTCAAGTCTAAGGTTGGATACATCAAAAGTCTTGTATGAAAGGGTGGCCATGTTTACTATATTATACTGGTTCTACTTTTTATTTACAAATAATTGAATTATCAATTTTTTTTTGATAACTTGGCTTTAGCAAATTATCAAAAAAAGATTAGTGCGAATTATATCATAATGAGAGAACAATTTTTTTTGATAAATATCTTAGGATATTTATCAAAAAAAGATTAGTGCGAATTATATCATAATGAGAGAACAATTTTTTTTAAATAAATAAAATTAAGCTAATGTTCCCAAAGGATCCCATGGTTCAATCATTGAAGGTAGTGTATTTAATAATTCTAATTCAGTATTAATTAAATTTGATTTATGAATTATAACTTGAAAAACGTATTCTGTAAACCATTCATCAGTCATTAATTGAAATCCATCTGTTCCACTCGTCTTTCCCCAACTATTCTCTATCTTCCATCTTACAATTTTATTGTCTTCATTTTCATGATATCCAACAATTAACATAGCATGACTTGGTAACGATTGATACATTCTTAATCTATCTTCCTTACTCATTAGGATTGTGTGATTCATAAATATTTCTAAATTAATAATATTTGGATGATGAATACCAGTATCACGATCAATGTGAGCACCAACATCACATCCAAACCAAACTGGTTCATTGTTATCAATTGATTTCTTGGTTAATTCTTTTAGTCTTTCAATTGGTAGGTTTAACCAACCTACATGTTGATCTAATACATTGCCTAAATATTTAACTTGATAATATTTATTATAAGGATTTTCTTTTCTTGGATCATCAACAATTGATACCCAATCATCTGGATTAAATTTTGTCTTCTCTAATAAAATGAGAGGGTTTAAGTTAGACCATGTTATAACCTGCTCTTTACTTTTGTCTTTAATTTTAAACATGTAGTCAAAATGTAATGGAGGCACTCCTAAGAATCCAACTAAAAGATCATACATTTTTTCCATCATATTATTTATAAACTGATTATGAAATTCTTCATCAACCATTGATAATGTTAACATATCTTGTTTTAATAGTTCAGTTAAAATTTTATTCATTCCAGCAGATGATTTTGAATGATATGTATCAGGCATAACATGCTTTGGAACAATGCCATATTTTTTTATAACTTCTCTTGCCATATCCCATTGACCACCATCTCCAAGAGGATCTTTATATAATTGAATTAAATAGTGAGTATTATTTGGTTGCTTATTAATTTGAATAAAATATCTTAGACTTCTATGATATCTTTCAAATTTATCACAAAAATAATTATATGTTTGACTAAATTCAAGATCTTGTATTTCAAAATCAGATTTCCAATTTTCATAAGCAACAGATCTTACTAAATTTAAGGTAGCAAACAACCAACAACGTCCCGATGATTTTTGATCAGTAATTGGAAGTTTATTTGTTATCTCATGATTAAATAAATACGGATGTTGATTGATAATCCGATTATCTTTTGCTAATACTGATAATGGATTATTTACTAGTGATAATTGAAATGGTTTTAAAGGGTGTTGATTTGTAAAGGGTTGTAGAGCCATAGAAATTATAGGAATGATCATTTGGTTATAAAATAAAGTATTATTAGAATAATATATTATAAAATCAATTTTTTAAAGGTTAATATTAATCTTTTTATCTTTTGTTGTCCATTTATTAATAAAATTTTTAATTAAATCCTTACGAGTATATCTATTCGCACAAGCAATTATTTTTATTTCATCGTAAATTTCTTGATCAATATTTACTACTTTTTTAAACATATATTCATATAGTCTATTAAATGTAGTTTCAATACATTTTGAATATGTCTCTTCTTGTAGTCTGTATAATTCATATACATCTTTATTAGAACGACAAAACTTTAATAGACGTTCGTGTAAGTAAATTACATTATTCTTATAATCATTCATTTTCACTACTTTGGTTTTATCTGATCCATAATTTTGAAACTTTTTAATTAATTCATCTACCTCGTTTAATTGGTTATTCTGAGAGAGTATACCATTTGATAGATGATATTTAGACGAAAGAATCGTAAAATCATTATTAACTGTTTCTAACATCTTGTTTATATTATATATTAGAATAATATTGTAATAATATTAGAAATCAATTTTTTTATAGCATAACTTAGAAGTTATGTTCTAAAAAAATTGCTGGGAAGATTAGCTTTGCTGATCAACATGCCAATTTTTTTAACTTTTTTAGGATAGATTAGATAATAATATGTATTATTTTATGCGTAGTTGTATACTTTTTAATAAATCTTGATATTAGTATCTTTTTTGTTATATAATTACGACCTACTATCTTAAATAAATCTTTATATATTTTATCATCTGTATTTTTAATATTTTCAAAATAATTTTCATCAGTAATATAATTTATTTTTGACACTAATTTTTTTAATTCTATCTTTTCATCTAAATAATAATCTGTATTATAAAAAAAATTAATTAATCTTTCAGATAGATATACATAATCATCTTCATTATTATTCATAATAACAATTGGAGAATGCTGTATCTTATATATTCTTTTAAAAATGATTAAATTAGTATCAATCAAATTACTATACTTTTTAATTAATTTATCATATAATTGAATAATTTCTTCCATTTCTTTAATTAAAATTATTTATATAATATTTTTAATTAATTTACTTTGATAAATTCTGAAAATGAATCTATAGTTTTATCTTTAATTTTATCCTTATTTTCATCTAAAAATTTATAAAATTCTATAAATACTTTTTTTTGAGATTCTTCTAAAAATTTAAATATATTCTCTTTACCAAATTTTTCTAAGAATTTTATATACATATTTTTTGTAGATCTTCTAATTTCAATATCATTCGTGTTATATGATAATTTATCTAATGATATTAAATTTTCAATTATATCAATCTCTCTTTTATTAAATGAATTATATTTATGTTGATATAAAAATCTAAAAATTTTTGTTGGATCATGACTTAATTTAGTATATGTATTCTTCTTACTTAAATCATTATAAATAATATAATTTAAAAAATATTTATCAATTCCATAAGGACATTTAACCTTATAATTATAATAGTGATTGTATGAACTATTCTCTATAAACCGATTTACAAGGTTTTCATATGTTTTTCCAACAAGATCATTTATAAATGTATTGAATATAGTTTTTGATAATTTTATTCTTGTTATAAATGGATATGACATATTATATTTATTTTTTTCGTTTCTCCATGGTCTATTACTACTCGATAAACTATAAAAATATGTATCAACGTTATTTTTAAATATAAAATCAACTATTTCCCAATTCACCCATGCGATTGGTATATCTATATCATCAATATAAATATATTCATATTTATCTTCTGTCTCAAATATAGGTAATAATCTTACTAACGAACCAAAAGTTCCATTATGATGTTTACCTAATCTTAATGGTGGATAATTAAATTTATAAAATTCTATATAATTAAATTCAGTTATATATGATTCAATATCTTTATGAGAACTATCGTCAAAATAGACTCTAATATCAAAATTATATGTATTATTAACAAGATGTCGAATTAATAAATTAAAATAATATAAATATTTTTCAAATTCACGATATTCATCTAACATACGAAATATTACTAAAGATATTAAATTTTTTTTTCGACTCTTTATTTCATTATATTTTGTAATTTCCATTACTTATTATATTACATTATAATTTAATTTTTACTATTACATAAAAATTATTAATATCATCAATTTTATATTTATTTATAAAATCATAAAATTCATTAACACAATTCATTTCATTTAATTCTGTTGTAGCATCAAAATACCTTTGCATCTTATTTTTATCAATTTTATTGAATAACTTTATAAATGTATTATTAATTTCCTTCTTAACTTTTAAGTCAGTATTTTTATATGATGATTCACTTAATTTTAATAATAATTTTAATATTTCTTTATCCTTTGGATCTAATACTTTTGTATATAATATTTTTGTTAATATTCTTGATATTTCTATATCATAACGTACAAATGTTATCTTATTACATAAATTTTCAAATATAATATTATTCGTAAAATATTCATCCATTCCATATGGAAATTTAATATCATAATTATATTTATATCTATCTTTACGATATTCTAATATTGAACTAATAACATTTTTATATGTTCCAATCGCAACGTCATTAATATACTTATTAAAAATCGATAATGGTATTTTTATATTAGTTATTAATGGAAAATTTAAATTATATTTTCCATATTTAACATTATTCCACGGTTTATAATAACAAAATAATGATGAATAAAATGTATTTATATTATTCGCATATAAATAATCAATTTGTTCATCTTGAATATTTTCAGGAGATATATCTATATCATCTATCCACACATAATCATAATCTTTAGAATAATTATGTTGATTATTAAATATTGGTAATAATCTTGCTAACGTTCCGAATGTGCCATTATGAAATTCTCCTATTCTTAATGGTGGATAATTAAACTTGTAGAATTCTATATTTCGATTTTCAGAAATAAATTTATTTATTTCTTTATGACAACTTTCATCAAAATATATACGTAAATCTAATGAAAGGTTCTTATTTTCTCTGAAATAATTTAATATTTTTTGTAAATAATTTAGATAAATGTTAAAATTTCTATAACCATCTTTCATTTTAAATATTGATAAAGATACTAAATTTCTTTTTCGTATAGACAATTCATTATATTTTATAATTTCCATCTTCTATTATATTACTTTATTTTATATTATTTTGTAATTTTTTAATTTAACAAATAATTTAATTGAATTTATATCCGTCATATTATATTGTTCTATGAAACTATAAAATTCTTCTAAACACCCTTTCTCATATTCATTACCAATATATTCATTTAATTTTTCTTTCTTTAATTTATTAAATAATTTAATGAATGTATTTAAAATATTACGATTTATATCTTTATCATGTGTCTTAAAATTTAATTCTTGTAGTTCTACTAATTTTTTTATTATATCTTTCTCATAATTACTAATATTCATATAATATACCTTTTTTAATATCCTCACTATATTAACTTCATATAATAAATATGTTTTATCATTATTAGTTAAATTATCATATATAATATAATTTGTAAAATATTCATCCATACCATATGGATGTTTAACAGGATAATCATATACATAACGATCACTTCTATATTTTACAATTTCTTTAACCTCAGATTCAAACTTATTATTAGCAACATCTTCTATAAATTTCATAAATATTTGTTTTGGTAATTTTATATTCGTAATTAATGGAAAATTCATATTGTAATTATTCTTAATCCAAGGTCTTTGATAACAGAATATTGAGAAGAAAATTGTTTTTGCTCTTTTTTTATATATGAAATTAAAATATTTAAAATCAATGTTTTTTGGCGGAATGTCAATGTCATCTACCCATATGTATTCATAATAAATTTCAAATATTGGTAACAAACGAACAAGGGATCCAAATGTTCCGTCATGAAAAGGGCCTATTCTTAACTTGGGATAATTAAATTTGTAAAATTCAATGTTTTTATAATTATTTATTAATGGTTGTAATTCTTTATGACAACTATCATCAAAATAAACTCTTACATCTGCGTCATTTTCATTAATTATTGGTGAAAGATATTTTAATAAATTATTTAAATAATTTGTATATTTTTCAAATGTTCTATAAGGTCCTTTAATTTTAAAAATTGATAAAGATATTAAATTTCTTTTTCTTGTAGATACTTCATTATATTTTATAATTTCCATTATAAAATAGTAGATAAAATAATTTTATAACTTATATTATAAGTCATTGAATTTTATGAATGATTCATTTTATCTAAAATATATCAAATATAAAACAAAATATTTAGAATTAAAAGGAGGATTAACCCAACAACAAAAAGCACAAATAGAAAGAGAAAAATTAGCAGCTAAAGCAAAAAGAGAAATAGCTAAAGAAGCCACGAAACCATCGTATATATTATTTATGTTTTTAGGAGGATTACCAGATACAGATCATTGGAAGAAATTTTTAGAAACATCTAATGATAAATTAATATGTATTGTTCATCCAAAAGATCTTCCATATGAAATTCCATCTATTTGGCAATCAAAATTTAGAAGTAATCAACTATTAATTGTTAATGAAGATCATCATTTAAAAACATCATGGGCTACAAAAAGTTTATCGGATGCTCAATTAATGATGATGCAATATGCTTTAGCCACTAAAGGAAATATTTTTAAAAAATATGTATTATTGAGTGCGAATGATGCTCCATTATATAATTTTCATGTTATTTATAAAGAATTAATGAGAGATAATAAATCATGGTTTTCGTATTTTTATAATTGGAAACAATTAAAATTATGGAAAAAAATTTATAATCACGAAGGCGGATTATTTAATTTTGAAGATATTGATACAATTAGTCAATGGAATACGATTGATCAAACTCATTTAAGTTTTTATTTAAATATATATGAAAAAACTTACAAAAAAAGCGATAATATTGTTGATTGTAATGGTTATAAAATTAATTATATAAAAGCAATTAATCCAGAGTCTATATATCAAAAATATTTAGATTCAATAAATAGTTATGGTTCAAATAAATTATCATTAGATCAATTAAAAAATATTGATAAAAATGGATTCTGTATTCTTACAGATACTATGTTTTTTTCAGCAATTTTTAAATATCAATTAAGAATTCAAGGTAAAAATTTTTGGGATCATATACGATTTCAAGAGATATCCTATTTAGATAATGAAAAAAATCATCTTCAATATATAAAACCAATTAAGGATGAAATAAAAGAAAATAATATAAGAAATATTGAGAATCATACATTGAAAGCTTATATCAGAAGTAATAGTTGGGATAAATCAATTCAAGATTGGCAAGGTAATTATAGAGGGTTTGTTTCAAAAAATAATCGTATATGGTTTGGTGATAATATCGCATTCAATAGTGATAAAACAAAATTGAATATTATTGAAAATTCAAATTATAAAAATGGATCAGATTTATATGGAGATAAAAAATGGTTTTTATTTGAAAGGATCTCAAATAACGAATTACAAATAAATAATTATAATGATAAAGAAATAATTTCAATATATCCTGATATTAAAGATACTATAATACCTAAAATACAAAAACAATTACCAGATTGTACTAATACCCAACATTTTAGTAAATATAAATTAGAAGATCAAAAAACTTTGGATGAAAAAAAGTCTATAGTTCAATCAGAATTAGAAAATATAATTAGATTGCCAGCAGTTAAAGACCCAAATTCTGTAATTAATCATAATATTGAATTAAATAAATCTAAACTTGAAAAAATGTATGGTATTAATAATTCATATGCTGATAGTTCATTAATAAGTTTAAATCCTAAAAATATATTAAGAGATTTTGACTATATAAAATTAACAAAGACTGAACTTAGTTCCTTTAAATATTCCGAAAGTTTTTTAATAAATGATCCATATACTAATATAACTACAATATTAAAAGAATTTAATGATAAAGGAATTAAGATTGTACATACGCCTGAAATATTTTTATTAAATCCTAGACGTCATCCAATGGAATACTATATGTTTAGTCTAACTGAAATTATAAATGCCTATAATATATTGGTATTATTTGAAATTTTAGCTTTTAAAAAAATGTTTGATAAAAAATGTTCTTTTATTAATGAAAATATTTTAAAGGACCCATATAGAAATTACACTGATGGAAATTATACTGATGGAAAAATAACATTAACAAATCATTTAATAAAAATTATATATGAAAGACCAGACGAGTTAAAATCTAAAGATATTTCATCAATAATAAATAATTTTAAAGAAAGAGTTGGTATTCATTCTAAAATAAATAGAAAAGATATACCTAATATTCAACAAGATACATATCTAAAAGCATTTTATTATTATGATAGAATGATCCAATTCAATATAAAATATTTAAATATTATAAATGATGGTGATAAAAAATATTATTGTTTTAAAGAAGAAGTTTCGCCTGATATTAAATTTTGTAATAATTATGGAACGCCTATATCATCATTCTTTTTAAACAATGCCTTAACAAATGGATCTTTATTTATAAGAAAAGTTAATAAAACAAGTGAGATGGAAATATACTCTAATCAATTATTTGAATTAAAAGATTACGTACATAATTTAACATCAGAACAAAAATCTAATTATTTTTCAAGAAAAATAATTAAACATACAGATGTTCCATATAAGCATATTAGAACACCAAAAGATATTATTAATATAGAAACTATAAAATTGCCTTATATAATTCCAAATATAATAACAGAAATTAAATCATTATCAGACAATGATTTAATAATTATTTATTTTCTTAAAGAACATAACTGGAATTTTGAAATGGCAATTAATTGTTGGAATAAATTATGCGATGATTAAAAATCACTAAAAAAATCAATTTCTCTTAAATTATTATTATTTTTTTTATAAATAATAAGTTCATTTTCTGTTTCTATTTTAGTCATATTTGAATAATTATTATCTATATATTTTATACATTTATTTACAGTACTAGAATATTTATTATTTAATATTAAAAATCCATCTACATCTAATAATATTGAGGCATATGCTATGCATAATAATATATAATCAAATGTATTCCATCCATTTATAAATACCATATTATATGTGTCTTTTTCTAATAATTTTGGTAATGCTATATATGAAGGTTCCTCATAAAATGAATAAAGTTTAGTTAAATTATTTAATTCAACTAATTTAATACCAAAATTATTCCATCTTGATTTTTGATATTCATCAATTGTAATTAAATTTGATTTTAATTTTAATTTATTCAATCCTAATAATATATATATTGTTGTTATACCATATTCCATACCAATTTGAATGCATTTATTTAATTTATTTGTTATTATTAAATTATATAATTTATTACCTTCAATTGGTAATATATATGAATCAATATAATTATTTTTTATTGGTAAATGATTTATATTTATAATATTATATATATCTTGTTCTAATTGTGAATTCAATTGATTATTTTCATTAGCATATTGAATATCAATATAATTATTTATATGAAATTTGTAAACAATTGAATAATATTTTTTTAAATCATTTGTTTTAATTGTATTTACAATTTCTGTTAAGTAAAATAATCTATTATAAATTTCTTTTGATAATTTTTCTAAATCAATTAATGGTTCTATTTTTAATGATTCAATATTTACTAATAATTTTAAAAAATCATCTTTATAAATTATTGGATTATAATTAAAACAAAATAAAGCATATGTTAAACGTGGCCTCTTAATTAAAACTCTATCAAATAATAATAATAATAAATGTATTAATTTAATTATTTTTGAATCAAATCCTAAAAAATTCATAAAAAAATAACCATCATCATTTAAATGATTTATCATATATTTTATTTTTTTCTTTATTGGTTCAAATTGATAGTCTATTTGCTCTTTATGGGTTAAATTTTTATATTCATTATAATTAAAATTTTGAGCTCGAATAGTGTCATTTTTTTCATCTGTTTCAGTATCTTGATCTATTATAAATACATTTTTTGAATTTTCAATATTTAATGAATCAAAATGTATTTTTTTTATATTTATCATCTTATCTCTATATTTTTCTTCACCATCGTCATACCACTTATTGAAATAATCTCTAAATTCAGGGGTATTTTTATATATTTTTCTTAGATTTAAAAAATTTTGTTCTTCTTTTAAAATTTTTTCATTATGTGGAAGATTATATTCAATTTTTTGTTTTGTATCTTCATATATAAAATTATATCTATTTATTTCATTTATAATATTATTATAATGAGCCATATAAATAATTAAGATAATTATTTTATAATTAGATAATTATTTTTACTAAATTAGAAATTATTATGATAATCCCATGAACGATTATCTTCTTTTATTTTTTGATATACTGCTATATTAGGAGGTGAATTAATTCTCTTAAAATGTTTATAATTATTATCAATATATTTTATACATTTATATATTCCAGGTTGATATATTTCATTAATTATAATTATACCATCTTTTTGAAGTATTTTGGAACAATAAAATAATATTATTATCATGTTTTCAAATGAATACCAGCTATTTATAAATATAAATTCATAATTTTCTTTATTAGCAACTATCTTTGGTAATTCAATATAATGAATATTTTCAATTAATTTATGATATTTAATCATATTAAAAAACTTTAATATTTTTATTCCAAAATTTTTCCATTGAGTAGATTGTAATAAATCTATTGACACTAATTTTTTTTCATTATTTGGATTCTTTTGTAATGCTAATAATATATATATTGAAGAAATACCGTATCCCATACCAATTTCTAAACATTTTGAAAAGTTATTTTTTATAATAGTGTCATATATTGTAATACCTTCTTCATATTTAATTGGACTTTCCAGTTTATTAGATTCAAAAGAATTGACCATTAATTTAAGATGCTCTAATAATTCTTTTTCAAATTTTTCATTAATATTTTTATTATGACTATGAATTTGTTGTTCAATCATTTCATTAAAATATAATTTATTTGTAATATCAAAGTATTTATCAATATTATTCTCTTTAATAGATGTTATTATTTCTAAATTTAATTTTGATCTATCTAATTGTTGTTTAGATATTTTTTCTAAATTTATTAATGGAGTTATTTCAACATTTTCAATATTCTTTAATAAATCTTTAAATTTTTCTTCATTTATAATTGGATTAAATTCAAAACATAATATATAATCAGAATAATAGTATATATGATTAAATAATAATAATAATAAATTAACAAATTTTATCATATTTGAATCAAATTTAATTATATTAAAAAAATAATACCCCTTATTATTTAAATTTTTAAATATGTGACCAATTGTATGAATAATTGATTTAAATTCAAATTTTGTTTTATCTTTATCATATAATAATTCTAATTTATTTATCAAATCATATTTTTTATTTATTTTTTTATCATCTTTTATAACATGATCAGATATTATTAACATATTATCCTTTTTTTGAGCACCATATTTATTTAATATATATGTATATTTTAAATTAGCACTATTGCTACCTTGATAAAAATAATTTTTAAATAATATATTATTTTTATAATCTTTTATTAAACTATAAAATAATTCTATATTTTTTATTATTTTATCATTAAATGGTAAATCATAATTTATTATATTTTTAACTATTTCATATTTAAAATTATATCTTTCAAATATTTCCATTATAAATTAGTAGATAAAAAATAATTATCAATAAATAATTATTTTTGATTTAATCTAATTATAAATTTAAAATTATTAATATCTTTCATATCATATCTTTTTAAAAAATCAATAAATTCATTGTAACAATTTATATCAAATTCATCTAATAATTTTAATATATTTTCTTTATTTATTTTATTAAACAATTTAATATACGTATTATTAAT
>Ga0214921_10001528_pt1 | contig 39264 bp, 42 predicted proteins | sample LL1505_MetaG_FD_177992 | JGI IMG/M metagenome (GOLD analysis project Ga0214921, IMG submission 177992) | Freshwater microbial communities from Lake Lanier, Atlanta, Georgia, United States - LL-1505 | ecosystem: Environmental > Aquatic > Freshwater > Lake | place: USA: Georgia | collected...
AATTTATTCCAATGTCTTTCATACAAATGGAGATTCGTAATGAACCAATTCATTGGTCCAATTTGAATGCCTAATTGTTCTGATACTCTTTCCATTAATTTAGCAAAACAATATTGATCATTTCCAAAGCCAAACCATAAATCAATTGATCGAGCAAAAATAGTTAATTCTAATTTATTATTTTTAATATAAAAATTAAGAATAACATTACATGGAGTGTCATACTTATACAGATCTAATTCATTTATATCATAATGAACTACTACTGCTCTTCTACTTTGGGGGTTTGTTTTTAACTCTTGTATTGCTCTGTCTAATTGATTGTTTTTATTCCAAAAGAATCCATAATTACTTACTACATTTGATGTGCCAGGAATCATCATTTGTTTCCATATTTTAGCCCTTTCTGCAATTTCACTTGCATCTCTATCTCCTGATTCATACCAAATATTTTCAAATTCTGCATAATCAACATTAAACTTTCTTTGTTGAGTTGTTATAACTTTATCAGTTGGATCTAGTAGAGTAAAGCTTATATTGAATATAGCTTTTGTATTTGCGAAATCTTCTCCATAAGTCATTACATGTTTATATAATTCTTCGAAAGCTATTGTTGCATTATTAAATTTCATACTTTTCTATTTTAATGAATTTTTTTAAGAAGTCTATTCCTGTCGTGTCTCTATACTCTTCCAAATATACAACTCTTTGGATTTCTGATTGCAGAATAAGTTTCGCGCAATCTAAACAAGGACTAAGAGTCAAGTAGAGTGTTCCTCCTTTTGTCGAGTGTCCTGTTTTTGCGGCCTTTAGAAGTGCATTTGATTCTCCGTGAATAACGTATGGCAGAGTTACATTACTATCGTCTTCACAACAATTTGGCATGCCTTTTGGTGTGCCGTTGTACCCAAAAGAAACTACGTTTCCATCTAACTCTATAACTGCACCAACTTTAGATCTATTACAGTGAGATAGTGTAGCAACTTCTTTCGCTATGTTCATGAAAACTCTGTCTAACTTGATTTGTTTAAGTGAGTCCTGTGCTTCCAAATCCGCCATCTCCTCTTTCTGATTGTCTTTTTGGTAATTCATTTACTACTTCTACGTTTTGGTAATTTACTGGTACTAATACAAATTGTACTAACTTCTGTCCTGGAATGATGTCTACTACTTTGTCTCCTGCATTCATCATGTGAATGTGAATCTCGCCTTCGTAATCTTCGTCTACTACGCAAGCTCCTACTATGAGTCCCTCTTTCGTAGCAATACCTGATTTATTGAAGGCTATAAGTGCATATCCTTCGGGCACTTGCGCTTTTACTCCAGCAGGAATCAGCACTGCTTTTCCAGGCCAAACTTTTGTGGCTTTGAAATCGTCTGGAACATAAAAATCCAAACCTGCACTTACTGACGTGCCTCTACTTGGAGCTTTTACTTTTCTTACTAACTTTATTTTCATCTTGTTTTGGTTTTAAATACTCGTTTAGAGATGCCATATACGCTACAGCATCGAGATAATTGTCTTCTTTGTAATTGTAAGAAGCTCTAGACAACTTAAGAGCCAACATGCAATTGTACATATCGAATGCAGTGATGTCTTTTCTAGAAAGCAGAGAAGCTATCTTTGCGGCTTGCTCCATGCCTTCTTCGAATGGACCGTACATACGCTCTTTCTCTTCGTTTCTTTCGAAGACAATTTTGTGTGCTTGTTGTAATATACTCATAATATTTTATTTTAAAAAGTGTCCAAGAAAACGTTTAAATTTTGCCATTTGAACGTCAAATACCATTTTTGCTACCCCTATTATTATTAGTACTAGGAATGCTGTTGCTATTATTTGTGCCATATTATTTTTTTACTACTTTGAATAATGCTTTTTCTATTTGATACCCATTGTTAATGAAATACTTTAAGCTATCTGTATTACAGTGAGCGTATATTGTTTTATCTGTTTCTTTGACCTTTGAATCACGATAGTTCCAAAGTAATTTATAGATGCCTTTACTACGGTGTGCTTCTTTTACAAACGCGTGACATAGGTAAACTACGGAATGGTGTTCTACATAGGATACTATTCCTACTAATTCAGTTTTTATAAAACACCCATAGTATGTAGCATGTTTATCTAATAGATCTGGTTTAATGGTTTTAAATTCAGATTCTACTTCGTCGTATGTAATTTTTTTAATTTCCACTATACGTTTAATGTTTTAGGATATTTATGCTTTATTGATTCATAGAACTCTGGTGAGTACTTCTTTGCAAGATTTAAAAAGTATTGCTGTTTATATACTTCATCTTCTGTAGTTTCATACTTAATTAGATCTCTTAATCGAGCAGCTCTTTCGTAACGCTCTACTTCTACACACCAATCTAATCTTTCCTGCATTATAGCTACATAAGCAGCGTGTAATTCTTTCTCTTCTTGTTTAAGTCGAGTCATATTATACGTTTAATGTTTTATAAATATAATCTATCTATTTCGAATAGCGAAGCACATCTTTCATGTCATTCCACTCTCTTTGAGAATCTATATCTTTTGGGTTTATTGTTGGTTTCGGTGTACTTTTTGCAACATTCCAAAACCAATCCCCAGGCTTTCCGTGTTGCTTCATTATTTCCCAACCCTTTGCGTCGTATGTGCTTATGCAGTCGAATGGAGGAATCGTTCTTGCGGGCTTTAAGAATGGTTTATCGTATGTGTAAAACCGAGCTGTTCCGAGCTCACCAGGTTGAATATTCCTTGCCACTGCTACAGCATTAAAGCTTGCGTTAGGCAGCGCAATCTGCAGCGTCCGGGACAGCACTCCTGTAGAAAATACCGACCACAAAGTGTCTATATTTTTGTCTGCTAAGCAATCGTGTATAATTCTCACGCCACCAGCTACTACCATTTCCGTTTTAAGTCCAAATTGAAGAAATTTTGCTCCTATAGCATCTGCAAAACGTTTAGCGTATATATTTGCGGTTGGCATCGCCGCTATTCTTACAAATATTGGAATAGCTCCCCTCTCTATAGCAAGCAATTGATGTTCACTTGCTTCTTTTGAAGATGGCATAAATAGGTATAGTTTCTTGTTGTACTTCTTTGCCAAATAGCAAAGAGACAGCGGCGCCATTCCTACACGTGGAGCTACATAAACAAGAGCGTCTTCTTGCACTTGAGAAATCATGAAGTCTGCAAACTTGGCTTTTGTTCCAGCTTCGTACTCTCCATCGTCAATCACTTTGAATCCTTCGATGTCTTTGACCGTGAAAGTGAAGTCGTGTTTGTAATCTGCAGTAAGATCCAAATAATATTGGAGATTTTTACCGTTTGCTAGATCAAGGTTCGATTGATCCGTTGCTTTGTTGAGGAACATATAGTAATTCGTTTAAGTATGGGTAATTTTTTGGACGGAGATGAACAGAGCTTTTCTGCTCTAGAATGTCTAGCATCTTTGTGCCGTCTTCGTCTATCCATTCTTCCGGCCACTTGATAACTTTGAGTCCGGATTCGTTGATAATTTTGTTGGCAACTTTTCTCAATCTCATTCTCTCTTCTCTGGTTCCGAAGAATGGTTGCTTCTTGTAAAGCCCTGTTCCAGGAATCTTTCTGCTTTCGTGTTCAACTGGTAACAACTCTACTAGAGTGCAATCAGTTAATTGCTTTGCGAAGTCAACATACTTTATAAATAAGTCAATAGTCGCAGCTATAGGATCTTCTTGTCTCATCAGATGGAATCTGTTATCAATATTCCCAAAATAGAGAGTGACTTCATCATACTTTTCGTTTATTTCTTCAGGAGTAGATCTTTTCAAGAATCCGTGTAGAGTTCTTCCAGGCGTAAAGTCTAGTGTGTACTTTGGTTTCCAAACCGATAAACCGTGAGAATCGGATATAACAGCTTGTCTGCTTTTCTTGCCGAAGTCCATAAATAAATTCACTAGGTTTCCAACAGGAAATTCAGCATTCTCGATCTTGATTCTCTTGTTGAATCCTTCGAAGTCGAACTCTTTATTAATGAACTTTACACCACCTTTGAAATCTGCCATTGCTTGCATCTTTTCGTAGTGTTCTTTTTGAGGTCCTCCCGGCACATTAAATGAACCTTCCATGAAATTTACTCCTTCGCAAACGAAGAGAGCATCGTAATCCTTCCAAGTGTGCGATTTGGGATTTACATCTATTTGATCTTGCGGGAAATAGTCTCGAATCATTCGAGTAGCAATCAATCCGTATGCGCCGCCTTGACTATTTAAGGTAGATCCTACGTTTCCCATGATGCTAACTAATGCGTATCTCGCCATAACTTTTTTGTTTATATGTAATATTAATAAATAGTTTTGATTTGTGGAAATTTATTTTCTAAGAGACATAAAAAAAGCACCGAAAAGGTGCTTTGAATTATTTTTAATTATGTAAACAATCTACATTCTGCCTAATAGCTTCATTAAATTAAATGGAGCTGTAAAACCTTTTTGTACTTCTGTTTCAAGACTATCCCAATCTTCAGAACTTAAATCTGTTGCAACAGGTTTTGAATAACCAGCACCCACTAAAAAATCAATTCTTTTTTTCGTGTCGAATTTATTCCAGTATGATTTAGCTGTATTAGTCATATCAGTTCCCGCCACAGTTACTTGTTTATTCTCATTCATGCTAAAATCGCCTTGAAATAATGGATCTCCGCTCTTTTGTGCAGCTCTAATATCTTCAAAAGTTTTAAGAACCATGCTGGTTATTTTCTTAGCCGTTATATCTGGATTACTATCTGCAATCTTATTTAAAGTCTTCATATTTTTTTCTAAGACTTGTAAATAGGATGAAGCTACAGATAAAGGACCAGATTTTACAGGAGGACCAATATATATTTTATCTGATGGAGTATAGCCTTCCTTTACACCACTTTCATTCATGCCAATTTTTTGCTTGGTTCTAATGTCGTTAAGTGTCTTAAGCACCATTTTGATTACAGATTTTGCACTTATGTCTGGATTAGAGTCAATTACTCTATCCAATTGTTTTAAAGCTTTCTCCATACTATATAAAGAATCTGAAGCCGCAGCTAAAGGTCCGGTTTTTGATGCTTTACCAATGTAAATTCTTTCATCTGGAGTATAGCCTTCCTTCAAAAGAGGATTGTTCTTTAAGAACTTTTGAAAATCAAATTGTCTCATGTTTTATTTTTATTTATACTAATAAATATGTAAAAAAAAAGAAAAGCGCCCGAAGGCGCCTTTTAATTTAGAACTGATTTATTTTACATTCCCATCATAGGATTCATTCCTCCATCATCAGCTTTCTTATCAGCCTTCTCAAAAACTACACTTTCAGTGCATAGAATAGTTCCAGCTACTGATGCAGCATTTTTTAATGCGGTTATAACTACTTTAGCTGGATCAATTAATCCAAATTCAAACGCATCTACTACAGTACCGCTTTTCGCATCGTACGTAGCATTTTTTAATTTAGACGTATGTACTTCATGTGCAACTGAGTACCACTTATCGTTTCCTGCATTGGCAAGAATCTTTTTAAATGGTTCTGAACACGCCATATCTACTATTCTCTGCCCAAGATCATTTGGATCTTCTTCTCCTCTAAATACATCATAGAGTACTATTCCTCCTCCTGGTACAATACCATCTAAAAGAGCTGCCTTAGTTGCCATAAGTGAGTCTTCAACTCGATCTTTTTTCTCTTTGATTTCGATATCAGAATCTCCACCAACCGAGATGATTGCAACTCCACCGATCAACTTACCAAGTCTCTCTTGTAATTTTTCTTTCTCGTAAAAAGAGGTTGCTTTCTCGATCTGCTCTTTTATTTCGTTGGAACGATTCGTGATAGAGATTTCGTCTCCCTTGCCATCAATGATGGTGGTTTGATCTTTGCTAACCGTAACCATTCTAGCTCTTCCCAAGAACTCGCCAAGTTGATTTGGTGCGATCTTGTCAAGCTTGTGTCCTTTGTCTTTTGAAAGTACTTGTCCGCCTGTAAGAATAGCAATGTCTTCCATAATAAGAGTTTTTCTCTCTCCAAAATCTGGTGCTTTTACCGCACATACTTGAACGATGCCTCTCATCTTGTTTACGATTAGAGTTGCCAACGCTTCGTCACCGATATCTTCAGCAACGATAAGTACTGGTTTGTTTTCAGAGTTTGCTTTGGTCAACACTTGCAACAACTCTTGCGCTGTAGAGATACGACCGTCGTACAAGAAGACGAATGGATCTTCCAATACCGCTTGCATCGTAGTGTTGTTGGTAGTAAAGTATGGAGATTTATAACCTCTGTCGAACTGCATACCTTCAACAACTTCTAATTGAGTTTCTCCGGTTTTAGACTCTTCGATAGTAACTACTCCTTCGCGGCCAACCTTTTCGATAGCAGTTGCAATAAGTTCTCCGATTTCTGGATCGTTATTACCAGAGATGGTGGCTACTTGTTTGATTTGCTCTTCTGTAGAGACATCAATTGCCATTGCTTTGATTTTCTTTACAGCTTTTTCAACTGCTGCGTCGATCTGCTTTTTAACAGCGACTGCGTTTACTCCTTGATGAATCAAGGTCAATCCTTCTTCAACCATTTTGGTTGCCAAGATTGTAGATGTTGTTGTACCGTCTCCAGCTTCGTTAGCAGATTTTACTGAAACGGCTTTAACAAGCTGTGCACCCATATCTTCAACTTCGTCTTCCAACTTGTGGAATGCTTTCGCCACGCTGACGCCGTCCTTTGAAATGCGTATTTCTCCTGTTTGTTCTTTGATAAGAACTGTACGACCTCCTGGTCCGAGCGTAGATGAAACTGATTGGTTCAACTTTTGGATACCGGTCAGCAACTTCTCTTTTAATTCTTTTCCTGATAAATTCTGTGTTGACATAATCTGTTTTTTAAATTATTTGTGATAAAATTTCTGTTTCTTTTGCGATGAAATAGTCTTCTCCATCGATGGTGATTTTCATTCCTCCCATTTTAGGAATCAAGACTTTCATTCCTGGTTTCAGTGCGCTCTCTACGCTTTCTCCTTTGTGCCAATTGTAAGTAGGACTTGTAGCTACTACTTCCGCCATTTCAGGGCGTTCTTTTCCCAAATCGGGGATGATGATATTGCCAAACGTTTCCTCTTGAGATTCGATTGGTTTTAGAATGACATTGCCATTCATTGCTTGTAATTTGCTCATATGCGTGTTTTGTTTTTAAATTGTTTCTGGTTCTAAATCTATTATAGCTTCGCAAAGATATACCAGATCTTCTTTTCTAAAGGCGATGTCTGCATCAGCCCATAATTTTAAGATTTCTACATCTTTGCAATAATCTGCGTGGATAACTCTCTTTACGATGAATAGAGAATCGTTGATTTTCAAAACTTCCTTGTTGAATAAACTCATAACTAATACAGTAGGCTAGGTTTTTTACTTGATTGTAATTTTTTTAGGCTCTTTAGATTCTGTGTAAGGAACGTCTATTACAAGTAGTCCCTTGTCCATTTCAGCTGCCAACTTATTCAAGTTGAATTTGCTAGCCACTTTCCATGCAAGATCGAAAGACCTTCTAGTGATGCCTCTTTGAATGTAATTTTTTTCTTCTTCTTGTTCTGTTTTTTCGTGGGAAACCCTTAGCGTATCACCGTCTACTGTGATGTCAAGATCTGATTTTTCAAGACCTACGACGGCGAGCTCAAATCGCAATCCTTTGTCTGTTTCGTAAATATCAACGGGATAGTTGATTTTTTGTTGGTGTGTGTTGAATGTTGATTGTCCATCGAAGAAATTCTTCCAGACAATGTCGAGTGGATCCATTGCCCATGCTCTGTTTAATAGTTGTGTCATTTTTTAGTTTTTTGTGCTCCCTCTAGGTGAGCGATTATTAATTGTTTTTCGTAACCAAGACCTACCGTATCTTGTTATTTATAAATAAATATACACAACTTTTGAATATTGAAGAAATTTATGTTTTTGGTGACATAAAAAAGCACCGAAAAGGTGCTTTCACTTACTTTCTATTTAATTTTATAACATCATATTGATCCAATCGACTATTTCTTCTACTTCAGGTCCTTCAAATCCGTATGATTTTACAGTGTCAATAGCATCTTGCATAGACATGTCTTGTAATTCTTCGTCTGTGTAGTTTTTCTTTAATTGCTTTAATATATATGATGCTACTTTTTCTGGTGAAGCTCCTGGTGGTGTTGTTATTTTGTCTTTTTTCGAACCATACTTCTTCAAAGCATCAGCGTAAGTCATTGCTTTATCATTTCCTATGCTTACTCTATCAGTTGGTTTCAATCCGTAGCTAGGGGATTGAATGTTAAAAGCGTTCGCATCTAGAAACCATGAGTCATTGTCTTTGGATACTCTAGCTTCTTGCAAAAGAGGATTATTTTTTAAATACTTGTTGTAGTCGAATGGTTTCATTATTTTTTTATTTATGAGTTTTGTGCTAATGCTACTAATTTGTTTGCGATGTCTTGTGCTTTTTGTCCTCTATGACCATACGCTTCTACGGTATCTAACGCGTCTTCGAAAGTCATATCTGCTATTTCCATCCAATCTCTTTCAGATAGAATATCGTCTAATATGTTTTGAGCTTCTTCATAAGCATCAGTGTCTGGTCCCATAAAGCTCTCTTTCAAAAGAGGGTTGTTTTTAGCTTCGTTTACTTTTGTGCCTGTCAATTTGCAACCAAATCCGTGATCGTCTAAAAAGTCATTTACACTTTTAATATATTCTGCACCAGATTTAGTTGGTTTCACCCTAATTGAAAACGCAGCACCATCTTTTTTGCCGTCTTTATCCAATGCTTTTAGTGTATTGTTGCCAAATGGTAGTTTTACCTTTTGATCTCCTTTACCTATTCCATTATTAAGAAATTTAATAGCATCTATCAATTCGTCTTGATCTGATCCTTTTAGTTTCAATTCAGTTGTGGCAGCTTCATTCATTGAAGTAGATCCTCCTTCGAGTGCTGCAATTACTTGTTCGAAGTCCGATCTTTTCCACTCTGGATAGTAATCTGATTTTATATCTGCGCTTTGGCCTTGAGCCATAGAATAGAAATCGTTTTTAGCCATTTTATTCCAAGTAAATGTATCTGATTGGAATTGCTTTATAGTTCTTGCAATCTCTTGAGGACTAGCTCCAGGACCTTCTTTGTACTCGTAAGAAAAACCGGATCCTTCTTCGTCATCGAATTCTTTCAAAAGAGGATTGTTCTTTAGGTACTTATTGTAGTCGAATGGTTTCATTTTTTTTTATCTTCTTCTTTTTAATTTTGCTATTAATTTCTCTTTACGAGCTTCTAGACGCATCAATTCTTTACTAAGTTCTGTTGTATCTTCCCCTTCATCGTCTAGGTACTCCAACTCTTCTTCTACTCTATAGATTTCCATATCGAGTTCTTCTAATTCTTCTTCTACTTCATCTTGATTTATATTATCTTTCTTTTTGTTAAGAAGTTTTTTCCAATAATTTTTATCGTATATTATAGGAGCTTCATCGGCACTTAAAAATGGGCTATCCATTCCAGCGAAAGTTAAACTTGCAAATGGAGCTCTTGATCCTTTACTTATTCCTAAGTGTATCTTGTCTCCTTCAGCATTTTTAAATCCTGCAAAAAATAATTCTTGTTTGGGATACGGACTTTTGGGTGTAGCAACTTGTTTAAATCCATAAGGAGATATTGCGCTCATCAATTTTTGAATTGCATTTAATTCACTTCGGTTTGATAAAGGATAAGCTGCTTCATCAATACTCTCTTTCAAAAGAGGATTGTTCTTTAGATATTGGTTGTAATCGAATGGTTTCATTTTTTTTTATTTATACTAATAAATATGTAAAAGTTTGCTTCTAGTGATTATGCATGTCCATCTCTCCAATTATTTGCAATCATTGGAATTGCTAATAATGGAATTTTTAACTTGGTAGTATTTTCCATTTTATCTTGGACTATTTGCGCAGCCTCTTCTATTTTAGTTTTTTCTACTTCGCAAATTATTTGATCGTGTACATTTGCACATACCCAACCTTTTATACCTCTTTTAGCAAATTCTCTATTGATTGCTATAGCCGCTCTATTTACTATTGATGCTGCGAGTCCTTGAATTTGTACGTTACAACTATTGTTAAGTCCATTCACATAATCTCTAGAAAGATTCAATATCTTTTCTTTACCGTATTCATACTCTAATTGTCTTTTAGTATTCCAATCAAGCATCGCATCTCCGAGTGCTTCATATATTTGTTTTACTTTAGGTAAATGCCTTATACGTCCGACTTGAGTCTTGATGTATCCATTCTCTTTTACAAATTTTCTAGAAGTTTCCATCCATTTTTTTAATTCAGGAAATCCATTCAGATAACCGTCTACGAGCTTTTGAGCTTCTTTGGTAGGAAGTTCTAGAGTTTTACCTAGAGCATAAGCAGACATTCCATAAGGAATACCCAAAGAATATGCTTTTGCTTTATTTCTAATTTTAGGTTCGTGTTTTCTTAAGAAGTTATCAGCCTTTTTATCAGGAGAATATTTATGTAGTTTTTCTGTTTGAATAGCGATCGTAGAATAGAAATCATAATTCTTTCTAAAAATATCCATCAATCCTTCGTCTCCAGAAACATGACTGAAAACACTTGGTTCTAATGACGCATAGTCATCATCTATAAATAAATTATGTTCGTCAGGAATAAAGAAAGCTCTAACCATGTTGTTGTACTTCAACACAATAGGATCATCATCACCTTCTTCTTTCACTTTTGGCAACTGCTGTGCATCTGATCCATATCTACCTGATATTGTTCCATGCTGCTTATATGAAAAGTAATATCTACCATCTTCTTCACCTTCCAAGAAACGATCTATATAAGTAGAGCTTATCTTGAGTAGTCTGTTATATATTTGAAGATTTTTAGCCCACTCATGATTTTCCATGATTGATTCGATAAAGTTATCATCAAATTGAGCTTTGCCTTTTGCAGTAGAAGAAAGAGGCTTGATGCCAAGTACTCCGAAAGCAATTTCACCTAAGTGATCTCTAGATTGAATGTTAAAAAACTTACCATCGTTGTCTTCTTTCCAAAGCTTAACACAGATTTTGATTATAGTTTCTTCTTCAAGAAGATCTTTGTCTCCGCTCAGCAAGAATTTCTTGGCGGCAGATTCTGCCAATCGAGAAACGTTTGCTTGAGTGATGCTGTACTTGCCAGACTTTTCAGACTTGGGAATATCAAGATTTAGTTCTTCTACTAGTCTTTGAGCAAACGTGCCTTTGTTGTTTGGAGGATACGTTTCAATTGCTTTGTAGATCACCCATTGCTGCACTCTTGAATCGGAAAGCAGAGACTTAATGATTGCATCGGCTTTGCTTTTCATCTCAACCTGAATGTCTTGTTTAGCTGTACGAATCAAATTCATATCTAGCTTTACGCCTTTCTCTTCCATCGGAATAGTAACTTCTCTGTAAAGAGGCATTACTTCGTCTTCGAAGAAAAACTTTTCAAGATCCTCGGCTTTGAGTACTTCCATAAAGTGGTGATATATTCTCAGAGTCAAATCTGTATCGGCAGCTGCATACTTGCTAAGTATTTCTATATCAGCTTTCCAAATTTCGTAGTTTTCTTTAGTGATCTGACCACCATTAGCTTTGATGGATTGTTTGAGTTCTATCTGCTCTTCGTTTGCTGCTGCTTCTACGTCAAGACAAATTTCTTTTTGAATTAGTTTTGCAATAGACTTTAGTCCGAAAGGACTACCAGAACCAAATCCAGCTCCTTCCTCTTTGACAGTGTGTACTAGCAAAACAGTATCTACGTGAAGACTTGGCACTAGATCTATGCCATAGAACGCTTTAACGAAGCGACAGTCAAAACTTGCATTGTGCATCACAAGCTTTTTGCCTATCAGCAAGTTAATAGATTTTCGAGCTATTTCGTGGCAGCTCTTGTCTTCGATGGAGTTATCGATCAACTCTCCATCTTTGAATATCATTGTTGGTAGATAGTAACCAGAGCCTGGTTTTGTACTTATACTGAATCCTATAATTTTACCTTTTCTTGGATTCAGACTGTTTGTCTCTGTATCGAATGCGATGAGATCGTTCGACTTGATTTCAGAGATCATGGCTTTTAACTTATCGACAGAGTCGACTAATACGTAACTTTTTTCTTGCATAACTATTTAATGTAATTGATTTATTTTTCTTTTTTCTCTTCGTCTTTCTTGTAAGGAAACATTTCGTTTAGTTTCTCTTTACGAGCTTCGCAACCGCAATCTTCTATCCCTAAAGCCTCAGTAACTGCTTTAACTGCTTTGTCTATTTTCAGTAGTTCTGTTAAGTAAGCTATAGTATCTCCTAATCCTTCAGGATCATGATTTTTTTTCTTCTTGGGCATCTGGATCTTTTTTAAGTTTTAGAATCTCGGCTGCAACGTTTATTGTAAGTAAGTGTATTTGCTTCCAAATACTGTCTATTTCAGACTTGTTTTTTTGTATAACTCTCCACTGATATATTTGAATCCCCATTAATACGAGTATCACGGCTAAATAAAAGTTTTCAGTGCTAATTGTGAATGTCATAACTGTGTGTTTAGATCAAATATAAATATTATTTGCTTAGGTTTTCAATTTATATTTCTCGTTGATCGTAGTATTTCCTTTTACGTGATTGGGATCATAGGGGCAATGGCGGCACTTGTTTCCACAACAAGTTCCACGTGATAAATGAAAATGAGCAGTGAGGACCATAAGCCCGGACTGCTCATCTGTATAATAATCTATGTGCTCTTTTATTTTACCGGACATTATTAGCAACTAATTTACACATTTGTATAAAGTGATCTTGCTCAAATGTATTTTTCATTCTATTGATATGTTGATGAACCCATTGAACATTGCCAATTATATAACCCTTAGAACTATCAATTCGATCTACTGATGCTGTAAATTTATCTTTTCCGCTTACCGGTAATGTTATATCCAATCCAGTGAGTTTACATTTACCATTTTGTTTTTGAAATAATTCCCAAAGATATTTTATATCTATATTAATGTCTACAGGATTTCTTTTATTATTTTTTCCATTATAGCCTTTACAAGATCTTAATACGTGAGAATTAAACCAATGTTGAGATATTCCTTCATATCCTTGAAAATATGGAGACTCTTTTCCAACTTTCGAATCATTTTCTTTTTTTAAACATCCGCATGATTTTTGGGGGTGATATGATCTATTTAAATGCTTAGTTGTAACATAACATATTTTTCCGCAATCACATAAACATTCCCAAACTTTTGTTCCATTTCTAGATTGATTCGTTAATTTTACAACTTTTAATCTTGAAAACTTTTTTCCTGTTAGATCTACTATTTTCATATTACTATTTTACAATAAATATTATGAATTTAAGAATAGAACACGTTCTTATTTACTATTTTATAGGACAATGTCCAGTTGCACACTCGTCTACTACCATTTCGTCTTCTTTTACTTCGATTGAAGTGATAGGTCTTGTTTTGTTTGCCATTTCTTCGTATTGCTCTTTCGTAATTGTCTCATAAGGAGCTTGATCGAATCCGTGACCATAATACAACAAGAAAGATACTGTTTTCATTTCGTGTCTAAAGTGTTCTTTCAAATAAGCCTTGATGTCTTCGATATCTTCTTTTTTGTAATATACTGTACAGCTTACAGAATTATCCGACCATTCAGCTTGCATCTTTCTAACCATATCCATTTGAGTTTTCCAATCGAAATCAGCCGCGACTGGCGTAGTTTCTGGAAGTTTGCAAGGAAACGATACTACCATAGTTGATTTATCCTCAGATCCGTCAAAGTTTCTTTGGTACTCAATTTGGAACCCGTGCTCTTTACATACCGCAATCAATGGAGATTGACTTGATATTCTTACTCTTCTGATGTAGTATGGTCCAGCAGGATTTGGATGCACTCCAGGAGTAACTCCAGCCAACAAGCTTAAAGTGCCACTAGGTTTAACTGTTGTCAATTTAATGCTTCTTGGGAATCCTTTTTGATCTGAATATTGATTATCGTATTCTCTTAACCAAACGTAAGCTTCTTTCAACCAGCTTCTTTGCTCTTCTGTTGCTTGTAATACACCAGTCATACCGATACCCATTCTCATGTTCTTGTTTACAATGGTTTCAGTTTCTTTAAGAGAGCAATGCAACGCTAAAGAGTGTTTACACATTCTGTATGCGAACATCAGAGATTCTTTTAATTGCTCGTAACTTTCTATGTTAGGAAGATAGACTTCTGCCAAGCAACACGTTTCAAAGTTAGCTAAAGATTGCTCAGCACAAGGATTGAATCCTTCTACGTCAGGATCGGGATACTGTGTCTCTCCTGTTCTGCCAACTGTTTTTGCTAATTCAAGATTAATTAGACCGTAAGGTTCGCCTTGATTATAGGTTTCCCAAAATTCAGCTGGTAAATCGTCTACATTTTCTGGGGATACGATTGAATTGTTACTCATAGATCTCCAGTTTGGAATAGATCCCATGTCCCATCTTTTTGCTTTCAAATATTCCAAATCATCGTAATCTCCTATAGCGATCTGAGCTGATCTGCGTACGTTTCCAGCTACTACTACGAAACCAATGATATTCATAATATCTAAGCAATCGATTGGTCTGAGCTTCTTGTGTGCTCTTGAATTGAGTATTTTGCTTATCTCGCTGATACCCCAACAAAGATCTTCTGGTCCAGATGCGGTTCCACCGAATCCTTTTATTAAAGCGCCTTTTGATCTGATGCAAATTGTTGAATAAGAAAATCCCTCTCCACCGTAAAAGTGAGCTTTAAGTACTCTTCCAAGTAATTTAACCCAACCTTCTCTAGAATCAGGAACAATAAAGTCTGCGTCTTTTGTATCTTTTCTTTCGATCTTGATCTTGCCTTTTAATTTAGGCAGTTGATAAACGTTGTGCTTTTGGATATTGTAACCAACTCCACTTCCCAACATCAACATTTCAAACGTCCATGTGAATGGTCTAATCGGACTGTTAACTACAGTGAATGCACAGTTTTGAAGTGATGGCAAACCCAACTTGTCTACGGTTTTTGTGCCTAATTGCCACATGAATCTACCAGCTGTAGAAAACTTTAATTGACTTCTCAAATCGAAGTATCTCTGCTTTTCGTCTTCTGTGAAACCGACTTTAAGTTGCTTCTCTGAAGCATCTATTTCTCTTTTAATCACATCGAAAAACTCCTCTGTTTTTGAATTGTGATCGTCTTCTTTTAATCTTCTTGCGTACGTTCTTTTAAATGTTATGTAACCTATTTCTCCCCAAGGCGTTTTCGTGTCTTTATTCATTTGTTTATATAGATTTTTGATATGACAATTCCATTTAGCCTACTATAAAGTCAATAGACTATTATTTCTCAAATTAATGAGATTTTTTGTTTTCAATAAAAATTGTAGAGATACTGCTAATTAAGCGCCTGTTATAGTTCCGCCTTTTTGAGCTCCCGGTTGTTGCTTGGTTTTACCAATCTTATTTATCGTAGCTGTATTGATCTTTGAGTATTGATTAGATCCTAAACTGTTTAGTTGAGCGATCTTATCGTTATACTTGTCAATACTGTCGTATGTTCTAAAGCTATCGCCTTTTGCAGCTTTTTTGAATAAATCAATTATAAAACTCATAGTGTTTAATTTATATCAATAAATATGCAGCTTTAAAATAAAAAGATTTTTATTATAAACCTAATTCAAAAAACTTGCTCTTTAAATAGCTTCTCTCATTATTGTTGAATCCGCTGTTTGCGAATCCATTATTTTGACTTCCTGTATCGAATGTTAATTGATCTTCAGCGATTTCATCTTTATCGATCTTTATAGATCCATTATGCGTATTGATCTGAGATCCGTACGTCATTCCATCTGCTCCGAATCTGTTTTTCATTATGTGTATACGACCTGTGCCATTTACTTTGTCTTGTCTTTTTCTCGATAACGACATTGCAAAATCAGCAATCATCATTTTATTGTAAGATCCAGCAGCTTTATCTCCTTCGATTACATCATCTTTAGCTCCAGCTCTGTTTACCTGAGATACTGTCCAAACTGGCATTTTGAGTTCTCTTGCCATGCCTTTGATCAAAGTGTATACGTCATCGATCTCTTCTTTTCTGTCTGCTGATCTTCTTTTAGAAGAAAGTAAATCTACGTAATCTATAATAACTATGTCTGGGATAAAGTCTAAATCTTTACATTTTTGAATATGGTTCTCTATAGATTGAGGAGTAGTTTTACCCATTGGAAACTCTTTAACTATCAACCTTCCTCCGAGTTTAGATACTGCATCTTCGATAGCTGGTCTATTTTTAGACAGATCTTGAAAATCAATTCCTGTAAATAGCGAATCGTATCTTTTAGCCGTATAATCTGCAGAAAGTTCTAAAGTGTAATGAGCTACGTTCTTGCCTTGTCTAACTGCTTCAGCGCCTAAATTAACCAGCATCCAAGATTTACCTCCACCTGGATTACCAAATATAATACCTAAATCACCTGCTCCAAGACCGCCCATTAGCAATTCATTAACATGATTCCATGGTGTAGCAACTGCAGCTCTATACTCTTCTCTATATCTATTCTCAACGTCTTTGTCATATTCGTGACCGAGGTTCTTGTCTTGACCAGCTTTTAGAGCTTGATCTACTAAGATTCTTATGTCTTCGTATTGTCCTTTACCTAAAAGATCTACAGATGTAAGCAGTGCTTTCTTTAATTGTTGGTTTCTACAGAAGTTGCTAAACTCTTGTTCTACATATTCTTGATCTTCATTAGAAGCTTTGTATGCCTCTTTAATTTGATCTACTACGCTTACTTTTAGCACTTCGTTGTCGATCTTCTTTACTTCAATTTGTAAATAGTCTAGGCTTGGTGTAGAATGGTACTTATAATAACACTTCAATATTTGAGAAACAATCCATTGAGAACTGGGATTATCGAACATCTCTGGTGATATTACATCGTTAATGGTTTGTAGAAATTCTTTGTGCTTTAATAAGCTGCTTAAAACCTTGATTTGAAACCCCGCTCCGTATGCGGTGAGTGTATTCAGAACTTTTTTCTCGTCTTGCTGCATAACTAATTTAATTTATTTTTATTTATAATGTTGAATTGTTTTAAAATTATTAAACAACCACGCTTGTATATTATTGATAGAATTTCCGAGATTGTCTTCGTTGTATAATTTTACAAATTCCAGGGAATCCATCTCTTTATTCGGATTAAGTATGAGATTATTTATTTCCTCAAGTGCTTCTTCTGGTATGTTGATCTCTTTCAGGTTCATTAACTGTTTATTAACGTGAAGTTGCTTCTCAAATGCCAATATTGCAGAATGTAGCTTTTTATTCTCTTTTCTACACTTTTCTAGCACCTCTTCTATGCTCACCTCGTCTTCGCCAGCAAGTTCGGGAAATAACTTAATCAATGTCTTAGCTCCTATGCCCTTGACGCCTGGGACGTTGTCTCCGCTGTCCCCAAGCAGTATTTTCTGCGTTAGGAAGTTTTGAGAAGTCACTCCGTACTCGTTTAGTACCATTTTCTGATCGTAGAACTTCTTTTTTGTTGGTGAAAATATAGTTACTCTTTCTGATACCAATTGCAAATAATCTCTATCTGAGGATGCAATCCACACTTTTCCGTCTAATGTTTGTGCTAAGTGACCTATTACGTCATCTGCTTCTATCTTATCTATAACTAACAAATCTATTGGCAACAGCTTGAGATACTCTACTAGTCTCACTAGTTGTGCCTTCATTGATTCAGACTCTTCTTCGTGATTTTCGTAGGCATCCCAATTTGTTACTCTTGTGTGGCCACGGTTTGCTTTATATTCTGGATATAGATACTTCTTGTTTGTAGAATTGCCATGTCCATCGAAAACTACTATTACTCTTGTTGGTTTAACAAGATTCATCATGTAAGATAATGATCTTAAGAACCCTGTCAATCCGCCGATTGGGTTTCCAGAGATATTTATGTGCCTGATTACGGCAAAACATCTTAAAAATGTGTTCAATCCATCTAGGATTAGAACTCTGCTGTTTACTGATAGATCTAACTTCTCATCTTTTAGAGAGTCAAAAATATCTTGGAAATCTTTTTTCATAATTTTTTAGTCTTCGTTATCAAATATTTCTGCTTTAACTGTAGAATCTTCTAATTCTTCAATTACTTCGAATGGTCCTGAACCAAGAACTTGACTCCATTCATCTGCGTGGGCTAATTTGTATTTATCCAAATCTTTTTTATCATCTTTGATGAATCCGTGTACTGTCATTAATACTTTTGTAACAGCAGTTACTCCTGTAACGTGATTCTTATCGCAGCTTATTTTTGTACGTTTTGCGAATTCAACATCTTTGCCGTTCTTTGTGGCTTTTATTTTATTAGTTCCTGATGACGATATATTTCCAAATGTAATAACTAAAGATGAATCAAAATACATTGTATTTCCCCCTTTATTGCATAATCTTGGTTGACCCATAATACTTTCAGGTTTTGCAACCCAAACTTTATTAATTGCCACCATAGTATTTGTATACTGTTGACTTTCTTTTCTAGAAAGAACAATTCTTTGATTTATAAAATTACCGAATTGTTGACTCATTGCGCCTGCCGCCCACTCATTATTCATGGTAGATTTCTCTACTGACATTCTACAAGGAATAGATCCTACTGAATCCCAAAAGAAACATATATCGTAAGGCAGATTGCCTCTCTTTTGTTCATCTAAAATATCTGCCATAAATGCACTAACGTCTTCGATGCACGTAAGTTTTTCTCTATCGATAAACAAAAAGAATCCATTGTAATCAGATACTACTCCGTCCGAATCTGCAACCTCATTAAATTGCAAACCCATCTGTCTCGCATGATCCCATGACCATTTCATTTCTGTGATAATAAAAACAGGCAGAATACCCATCTTTTGACAAGATACTGCTGCTTCTAATAGTGCTGTTGTTTTGCCCGTATCAGAGTGTCCACGTAATAGCGTTATATGTCCAATTGGAATACCTGGGATTTGTAGCGCTTCTTGAAAAGCAGTAGATACAGGAATCCATTTTTGATCTTTAAATTTAACTGATGTAGAGCTTAAATTTTTACTCTTTTTAAACTTATCCAAATTAAAATTGCCTTTGACGGCTTCAGATACAGTTTCATTCACTGTTTTTGTTGCTTTTGCCATAAACTTGTTTTATTTTTTACAATTATCGAAATGCCATTTTTTCATTATTCCGCCCTTGCCTTTTTTATTGCAATATGGACATTCAACTATTGGCATATTATTTTTAATCTCTCTTATTTTGTTTTTTGTTTCTTGAGAATGTTTTTTACCGTACATTGGATTATTTTCGCCTTTCATTCCATTTTTATACATTGGATTATTTTGCCCTTTCATATGATCTCTTTTTCCTCTCAAGGCTTTTTTATGTTCTTCAGTTTTTAGTCTACCTTTTAAACTATCACTTATTTTTTTTGCTACAGTTGGATTTTTGGTAGGATTATTTTCTCCAAATATTTTCCCAGTTCTTGTTGCACCTCCTGTTCCTATCTCTTCTATAATATTTGCCCAATTACTATTATTTACTACGTTAAATAATTTAGAATAATATAACCCCATATCTCTAAGATCTTTTGCATCAAAAGTTTCATGAATTACATAAGTTTGTACATCTTTGATAGTATACCCATATTTTTTAATTGTTCTTAACCATATTTTTCCTGATCCAATGTATTTATATGGATTTTGTTTAGTTTTTCCTAAATATAATAATCCATTAGGTAATTTTTTTACGTATATGTAATTTTTCTCCATTAATAAAAAAAGGCTCAAAAGAAGTAAAGGTCGCGGAATGACCGATACTCTATGAGCCTAATAAATTTATTGTAGATAGTTAATTCCGCTAACTTTCTATCTATAATAAATATACACACTCATCATTCTAAATCTTATAGATCAGAGAATAAATCATCGATTTTGTTATCGATGTTGGATTTTTGTGTGTTTAGAGAGTACTTCGCCGCTGAAGGAGCTGGTGTTTGCCAAGGCAAATCTCCAACATCTTCTTTCTCTTCTACAGAGTCAGCTTGTTGCTTGATCTCTTCCTCTGGGTGGAGGTGAGACAACAATGCAGCTTTCATTTCTTCGTAAGTAAAACGCTTAAACAAAGTTGTTGGATCGGGTTGAGTTTCCAACCACAATTTAACTTTGTCAGCATCTTCAGAAAGCGGAGTGATTTTGGTTCTTACACGAACTGTAGATGTGTTGTACATCAATCCAGTTGTTTCCTTTCCAGAAGTTTCGACTGTGATGTCTCTACCTTGAATTGGATCTGTGTAATCGCCTACGTCTTCGTCTTCTACTAGAGAAAGCAAATCCATATAGACTTGTTTACCAAATTCCCAAAGACGAACGCCTTTGTCTTCTTCGCCTCTTACGATAACAGGTACGAATACCCTTAATTTTGGTTCCAACTTTTTTGCAAGAGACCAATTGTCTTTTTCGCTAGATTTTCTTAAACCTTGAGCAAATTCGATAATTGGATCTTTTTCACCAAAGGTGCTTGGAGACACCATCATTTTGTTCCCGATTCCGTAGTGAATAAATACTTCCTTGAAAGGATTCTGTCTGTTGTAGGCAGAAGGAACGATTCTAATTGAATGCTTACCGACTGTGGGTTTCCAAATGGTTAGACTAAAGTCCTTCTTTTGGCCACCTCTTGGGTTTTGCAACGCGGATAAACGCGATTTGAGACTGTTTAAATCCATAACTTGATTGTTTTGTTTTAAATATATAACTGTTTCTTGAATAAAAAAAATTCAATTATACGGTGACAATTCTATTTATCAACGTATTTAATTTTCTTAAGTTGGAATCTTGTGTCAAAAGGACACTGTTTTGATAATCTTTCCAAGGTATTGGAAACGTAGGATCTAAAACTCCGTTGTTAATCGACTTGATCAATATATTCAACGCATTGATTGTGTAGAGCGTATTGCTTTCCTTTTTTCTGTGCAAAAGGATTGTATTTGGTAAAATTCTAGTTTGTTTTCCTTCTTCTGGTTCTATATTATACGTACACAGATATTCGTCTGATTCTGGTGATGATAAAACAAATATTTTGCCGTAAAGTATCTTGTACTCTCTGTTTATTTCTGCCAGCTTTTCTTCTATCTCTTCTTTTGCAGAAAAAGTACAAAATAATTTATTGCTCATGTCTAATTGGTGTAGATATATAATGTCTTCCATAACCTTTTGTCTTTTATAAATATGTAGTTTTTACTTAGAAAGAATAATCTTTCCCGTATTTGTGTTTAACAATCATATCTCCTTTTTGGAGTATGTTTTTTATGTCTATTAGTGTTTGCTTTTCGTCGTCTGCTGAGAAGTCAAATAAGAACGAATCGTAAGTGATCAATATCAATTTGGTCTTCTTGTTCTCTAAATACTTTGTAATCTCCTCTATCTTTTCAACATTCTCTTTCGTCTCCATGTTTTGAACTATGTAGTTGAATAGTTGCAGCTTGTTTAGCCCCTGTGTTTTCTTTATCGTCCTCCCTGTCGGCAAGACTACAGCTCCAAATGTATTGTATTTTTTCCATTCTGTTTCAATATAACTATTCAGTGAAGCGAAAAATGGAATATTTTTGTATTGCTCTTCGATTCCTCCGTACAGTTGTTTGAAAGTTGTCTCTTTTGATTTCTTATATTCTTCCTCTGATAAGACTTCCGTATTGAAATATTGTTTACCGAGAGCCACGTGAGGATGCTGATCTTTCCATTCGTATCCAGTTAGTTTTGCTATCAACCTCAAGTGATAGGAATCGAAATCAAACTCTACTAGAAGATCGTTTGTTGGAACGAAACACTGTCTGTGCTCTTTATCTTTTTGGATAGCCAAGAAATTAAATCCATTAAAAGCGTTTGTTGGTCTGCCAGTAACATTATATAAATTGTAAGATCCATAAATAAGTCCGTTTTTTATTGAGAATTGGTTTAAATTAGTTTTATACACTTTGTCAAATAATTCCTGATCTATCGCTATACCACTTTCTTCTATTCTTTTATAAGCATTCACTAGTCTGCCTTCCATTTCTATATCTGTCTCTAACTCCAAGAGGTGCTGGAGCTTATCCAGCAGACATTCGCACTTTTGATAGTGTTTACTTATGGGTATTATTTGGTTGAGATTGGGATCGTCTGGGTACTTCTGATAGAAATCCCTATGTAATACTGTGCTGCAATCAAACTCTTCGAACTTTCCTGATTGATTCATATTAACAAATTGTAAATCTATGCAATTGTCTATGTCTAAAAAGTAAGAGTGAAATTTCTTGTCAAGTACATATACTTTCTTGTGCTTGTTTATGAAATTTTGTATGCGATCCAATTGCAAGTGAAATCCTTCCGAGTGATTCACTACGAAGATATAACCTTTTTTAAAGTCGTTATAGTATATAAGGGAAAGAGAGCTTAATTTAGGATGGCTATTATCGTTGCTCGATATCACCTGAATGAAACAAGAATCGCTTGGCGACATTTGAGACAGCTGATCGATATGTTCTACAACAAAATACATAACCTTTTAATTTAGATCCAAAATAATCAATAACTATAACAATATGAAATCTATCTATTCTGTGGGTTTTGCAAACTTTGCGTATTCTCCACCGATAAATTCTATTATGCCTATGAATGTTTTGTTTGCTGTTTCTACCAATCTTCTATTCGTATCTATTATTCCCGCTCTAGTATCGTACTGAGAAATTCTTTTATTGTTCAAAGGACCTGTGAGTTTCCAAAATATGTCTTGTATAAGCCAATAAGACACATCATACGGAACGCTGCCATCTTTTATGCCCGCATATTCTGCGGGAGATATTTCGATAACGTATCCGGGAGTATTTGTTTTTTTGGTAAAATATCTAACTATATAGCCTTTAGTGTAATCAGATTCTATTGGAGTGGGGAAATATGAAGTGGGTTCTCCTCTAAATACAACGCCTGGTATGGCTATTGGATTTGCATAAACTAAATTATTAACTGTTGCTAGATTTTGTCTTAAATTCTGACTCATTGGAGTCGTGTTCATATATTCAGAATTAACAAATGTGGGGATTTTAGTTAACAATTCGTTTTTTCCATAGATAGGATTTTCACCCGTATAAAATTTTCCATCAAAATCCTCATAATATTTCCCCCTATAAGGTTTTCCATTAAGATAATATTCATTGCCTGTTGTTGATTTAGAAGGCTTTATTTTGGATTTTGGATAATATCTTATAGCCATATTTTATGCTTTATTTGATACGTGTACATGATTGTTATGCCCTGGAAAATCAAATGTTAATACCGCTTTAGGATTTCCGTTTTCTTTATTATATGCATAACCCATATCTACTAGAGCTTGAGTAAATTGTTTTATTTTTGCTACATTAGATGCATTTGGTCTCACTGAAATTCCATCAATTATTGCGATATCAACAGCTTGACCGTATGTGTGTCTAGACGGAGGATCATTATGGTGACCTGATACAGCTGTTGTTATAGAAATAGTAACTCCGACTTTGACAGCCGCGTCACTCACATCTTTTAATACATTCGGATTTATTTTATCAGATGCTGGATTTCCATATCCTATATTTGCGAATTTAATATTTGGATAAGTCGATGGAGTATCTGGGAAATTTGATGCTGGACTAGATTTGCTATAATCCGTATCAGTTGTATCCTCTTCAGGAGTTCCTATAAAATCTCCTTCCGCTAGATTTTTTGCAGTATTGAATCCAGTTCCAACAAAATCGTTGGGATCTTTCAAATATATCATATTGGCTTTCACAGTAGTTTCCCAAATATTTCCTTGCATGCTATTAGTTAAACCAATAACTACGAATCCTATTCTTTTATTTTCTGTTTTATTTTTTCTCAAAAAAGAATTGCTGTACGTATTCGGTAACAATTCCTCAGGCAGAGCAAATGAGTGTCCCATAGCGAATCCAGCTATTCCGTCTGTTTTAAATTCTACAGAAACTGGAATCATTGCTGAGGATCTGGTTCCCGAATGTTGAGACTTTCTTTTATTCATTCTCTCTATATAATAGTTGGTCGCAGAACCTATATCGTCTACCGAAGGACTATCTGTAGAAAAGCAACTTCTAATAAACGCATTAAACATCTTAGCAGAAGATTTATCTGCTTTATTGATGTCTGCCTTTTTTAATTGTTCTGCTTTTACTAATTCCGCATTAGCTTTTCCCATTATTTCTATAATCTCATTTTCTGTTTTGCCTTGATTTTTTAATTTGTCGTATTGATTTTCTAATTCTCCAGAAGAAGCTCCAGCAGTAAGAGTTTGAGGATTATATCTGTCTATAAAATTAACATTCATGTGACCAAAAGGACTGCCGTCTTTTCCTGCGTCTGATGTTTGGTTGGAATTAGATGATATCGCTATCATATTAGCCAATCTACTGCTTATTTCTGTATTGATCGATATAGATTTGGCTATAGAATCTACTCCAAAAAGAGGGAGAGTGTAGATATCTCCACCAGGTTGGTCTATTTTCGCTCTTAGATATGTTTTTTCGTTTGGATGAGGAGGACATACTTGATCGTCTGTAATATATAAACAATTTCCAGTATCAGAATACGCTATCCTGAAAAGATTTATATCGCCTAAACTTTTATTTAAATCATTTATTAACTGTTGTAAAAATGGTTTTAAATAAACAGCTTGAGATTCGTTATTTGATGCAAAATTTTTACACAGATTTAATATATAGTCTGTGTTCACTAAAGCATTCATTATTCGACCTCTATAAGCAGAACCCGCGTCCGGTGAAGGATCTTTAAAATTTGGTAATTGCGCTGATAAGAAATCATTTTGTTCTGGTAAAAACATAGGTTCTGCTGGATCGTCTTCTGTGCCTTCACCCACAAATGCTTGCCCATCGGTTGATTTTTTAATTATTCCTTTATCGAATAGCGTAAAATATTCATCGTTAGTGCTTCTCCACGGTATTATAAATTTAAGTGGATCGGTAGATAGTTGCATTGGTTCTGATAGGCATATATTTGTATCAGTATTAAAATCTATGTATAAAAGTGGAACTTGTTCTTTTGTAGCGACAGTTTCCCCTTTCTCAGAATCATATATCGTACACATGTGGTTTATGATCATTATTAGTAATCCTAATTTTATGTAAACAGGATAATTTACGTCTGTGCCACTTACAATACCACCGTTTATTTTATAAGGAACAGCCCACGCTTTAAATAGATCTTTAAAGTTAACTTGAGGAACGCCTAAATCATAATTAGAAGTTCCCATTAGATTGTGATTAAATCCGTAAGACGCGTAAGCGTACATTAACGATTGTCGATTTTGATCTTCTTCAATATTTTGATATTTAGAAGGAATAGTGTCTTTTCCTAGATCATCTACGATCTCGCTAAGTACTCCATTTGCAAATGCCTGAACTATAAAACTGTTTTTTCCTCCTCCTTTGTATAAATCGATTTCTTTTACTCTTAATCTTTTTTTCTCTAAAAATTCATTTAATCCGTATAGCTGAATAGATCTTATGAAATATTCTAATCCCGAATGGTATTTTTGAGCTTCCTCTTCTGTAACTGTTGCTACAGTTGGTTTTTTTTCAGGTTCTGCAGGAGGTGGAGGTGGAGTATTTTGCGCAGCAATACGTTTTTGATAATCGACAAATGCATTTTTTGTAGCTAAATCTGTTAATTCCAAATCAGAAATTATAGCGCTATCGTAAAATTTAAAAGTTATTGTTATTATTGTCTGTTTTCTTTTCGTTGGCGAGTCTCCTCCTGGAGTTGGAATGTCTCGATAGCCTGTACTTGCTCCGTTAAGATATGGTTCTTGTTCAGGTTCTCTACTATCTACAGCAAGACCAGCAGTAAATGTCACGCTAAAACAACTACCTTCGTCACTAAGAGGCGGACTATACGTTATTTTTTGTCCATTTTTAAATTGCGTTTCGATAACGGGCGTTGCTTGACCTCTATTTTTACTGTAGGTATTTATTTTTAATTCTTCCCAGTTAGTTAGATTACGTATTAATCCACCATTGACCCATTTCTGACTGATCTTATCCATTATATACAGATAGTATCCTGTTTTTACAAAATCGTCTTCTGGCAGTCCGTATCTTTTGTTAGCAGCTTTAGCAGCTTCTTGACTTACTGTACCATTCGGTATTTCAAAATCAATACTAAACGGATGTTTTTTTCCATCTTTTCCTTGGAAAAAATTTAATATATTAACATCATCATTAACTGCAGCAGAGTCATTAAATCGATAATTAATACCCTTTTGTCCTTCGCTGCCAAAAGATGTAAAACTTTTGCCATCACCATTCGTAGATATTATTTTAAGTGCATCAGAAATTACTCCGGCATTTATGGTGTAAGATTTATAATAATCTTTGTTTTGTTGAACGTCCTCATTAATACCCAATCCTATGTCTAACGGATATATTGAAGGTCCGGTTATAGGATCTCTTTGATCATAATCAGCGAATACAAAAGTTCCTGCTTTTTTGTTAGCGTTAGTGTACTTAGTGACTACTCCAATATCTAATCCTGATTGATATTTCGGATACTTAGACGCAAACCTCTCTTGGATCGTCGTATTTACAAATTTGGGTTTTTTGGCTTCTTCTGCGTCTAGCGCTGCTCTTTTCTTTTTTTCTTCTGCCGCTAAAGCATCAATTTTCTCTTGCTCTATTTTTTGCAGAGTTCCCATAAGTCTTTTTATAACATCGGCATTAAGAGAAGGTAAAACTTTGGTTTGATTGAGTTTGGTAGAATCTGCCAAAGCTCCCAAAGCTATTATTTTAACTGTACAATCGAAACCTCCTTCTTGGTTGTAACTAAAATTAAAATTAGTACACATTCCCAACATTCCGTCGTAATTGCCATTTGTCTTGTCTACATTTTGAGCTATTTGACGAAGGATTTTTTCTTTTTTTATGCCTTTTTCAAACGGATCTATTTGAACGTATTCTGACTTTTGTAATTTTTCATCGTTGTCGTAATAAACAGTGTGACCCCATTCCAAAAACATGGTGTATCCCAACTTAAAATAAAGAGCATCAATAATATCCAATTGATATTTGTCCCATACTTTAAAGTTTATAGTCGCCATTCTTATAGATCCCAATCGACCTTGAGTTTCTATACTAGCATCTGTTATACCTGGCATGGGTCTGTAACCGTATTTGTTGATTTCTGGTTCTCCCAAAGGACTATAGGCTGCATTTTGTCCTGATATTCCCGATCTTAGAGTATAAGCGTTATTGTTGTTTTCAGAAACTCCTCCAAACAACACAAATCTTTTTGCTAAATCGTCCGGTTGGCTTAGTTGTAAGGTTGGAAATCGTTCATTGAAATACTTTTGATCTTCGTTTATAACTTGAACTGAGGAGATCATTCTAATCCAAGAGGTTTTATTAGCTAAATAAACAATATCATCGTTATTTCTATTGTATCCCACATTCTTTTTAGATCTAATTTTTAATTGTTGACCAAGGGGACTAGGAATCGGCACTCCTAAAACGTTCGATATTTTATTACTCATTCCTCCTGCCATAACTATCTAATTGAATTTACTGAATTGTAATTGTTTATTGCGGCTTTTACGTCTGAAGGTATTCTTAATTGTCCTCCTATAGGTGGAACTAAAGAATCTCCTGATAACCCGTTAGCCGAAGCTATTATCCACCAAAGACTTGAATCTTTATATATGTCATTGGCTATAAGATCTAATCTATCTCCTAGAACAGTTATTATGTACGTATCGTCCTCAGAAAGGGGAATATCCGGATATATGTTATTGACATAGTATTCGTTTCCGAACTTATCTAATTGCTGTTCTTTTATATTTTGGTATCTATAAGGCATTTATTAAATTAGGATTTAGATTTTGAAGTGTTCCGGCCGCCGCTGAACTTCTTGCTTTTTTCTGTCTTATCAAATCTACTTGTTTTCCAGTATCTTGAGCAACTATTCTTTGCGGTAGTTTATTTAATATAGGTTTGAAGCTAGTTGATATATCTATATAGTGAGGCAATTGATTGCCTTCTTCTATTTCCCAAGGGCTAGATTGATCTATAGTTACATTAATATTTTCCAAAAATCCAGGAACTCTATACAGATAATCTCCTATAGTTAATTTGATTATGGGAGCTCTCATATAACCGTCTTTGGAATAATCAGGATATACTTGTGACATTAGGAAGTTTACTTTTTTGTATATAGCCTCCAATTCCTCTTCTGCTCCCACTGCGACTTTAAATCCGAAACTAATGCTTCTATCGAATCCTCCATAGGTATAGAAGCTTTCTCCTCTTCCCATGTACTTAAATCCGTTCCATTGTGCAGAATTTGAATCAGTAATTGCAGTTAGATACGCTCTAAAAAATATTGCATCAGATAATTTTGTATTATCGGTATGTATGCATTCAAATACAAATTTTATAATATCGTCTGTTTCTTTTTCTTTACCTTGCGTTGTCCATGGAGCGGTATCTGAAGCAAAAGTAAATACTGGTGATTTATTCATTTTATCTACTCTGCCACTACCATCAAAAAATCGTACATCTATTCTTTGATCTGTGTTTTTACCCCAATTGCTGCCTGATATTTTGCCTCCCGAATAATTTTTTATAGAATCTCTAAAGTCTCCATAACTATTAATAAGATATTCGTTTGTTTTTGTTACGGCTGAAGAACTCTGTTGCATGAGCATATCGTATGTAAATCCCAGAGTTGTCATTGTTGTAGGTCTCAACTCTGTTTTAAAGTTGATGGCTTCAGTCGTATCAGCGTCCTTAGATCTTCTAATGGTGGTGCTTCCTATGCCGTAAACTGATCCTGGACCTCCCAGGTATTGAAACAATATGTTTCTATTTAGAGATATTCCCAACTTATTTACCATAACGATATTTTCAACATCTCCTAAAGTAGACACTTGATTTGCAGTAGTTTTTGATTTCATTTTTAAAGAAGTCAAAATAAGAAGTCTGTTGTTTTCTAGAGCATCTTTATTTTCCATGGTTTTTTCCGCACCAACAACATCTTGATAAAATTTCTCTAGCGGATTATACGGCATAGCCCCTATTCTTGATATGTGAGTGCCTGTTCCTTGAACTCCAACTTGAGCTAGTAAATTTCTGCCGTTGTTAAATAGCTGATTATTTGGAATTAGACTGGGGATTGAATTTGTTCTTAGCGTATATATGGTATCGCCTGTTTGTATTTTAGGATTAGACAATTGTAGACCTTGTTGCTTCAATAGAAAAGATTGTCCTTTTGGATCGTCTTTTAAGAATCTTGAAATTCTCTGCTTATCAAAATCTGCAGAAGGCGTAAAAGTCTGATTGCCTAAATCGAATACTAGCGATCCTCCTCTCACTGGAAAATCTAAACCGGTTCTATTGGTTGAATAATATTTCCTAAAGTTATCGGAAACTCCGGTACTATCTATTGGAAATTGAACATACGGTAAACCTGAATTTCCCCCTCCTGGCATGTCTTTATCGAAAGGAAGATTTCTTTGCGTAAAGTTTCCAGGCCCACCGTAATAGTAGAAAAAATCTGGTTTATTATTTAGTAAATCTATTAATGGCATGGTTTAATGTTTTGCTGGGATAGGTGCGGCTATCGGTGATTGATCTGCTATTGTTGAATAATCCGATAATCTTTTTACTGTTTTCTTACCATCATCAGGATTTAGTGTTATATAAATACTATCTCCTCTACTCATTGATTTACCCGTATTTTCTAATTTTTGAGGTCCTGCGACTTTTGCTGATTCTGCTGCAAAATTAGTGGGTGATATTGAAGGAGCGCTAGGCATTGGTGGTGCGCTTGAAGATTTTCCTCCATTCATTGCTATTGCGGCTAATATACCCGCTACTACTGTAGCAGCAATAGGAATACCAAATGGTCCTAACATTGAAATAATTTTAGCTCCAGCTCCTACTCCATCAATAGCTGCTTTTGTACTTGATTTTGCTATTCCTTGAGTATCGAGTACTGCTCCTACTTCTTTTTGTGCATTAGTTGCGATTTGCGCGACTGTGGTAGCTCTTTTCAATAATAAATCTTCTTTTTGCAATAGTAATACCTCTTTTTCCAATACTACTTGTTGAGCTTTTTGTGAAGATAATATAAGAGAATACGTGATCATTCCAGCCATAACAGCAGCAACTCCTACGAGCGTGGCTTTTATATTTTCTGTATGAGAAAAGAATTCAGCGACATGAGAGACCATTTCCGCAAGACCCTGAGTCATTTTTCCGATTTGATCAGATATTCTTGTCATAGTCGCTTCCATTTGCTCTTGTGCTGTTGCGCTTTTTGCATCTTGCGCGGCTTTATCTCCTAGTGTAGCTGCAATTTGATCATAAGTCATATGTTGCGCAACTAGAGTATTGTATTGGGTTTGTAAAGATTTACCCGCATCGTCTCCAAGCAATTTAACCATTTCCTGCTTGTGATACATCTCGTCCATCTGCTCTTTAGAGAGACCAACTGCTTCTGCAAACGCTTGTTGTTGGAGTACATTCATTTTATTGTACTCGTTAGACGTCATCATCTTGCTATTCAACTCTTTCATCAAACCGTCTGTATCGTGATTAAGAGCCAATTCTCTGGCTTTAGATAGATTCAGATCTTTACCGGTAAGTAATTGAGCTTCAAACTCTTTTGATATGCTGGATTCGAAATCTAAAAGAGAGCTTCCTTGACTATTTATCGTATCGAGTGTTGTACCAAATTTGGTAGCAGTCATTACAGCAGCTGTCAATTGTTTGACGTTGCCTTTGAAATTATTTAAAACTGTTGTAGAAACTTTAGAAATGGCTTCTACGATTTGTTTTTCAGACATATTTAATTTAAGAGAAGCACCTATTGCTTTAGATGTGCCTACTACGTCTGAATATGTTTTTGTTAAAGATTTCCCCGCTTTGAGAGCTCCAAATTGCAAAAGCTGCATCGATTCTGCACTTACACCTAATCTCCTTTGTATTCCTGTAGTTGTGGTTAGAAATTCTTCGTTTTGAGGACCCATGAAACCCAACGTATCATTCATCTGTCCGTATGTATCAGCCAACTGTTTAGCAGTCATCGCTAATTGCCCATTGGCCATTGCCATGCTTTGGAAGTTATTTAGCATGGATTTACCTTCTGAAACTGAAACTCCCATTGCTTTTGCAACTTCAAACTGTTTGTCTTCGTATTGCAAAGATAAATGAACTAATTTAGTTAATCCTGCAAATAGCAAAGTAGTCATTCCTACTAAATCTCTCATCGCTAAGCCAGCAGTCTTAAAAGATTCTTTTAATCCTGTACCTAAAACTTTTAATTTGCTACCTTTATCTCTAGCCACTTCTTCCATTTTTTTGGAAATCTCATCCATTTGAAGTAATCCTCCCATTCCAACTTTATCTAATATAGTTGATAGGCCTTTCATTGTAGCGCCTGCTATACCCATTCTCTTTTCGACTTCTTTTTCTTCTTGTAATCTCTTACTAGTTAGATTTAATGCTTTGGCTAAATAATTATTTTCGTCTAATAATAATTCTCCTTTTTCATTTAATACTCCATTAATTTCATTAATTCTTTCTAACTCTTTTTTAGAGAGTTCATTATTTGTGCTTTTATTTTTAAGAATTTGACGTTCAAAATTCAGATTTGATGCGACTTTATTAAGTTTCTCTTGCATTGTAACAAGATCTTTTTTATTAAGTTGCATAATACCTTCTGAATCACTTCTAAGATCAGAGACTATGTCTTCTGTCGTTCTAAATGCTTTGTTTATATTTTTTACTTCTGTGCCTGTAGACACTAAATCATTCATAACGTTTCTCATCTGCTCTGCGAGATCCGTTACTTTCAAAGCAGATTCTGCGAATTGCTGCCTCCATTCGTTAAGAAGCACTTTTATAGCTTCTGAGTCTTTTTTTATTTTACTCAGATCAACGCCTTTAGCTAACTGCTGATTGAGTTTTTTTAATTCTTCAAAATCTTTTGAACTATCTGCCATTTACGACTGTTTCATATAAATATAAAATAAAATTATTTTTTCGAAGATTTTATTTTGGATACGAAATCTGGAAGGTTTACTTTAGGCAACTCTTTCATATTATTTATTGGATTGTTGGGATCTATCTTGTTTTTTCCAGTTGCTTTATCGTAATTGTCTTTCTCTTTTGTATAGAAATCGTTAATACTATTGTGCGTAAACTTTCTTAGCCAAATAGGCATATTATAAATAGTGTCCCAAGTATAACCACCTTTACCATGAAAAACTATTTCATGGATCTGATTAAATAATATTGGTCTATATGTCGAGCTGTGGATAAAAAAATGAAATCCCGATAGGGAGCGATACACCCTCCTCTGTGTATCCATCGGATCCAACAAATGTAAAAGTCATATCGATATCAGGAGTAATTGATTTAATATATTTTCTTAGAGCCATAGAATCGGATGCTAGCATTCCGTTATCGATAAAATCTCTAATTACTTTTTTATCTACGCTTCCATTTACAGATAAAATTTGTTGTTTTAGTCTGATAGTTACATCTGCAGATTGTTTGATTTTATTTAGAGCTTTTAATTCAGCTTCTATAATTTTATCATCTGCATGAGTTAACAATTTAAACGTAATTTCGTTACCAGAATTTGGTAGAACGTAAGACACTTCGTTTGCGTTATTAAAAATAGAGTAGTCAACTTCTTTCTCTTTCAATTGAGAAAGATCTACGGTTATTTGCTCTTCTACACCCGACTGAGGATGCTTCACTTTTACTTCGTAGTCTTTACCGTATCCTAAAATTCTGGCTGCTAATAAGATAGCATTCTTATCTCCTGCGATTAGATCGTTGTAGCTTATCTTGCTAACGATCATCGATTGAAATAGCTTATCGAAAACTATGCCTTGAGAGATGTAATTCTGGTTAGTAAGAATGTCTTCTTCTTTTGCGGTCATGTACTTCATTTCTATTTCTCCTGACGATAGTGGATTGTCTTTTGTGTAAATCAAACCTTTAGACGGTAACTTTACTATTTCTGTTGGTAGTGTAAAACCTTGTTGTGTCATAATCTTTGTTTTTTATTTATAAATATAAACAATTAAAGTTTCCTGCATAAAAAAACCTTTCAAGTGGAAGGCTATTTATTTATAATATACTTTATATCCATTAATCATTATTCCATGTTTATGTTTCATTCTATATATCATAGTAGATGTTTTAATTCCAACAATTTTACTTAATAGATGAGCGCTGCCTGCTTCTACTATTTTTCCATCTTCAGTTTCATATATAACGCATCCTTTAGATGCTCTAGACTCTGCTCCTACTTTTCCTAATTTTGATCTTGTTGCCGCTTCAGATATATTTTTTCTTTGTTCTTTTGTTGGAATCCAATTAGCTTTACAATTTATACCATTTTTATTGCCTTTCATTTTTTCACTCATCTCTTTTTTCCAATCTTCTTTTTTTTCTCTCTTCCAAAGAGGCATAAGTAGTTCTCTTGCTTCTGAATACTCTTGTTCTGTTAGCTTTCTTTTACCATCGTATGCCATTCTATGGAAAGCCCACAACATTTTTTGACCATATATTGGATGATATTTGAATTGTTCCGCAAGTATTTTATGAACTCTGTAGTGTTCTCTTGCAGTTAGTAGCACTTCTGTGCTTTTCTTATTAAATGATTGCGGGATTATGTGATGTGATTCGTAGTAGACGTCTTCACCTTTTTTGCGATTACTTAGTAGTGCTGTTCTAATAATTTTGAAATAAGTTGTGAGCATAAAAAAACCTCCTTTATTATAAATATCAGAGGTTTTAGTTCGTTATTAATTAAGTATGTAAATTTATTAATAATTAAGCATCAGTAGTTCAAAATGCAATAATCCATTCCGATTGACATTGTCAATTCAGTAGGATCAGAACTAGACCAATCGTAAGATCCGAAAGAAGCTTCCTTGATGAATGCGCCTTTGATGATCCACTCAGATACAACGTCACCAACTGGTCCGATAATCGATAAGTTTAAATCCTTCTTGTAGAAGTCAGAATAACCGTCTCTTCCTGTTACAGATTCGTGATGCAAACGCACCCATTCCATAACAGCTTGTTGGCCTGATGGAGAGATTGGATTGTAAAGAGCTAGACTCATGTCTTTCCACTCCGCTTTGCCTTTCAATTTACGATACACGTTCATGTGTTCTATTTTGATCTCGTTCAAGGTAACACCAGGAGCGTCGGCTTTTTTGATCATGTAAGAAGGAATACCGTCTACATACATGATGAACCTGTTATTGACTGTGGGTTCAAAAGCCGTAAACATTATCTCGTTGGGATCCAATACTGGCATGGTATTTATGATTTATTGTGTTTTATTAATTTTGTTATGTATGCTTTGCTTTTATTTAAATATCTAGCTAAAGCAGTTTGTGATTCAAATTCTTGTCTTTCGTAAACTACTTTTCTCCAGGCTTGTCTTCTTTACCAGCTACGGATTTTTGCATACCCTGTAGGTAGTCCGGTTGTTGTTGTCCAGCTTCGTATCCGATTTCGTCTTCGATACCTTCATCTTTCATAGATTTGCCTTTGGTCATAGCCTTAATCATTTTCTCTAAAGCATTTAATCTTTCTTCAACAGTTTTTTCTGTTTTTTCTCCTTCCATTTTTGGAGCTTTAGAAGATTTCATTCCTTCTATCTTTGGTTTAGATTCACCAGTCATTTTCTTTTCTTTAACTGCAGTAAATCCTGTGCCAAAGTTTTGCTTGGCTTCTTTCAAAGTCAATTGTTTCTTAACGCTCTCGTAAAGGTGAGCTGGTACTGCGATTCTGATTCTTGTATTGTCGTTCATTGTTGTTTATTTTCTATCGTTTAGTTATTATGATCCGAATGATGCTCCTGTTGGCAAGATGTTGAAATCTAATTGAATAAATTCAGCAGTTCTTGTTGGTTGTAAGTAGATAGATCCAACCAATTGATTTCTATCGATTACGTCAGGAGTATTGTTTGTTTCGTCCATTACAACTTGGAAAGCGTAAAGACCTTGCTTTTGTTGTACGAATTCCAAATAAGGATTAACTTGATTCAAGAATTTGTTACGAGTTATAGTTGTATTAGGTTCGAATACCAATTGGTTAGCAATTTGCTTGATGTATCTCTTAAGAGAGATCAACAATCTTCTAACGTTCACTCTGTCAAGAGCTGATGGTTTGTCTTGTAATGTTTTCTGACCATAAACAACCGTTCCAACTCCAGGGAATGTAGCGATAGGATTGACTTTTCCTGCGTACAAGAAGTTTCTATCGTTAACGCTTAGTCTTCTTTCTGGTTGTAACACTGTTGAAAGACCTCCTCTGTTAAGACCTGCTGGTGCAAACCATTCTGCAGAAATCTTATCGTTGTATTCGTATACAGCTGGAATTAGTGTAGAAGGCGGAACAAAGTTTAATTTGCCTGTTTCACGACTTCTAAGTTGTACCCAAGGCCAATAAGTTGCTGCGTAAGAGTTATCGTATGATTGCGCTTGCGTTTTTGCTTGAGTCATGCTTTGACCATATCCAACCGTATCTACTACAGCGATATTGTCTCCTCTTGTTTGAGCAAGAGATACTAAGCTATTTACAGCTGATGTTGCATTTACCATAGTTAAACCAGGAGCATATATCACATTGAAATCGTACATGTCTTGATTGCTTAACAAGCTTATTCCAACGTTATAACTTGTTGGGAATATACCTTGAATATTTGTTGAACTTACAGATACTGTTGAAGTGGTGTTAGGTATTGCTTCAAATAGATTCATAGGCGCTAATCCATAGCATCCCCATATAGCTCCTTGAGCTCCATCGAATCCTCCATTTACAGATCCAGATCCTAATAAAGGCATTGAAGCTGTGTATGCATTATTTATGTTTCCACTAGTATCAAAATAATTAGGTGTAGGCCTGTTAACAGATTTTACTCTAACGTATTTTGATTTGTTAGCGTAAGATCCGCTCAATTGTAGATAGCTATTCCCAAATTCGTCTGTTAGTATAGTTTGAGTTTGATCTCCTATTATGTACGCTATATAATTTGGTTGATTGGGATCCAAAGAAAGATTTGTCCAACTCTCTAATACTGTTTTGCTGTTTTCGTAATCGTCCCCTCTTCTGATGATTAAACTAAACTGACCTGAACCGGAATCTGTTGCTACTACTTCGTATCTTATATTTGATGAAGATCCTGAAGGGAGCAATCCAATCGTAGCTGATCCAGTGGCATTATTCATTACGTTACCATAAGAAAGTGTTTCTAAATCGAATACACTTGCATTTACAGGTTGAGTAGGAGTAGATAGAGTTGCTTTTAAAACAACAGTTGATCCAGCAGATCCTGTGGCTTGTCCGAAAGAAAGACCGGTATAAATTTTAATGCCTCCACCAACTCCTGTAGAAGATCCACTGATTATTATGTTTGTTCCATCTGAGGAAGCTGTTATAGGCAGATTTGCGCTTGCTACATATGTGTTAATAAACGATATTAAAGATCCCGACCATTGATTAGCTGTATAGCTGTTACCTGCATTTGGACTAAAATATCCGTAGCGAACCGTATCTGTATAATATGTATAGTTAAACCCAAATGCCGCTGGCATTAGATATGTGTATATGCTGTTATTAATAAAAGTAATTGGCATACCAGAAGCCGTAACAAACGATCCTGTAATATCTGCGATAGGAATTTTTGCGTTAGCAAATGTTCCAGCTACTGAAGCTATATTACAAGGAACAGAAGCACTAGCCGCTGTGTAAGATCCAGATACTACTCTAGTGACCAAAAGAGAGTCTCCCCCTTGTTCAAAGTAGTTTAATGCTGCCATACTCGTTAAGTATTCGTAACTAGTGCCTCCTGATACGAAAGCTGCTCCGAATACCGCTTTATATTGAGAATACGAAGTAACGTATGTTGGAATGTTTACTGGACCAGTAACAGTTGGACCCAATAGAGCTGCTCCTGCAGTTATTGGACCTTGAGTTATCTGACTCAAATCGTTTTCGTTTAAAAAAACGCCGGGTGATATTAATGTTTCAGCCATGTCTTTATTTTAATTTATTGTTTTGGATCTGATAATAAATATCGCCACTTTAGTCAAATCATCGATTGATTTCTCCAGTTTCGATATTTACTGTGATGTTGCCATATTTGTTTCTCAAATCTTCGAAAAGAGAAGATTCTTGTTTTTTTACTTCTGCAATTTTGAGTTTTTGCTGATCTATTTGGCTTTCTATAACTATTTTTTGGTAAGTTAGTTCTCCTAAAGCAGAAGCTATTTCTAAACTGTCTTGCTTAATTAATTCGATTCTTTTTAATTCGTCTTCTGTAATTTTTTCCATAACGTTGGGTTTTTGTAACTTGTTTTTACTTGAATAAATATATTGTATTTTTGATAATTATTTTATTGAGCTTTTTTGGCATCCATTTTTTTTGGACCTTTCTTTTTGTTATACTTTCTTTTTTTAGGCGGTTCTTTAAAAAAAGTCTCTTCTTTTTTAGTTGTTGAAGTCAAAATTTCAGGAGTTGGAGGAATCACACTAGTTGATTCAGGGATTGGTTTTGGAGAGAAACCAGTTGTTGATGGTTTTTTTGGATAGTATTTAGCAATTAATAAACTTACTAATACTATGGCAGTAAATGCGATAACAATTGACATATTAATTTGTTTTTGTTTATTTATAAATATATAGAAAATTTCTATATATTGAATAATTTTATTTACTTGTATACTATTATTTTTAAATTTTTAATTATTAAGTACTACTGTACATCATCAATATCCATTGAGTACCATTCGATATCCACTGATAACGAGTTCTTATATCTAAGCTAATATTTGCACTAAAAGATCCGTCTTTCATTTCCATATCTGAGCCGCAAGATATATTTATACCTCCTGAGTATCCAGCATCAAACCCCCTAGATATCGAATATACTCTATTTGGATATATAGAGGCTGGAGGTAATTCAACATTGTATCCTGCACTATCTGTATTTGCAAATCTAAATACGCCTATTCTTGGAGAACTATCTGCTATAACGTAGTTACCAGCGTTAATTAAATCAACATATATATAACTTAATTCAAGATTACCATTTAATCTAAAATCGCCATTTACAATTAAAGATCCTGTAACGGTTAAATTATTTGTATAATTTCCAGATCCTAATACATCTAAGTTATATTCAGGTAAAGAGTTGTTGATGCCAACTTTTGCGTTGCTAACTGCGATCGATGATTGAGTAACAGCATTTGAATAGGATCCGGTTGCGAATATAATTCCTCCCAAGTTTATAGAATCCTTTGTATTGTCTGGTAATGTTATATTTGTACCAATTATTATATTGTTCGATCCTATTCCACCTGAAAATAATTCATCTGCGCCAACGTTATAACCAATTAAAGTGGAAAATGCGGCATTCGCAGCATAATTACCAGAATATCGACCTAAAAAATTTGAGTTATTTACGCCTGAAGCCCCTTCTCCAGCATTAAATCCAATAAAATTTGAATATGCTGCATTACTTGCATTTCCACCAGCAAATTGACCAATAAAAACTGATCCTTGAGAACTATTAGCATTAAAACCAGATGATGGTCCAATAAAAATTGCTGAATTTGCATTTGCAGCGCTATTTCCAGCTGAATCTCCTATGAATATAGACGAACCCGCATTGGTGGCTGATAGTCCCGCGTTTAATCCTATATGCACACACTTAGATGAATTTACAGATGAATTTCCAGCATTTTGTCCAATATATATGCTACTAGTAGTACTCGCGGCTATTCCAGAGGGATTCGATGAATATACAGATCTTAATGAACTTCCTGTTATTGTAAAAGGATAGGATGAAGTAATAGCGTTTGTAGCATTAGTAGCCCAACTAGAAGTTCCAAATAGAGAACCCGTATGAGTTCCTGTAAATGATCCACTAAATGATCCTGTATTACTTAAAAATGTATCTACACGTTGTGCGGTTACTATTAGAGATGGAGTTCTAGGATGGGTTGGGGAGACACCCGCTGGTATTGTTTCTAATGTAATTACATTAGCTGTTTCAGCATGCCATAATAATTGAATAAAATCTCCAGCTGCTAATTGTAAGAAAAAGTTCCAAGCTGCTATAGTTTCTCCAGGATTTC
>Ga0214921_10001529_pt1 | contig 39257 bp, 31 predicted proteins | sample LL1505_MetaG_FD_177992 | JGI IMG/M metagenome (GOLD analysis project Ga0214921, IMG submission 177992) | Freshwater microbial communities from Lake Lanier, Atlanta, Georgia, United States - LL-1505 | ecosystem: Environmental > Aquatic > Freshwater > Lake | place: USA: Georgia | collected...
AAAAGTAGTAATAACTCAAGGCCGCCGAATACGAATTGAGGACCGGAATAAACATCAGGGGCATCACATAGCCCATGACCTTCATTTGTCCTGTAACACCGCTCATTTGGTTGGACAAGCGGGTGTAGAGCAGGGTGGAAGCCGTCATGAGCAAGGTGAAGAGGCTCACGTGGGCTCCGTAGAAGGGGATGGTAAACGGTAGATCCAGAATGGAATCGTAGGTTGATAAATCATCGGCCCACAAGAAACCTTGTTGCCGGAGTTCAATGGAAGCGGGAAAAAAATTAAAGAGAGCAATCAAAATCGGAAGCTGCAAAAGCATAGGGAGGCAGCCTCCCAATGGGTTAACGCCTGCTTTTTGGAAAAGCTTCATTTGCTCACTCTGCATGCGGGTTGGGTCCTTTTCGAATTTAGCTTTGAGCTCATCAATTTCTGGCTTCAGCACTTTCATTTTGGCACCACTCACCAAGGATTTGTAGGTGAGCGGAAATAACAATACTTTGATAATGAGCGTCAAAGCCAAAATAATCCAGCCGTAATTCCAACCAAAGGTGTCCAGCCAGTTAAAGACGGGAATGACCAACAAACGATTCACCCACCCAAAAATTCCCCATCCCAGAGGGACTTGCTTTTCGAGACCGGCATCCAGGGCTTTGAGGGTTTGGAAATGGTTGGGCCCTAAATACATCCACATGCCAAAAGTTTCGGTGGAGGGAGCGCGCAAATCCAGGGTGACCTCGGCGCGGAAGCTCCCGGTTTGATCGGGGGATTCGGATCCTTGGCCGCTGATTTTGGCTCCATCAAAAAATTGATCCGCTCCCAAGACCGCACAGAAAAATTTCTGACGAAAAGAAATCCATTGAAGGTTGTTACGAAGGTCTTCCTGGTTTTCGGAGGAAAGGCTCATCGATTCAGGATCCTCACCCCGGAATCGATAAACCATCTCGAGGACTTTGCGTTCTTCGTCGACATCCCTTTCTTGGTTGGGTCCGGTTCCGCTCCATTCAAGGGTGGTGTAGTCATTGCGTATCAGGCCCTCCAACCCTTCGAAACGAACCCCCATAGACACACGGTAACCGCTGGTATCCAACCGATACCGATGAAGAATCCGGCGGCCTTCGCCCAAATTCAAGGCGTAATCCAAGGTCAATTCCGAGGAGGTGGGCAGGACTTCGAAATAACATTGATCACTGCGAATGATGGCCCGATCGGTCACCAAGGCGTAATGCATTTGGCTTCCCGTTGAATCAAAAATTTCCAAGGCTTGACCCTGATAGGTTTTGAAATTTTGGAGGGAAGCATGGCGCAGAGCTCCACCTTTGGAGGAGAAGGTCAGGGTGAGGTCGCCGTTGCTAAGCGTATGGGAGGTTTCGGTTCCTTGGGTTGCGGCGGTCCAAGGCCCAAAGGCCAGGGTGGTATCGGTCTGGGCTGTTGCTTGGTTGTTGGGCTGGTCCGCGCCCTGGGATTCTGCAGAACCATCCGTGGAACGACCCGGTGCCAGGGTGGTCTTGTTTGGGGAGTGGCTTTGGGTTCTGGGGGAGGGGCTGCCGGGGGAAACCAAAGGGAATACAAGACCAAAATCAAGCCCATCAAAAAAAGGCCTGTCAAGGTGTTGCGATCGATGCTGGATTTAGTGGACACGTTGGGAATGGTTTTGGAGAGCGGCTTGAACAAAGGACACGAACAAAGGATGTGGACAATCCACGGTACTGGAATATTCGGGGTGAAACTGGGTACCGACAAACCAAGGATGCCCTGGTAATTCGATCATCTCTACAAGGTCCAACTCCGGGTTGACACCGCTCATCCGCAGGCCTGATTCAGCCAGGCGATTTTTGAATCGGTTGTTCAGTTCATAACGATGTCGATGCCTTTCGTGGATGGTCTTGGTTTTGCCGTACGCTCTGGATGCCAAAGTTCCCGATTGTATCCGGCAGGGGTAGGAACCCAGGCGCATAGTACCCCCTTTATTGGAAACACCCACTTGGCTGTTCATGAGATCGATGACAGGGTAGCGGGTTTTGGGATTCATTTCGGCGGAGTCCGCTCCTTTGAGTCCGGCGACATGGCGGGCAAATTCAACGGTGGCGCATTGCATGCCGAGGCAGATACCCAGAAAGGGTAAACCGGTGGTACGGGCGTAGCGAATCGCTTCGATTTTGCCTTCCCAGCCCCTGACTCCAAAACCCGGTGCCACCAAAATGGCATCGAGGTCCTTCATGGTTGATTCGATGTTGCCAGTCTCTAATTTTTCGGAATGAATCCATTCGATTTGTACGCGGGTTTCGAGGGTTGCCCCGGCATGCCTCAAGGCCTCGACAATCGAGAGGTACGAATCTTTGAGTTCAACATATTTTCCTACCAATCCAATGCGAACATTTCGCTTGGGGTGGTTCAGCCTTTGGACAAAGTCCTTCCACGAAGCCAGATCGGCTCGGTGCGGGGGACGTAGTTTTAGTTTGCGCAGTACCAAAAGATCCAATTTTTCACGGGCCATGTTGAGCGGAACTTCGTAGATACTGGGAGCATCCAGGGCCTCGATCACGGCATCCGGTGTTACGTTGCAAAAAAGGGCAACTTTGCGACGGATTTCGGTGGTAAGGGGGTGTTCGGTGCGGCAAATTAAGACATCTGGCTGTACGCCGATTTCCAATAACATCTTGACCGAGTGTTGGGTAGGCTTTGTTTTGAGTTCCCCGGCCGCCTTTAGGTAAGGAAGCAGGGTCAAGTGCAAGACCATGGATTGCCCTTCCCCCAATTCCAGTCGGAGTTGGCGTATGGCTTCGATGTAGGGAAGGGATTCGATATCTCCCACGGTTCCTCCAATTTCGGTGATGATAACATCGAAGGCATCGTTTTGACCCAGGGTCAGAATCCGGGTTTTGATTTCATCGGTGATGTGAGGAATGACCTGCACGGTTTTGCCGAGGTAGTCTCCGCGCCGTTCCTTGTCGATAACGGTGCTGTAGATGCGACCGGTGGTTACATTGTTGGCTTGGGAGGTTTGAATGCCCAAAAAGCGTTCGTAATGCCCTAAGTCCAGGTCGGTTTCTGCACCATCCTTTGTAACATAACACTCACCGTGTTCGTAGGGATTGAGTGTTCCCGGATCCACATTGATGTAGGGGTCCAGCTTTTGGATGGTTACCCGGAGACCCCGGGCCTGAAGCAATTTAGCGAGGGAAGCGGCCAGGATACCCTTGCCTAACGAAGAGGTTACACCGCCCGTAACGAATACATATTTGGCCACTATGGTCTATTTACGGGATTCAAAGGTAAGGCCTTTTGATGCCCCTCGTGCAGGCCTTGGATGGTTCCCGCCTTAATCCGTCTTTTGGACGTACCAGCGGTTTTGTTCTTTGCGCAGAATTCGAACGGGGGTTCCGGCTTCGATCCAGCCATCAACGGCATGGGCTTCTTCGATGTTTCCTTGGTAGAGAATCTTGCCGGCCGGTATGAGTCGGGTATGGGCGATGGCGTTTTGTTCAGCTGTTTTTAGGGGGGGTGAATCATCGGAAGCTTCAGGGCTTTTCAGAACCCATTTTCGTAGGGGGCCGTGACTAAACAGCCGTTCACCCCACAACAAAAAGGCGGTGCCCAAGGCCAAAAGGGGAACAAGGACGGCCAGTACAGCAGTCGCCAAGCCCAAACCACGGTTGGTTCCTTGCGGGCTGATTTCCAGGCCCTGGTTATCCAACATGGAGGCGACCAACGCCAGAAAAACCGCCGCAAGACCCAGGGCTCCGGCCCAGCCAGTCCCGGGCAAAACCCATATCTCCAGGGCCAGCAGCAGGAGCCCGGCCACAAACAACCAAATCTCGGCATAGGTTGCCAAACCCTCCAGGTAGAGGGGGGCGAAATAAAGGGCAGCGGCCAGGATCGAAACAACGATGGGGAGGCCAATGCCGGGGCTTTGGAGTTCCAAATACAAACCGCCCAGCATGAGCAAGATCAAGATGGATTGGACGGCCGGGTTGAGGAGAAATTGAAGGAAGCGGTCCATCAACCCTAATTTTTGTTGAACCAAGACGCTTTTGGAAACCCCCACGCTTCGCAAAACCTGCTGGGCATCGGAGGCGGTCCCGTCGCTCATTCCCAGCTTTTCGGCTTCGGAGGCCGTAAGGGTCAGGACCTTGCCGGAATCCACAATGCCGGGGTAGCCGAGGTCCGGGTCGACCATGCATTCGGCCAAGCGTGGGTTTCGTTGCCGGGCCTGGGCCGTAGCACGCATGGTGGCCCTCATGTAGGATTGGTATTTGTCGGGGACGACTTCGCCTTGTTGGTTGACCACGGTTGCTGCTCCCATACTGGCGCTGGGGTTCATGTAGATTCGGTTGGCGGAGAGGGCGATAAGGGCCCCTGCCGAAGCGGCGTTGTTATCAACCCAGACCACCACAGGAAGGGGGCTTTGAAGAAGGCGGGTCCGGATGCTGTCGGCGTAATCCACCCGGCCACCGTAGGTGTTCAAGCGAATTAACAGGAGATCGCTTCGGAGGCTAACCGCTTCTTTGAGGGCCAATTGAACCCTTCTCCACATCGGGGCGTCCACGGGTTCCAGGAGATCCATTCGATAAACCCGGCAGGGTTCCTTGCTCTGAGCCCATAAGGGGGCCGAACCAGGTTTTTTTTGGACCGTCCCTGCTTTTGTTTCGGCTGCCGGTCCTGCGGTTGATTTTAGGACCCAAGGCCCCCAAAAAAGGGCCAAAACCATAAAAAATACGGCTGGACGGGCATGGAAATGAAGGGGGAATCGGATTTTCATACAAAGAATAAAAGTACGTTGTTGCAAGCCGTGCAACAAGTCGTTGCAGCCTTGTTCTAATTTTGGGCTATGTGGTTCGAAAATATTTTGCAAACCATCGGGCATACACCGATGGTCCGGATCAACCGCCTTTGTTCCGGATTGCCGGCCACTGTATTGGCCAAGGTTGAAACATTTAACCCCGGACATTCCACCAAGGATCGAATGGCACTCAAGATGATTGAGGATGCCGAGGCGGCTGGTTTGCTCAAGCCAGGGTACACCATCATCGAAGGAACATCGGGCAATACGGGTATGGGTTTAGCGATGGCTGCAGTGGTCAAAGGATACCGATGCATTTTTACGACCACGGACAAACAATCCCGCGAGAAAGTGGATGCCCTGAGGGCATTGGGCGCTGAGGTTGTCGTTTGCCCTACCAATGTGGACCCGGAAGACCCTCGTTCGTATTACAGTGTTTCGTCCCGTTTGGCTCTGGAAACCCCCAACGCCTGGAAGGCCAATCAATACGACAATTTATCGAACCGCCAGGCTCATTTTGAACAAACGGGTCCTGAAATTTGGGAACAAACCGAAGGCCGTATAACGCATCTGGTGGTTGGAGTTGGTACGGGTGGAACCATTTCGGGTACGGCCCGCTATCTTAAATCCAAGAATCCCAACATCAAGGTATGGGGCATTGATACCTACGGTTCTGTTTTCAAAAAATACAAGGAAACCGGGGTTTTTGACAAACAAGAGATCTACCCTTATGTAACCGAGGGAATTGGCGAAGACTTTTTGCCGGCCAACGTGGACTTTTCGTTGATTGATCATTTTGAGAAGGTCACGGACCGGGATGCGGCCCTTATGACCCGTCGAATCGCCAGGGAGGAAGGGATTTTTGCTGGGAATTCAGCCGGGGCTGCCATGGCGGGGCTCTTGCAGCTGGGGGAACGGTTGACCGCCACGGATGTGGTCGTTGTCATTTTTCACGATCACGGTACCCGCTACCTGAACAAGATGTTCAACGATGCGTGGATGCGGGAGCGGGGTTACTTGAGCGATACAGCGGATGATGCCGCCGGGTTGGTCCTGAGGCGAGGTCAACAGCCCTTGGTCAAGGTGGGTCATTGGGAAACCGTGGGGGAGGCGGTTGCCAAAATGCGCAAGCACCAAATTTCTCAATTGCCTGTACAGGATGCGGAGGGCCATTGGGTCGGGTCCTTATCGGAGCGAAAATTGTTACAAAAGCTTTTATCCCATCCCGATTTATCCGCCGATCAGGTCGGCCCTCATATGGAGCCTCCATTTCCTCAAGTGGAGTCCAGCACCAAAGTCCAACGCCTGGTCCCTCTCATTCGTCCTGATGCAGAGGCTATTATGGTTCACATGCCCGATTCTTCCTGGCATATTTTAACGCAACATGATTTGTTATCGGCCTTTCTATAGAAGGTCGGTAATTCCTCATAAACGGGTCTAGGCAAAAACTTTCAGCCGTTAGTTATACCGTAATAAGAATGATTTATGAAATTTGAAATGAACAAATATTTATCCTTTGGGTCGTTTCCGTTTTTTCGACGGTCAAGTACCTGGTCCTTCGTGGTTCTTTTGGTCAGTTGGCAACCCCTTGCAGGCCAGGTTTTGCGTGCCGAGGAAACCAAAATAATCCGCCTGGAGAATGTTCAATTGTTTCGTTCCGGTGCTGTTCTGCGTTACGGTGTTTCTGGGAAAATAGCAGGGGTAACCCAGCGTTGGGTTTTGGGAGGCTGGGCCACTGCGATCGATCCAACCACCTTACGCATAAAATCCAGCCCCGGAATGCGCATGACCGATTACCGTTGGGAAACCTTGCCGGTTCCGGAATCGTGGAAAGACAGTTTGCGTTTGGCCGAAAAAGCGACGGGGGCCATTCGTCGTTTGATGGAGGAGCAGCACGTTGAATTGGCTTCTTATACGGCCGAGGAGCAGTACTTGATGGCGCTGTTGGGTCGGAATCCTATCCAAAACAAAAGCGGATCGGTGAACGCATCCGCTAACGCCGGGGATGGTGGATCATCCCAGGAGTGGATGAAAGGTGCCGAGTCCTTTCGTTTGCGTATCGCTCAGGTGGGACGTGCCAAGCTAGGTAGCCAACGATCGATGGATTCGTTAACCCAACGTTCTGTTGAGTTGGAATCCAGGGTCGTTTTTTGGCGTAACAAAATCCAAACCATGGATAAAGGGTTGGTTCTTCAATGGGAGGTTCAGGCAGGATTGGTAGGCAAAAATGGGCAGGTTGGATTTGAGGTCTTTTGCCCCCAAGCAGGATGGAACCCTGCGTACGAAATGGACGTGGATGTGAACAAGGCTCGGGTTGATTTGCGCTTGGGTGCCCGTGCCTTTCAACAAAGTGGGCAGGATTGGGAAGGAATCCCCGTCGAATTTTTGACTCATACCCCATCGGTCGGGCTTGAATTACCGGTTTTGACCCCTTGGTACCTGGATTATTATCGTTCCATGGTTGGTAGACCGGACCGCATAGAGACGATTGCCAGTAGCCAAGGCAAATCCAGGGCCCAAGCACCCCGTGCGGATGCCGAATCACCCGAAGCATCCACCCCTATGAGTTGGAACGAGTTGGAGGCCTCCGGCCTGCCGGTCGTTGAGCGTCGAATCCAAGGTTCGGCCTATGCCTACAAGCCGTCCAATCCCCTCCGATTGGCCTCTGGCACGGAGGTTTGGCAGCCTTTGGATGCCCGCCAATTGGAGGTTGAATTGTGGCGTTATGCAGCGCCCAGACTGCAGCCCAGGGTCTATTTGATGGGGGTGCTTCGGGATTCTTCGCTCCTGGATTGGGTGGATGGGCCGTGCATGATTTCGGTGGACGGAAACCGTGTGGGTGAACAAAACATCCGCTGGGCCCATGCCGCCGATAGCGTTGCCTTGTCTTTGGGAACGGACGATTTGGTCCAGGTTCAGTACCAACCGGCAGCCATTTTCAAGAACCAGCGTTTTCGATTGGATCAGTGGGTGGTGCGACACTACGGTTACCGCATCGATTTGAGGAACGGTCGGCCTGGGTCTGTGCGCGTTCGGATAGAGGATCAGTACCCCGTTAGCCTCCAAAAAGACCTGGAGGTGCTGGATTTGACAGCCGAAGGTGCCCGTATGCCCAGTCCCCCCGAGACCCCTTTTCCGGGTCTGGTACGCTGGGAACTAAACCTTGAACCCCAGGGTCAACGCAGCTTGGAATGGGGCTTTCGCGTTAAACACCTGCGCAACAAGCCCATTAGGGGGTTGTAGGGGTTTGGGCGTTTGAACCTTACTTTTGAGCCCTCTATCATCGAATCAATCTATCCAATCTTTTTTATGGAACACAAGGGACATCCACCGCTGAATCCACGTTGGGAACAAAGTGGCCTGGGGAGTGTAAAGAATGTATTTTGGAACCTGAGTCCTGCTGAACTGGTTGAGTCTGCTTTGGCTTCCGGGGAAGGTCAGCTCTGCGATAATGGAGCCTTGGCCTCCGATACCGGTGAATTTACGGGGCGTTCACCCAAGGACCGATTTGTGGTCAAGGATTCCCTGACCGAAAACGCCGTTTGGTGGGGGGATATCAACATTCCTTTTGCCGCAGATGATTTTGACGCACTTTACGACCGGGTCGCCGGATACTTGGAGGGCAAAACGGTCTACGCCAGGGATGCCTATGCCTGCGCTGACCCAAGCCATCGCCTAAATATTCGGGTCATCACCGAGTTGGCCTATTCCAATCTCTTTTGTTACAACCTTTTTTTGAGACCAACCGCAGAAGAGTTGGCCAATGCCGGTGAACCCGAATGGACGATTTTGTGCGCTCCGGGATTCCGCGCAGTCCCCGAACGCGATAAAACCCGGCAACATAATTTTGCGATCCTTAATTTTACCCGCAGGGTTATCCTGATTGGGGGCACCGGTTACACCGGAGAAATGAAAAAGGGCATTTTTGGTGTCCTAAACTTTGTGTTACCACACAACAAAAAAGTCTTGTCCATGCATTGTTCTGCTAACAGCGGGGCAAACGGCGATACGGCGTTGTTTTTTGGTCTTTCCGGTACCGGCAAGACCACCTTGTCAGCCGATCCTCAAAGACGCCTGATCGGGGACGATGAACACGGATGGAGCAATGAGTCCATCTTTAATTTTGAAGGAGGCTGTTACGCTAAATGCATTAATTTAACGCCGGAGCGTGAGCCCGAAATCTGGAAGGCTATCCGTTTTGGGTCTATCGTCGAAAACGTCGTTTTCAAAGAAGGGACCCGAGAAGTTGATTACGATAACGGTTCCAAAACCGAAAACACCCGTTGTGCCTATCCCATTCATTATATTGACAATGCGATGGTTCCGTCGGTCGGTAAGCATCCCAAGCATTTATTCTTTTTGACCGCCGATGCCTTTGGAGTTTTGCCTCCTATTAGTCGCTTGAACGAAGCCCAGGCCATGTACCATTTTATTTCGGGTTATACGGCCAAGGTCGCCGGAACCGAGGTGGGGGTAACCGAGCCGCAAACGACTTTTTCGGCTTGTTTTGGTCGGGCCTTTTTGCCTTTGCATCCGGGACGATACGCGGCTTTGTTAGGCCAAAAAATGAAGGAACATCAGGTTCAGGTGTGGTTGGTGAATACCGGTTGGACCGGGGGGGCCTACGGAGTTGGTTCTCGTATGAAGTTAGCCTACACCCGCGCCATGATTACAGCCGCTTTGAACGGCGAACTGGATTCAGTTCCTTACACCGAGCATCCCAATTTTGGGGTTTCGGTACCAGCATCGTGCCCGCAGGTTCCCGCAGAAATTTTGAATCCAAGGAACACTTGGAGCGATCCTTCTGCTTACGATGCCAAAGCCACTCAATTGGCCACAGCCTTCATCAAAAACTTTGACCAATACAGAGACGGAGTGGATGCCAAGGTTTTGGAAGGGGAGCCGAGGCCTTAACGTAGGGTCTCGTCCAGCCAATCAAAAAAGACCTTTTGCCACAAGACTGAATTCTGGGGTTTGATCACCCAGTGATTTTCGTCTGGGAAATACAATAGTTTTGTTTTGAGTCCTCTTAATTGGGCGGCGGTGTAAGCTTCGAGTCCCTGAGCCAAGGGAACCCGGAAATCGTTTTCGTTGTGAATGACCAAAATAGGCGCAGTCCATTGGTCCACGGTCCGATGCGGTGAGAACCAAGTGTAGGATGCTGGTTTGGGGCGATCCCAAGGCCTTCCTTTCATATCCCATTGCGAAAAAAAGATTTCCTCTGTTTGACCGAACATGGATTCTAGGTTGTAAACCCCGCAATGTGAAATAAGGGATTTGTAGCGACCGTTGTGGTGTCCGGCCAGCCAGTAAACCGAGTATCCACCAAAGGAAGCACCCACCGCGGCAACGTTGGAGGCATCCACAAAAGGCAAACGCCGAACCGAATCGGTCACCCATAACAAATCATTCATGGCTTGACCGCCCCAATCTCCGGATATTTGTTCATTCCAAGCTTGTCCAAACCCGGGAAGACCCCGGCGATTGGGAGCTACAACGATGTAACCTTTGGCGGCCATGAGGTGAAAATTCCATCGCATGCTGAAGGCCTGGCCGATCATGCTTTGGGGCCCGCCTTGGCAATAGATGAGGGTTGGATAACGTCGATTGGGGTCAAAATTTGGAGGATAGATGATATAGGTCTGTACGGCTTTGCCGTCCGAAGAAGGAATCCAGCGGCTTTCAAAGCGAGCCTGTTGAATTCGGCCGTAAAGGCTATCGTTGCATTGGGTTATGGTGGTTTCCGGGGCTGATAGCAGGGGTTCTTTGATGCACAATTCCGAAGGACGAAGCATCGTTGATTTCAGAAAAACCAGCCGGTGGTTGCTGAGCTTTTGGGCTTTGGTGGAACGAGACCCCGAAGGATTGGTATCCGGTTGGGGTACGGCGATGAGGCCGCTGTACTGAGCCGTTTCGTTGGTGATTTCAACCCAAGAGCGAACGGCCGTTTCGCTTTGCTGAGCTGGCCCACGGGTGCCTGCACGAGGGGTGGTGGACGAAGATTGGCGCAGAGGCGAAGGGAGGGGATGGGCAAAAATTTTGGTTGAGCCCTGGTCGTAAACCCCGTAATAAAGGGTTTTGGCATCGGGAGCCCAACACAATTCATAGGCTGAACGATCCAATTCGGTGTTCAGATAACGAAGGCTTTGGGATTTCCACTCCATTAAAGCGACACGGTTCAGGTCGGCTTCGTACCCATCGCGGGCCATGCTAAGCCACGCCAGGTATTGTCCATCCGGTGAAAATACCGGGTCGGTATCGTACCCTGGGTTGGACTCGGTGATGTTTTGGGTTTTGCCGCTGGGAAGGTGGTAGGCGTAGAGGTCTGAATTGGTTGAAACGGCGGATTGGTTTCCGTTCATTTTTTTGGAGGGATAAACCAACCACTCTCCGTTGGGGGACCAAGCTATTTCTGTGGAAGAGCCCATGGGCTGCAGAGGGCTATGGTAGGGTTGATTTTCCAAAAGGTCAACGGCGGTGCCGTTGGGAACGCCCTTGAGTAAAGGCTGAACAAAGACGTGGCTGTAGGTTCCATCATGCCAGCGGTCCCAATGGCGGTGCATCAATTGGTCGTATAGACGACCGCTTGACAAGGGTAATTCCGGGTAACGATCACGCAAGGTTGGTTCCATGCGCACCCTTGCCAGGTAAAACCAATGACCACCCGTGGGGGATAATCCAAAACCTTCAACCCCACCGGAAACCTTGCTGAGGCATTCCCTTCCACTTCCATCCGGTCGCATGCGGTGCAATTGGAGTTGGCCCTCCACCGGGTAGAGAAAGACCAGCCATTGCCCGTCGTGGCTCCAACGAACCTCGCTTTCGGAGTAGGGGGTTGTGGTGAGTCGGGTTGATTTTTGGAGGTTTAACTCCAGGAGGTAGAGATCGTTTTGGGATTTGTTACGAGACAAATCGGTGGTCTTGACACCGTAAATTAGGCGTTGTCCATCGGGGGAAGCCACCGGAGCCTGAACCATGCTCATCTGCCATAACATCTCTTCGGTAAGCAAACGATCCGGCATGGACTGGGCCATTACGGTCGAGGACCATGGGCCGAGCAGGGCAAACATAAAGGCCAAAGAAGTCATAGGTCCTCTGAAGGCACGAAAGGATTTTCTACGCGTTGGATAATTCATGGGATGGATTTGAAGGAGATTGAAGGGCTTATTGGGTTCAATTGGGCAAAACAATGTTGATGATACGACCGGGTACAACGATGGTTTTGGTGGGAACCCGACCGTTCAACCACTCCACCACCTTGGGGTGACTTAAGGCTTGGCGGGCTAAGTCATCCGGGAGGCCTTTGGCCGGCAGCTCCACTTGAAAACGGACTTTGCCGTTATGCTGTACCGGGTAAGTGAAGGTGTCTTGCTCCAGGTAGGTGGGATTCCAGTTGGGATAGGGGGCGTGATGAACCGAAGGCTCGTTCCCCAAGACCGCCCAAAGTTCTTCGGCCAAATGAGGAGCAAAGGGGGCTAACATCCGTACATAGGCCTCCAAAATTTGGCGATGAAAAATTCCCGCACTTTGGATTTCGTTCATCCCAATCATCATCGCGGAAACACAGGTGTTGAGGGCCATTCGTTCCAAGCCATCGTGGACCCGGCGAAGGCAACGGTGAAGGATGCGCTGGGCGGCATCGTCCGGTTCGGAAGTATGAATTTCCAAAGAACGGAAATGGCGGTTTACCTTCTGGAGAAATCGGTAAACCCCCTCAATGCCTTGGGTATCCCAGGGTTTGGCATCTTCGAGGGGACCCAAGAACAATTCATAGAGGCGTAGGGTATCGGCCCCGTATTGCTCAACGACTGAATCGGGATTCACCACATTGCGTTTGGATTTGGACATTTTTTCGACCTCGGATCGGGTCTTGAATTCAAAGCCCTCTGCGCCCGCTCTGACATTGCCGTTTTGGTTAAGCCAGACGGCGTTTTGCCACTCGGCTGTTTCGGGGGAACCGGCCAAAAGGGCGGGGATGTCCAATTGGTTTTTATCGACAAATCGAACATCGACCGAGGTGCGGAAACCGGGAAACTCGCCCAGGGTACGGGCCGTAGCGGGATTTGATAACAATTCTTGAAGCCAGTCTTCAGAAATCAGGAGGGGTGTCCCGGCCTCGACTTGGTTCAAAGGATCGCTGCTCGCCCGGCATTGGTTCCACCAATCCAGTGTTAGGGCTGGATGGGAACGATATACATACTCTGAAACACCCTGGATCATGCCCTGGTTGACCAGTCGCTTGAAGGGTTCTTTGAAAGGGACCAAGCCCCGGTCATACAAAAAATGATTCCAAAAACGGGCGTAGAGTAAATGTCCTGTCGCATGTTCCGAACCTCCTATATACAAATCCACGGCCCCCCAGGCCTTCATGGCCCCAGGATCGGCAAAGGTTTCCTGGTTTTTAGGATCGGTGTAGCGCAAAAAATACCAACTCGAACCGGCCCAACCGGGCATGGTGGTGGTTTCCAGCGGAAGTCCCTGCCAGACCCAGTTCTTGGCCCTGGCAAGGGGTGGTTCTCCCTCCGCTGTAGGCAGGTAGCGGTCAATGTCCGGAAGCAGCAAGGGCAGGGCTGTATCCGGAAGGGGGTAGGGGTCTTCCCCATCCATGACCATGGGCACCGGTTCGCCCCAATAGCGTTGCCTTGAAAAAACAGCATCCCTTAGGCGATAACGTGTTACGGAAAAGCCTTTTCCGCTTTCTTGAAGTTTGGCAATGACGGTGGGGATGGCTTGATGAGCGTTGAGACCGTCCAAAAATTCCGAGGATTTTAGCACGGCGTTTCGGTCTTCGCAAGCCCCCGATGAGGGGTCATGATCGACAAAAATCTCCGGGATCCCCAAGCCAAAATGCGTTGCGAAATTCCAGTCACGTTGATCCCCGGCAGGGACCCCCATCACTACCCCGGTTCCATAGCCTGCCAAGACATAATCGGCGGTCCAAATCGGAACGCGCTCTCCGGTTAAAGGATGCTGGGCGTAACTACCCGTGAAACAGCCGGTGATCTTGCGGGTTTCGGATTGGCGATCGCGCTCGCTGCGGCTTTTGGTTTGGAGAAGGTAGGCCCGGACCTGGTCCTCTTGTTCGGGGCTGGTGAGGCGTTCAACCCAGGGGTGTTCCGGAGCAATTACAACAAAACTGACCCCAAAGAGGGTATCGGGTCGCGTGGTAAAAACCTCGAGGGTTCCGCAAGCTGTCTCAAAGCGTACCTGGGCACCCACCGAACGCCCAATCCAATGGCGCTGATGTTCTTTGATCGATTCAGACCATTGGAGTTCGTCCAATCCCTCGAGCAATCGGTCGGCATAAGCCGAAATTCGGAGCATCCATTGGGGCATCATTCGTTGTTCGACCGGATGACCGCCCCTTTCCGAAAACCCGTCTTTGACTTCGTCGTTTGCTAGCACCGTCCCCAGGGCCGGGCACCAATTCACGCGAGCCATGGCACGATAAGCCAAGCGGTAATGCATCAAAAATCGGCGACGATTTCTTTCGTCCATGGAGTCCCAGTCGTGGGCGCTGATCGAAGGCGCTTGTTCTGAACAAGCAGCACGTAAATTTTGGTTTCCGTGGAGACGCAAATGGGTTTCCAAATCCTCTATCGGACGAGCCCGTTGTTCCCCGGTATCAAACCACGAATCAAACATGCGTAGAAACATCCACTGGGTCCAGCGGTAGTAATTGGGATCGCTGGTATCGATTTGGCGGTCCCAATCGAAACTAAAACCCAGACGACTTAGCTGTTCACGGTATCGGGAACTGTTTTGGGCGGTGGTGGTGCGGGGGTGTTGGCCGGTTTGGATGGCGTATTGTTCAGCCGGTAGTCCAAAGGCATCGAATCCCATGGGGTGAAGGACGGCATGGCCCTGCATACGGCGCAACCTCGCCACCACGTCCGATGCGATATACCCCAAGGGATGCCCTACGTGGAGCCCGGCACCCGAAGGATAAGGAAACATATCCAACACATAGGTTTTGGGTTGGCCATCAAGGGGTTCTTTGGTGAGGTAGGTGCCGTGTTGATGCCAATAGGCCTGCCATCGGGCATCCATTTCCTGAAAAGACGGGGAGGGGTTCAAGGTTAGGGTGTTGAGTTCAGGCGAATTTAGTTCAAAGCCAAGACCAAGGCTACGGGGCTACTTTGTTTTATTTTTACAGCCTATGAAGTTAACAGCGCCTACACTCCTGCGTTCTTCGGTATCCCGGTCCAGGGTCTCGGCCTTTGTCTCCCAGGGTCTGGTGCTTTTTTTGTTGGGTTTGATGGGTATCATCGCTGTTCAGGCCCGTTGGTGGGTGGAATACTTGCACGAAAACGTTGAAATTCAGGTCTTTTTGCGTCAAGAAGCCCAAACTGCCGAGATTCGGGAATTGTTACAAACGATACGCCGGATGCCCGAAGTCAAACAATGTCGATACGTGAGCAGGGAAGAAGCAGCTCGTGAAATGAGTAAAGAATTGGGTGAAGATTTTGTTGACTTTTTGGGTGAAAATCCATTGCTCGCCTCGGTCAAGGTTCGCGTTCATTACCGCTTTGGGGAAAAGGTGGCCTTTGAGGACCTCAAGCGGAAATTGGCCGTATTGCCATTGGTAAGCGATGTCGCATACCCTGTGCGGTTGTTGGACTCCCTTCAACGCAATTTTGGGACCATGGCTTGGATTCTTTTGGGATTGAGCGTTGCCTTGTTTGGTTTGACCTGGCTATTGATAGACCAATCGGTGCGTTTGGTTCTTTTTGCGGACCGTCATTTGATTCGTTCCATGCAATTGGTGGGTGCTGACGATCGATTTATCCGTCAACCCTACCTACGCAGGGCTTTGACTTGGTCTTTGATGGCCTGGGCCGGGGCCTGTGTTCTTCTTTTGGCTGCGATGCTCTGGGTCCTTCAGTGGGCCCCTGATTTGCATTACCCCGGTTCGGAGGTTCAGTCCTTGGCCTTGGCGGGGGGGCTGTTGGGGTTTTCGCTCCTTACGGGTTGGCTCAGCCATTATGTGGCCCTCAACAAGTATCTTCGCCTTGAGTCGGATCAATTGCACTAAAATCGGTTTCGAACCCTTTCTTTCCCTTTGTTATGGCCCACAAAGCAACCTTGACCAAAACCCCCAAAACCTCCGCTTCATCCTTGGGCGAAGCATTTCGTCGCAAGGGTACCCCCTTGTTTGGTCCAATGAATTATCGACTGATGTTGTTGGGTCTGGTTCTCTTGGTGGCGGGGAACTTGTTGATGATTGGTAACGAAGACATCTACTCCTTCACAAAAATCACCCTGGCCCCTTTGGTAATTTCCCTGGGTTACCTGGTTGAATTGGCAGCGATTCTCTACCGGCCTCGGTCCTGATGAATTGGTTGGCCGTTTGGGTCCTTGCTATTGTTGAGGGCCTAACCGAGTTTTTACCGGTTTCTTCGACCGGTCATATGATTTTGGTTTCTTCTCTAATGGGCTGGAAACAAACGCCTTTGCTCGAGTTGTTTGAAGTCTTTATTCAACTTGGGGCCATCCTCGCTGTTTTGACCCTGTACTACCCAAGGTTTTTGCGCGGTCCCGCTATCTATTTCAAATTGTTTGTTGCCTTTTTGCCTACCGGGTTGGTGGGATTTTTGGCTTACCAAACCATCAAGCAATATTTATTTAATGCGGTAACTGTCAGCATTTCTTTGGTCGTTGGCGGGGTTCTCCTTATTCTATTGGATCGGTGGTCGGATCGTCGGGAATCCCGGCACGAATCCATTGATAGCATGCCCTACAGCGCCTTGTTGAAAGTGGGCCTTATTCAATGCATTAGCATGATACCAGGGGTTTCCAGGGCAGCTGCCACCATTTTTGGCGGAGTTTCGGTGGGATTGAGTCGGGTCTTAGCGGCCGAATTGAGCTTTTTATTGGCATTGCCCACCATGGCGGCTGCCACCGGTTACGATCTGCTCCAACAATACGATCAAATTCCTGCCGATGCTTGGCCGATGCTTTTGACCGGGGGCCTGGTAGCGTTTGGGGTGGCCCTTTTGGCTGTGAAGGCTTTTATCGTCGGCATCCAGAAATTTGGTTTTAAGGCCTTTGGTTATTACCGCATTTTTGTGGGTTTGTTGTTTTTGATGGCTTATGTCTGGGGTGGATGGACTTTGGACTAAACAAAGCGGCCTGCCTTCTTTGGAAATTCTGAAGGCCGGAGCTGTTTTGCCGGTGCATAAGCCCAAAACCTGGACCAGTTTTGATGTGGTTCGTCGGGTTCGCAACCGACTCAAGGGTGCCAAAATCGGTCATGCCGGCACCCTTGATCCGTTGGCAGACGGCTTGCTGATCCTCTGCATAGGAGCCAAGACCAAAGAAATAGAAAATTGGATGGGTGGTGTCAAAACCTACGAGGCTTCGGTCGTGCTTGGGGCGGTGACGGAATCCTATGATTTGGAAACTCCGGTCCAAAGCAGCGGTGTTGAAACTGATTTTGAGGAACAAAAGATTCTAGACGGTTTGGGAACCATGGTTGGTTTTATTCAGCAAAGACCCCCGGCCCACTCCGCGATTAAAGTGGACGGGGTCAGAGCTTACACCCAGGCTCGGCAAGGAAAGCCTTTGGAAATGCAGTTCAGAACAGTGCATATCGAGGCCCTGGACCTCCTCGATTGGAATAATCCTCAAATGGAATTACGGATTCGTTGCGGAAAGGGCACCTACATTCGATCCCTCGCCCATGATTTAGGGGTTTACTGGGGCTGCGGGGCTTACCTTCAAGGATTGCGCCGTACAGGAATCGGGGAAGTCCACTTGGACCAAGCGTTTCAGCTTGAAGATTTTGACGCATTTTTGCAAATCGATTCACCATCGCAACATGCTCGTCGTTAACAACCTGGAAGATTACCGCAAGTCGGCACCTCTGGCTTTGACCATGGGTTCTTACGATGGGGTTCATTTGGCCCATGCTGAGATTATTTCGGCTTTGGTCCGCGAGGCCAAGGAACGTCAATGCCTGGCGACCCTCATGACCTTTGATCCACACCCCCGCATGGTTTTGAACAAAGACCCTGACAAATTGAAGTTGCTAAGCAGTGCCCGCGAAAAACGGGAAATGTTGGAGGCCTTGGGGCTGGACATCTTGTTTGTGGTTCCCTTTGATAAGGAATTTTCGAACCAAACAGCGGCTCAATTTTTGGCACGTTTGGTTCAGGGAATGGGCGTGGCTCATTTGGTGATTGGATATAACCATCGCTTTGGGAAGGATAGGGAAGGTGATTACGCTTTTCTACAAAACATGACCCAGCAATGGCCCTTTACTGTCCAGGAAATCGGAAGACAGGCCTTGGATCAAATGGCTGTTTCCTCCACCAAAATCCGTCATTCCTTGGAAAGCGGGGATGTGGCGTTGGCTCAGATGTTTTTGGGGTACTCGTATACCTTAAGCGGTACGGTGGTTCACGGAGATCAGGTCGGAAGACGATTGGGCTATCCGACGGCCAACCTCTCGATGGATGACCCGAATAAATTAATTCCAAAATCAGGCATCTACGCCGTCCTTGCCAAGGTGGGCCCGGCCTGGAAAGAGAGCATGGCCTATATCGGTCCCCGCCCAACCCTCCAAAACCAGGGCAAATCGGTGGTGGAGGTCCATGTGATGGAATACAATGGAGACTTGTACGGCCAAGAAATGAGTATTCGCTTTTTGAGCCGTTTAAGGGATGATCGCAAATTCGATAGCCTCGAAGAATTGCAAAGCCAAATTCGTTTGGACGAATCCCGGGCCCGCTTGTATTTCGAGGGTCGATAAGCCGGTTGCTAATCCAGCAACAATTGCTGTATCATTTCGCGGGTCAGTTCCGCTTCACCTACCAGCCCTCCCTGTCCCAACCCCTTGGATTTGAGATCGTAATCCATGAGAATACGGATGCTGCGCCGTATCCGAGGAGGGCGCAGGGAGCGGGCGTATTTGCGGTAAGCTGTAACAAAATAGGGATGGACGCCCAGCAAGGAGGCCAGGGCCTGGGGTGTCATGTCCGAAGCCTCATGAACCAAAGCCACTTTCTGATAAAAAGCATACAAGGTGCCCACACACAAAGGCAGACTAAAATTTGAGGCTTTGGGCTGTTGACCCAGGTGGACGGCCAAGCGGTATGCCCGGCCGGCGTCTTGTTCTCCTAAGGCGTCTTGGAGTTCAAATACATTGTATTCCCTGGAAATACCGACAAATTTTTCGACATGTTCCGGTTCAATGCTTTCGCCATCGCGAAGGTTCAAGCTTAGTTTTTCAATCTCCGAAGCCAAAAGGTCGGGTCTGTTCCCAACAAATTCCAAAAGGAGGGCTTTGGCTTTGGGGTTGAGTTTGAATCCATGGCCGGCAACTTTTTCGTCCAACCATGACTCCAATTGCCGGTCCTTGAGGGGGTCGCTTTGGACGACCAGCCCTTTTTGCTCAAGGATTTTATAGGTTTTTTTGCGACGATCCATGTTCTTGCCCCGGTAGAGCAGGACCAAGAGGGTGGAAGCTAAGGGATTTTGCAGGTAGGCTCCTAATTTTTCCCATTCCTTGTCGGCCATTTGCTGAGCTTCCCGCACCAAAACCAATCGCTGTTCCGCCATGAACGGAAAGAGCTTGGCTGCACTGAAGATTTGTTCCGCATCGCATTCTTTGCCGTACAAAATGGTCTGATTAAAATCCCGGGCTTGTTCAGGAAGAAAACGATTTTCTAATAAATCCCCCAAGGCATCGACAAAGTAGGGTTCTTCACCTTGTACCAAAACCGACCCGGACCATCGAAGGACATCCTGGGCTTGTTGCAAACATTCACGAGCAATTTTGGCGGCCATCAAAAACGCAAATGTTTGACCGTTAATCCATTGTTTATCAGGGTGTTTAAGGCTTGAATCCCGATATCCAAATGGGTTTGGGCATAATGTGCTGTCACACGTTGGTCGCTGACCCCTGTTTTGACCCCTTCGGGAATCATGGGCTGATCGCTTACCAATAGCAAGGCGCCGCTGGGTATGCCGTTGTAAAATCCGACGGAGAACAAGGTAGCTGTTTCCATATCGATGGCCATGGCCCGGATTTTTTGGAGATAGGCCTTGAAGGCCTTGTCATGTTCCCAAACCCTGCGGTTGGTGGTATAAACGGTACCGGTCCAATAATCCAATCCTAGGTCGCGGATGGTGGTAGACAGGGCTTTTTGGAGGGCAAAGGATGGCAGGGCCGGAACTTCGGGCGGAAAGTAGTCGCTGGAGGTACCCTCGCCCCGTATCGCTGCGATGGGTAAAATAAAATCGCCCAATGCGTTTTTCTTTTTGAGCCCTCCGCACTTTCCCAAAAAAAGAACAGCTTTGGGGGAAACGGCCGTTAGAAGGTCCATAACGGTTGCGGCCATTGGGGAACCCATTCCAAAATTCAGCATGGTGATTCCGCCTGCTTGAACACTGCTGATGGGTTTGTCTTTCCCCAAGATGGGAACCTTGAAGCGGGTGGAAAAAAGCTCCAGGTAATGGCTGAAATTCGTAAGCAGGATATACGGTGTAAAATCCTCCAAAGCCAAACCCGTGTAGCGGGGCAGCCAATCGTGAACGATTTCTTCCTTGCTTTTCATTTTACTTTCAACCAAAATTACGCCTATGCGTTAGATTTGGATGTCCCATCATGGAGAATAGACCAAATTCAAATCCCCTTTTGCTTTTCCCGGAAGTCTCCCTGGTTCGCCGTTGGCAAAGGGGTCGTGAAGAGGTTTGGGACGCTTTTCGGCGCCGTTGGTTGGCCCTGGGCCCGGAGGAATGGGTCCGTCAACATTTGGCCCATTATATGGTGAACCATTTGGGCTACCCCAAGAATCGGTTGGTCATCGAAAAGCGATTAGCGGATGGGGTGGATTCGACCCGTTTGGATTTGTTGTTAGTTGGCAAAGAGGGGGAGCCTTTGGTTTTGGTGGAGTGCAAAGCACCGCAAACCCAACTTAGCGAAGAGGTCTGGTGGCAGGTTTTGGGTTACGGGATGCAGGTTCCAGCCCCTGTAGTCGCGGTTACCAACGGCTTGGGCATGGAGGTACGGCAACGCACCCCCCAAGGTTGGATGAATTTATCAGGTATACCTCCGGCCGATGCCTGGATCAGAAAAGGACTAACGGGGAAGTAAACCGGAAAGGACTTTGATTTGGCGGCTGTCGTAGAGGTCGATGCCTCGGTCCTCTTTGAGGCTGTCCAAGAGCATGGCGGCCGCGACGTCCACGGCTGGGACAGCGGCGACCGAGCGTGGCAACCAAAAATCCCAAAGTCGATAAGTCAACCTAGCCCCGTATTCAGCCGGCCTGCTTTCTTTCCGATTCCCCAGCAAAAGGCCGGGGCGAAAAATGCTTAGGCGATCAAAATCCAAGCGACGGAGCGAGTCTTCCACTTCACCCTTGGTCCTCGCGTAGGGTAACCTGGATTTGGAATTGGCCCCGGCTGATGATACGACCCCAAAGTAAGGAACACCTGCTTGGCGAGCCAGGATGCCTGCATCCACAACCATCTGGTAATCCACCCGCCGGAAAGCCTCCAGCGAACCAGCCTTGCGAAGTGTGGTGCCCAAGCAACAAAAAACTCGATCGATGGCCGTGTAATGTTCAGCATCGGCGCCGGGTTCCAGAAGGTTTGAACTCACCCAACGGAGTTTGTAATGGGTGAAGGGAGGCTGGGTCCGGCCCAAGCATAGAATTTCATAAACCTGGTCGCTTTTGATGCAAAGTTCCAGCAACGCTTGTCCTACCAAACCACTGTAACCCAAAAGGAGGACACGGCGTTGTGGGCGATGCAGGGAACCGGGTTTATCCATGGTGGTAGGGTTGATGATGAAGGATGCTAAAAGCTCGGTACAGTTGTTCCATTAAAATTAAGCGTACCAAAGGATGCGGAAAGGTAAGGGGGGACAGGGACCAAATCCAATCGGCCTTGCGTCGTAATTCATCCTGTACACCGTAGGCTCCACCAACCACAAATTGAACTCGATCTGTGCCTGAATTTCCCCATTTCTCCAGCTGACCAGCCAAGCCCGGACTGCGAACAGCTTGTCCCCGTTCGTCCAAGACCACCAAGGCATGGCGTGGCTTTAACTTACTGAAAATCAATCGATTTTCGGCAGATTTTTGGTCCTCCGGAGAAAGCCCCTGTTCTTTGATCGCCAATTCCGTGACGGTCAAACGGCAATAATGTTTGAGGCGATCATGAAAATGTTCGCAGCCGTTTACCACGTAGGGTTCACGAATTTTCCCAATCAGCAGCAGTTCGATCACCATGGGTGTTCGTGACTGGGAGACGTAGGGTCTGTTGCCTTACTTTTTCTTGATGTCGAGCAGTTCGACTTCAAAAATCAGGACGGCATGGGGCGGGATTTTTTCACCTGCACCACGCTCACCGTAGGCCAGATTGCTAGGCAAGTAAAGTTTGAAGATGGAGCCTTTGGGCATGAGTTGCAGACCTTCGGTCCAACCAGCGATAACGCCGTTGAGAGGGAAGGTGGCTGGTTCACCGCGATCCTTGGAGGAATCAAAAACTTCGCCGTTGGTGGTGGTCCCGTGGTAATGAACGGTGACTTCGTCGGTGGCCAAGGGCTTGGCCCCGTCGCCCATCTTGATGACTTCGTATTGAAGACCGCTTGCGGTGGTAACAATGCCTTTCTTCTTGCCGTTTTCGGCGAGGAAGGCTTCGCCTGCTTTCTTGCTTTCGGCTCCTTTGGCTTCGGTAATTTTGGTAAAATAACCTTGAATGGCCATCATGGCTTCCTGATCACCCATCCAGGGGCTGTCACCGGCCAAAACATGTTCCATGCCCTTCATCATGGCCTGGAGATTCAATTCCTTGACTCCTTGGGTTTTGATGTTGGAGGCGATGTTTACGCCCAGGCCATAGGATACGCTGTCCAATTCGGTTTTGAGGTCTTCTTTTTTCATTTTATTGTTTTGGGCATTGCAGGATACGGTCCAAAGCCCGGTGGCCAAAAGGACGGCGTTTAGAATTTTGTGATTCATGTCAAGGATGTTTGAGGGATAAAGTGCTCGCGAAGATAATTCAGGTCGGGGGCATTTTGGCCGGGAACCCAACCCGGATGCAGGTAGACCCGGTACCGGTCGGTCCCGAGTTGGAGGTGGACCAGGGGATTCTCCGGCTCTGGCGGAGCCGGGGTTCCTTTTCCGAAACGCAAGGTGGGATTTTCCAAGACGTGGATTTCGTCCCAACAGCCTTCGTTGAGAAAGAGTTCCAGTGTTTTCAATCCACCTTCGACCAGCAAGGAGTTTAGGCCTGCTTCCAAGAGGATTTCGTGCCAGCCGGCGAGGCTATAAGGGGCCGAAGGCCAAGGCAGCCACAGGGGTTGCGGAACCTTACGAAGGACCTGTAGGTCCATGGGCAAGGGCCTGGAATCCCCGGCGACAGCGATTCTTGGATGCGGTGGGCCTGCCAAGCGAGCGTCCAGAATGGGGTCGTCAACCAGAACGGTTCGGGCACCCACCAACAAAGCGGCTTGTTGCCTGCGCAGGCCATGTACCCACTTTTGGGCTAGGGATCCACTGATTTTCGGGCCCGGTCCTTGTTCACCTTGGTCCAAATAGCCATCCGCTGTTCGGGCCCATTTAAGGACAATGTAGGGTCGTTGATGGTGGACGGTGGTTTCAAAGCGTCGATTCATCCAGCGAGCTTCTTTCTCCAAAACGGGGCCCCGAATTTCAAGATTGGCCTCAAGAAGTCGCTGCAAACCTCGGCCCTGAACCAATGGATGGGGATCGGTGCAGGCAAAGACCACGGTTCCAATTCCCGATGCCAAAATTGCATCGGTGCAAGGAGGGGTTCGGCCCTGATGATTGCAGGGTTCCAGGCTGATATAGAGTGTTGCAGCCTTGGCGGCCTCTCCATCGAGTTGATGAATTTGGAGGTAAGCCTTCCATTCTTCCAAAGCGTTGACTTCGGCATGGGCTGAACCGCAGGCCTGGTGATAACCTTCGGCAACCATTTGGTTATTCAAGGTAATCACAGCCCCAACCAAAGGATTCGGAGAGACCGCAGCCGCTGGACCTTCGGCTAATTCCAAACAGCGATGGATAAAAGGCAAATCCAATGGAAGTGGGGGACGCATCATGGCTTCGCCAAAATTAGTTCTTCTGCCTAACTTGCCTGCCTTATGCGTTCTACGGAGTTGGCAAACCTATCGGAGTGGACCATGCGGCTGGGCCATCGCTACCCTGTGGGGGAATTGGCCGCGATGCGCCGCTTTTGGTTGGAAGAAAGCCCACAGGGTCCCGATGAGGGCCAATGGAGCAGACTTCTTGCCGGAGAACCGGTGCAATACATTCTGCAAAAGGCCTGGTTTATGGGAAGAACCTTGGGGGTTGACGCATCGGTTTTGATTCCGAGGCAAGAATCCGAAGAATTGGTGGCTTGGGTTCTCGAAGAGAAGGCGTACCATTCCTTGGCCTGTTTGGATTTGGGAACCGGTAGCGGCTGCCTTGCGCTGGCATTGGCTTGGAAGGGGAAAGGTCGACCGGTTTACGGGGTTGACCTTTCGGAGGCGGCCTTGCAAACAGCATCCAAAAACGCTGTGTTATGGGGTTTGGAATCGAGCTTCATCCCCAAGCAAGGGGATTTTATGGACCAGGCCTGGATTCCACCTCCGGCAGTTCTTTGGGTTAGCAATCCGCCCTATATCGGTCGTGAAGAGGCTTCGCAATTAGAGCAACATGTTCTTGATTACGAACCACATAGTGCGCTCTTTGCCCCGGGGCCGCACCCGCTGGATGTTTACCGTGCTCTGGCAGAACATTTTTTGAGGAATCGGGTCGCTCGTTTTTTTTGGTTGGAACTCAACCCGCTTTACGCCGACGAATGTTTGTTGTTATGGCCGGGTTGTCAAACCCAAATTCGAGAGGACATGCAGGGCAAACCCCGGATGTTGCGTGTTATCAAAGAAGGGCTACAACCTGAGCTTGACGATCAATCTTTCGCATAAGGCCTTGCAAAACTTTGCCGGGTCCCAGCTCGCTAAACTCCGTGGCACCGTCCCGAATCATGGATCGAATACTTTGGGTCCACTGGACGGCTCCGGTTAGTTGAAGGTTGAGGCCCTCCCTTATTTGCTCTGGATCGATTCGGCCTTCGTTAGGGGCAACGTTTTGGTAAACAGGGCAACGGGGGGCTCGAAGGGTGGTGGACGCCAGGGCGGTTTGCAGGGCTTGAGCAGCACGGGCCATGTAGGGGGAATGGAAGGCTCCTCCAACTTGCAGAGGGACCACCTTGAGGGCTCCGGCTTCGAGGGCCTTTTGGCTTGCTTCGTTGACCCCCAGGGGTCCTCCTGAAATCACCACCTGCCCCGGACAGTTAAAATTAGCAGCCACGACGGTTTCGGAATGGATGCCTGCACAAATCTCAACAACCCGTTCATCGTCCAAACCCAGAACCGCGGCCATGGTCGAAGGTTGTTCTTCGCAGGCTTTTTGCATGGCCCCGGCCCGCAGGGCGACAAGTCGCAATCCATCCCCAAAATCCAAGGCACCGGCAGCGGTCAAGGCTGAAAACTCTCCCAGCGAATGCCCAGCCACCATCGAAGGTTCAAAGCGGTCTCCCAAAATTTCGGCCCAGATAACCGAGTAGAGAAAAACAGCGGGCTGGGTCACCTTGGTAGCTTTGAGATCCTCCTCGCTGCCATCGCAGAGGATGGTTTTGATAGGATATCCCAAGATCTCGGAGGCCTGATCCAAACGGGTTTCGGCCAAAGGACTCAAGGCCATTAAATCACGGCCCATGCCTGGGTATTGGGATCCTTGCCCGGGAAAGAGAAAAGCGCGCATACAGAAGATTGGGTTTAGGTTGCGGCGGGAAGACCTACAAAACCGGGCCCGTAATAGGTGACGGAATTGTTGGGAGTTTCAAAGAGCTGGAGGCTGTAAAGTCGGTATCGGGGGTGCAGAAGAGGTTCCCATAATTGTTCCCAGATGGCCATGGCCAAGTTTTCGGTAGAAGCCATTCGACCTTGCATGAAGGGTACATCCAGGTTAATATTGGAGTGGTCTAAAGGCTCAATGACCCGTGCTTCGATGATTTTTTTGAGTAATTTGAGGTCAACCACAAAGCCGGTATCCGGATCCACTTCGCCGGCCACGGTAACCCAGAGTTCAAAATTGTGCCCGTGCCAATGCTTATTGGCGCATTTTCCAAAGACTTCTTCGTTGCGCGCCTCGTCCCATTGGGGATTCCACAATTTGTGGGCGGCGTTGAAATGAGCTTTGCGGGTAACCAGAATCATAGGCGGCCAAAGATACAAAGGCTTAAATTTGGGCAATGATAATTGTAACCGGAGCTGGAGGATTTATTGGGTCGAACCTGGCCGCTCGTCTTGCGGGCTTAGGGTACCGTGATTTGGTCTTGGTGGACGATTGGAACGACGGAACCAAGGCTTTGCGATTGGAATCCGGTCTGACCGGCCAGACCGTTCATCGGGATGCATTTCCGGAATGGTTGCATCAGAACCAGGCTTATGTTCAGCAGGTCTTTCATCTGGGTGCGCGGACCGATACCATGCTAGGGGACGAGGAAGTCTTCGAGCGCTTGAATTTGAATTATTCCAAGGAGGTTTGGAAGGTATGTGCCGCCTTTGGCTTGCCCTTGGTCTATGCGTCGTCGGCCGCTACCTACGGAGGGGGTGAGCAGGGATTCAAAGACGGAACCGAAGGTCTGGAACGATACCGCCCCTTGAACCCTTATGCTTGGTCCAAGCATCGGTTTGATTTATGGGTGAGCGAGCAGACACGCACCCCTTTGCGCTGGGCTGGCCTCAAATTTTTTAATGTTTACGGTCCGGGCGAAGGCCCCAAAGGCCGAATGGCCTCGGTGGTCTGGCATGCGTACCGGCAGATTCAAGAAACCGGAAAGGTTAAGTTGTTTCGATCGCATCGCCCGGATGTGCAGGATGGGCATCAAAGCCGGGATTTTGTGTTTGTTGATGATGTTGCGGCCGTTTGCCTATGGTTTATGACCCATGAGCATCCCTCAGGCATCTACAACCTGGGCAGCGGACGAGCCCGCACTTTCATGGACTTGGTCCTGGCCCTCTTCAAAAGCCTGAATCTTGAACCAAACTTGGAATTTGTGGATACACCTCTTGAAATTCGAGAGAGCTACCAATATTATACCTGTGCCGATATGCAATGGATGCACCCTTTGGGTTGCGAACATGCTTTCACAGACCTCGAAACAGGAGTTGCTTCCTATGTCAGCCGAGAATGGGGTTCCCAACGTTAGCCTAGCATGAAACGATGGACGGTCGCCGGGGACCGGGTGAAAGGTTGGGCTTTGTTGCTTTTGGTGCCGGTAGCGGTTTGGTTAACCTGGTGTTACCCCCGCCTACAGCGTACCAGCGATGACCTTGCGGGTGAAGCAGTTTCATATTTTGAACAGCGGCTCCCTGAACTTAGCAAAGAGGCTCAATCCATTCATCCTTATGACTTTGCGCCGCCTCGTGGTTTTGAAAACCTCATGTTGGATTCCAAAGGACAGCGTCTTTTTTGGTCGGGTCGAGGTTTGCTGTCGGCCGATGACAAAATTCTTGCTCCCTTAAGGGGCCTTCATTTTGTGGAAGTCCAAAACGGTCAGGGTTTGGCCTGGGTAAAACCCGTTGACACAGGGATCCAGGTATTGTTTTACCGGCTGACCTATCGTTACCCGTTGGCTTCGAACTCCTTGTTTGACGGGTTGCAGTGGACCGGTGTGGGCGGTGAAAACTTATTGGTTTTGAGTCCACAGGACGCACGCGCTGGGCGTCCTGTTCAATGGCAGGGACGGGTCTGGTTCAAGATTGCTGGCAAAGCCGGTACGGTGGTCTATGACCCCCGGATCCAAACCTGGTTCAATGTTGGTATGTTGTTGTGGTTGTTTTTGTGGGCTCTGTTATGGGTTCGCATAGCTCCTTCCAAAGACCGGTGGTCGGCCTCCATTGCGTTGTTTTCTTGGGTCGTTGGGTTGTCGACTGGACTTCTTTGGCTCTATAAAAGTCGTTTTGGGGAGTCTGATTTTTTTGCCCTGCATTACCCGCTTCAAGGTTGGGCTTGGAGCCAGGCGGTCCTGGCCTTGGTTTTTCTCTGGGTTTTCCCCATGGCTGCCCGTTTTTCGGCGTTCTGGAGGGGACCTGGCCGGGTGTGGGTATCCTATGTTTTGTTGGCCTCCTCGTTGGAGGCGGGTCATCGCAAAATTGGTTGGGCCGATCCCCTGGGTTGGTCTTGGGATGATACGGCCTGGCTCATGCTGGTCATGGGACTAACCACCTCGCTCTTGATACCCCGAACAGCTCTTGGATCGGGTCATGGATCCGATGCTCGGTTTCGAAGGTGGACCGTTCCTCTGGCTGTTTTCTTTGTTTTGGGATGGTGGGGTTGGAAAGGTTTGGATGAATGGTCGTTGATTTTGGGTTTGGGCGGGGTGGTATGGGCCCTGCTTGGTTGGGCCTTGGATCGTCCTATAACCACAACCTGGACCCGGATTGGGACCTACGGGATGCTTGGGGGGTTGCTGTCGGTTTTGTGTTATGGTCAACATGCCAGGGTGGGCCTGGACCAGGCCCGTAGTCGCCTGGAGGCGCTCGTTCAAGCCCGACCCATTGAGGCCTACACGTATTTTATGCCTTGGATTGACGCGCTTCGTTCGGATTCTTCGTTTGAGGCTTCGTCAGTTTTGGGTGCCGCCCCTGAAAAGGCAGCCTTGCAGGCCTTGCTGGATCGCCATTCCCGGAACTTGCGACCGTTCTTTGATTTTTTGTCTTTTGAATTTCAACCTGCGATGGATAGCCTTTTCCCATCCGCCGAAGGTGGAGCCCAATGGAAAGGCAGTGTCCAAGAAAAGCCGGAGGGAAGTCGCACCGCTTACCGGGTTCGGGTGGCTTTGGGTCCTGCAGGCCGTGTTCCTGATACCCTTTCGGTTTGGTTAAACCAAAAGTTTTTTCCAAGCCTGTCACCTATACCGGCTATTTTGGGTGGGAATTCGGGTTCTAAGGCAAGTTCATCCTCCGGCATGGGTTTGGCTTTGTATCAAGATGGTTTTTTGGTTTTTCAAGAGGGTTTGGCTCCATACCCTTACCGGGTGCCCAGGGGATGGGAACAATCGGTGCAACCAACCCAAGGAAGTTTGGTGTTATGGAACGGGGGCCGACCCCTGCTTGTTTATCGCAATCCATCCGGTCAATGGGCGGTGCAAGCCTTGGCATGGCCTTCGTTGGTATTACCGATTTCATTTGGAGCCTTGGTTTGGCTGTTTTTGGGATGGGCCGAACGATGGAGAGCCATGGGGGGTGGGCGTCGTTGGGGATTGGGGATTCCATGGACCGGGTGGTCGGAACTTCGATTTCAGACCAAGGTTCAATGGGCTTCCACAGCGTTGGTTTTTGGCGTGATTGCTTTGTTGGTGGCCTTTACGACTTGGTTTATTACACGTCGTTTTGAGCGGGATGCTGAAACGGCCATGTGGGCTCAGATGAATCAGTTTTATCGGGTTGCTCAAAATATCTCCGTACAAGATCCGGCCTTGTCCGAGACCTCCGTTCGAACCCTAAGGGATTGGGCCTCGGTCAATGATTTGGATTTTTATATTTACGATAACAGGGGACGGTTCAAAGGGGGATCCCGGAGTCTTTGGTTCGACCAAAAATTGGTTTCGGATTGGATGCCTTTTGATGTATGGTATTCATTGAGTCAGGGTGAAAATCAATACAGGTCCGTTAACGAGCAATTGGATCGATTGGATTTTCGCGGAGCTTATCAAGCCTTGCGAGGATCGGATGGAAAAGTGCTGGCTATCCTGGGTTTGCCTTTCTTGAACCAAACCGATAAGGGAGGATTAAGCGAGTATTTGGCAGGTGTTTTTTCTTTTTTCATCTTGGTGACTCTGCTGGCAGTGTACCTGTCCTTTCGATTGGCCAAGGGCGTGGCAGCTCCCTTGCAGACCCTCACCAAGGCGATGTTACAAACCAAATCCGGCCTCAAGAATACCATTAATGAAGATCAGGGCCGAGGGGAATTGGGGCTTTTGCTCAAATCCTACAATCAAATGGTGCAGTCTTTGGCCGAGAACGAGGCCAAATTGGCCTCTGCTGAACGCAACACCGCCTGGAAAGAAATGGCCAGGCATATTGCTCACGATATCAAGAATCCCTTAACGCCCATGAAGTTGCGTGTTCAAAAAATGTTACGGGACAAAGCCTACCATCCGGAAGTGTTTACTCAAAAATTTGAAAACGACGCAAAACTTATTCTTCAGCAAATTGATTTTTTGACTGAAATTGCTGATACTTATCGGGAATTTGCCAAGGAAAAAGAAGCAGACAAGGCGAGGTTTTCCTGGCAGGAGGCCGTTGAAGAGGTTGTGGCCTGGTACGGCGAGCAAATTCAGGTTCAGTGGACTGAACGGATTCCAGAAGGTCAGGGGGAGGTTTGGGGTAACAAAGGCCGTTTGCAACGTGTATTGCAGAATTTGTTACAAAATGCATGCCAGGCTTTTAGCGAAGCAACAACCTCTTCTCAGCCAGAAAAACTCCGATTGGACCTAGGTTTGGTTTTGAGGGACGGGCAGATTTGGACCCAAATTCGGGATTATGGGAACGGAATTGAACCCGCTCTCCAAGAACGGATCTTTGAGGTAAGTTTTAGTACCCGTTCTCAGGGCATGGGTTTGGGTTTATCCATGGCTCGGCAGATTGCTGAAATGCACGGGGGGTCTCTCAAGTTGGTTTATTCCAATGCCACGGGGACCTGCATGGAATTGCGATTGCCTCTTTACTTCGAAAATTCTGAAACCAGTCGTTCGTAGACCAGGGGAAGGGGAAGGCCCATGACATTGAGGGGGCAACCCTGAATGGATTGAACGGCGCGAAGTCCCATCCAGTCTTGGATACCGTAGGCACCTGCTTTGTCCAGGGGTTTGTATTGCCGGACATACCAATCGATTTCTTGCGGATTCAGATCGTACCACAGCAACCTGGTACGGGCTCCTAGGATGATTTCCTTTTGGGTGGTCCGTAGGCATACCCCTGTCATAACATCGTGTTCGCGGCCAGACAAGGTCTTGAGCATTTCCACGGCATCCGCTTCGTTCTTGGGTTTGCCCAAGATTTGGCCTTGGCATAGAACCAAGGTATCAGCCGTCAGCAACAGTTCGTGGTCATTGATTGGGACGGCTCTGGCTTTTTGGAGGGCTAGATGCTCGGCCACCTGCTCGGTTTTCCAGGTAGGATCCACGGATTCGTCCACCGGTACGACCCGAAGTTCATAAGCAAGCCCGACCCTTTGCAACAATTCCTGTCGACGGGGGGAGCCGGAACCCAAGACCAAGCGATACTTTAATTCGAGGGGGGCTTGGGGAACCATCATGGGGCCGTGTAAAGAAACAACATATAATATACCCAAAGAGACCCAATGCCGAGGGCCAAATAGGCTTTGAGAAGCAGCGAAACCCTGGCTGCATCGCTGGTGGTTAGAACACGGGGAATTCGGTACGTGATCACCAACGCTACCACCAACGCAAGGCCCGAATAGAGGGCTTCCCCCAGCGCATCCGCCCGGACTTGATGAAGAAGAACCAGGAAATTCAAAACAGGAACCGGTACCCAGGCCCCGAAGGCCATGTTTCGGCAACGTTTTAAACCGATGACCACCGCGACGGTTCGTAGGCCGGCCTCTTGGTCGCCATCCCTATCCTGGCAGGCTTTGATGAGTTCACGACTCAGGGTAATCAGTCCTACCAAAACCAAGTAAACCAGCCAGGTTTGGTTTAGGTATAGGGCATCGGATGGATAATACCGATAGAGAATCCCCATGGCTTTGTATTCGTAGAGCCAGGGCAAGGCCACCCAAAGGAGACAGAGCAAAACAACAACCAGGGGTCCGTACCAACCTTGGCCTTTGAAATGTTCTGAATACCGAAACAAGAGCATCACCGATGCCAAGGGTATCAAAGTCAGGTTCAAGAGCCCTGCTTCCCAAGCGGCCCAACCGCACAACGAAAGCCCCAAAAGGTTCAAGCTTGAGTAAACCGGCCAAAAAATTTTTTCCGGCAAAACACTTCGCTGCTTGAGATTGATGCGATCGCTTTCTTGATCAAAATAATCGTTGATTAGGTTGCCGGCACCGGCAATCATGCCTGCACCCAGCACCAAAAGGGCAAAGCCCGGTTCGCTCAAGCCAAAGTTGAGTAAGCGAGTTTCCATGACCGGTAACATCAAAAAGTATCGGAAAGAGGGGAGAGCCAACATCAAGAGAACCAAGTTGATGGGGCGTAAACCTCGTACGATCAAGTTGAAGGCAGTTAAAGAGCTCAACGAATGGATTTAAGTTGGGTATTGATGGTGCAATCTTTTGATAAGGCTGCTAAACCAGCGGTACAAGGCGGTTCCTTCCGGATCTTCTTGGAGTAAATGCAAATGGGTGTCCAACGTACGTTGGTCGCCACGCCAAGCCGGACCGCTTTGACGGGTCAAAGGGTCTTGGGAATTTTGCTTAAACTCGTTCAGCTGTTGAGCGAGGATGGGCAAGAGGTCCCGGTGGGTTCCCAAATCTTGGGTCAATCGATGCCCCCAATGCAGAAGTATATTGTTAAAATTAGCAGTCATGACAGCGGCAAGGTGGAGTTTTTGACGCTGAACTTCGGTCACCACCCGTGGTTCGGCGCCCATTCGATGGGCCCAGTTTAGGAGGGTTTGTTCAAGCCAGGCATGGTCCGTTTGGATAAGAATGGGAGCCCCAGTCCAAGGGGTATCGATGGCTTTGCTTAGGTTAAGGATAGGCCAAAATACACCTCGAACGGGATGACCGCCCAGGTCGTCCAAGGAACGCGTTCCGCTGCAATGCACCAAGGCATCGGTTTGGTCGCTTCCAAAGGAAGAAGCAACTTCTTGAAGGGCATCGTCCGAAACCGCCAGCAAGGTCAGTCGGGGTTGGTCGGGATCGTTCGGTCCTGCGCTCGCAATGGGTTCGCCGGTCTTCCAGGGGACCCATTGGGCTTGAAGACGCTGGGCCAGGGCTGCACCACGCCCGTTGGGCCTGGCAATCACTTGTTGAACCCGGACCCCACACCCCAGAAGAGCCAGGCCCAAGGCCCAGGCTGCTTGACCGGCCCCGACCAGAATCAGCCAAGGTTCCTTGGTTGGTTTCCCGTTAGTCTGCAGTTCGCTCACGACTGTATTGACGATTGCGATGCATAACACTCAGGCTAAGTCCCCCAACCAAGAGAAAACTCCCATACCATACCGCATTGATCCAAGGAAACCGTAACATTTTGAGCACAACATAGGCACGGGGTGCCGGTTGCAAGGTTTGGACAGATAAAGCAACTTGACCGGTTTGGGGGTCGATTTTTTGCAATTCAACCCGCATGCCTGGTTCCTGGGTCTGGTCCGGATAGCGGAATTCAACCCCACCTCGGAGCACATAAACGGGCATCAGGCGAAATTCCCCTTGCAGGTTCCGAATCCGGAGCGGTGCGCCAACCGCTGCCTCAGCACCTGACGTTTCTTCGGCCCACTGATCATCCAATTGGGTTTGAAGCCCTTCAAAAATCACGAGGGATTCTTTGAGCATCAACGTATCACCGCGGGCGTCCAGGTAATGCAAAACGGGCTCCGCATAAAGTCGGGATTTTTGTTCAAAGTTTTCGGGATCAGGGACTTGGGTTACGTGCATGTACAAATCATGATCCCAGAAATGCATGGTGGCGGGCGATGCGATTAGACCCATTTTGGGATTGATTTGGGCGTTGGGGTAGAGGGTTTTTTGGTAAACCAAGCGCCCGTTCTCGTCCTTTTTTTGGAAATCCAATTTGTAATAGCGATTCGGGCCGGCGATGGAGTCTCCTTGGTAGGTAACCTGGTACCCTGCCATGGTTTTGGATTGGTCTTGATAGATTAAGACGTTTTCGCGGGCTTGGGCCGGAGAGAAATTGCTTCCCAAAGGCGTTCCTTCAAGGTTAAGAGAAACCACTTCCTTGCGCGATGAGGATACCAAAACGCCGAGCATCATTAAACCAAAGCCCAAATGCGCAAAGAGTCCACCCTGGGTGGATACACGTTGGCGGGCCCTGTACAATTGGTGCAAGTTGCCCACCAAGGCATAACAGGAGGCAAAGATGAGGAGCAAATAAGACCAGTATCCAATCTGCTGGGTGTAGCCAACCAACAAGGTCATCACCACCGCGATGGAGGTCATAACCATAATCCAACGAAGCACCGGGGCCGGCTCGCTTCGACCAAAGCGCAGTCGAAAGGCGGTGGTTCCCATGAGCAGGATGAGGACCGCAATCGGGAGTTGCCAACGGTTGTAATAGGACACAACATCCGCGGGGGGGGCCATGTTGGTGCCGGCCACGGCATTAAAGACAGGAATCGAAGTGGTCAGTAGAATTTGAAAAGCGGAAACCACCAAGGTCATGCTGCCAACAAACAACCAAAATTCGCGGGATGTGCCGGATTCTTCGCCGTCCTTTTCTTTGGAGGGAATTTCTTTCCAACGAAGGGCCAATAGGCCGACCATAACGGCCAAAAACAGCAGGAGAAAGGCCAAAAGCTGCCCCGATAGGCCCAGGTCGGTGAATGAATGGACCGAGCTCTCACCCAAGATACCTGAGCGGGTCAAAAAAGTAGCGTAAAGGACCAAAACAAAGCCCAGCATCACCATCATAAAGGTGGATTTGAGGGAATAACCGCTTTTGGAATAGGCGTGGAGACCGTGCAGGGCGCCCACCATGAAAAGCCAGGGCAAGAGCGAGGCATTCTCAACCGGATCCCAAGCCCAATACCCTCCAAAATTCAAGGATTCATAAGCCCATGCAGCCCCCATGATAATCCCACTCCCCAAGGTTAGCACGGCGACAAGCGACCAAGCCAACGCGGGCCCGACCCATTCGCGGTATAGGCGACGCACCAAGGCGGTAACGGCGTACCCAAAGGGTATGGTGCAGGCCGCAAAACCCAAAAAAAGAACCGGGGGGTGAATGACCATCCACGGGTTTTGAAGCAAGGGGTTCAGGCCATTCCCATCGGTAATCCATTGGAGGTAATCCGGGCGTTCAAACAAGGGTGCCTGCAAGGTTTCACGAAGAAGAACAAAGGGACTGCTACCGATTTTGAGATCACCCAGGAAGGGAATTTCAAAAAGTGTTCCGAGCAACATGCTGGACAGCATTAGCTGGGCCAAGCACAAAACGGTCATGACCCCTGCTTCCCAGCGTCGTCCGGTGGTGGCCAAAAAAAACAAACCCAGGACCACATGCCAAAAAATCCATAACAAAAAACTACCTTCCTGTCCTTCCCAAAATGCCGAAAGAATGTATCGAACCGGCAAGGCTTTGGATGCATGAGACCAAGCATAATGGTACTCGTACCGATGGGTGTAAATGATTCCAAAGAGAACCCCAATCACGGTAAAGACCGCGAGGCTGTGCAGGCCATAAGCCCAGCGCCCCCAGGTTTCCCAACGCCCTCGTTCCAACTTGTGACCTTGCAGAGCATGACCGTAGGCAAGGAAACCCAGGAGGGCAGCACAAAATGAAACGATCACGGCGCCGTGGCCCAGATTGCCCGGCCACAAGAGTTCTCCTTCGTAGGGTATCACGGGTTTATAAAAGGTTTAGAGGGTGTCTTCGGTGTACTTGGAGGGGCACTTGGTTAGAATTTGATCGGCGACAAAGACGGGTTTTCCCTGCTGCATTTGCATGGCACCGACCACCACGACTTGCTCGGATCGCTCAAAATCTTGAGGCTTGGCACCGTAGTACAAAACGGTGGTGCTGAGGCCTTTTTGGTCAATCAGAGCAAACTGCAATAGGTTGGCGTCTTTTTCGGCATCGTAAACCAAGGGCAAGGACCGGTTTAAGGTGCCGACGACATGAAAACTACGACCGGGTTCGGTAGCAGCCGTTTCAAAATCAACATAGGAGCTGCTTTCGCCCAGGGTGCTCACCAAAATGGCCAGTCCCGTGCCCAGCAACAAAAGGAGGAGGAGGGCGCTTCGTTTCACAGCCCAAAGTTCGCCAAGAAATGCCGTTTAACTCCAAAATCTCTACCAATTCCTACTGTTTAGGGTGGTTTTCATCGTTCTTTTGGGAATGCGATTCATCCTATCCCTCTCGTTCTGGTGCTTTGCGATGCTGAGTGTGCAGGCACAGCCGATCGTTGAACGGCCTTCGATCCCTGTACGAATCAGTGGGCGGGTTGTCGATTCCGTCACGGGGGAGGGTTTGGCTGGGGTGAATGTTTTGGTTCTTTCCCTGAGGGACAGCACCCGAAGCTGGGGGGGTAGCACCGGCCTCCAGGGTGGTTTTGAGGTTAACCTACCCCGGCAGGGTGGCTACAGGCTGCGCATCACCTACATCGGTTACAGGACTTGGCAAAGAATGGTCCGTTTAACAGGAGATACTGCCTTGGGGTCCCTGCGTTTGGTTCCTTCTTTGACTGAATTGGGGGAGGTCGAAATTCAAGAAACGGCACGCCGGGTGGAGCAACGCGGTGATACCACCGAAATCAATGCTTCTTCTTATCGAACGGCTCCCGATGCGGATGCTGAGCAACTAATTCGGAAAATGCCCGGCATCACCGTGGAGAATGGTCAACTCAAAGCCCAAGGCGAAGAGGTAAAAAGGGTTTTGTTGGACGGGCAGGAATACTTTGGGAACGATGCCACGGCGGCTCTTCGCAATTTGCCGGCCGAGGTTATTGAAAAAGTTCAGTTGATCGATCGCCAAAGCGATCAGGCTCAGTTTACCGGAATCAACGACGGTAACACCGAAAAAACACTCAACCTAATCACCCGTACGGGCCTAAACAACAGCCGTTTTGGTAAAATTTATTCCGGAGTTGGGGAGTTTACCGGGAGTGAAGCCCAACGCTCCGAACAGGCTTTTGATAACCTGGTTTTAAAAGACGGTACTGCTTCCGATTTTTGGACACCAACCAATGGTAGGCGATGGATGGGCGGAGGGAATGCTACGTATTTCAAGGGAAAACGCAGGCTAAGTGCAGCCTTGTTGTTAAATAACATTAATCAGCAGAATTTTTCGGGTGCGGAATTGAGTGGTTTGCTCGGTGGTGGTTCCAACCTGGGCGGTTCTGCGATGGGTGGAATGCGTGGAGGTGGACGGGGTATGCCCGATCCCGGCTCCTCGCTCCTCAATCCTAGCCAAAGAGGTTTGACCACTACCTTGAGTTCAGCCCTCAATTACAGCGATCAATGGGCGGGAACCTGGAAATTAAACAGTTCTCTTTTGTTGACCCGAACGGTGAACGAACAGAACTCGGCTTCTCTACGAACTTGGTTTAGTATCCCCGGCTTTAGCCAAAGCGATAGCAGCCGTCAAATTCAAGACAACCTTCAGAGCCGATGGACCGCTCGATTGGAATGGAATCCTGATAGCAATCGTTCCATGATTTGGACGCCTCGCTTTAGTTATGCGGCCCGTTTAGGGCAATTGGCTTCGGTCGTATCCATCGACAGCGGATACACGGATGGCAACCAGCCCGGAACATGGGTAAGCCGCAAATTATCTCAAAATGTGTTGACGAACCGTACCGAGAACCTTCAGCCCCAAGGTGGCTTTGAGTGGTTGTACCGGCAGCGTTTAGCCAAAGCAAGGCGTAATTTTTCGGTCAATTGGGCTTTGGATTTTCAAGACCAAAACGCTCCCCGCGATCAAGTATCCGAAATCTTTGAAGCCGGGCAGGGACCTGTAATGCCGCCCGTTTGGTGGAATCGTCGGGATACAAGCCAACAATTCTTTGACCAAGATCGGGGTTTTCTTCGGAATCGTTGGGATCTGAATTTTGTTGAGCCTTTGGGAGCCGAGGGTTTATTGGAATGGACGGCCTCTCCGCTGTGGCAACAAAGCCGGTCGGGGCAGCGGATGGATCCCCGAGACTCTTCCCGGGTGATGGGTCTTTACAACCAGCTTACGCGTCAAAACCTGGGCGGTGCTCAATACGGTCTTCGTTACCGGTGGGGCAACGAACGGCGTGAACTCTCCGTGGGTTTGCAAAGGCAGGATTACCGATCTACCTTGTCCGTGGAGGAGGTATTTACGGGAATTATGCCTTCGAATATCCGTTGGAATGCCTGGTTGCCGAACGCGTCATGGCGGTTTAATCCGACCAGATTTCAGCAATACCGGGTTTTTTACCGAGCATCAACCCAGACGCCTTCGGTGCAACAATTGCAGCCGATCCTGGACAATACCAACCCTCTCTCGTTATCGGTGGGCAATCCCTTTTTGGATCAGGCCATTATGCACACGGTTGGAGGACGATTTCGCTGGTCGGATGGGGCTGGGGGGCGCTCGGTCTTTGTTTTTGTAAACGGGACCCGGACCCAGGGGGTTGTGGGGAACGAAAATTTGGTTGTTCCAAACGATACCGCCTTGATGAGCCGGTGGTGGTCGGATTGGAAAGGCCCCCAAACTTGGGGTTTGGCTTGGCAAGACTTGGGATTGACCCGGGGTGCACAAATCACCAGGCCGGCCAACTTGGGTGATCAGACCAATCTTCGTTGGTACAGCACGTACGCCCATCCATGGACTTGGCTCAAGGCGAACATGAATTGGACGTTAACAAGCGGGCATTTGGATCAGCCCGTTCGTAACAACGGCAAGGATTCCCGGGTTACGACCCAAAATCTTGGTCTGCAGTGGGGTCTAAGCAGTTCTCGTTCGGAGAAATGGGATTACAACGTTTCCTTGAACCTGGGATGGAACCGCTACCGAAATCTTAACAATGCATTCAAAGGTCCATGGTTGCTTTACCAAACCCATGCCGCCAATGCCCGTATTCAATACACTTGGCGAAAACGCTGGGTTTTGGGTTCCGATTACGCCTGGACGTATTGGGGTGGCTTGGACCAAGGCTTTAATGCCAATATTCACCTTTTGAATCTTTCGGTGGCCACCAAGGTTTTGCCTAATAAATTGGGAGAATGGCGTTTGTCCGTTTTTGACCTCTTGGGACAGAACCGATCGGTGAGTCGGACCTTGACAGAACTTTATGTCGATGATAACCGGAACACCGCTTTGGGCCGCTTTGTGATGCTAACCTTCACCTACAATTTTCGCAATTTTGGAAAACCGAGCCGGGAATTACCGACCGAGAACCGGGTACCCATGGGGCACCCCGATCCCAACCGGCCCTGGGAAGGTTGGCGTTAACCCGAATCTCTGCTGCCCAATTTGTATTCGGGCCAGTGATCTTGGAGCCAGCGTTGGTAGGCTTGCTCTCGTTCGTTATCAGCCGGCCTGTAAAAAACCCGGCCTTGCAGATTGGGGGGCATAAAATTTTGGTGAACAAAGTGATGCGGCCCGTCGTGGCTGTATAGGTACCCTTCTCCGTACCCCAGGTCTTTCTGCATTTTGGTCACCGGATTGCTAAGAGCTTCCGGCACGGGCGGTTGTTGTTCGGCAAGGCGTACCGTTTCAAGAGCGGTTTCGATGGCCAAGTAAGCGGAATTGCTTTTGGGACTTAGGCTGAGGTACAAGG
>Ga0214921_10001530_pt1 | contig 39239 bp, 40 predicted proteins | sample LL1505_MetaG_FD_177992 | JGI IMG/M metagenome (GOLD analysis project Ga0214921, IMG submission 177992) | Freshwater microbial communities from Lake Lanier, Atlanta, Georgia, United States - LL-1505 | ecosystem: Environmental > Aquatic > Freshwater > Lake | place: USA: Georgia | collected...
CCTTTCGAGGGAGTTAAAAGCCAAGTACGAATCGCTTAAGATTCGTGCGTAAGGTGTGAACGACAACAATAATAACGCGATGAATCGCTTTCTGCTTAATTTCAAAGAATAAACCAAAGTTAAAAAAGAATAGGCGGGCCTATAGCTCAGTTGGTTAGAGCACTCCGCTGATAACGGAGAGGTCAGTCGTTCGAGTCGACTTAGGCCCACCAAATTATAATATAAGCGCCATTTAAGGCGCTCGTTCTTTTTAAAGATTTTTTCGGGGGCATAGCTCAGTTGGTAGAGCGTCCGTTTTGCACGCGGAAGGCCAGCGGTTCGAATCCGCTTGCCTCCACCATTAATGTTAGAGAGTCACATGAAAATGTGGCTCTTTTTTTATTTTGATACACATTTTTTTGTGCTTTTTGTTGCGGCTGTTGCTTGAGTGGTTCTGTTGTTTATGAGGTGCTCTTATGGCCTTAGTTTACTTGCTTCTTTGAGAAGGTAGGTTTTTTGAATAAGACCTCCGGTGCAGCTTTTTGTGCTAATCAAGGTATAGTTGCCGTAGGGAATTGTGAGAGCTATGCCGCTGCCAAGAATTATTGGTGCTATGGTGATGATAATTTCAGTAACAAGACTGGCTTCTAAGAATTGGTGTGCGAGGTTTGCTCCGCCAAGAAGCCATGCAGTGGTTGTTGTGGGTAGTGCGGCATCAAGTGTGCGTATAAGTGTGGTGACATCTCCTTGGACAAACGTTATAGAGTTCTGTATGTCTGGTGGAGTAGGGGTTGGTGAAAATACATAGGTGTGCTTAGTTGGCCATGCCCAAGGACCAAAACTGAGGATTTGTTCGTAGCTGGTGCGCCCCATCAAAATAATTGAGATGTCTTGCAATAATTTTTCATATCCAAACTCGTCGGTTGTTTTATGGGCTTCTGAGTCTTGTGGGAGCCAATCTACGTTGCCCTGGGCGTCGGCAATAAAACCATCCTCGCTTGTTGCTATGTATAAAATGATCTTCATGGTTTTCTACTCCTAGTTTAGTAAGGTTGGTTGAAGAGAGCTACTTTTATTGAGTATTATAAGGTATGGCATTGCTGTTTACTTGCAATCCATTTTTCAACAAGAGATACAAATTCATTTTTTTGTTTTTGCCATTCAAATTCGATGAAGACCCTTTTGATTTTATATTTTTCAGGGCTGCGTTTCGTGATGTAGGTATAGCCAACAATTTCCCCGCCGGCGTAAAACATGCAATATATGTGTCTAGGCGAAGGATAGGGTGTGCATCGATCTTCGATTTTTTCTTGCATATTCACGTAGTTCCATTCATAGTCGTCAGACAAAATGGTTATTCTGGGAGTGTAAAAATCTGCTTCTTCAAGTGTGCGACGAATGAGGTGTCCTTTGCGTGCTGAATAGTTGCTGAGTTTGCACAGACCTTTTTCGGCCGCGTCTTCTTTGCTGAGGAGTTCTAGTTTGTATTCTTGGTATTCATCTCGTACATAAGGATTTTTTAGTAAGTAGTCACGAAACGTCAGATTAAGTGCAATTTCTGGATGGCCTGGTTCATACATGTGTAGGTTTACTTCTACGCCAGTTCTGCGACGAAAGCCGTAATGAAACGGAATGTTGAATTCGCCCATATATTCAAACCCAAGCGATTCGAGCGGTCTAATGGCTTCTTTGGGGCGTGGTGATTCAATAATAATATCAATACGTGGTTTGGCAGAAAGGCCTGGTATGGCGGTTGAGCCAATGTGATGAATGGCTATGCAGTTGCCGGTGAGTGCTTTGGCAATCTGTATCCGTTCAGCTTCAAATTGTTCCGGCCATTCAGGATTATAGGGAACAAGAGTGATTTGTTTTTTTCGTGACATATACAAATCCTTTATAGGGTTGTGTGATACTTAAGGCTGAGCAGTATATCATGTTACTCAGGAGTGTTGAGCAATGAGGGAATGGGGGATTTTAGTTGCAGCTTTCTATTTTTCTGTTTTTTGTAGCGCTGCTGATATGTCGATGTCATGGGTTACTATGCGTCGAGCACAAGAGAGTGATCTGGATTCTGTATGTAAGTGTGATGCTCAGATGACAGAGGAGATCTATGCTCCGTGGTTAATGAGCGTGGTCCCATTTCCTCATACCTATGTGCCGCAATTAATTGATCAGGTACTGAGTCATAATAAAGCATTGTATCGTAGGTGTAGTGCGAAGGTGTCGCGGCGAGTTTTTTTATGGGTATTTGAAGATCGAGAGTCTGCCGGCATAGTGGGCTTTGCTTTGTGTCGATTAATTCCTGAGGGTTTGGTGCTTATTGATACGCTGTATGTAAAGCCTCGCTATCGTCGTCGCGGAATAGTGCGATGGTTTATTGCGCAGCTGGCGCACTTATTTCCTCATGTGCGACAGCTTGTTTTGGAGACCTTGAAGAATGAGGGCGTTGCATCCGGTGGGCGTTGCGTGGCAATTGCCGCGTATCAAGCGCTTGGCTTTTATAGAATGCCTGTGGAGCTGCTGACACAATTGCGCCACTGGTTTCCAGCAAGTGAGCGTTTTGTTTTGTTTGACGAACGGGTGTGGGACTGTAGGCGTGATATATATTATGAGCGTTTAGTATATGAGTGTCCTGTGCGTGATCATGTATTTGTAGCGGCACGTAAAAAAATAACCTCTTTATTATGGAATATTTTAGGTGTCATAAAAATGCCTATTAATAGTACGCGCGAGTGCGCGTGAAAATAGTGGCCGGCGATGCGTATTGCGGCAAAGATTTTTTTAAGAGTCTTGAATGAGTTTTGCTTGGGGTCTTTTTCTTTTGAAAATGTTGCGTATGAGTGGCAGAGTGTGAAATAGTGCTCCCAACTAAGTGTGCGAAACCATTTTTAACAAAAAAAATAGCATCAAAATAAAAATATTTTTTTGAGAAGCGGGTTGTGTAAAAAAAGCCGCTAAAACCAATGTTTTTTTGCTAAAAAATGGGTCATTTTTTGAGTCAAAACAGACTCTTTTTGGGGAACTTTTAAAAAAGTTGTATAAAATCGCTTGCAATTTCTGACCGATCGTTTATTCTACTCCACATGTTCGACGGAACGCGGGACGCAAAAAGCGCGACGCAGTCGAGAAAAACATTAAGTTCATTGAAATTTACCGTAGTGATATAAACCAAATCTAACGAAAGTTAGATTATAGGTCTGAGTCGTAGACGACTGAGAATTATAAAAAAATTGCATATAATTGCAAAGAGCATCTGGAGGATGCCTTGGTATCAGGAGGCGATGAAAGAGGTGATAGGCTACCAAAAGCCTCGGGGAGCTGCCAAATAAGCTTTGATCCGGGGGTTTCTGAATGGGGCAACCCGCTAGATTGTAGATCTAGCATCTGCTTATGAATATATAGTAAGTAGAAGCGAACCGCATGAACTGAAACATCTAAGTAGTGCGAGGAAAAGAAAACGAATGTGATTCCCTGAGTAGTGGTGAGCGAAAAGGGAAGAGCCAAAAACCTATGCAATGTAAGCTGATACGCGTTGTTGTATGGGGGTTGAGGGAAGCATGAGTGCACAAGTATCGATGTGCAGCTAGATTTTTTTGTTGTAGCAGAATTGTTTTGGAACGGACAACCATAGAAAGTGAGAGTCTTGTATGTAAAACAACAAAGAAATTAGTCGATGTTCTCCCAAGTACCGCGGAGCACGTGAAATTCCGCGGGAATCTGTCCCGACCATGGGATAAGGCTAAATACTACCTGATGACCGATAGTGAACAAGTACCGTGAGGGAAAGGTGAAAAGAACCCCGGGAGGGGAGTGAAATAGACACTGAAACCAGATGCTTATAACCGGTGGGAGCACAGTATACGTACGTGTGACCACGTGCCTTTTGCATAATGAGCCAACGAGTTACTCCTCTGTTGCAAGGTTAAGTTTTGAAAGAACGGAGCCGTAGCGAAAGCGAGTCTGAATAGGGCGTTTAGTAGCAGGGGGTAGACCCGAAACCTAGTGAGCTACCCATGAACAAGGTGAAGTCTTAGTAAGATAAGATGGAGGCCTGAACCGGTGTGGGTTGAAAACTGCTCGGATGATTTGTGGGTAGGAGTGAAAGGCTAATCAAACTGGGATATAGCTGGTTCTCTCCGAAATATATTTAGGTATAGCCTCACGTGTTAGTGTATGGCGGTAAAGCACAGTTTGGGCTAGGGGGCGCGAGCTTACCAAACCCTTACTAACTCTGAATGTCGTACATGTAGAGCGTGGGAGTCAGACTGCGGGGGATAAGCTCCGTGGTCGAAAGGGAAAGAGCCCAGATCAACAACTAAGGTCCCCAAGTATTCGCTAAGTGGGAAAAGAAGTGAAAATACACAGACAGCCAGGAGGTTGGCTTAGAAGCAGCCATCCTTTAAAGAAAGCGTAATAGCTCACTGGTCAAGTGTTTTTGCGCTGAAAAATGAACGGGGCTTAAGCGAATCACCGAAGTTTTGGATTGTAGCGTTAAGCTACAGTGGTAGGAGAGCGTTCTGTGGGAGATACAAGTTTGACCGTGAGGACAGATGTGGCCCATAGAAGTGAGTATGTTGGCATAAGTAACGAAAAAACAGGTGAGATTCCTGTTCGCCGAAAGCCCAAGGGTTCCGTGAGAAAGGTTTATCCACTCAGGGTTAGTCGGTACCTAAGTCGAGGCCAATTGGAATAGACGATGGAAAGCAGGTTAAATATTCCTGCACCGCTTTTAGCGTTTGAGTGATGGGGTGACGCAGTAAGGTAGGCGCAACTGGAAAATGGATTGCCAGTCTAAGCGTTCGAGGTAGTTAGGATAGGAAAATCCGTTCTAATGTTATAAACTGAGGCGCGATGGGTACGTCAATCTTAAAAAGAGAGGCGTATTGAGCTGATCCTACACTGACTAGAAAAACCTCTAGCGAGCAAAAAAGTGACCGTACCGGAAACCGACACAGGTGGGCGAGATGAGAATTCTCAGGCGTTGAGATAACGTCCGTTAAGGAACTCGGCAAAATGGCCCCGTAACTTCGGGAAAAGGGGTGCCAGCGATGTGTAATAGCATTGTACTGGTTGCAACAAAGAGGCCCAACCGACTGTTTAACAAAAACACAGGGCTGTGCGAACTCGTAAGAGGAAGTATACAGTCTGACGCCTGCCCAGTGCTGGAAGGTTAATGGGAGATGTTATTCCGAAAGGGAGAAGCTTCAAACTGAAGCCCCAGTAAACGGCGGCCGTAACTATAACGGTCCTAAGGTAGCGAAGTACCTTGTCGGGTAAATTCCGACGCGCATGAATGGCGTAACGAGTTGGGCGCTGTCTTAACGGAAGACTCAGTGAAATTGGAGTCCCGGTGAAAATGCCGGGTACCCGCGATAGGACGGAAAGACCCCGTGCACCTTTACTATAGCTTGACATTGGTTTCTGGGTGTGTATGTGTAGGATAGGCGGGAGACTATGATGCTGCGGCGCTAGCTGCAGTGGAGTCAACCTTGAAATACCGCCCTTATAGATTTGGAAATCTAACTCATGGTCCATTATCTGGAGTGAGGACAATGTCTGGTGGGTAGTTTGACTGGGGTGGTCGCCTCCCAAAATGTAACGGAGGCGTTCTAAGTCCCCTTCAAGATGAATAGAAATCATCTTTAGAGTGTAAAAGCAGAAAGGGGATTGACTGTAAGACAGACACGTCGAGCAGGTGTGAAAGCAGGATTTAGTGATCCGGTGGTTCTGAATGGAAAGGCCATCGCTAAACGGATAAAAGGTACGCCGGGGATAACAGGCTGATCTCCTCTAAGAGTCCATATCGACGAGGAGGTTTGGCACCTCGATGTCGGCTCATCGCATCCTGGGGCTGGAGAAGGTCCCAAGGGTTTGGCTGTTCGCCAATTAAAGCGGTACGCGAGCTGGGTTCAGAACGTCGTAAGACAGTTCGGTCCTTATCCATCGTGGGCGTAAGATATTTGAGAGGGCCTGTTCCTAGTACGAGAGGACCGGAATGGACGAACCTCTGGTGTATCGGTTGTCTACCAAAGGCAATGCCGAGTAGCTAAGTTCGGTTGAGATAACCGCTGAAAGCATCTAAGTGGGAAACTCGCCTCGAGATGAGATATCTCGATCTGTATGCGCAAGCATACAGTGATTAAGATCCCTTGAAGACTACGAGGTTGATAGGCTGGGTGTGGAAGTGCAGTAATGTATGGAGCTGACCAGTACTAATAGATCGAATGTTTTATATGCGCTTTAATAGCATCATGTTGGGATTTGTGTAAAAACAAATTATGAACTTACAAAGTTGTTTATGGTTCAGACCTATATCACTGCGGCTCTTTGGAAATTTTTAAAAATTTCCTTGGTGGCGATAGTATAGTGGAGACACCCGTTCCCATTCCGAATACGGAAGTTAAGCACTATGCGCCGAAGATACTTGTCTGGTGACGGACCGGGAAAATAGGTACTGCCAAGGATTATATTTGAGGGCCTCGAGAAAAACTCGGGGCCCTTTATTTATATAATAAAGTGAGCGTGTGCTCGTGCAAATATGTAAAAAAAATCCAATATTGTGCACATTTAAAAATGCTGATTTAAAAAAGTGAAAAAATTTAAAACCGTTGGGATACAATGATTAAACAAAATGTAATGCTTATTGTTTTGGTTGGGGCACTTGGTTTTGCTGCTGGCTGTGATTTCTCTCTGTGTAATAAAAATTGTTCAAAAGATGCTCAGGCTGCACAAAGCGGCGAGTGTGCTTCTTGCTCAGATTGTTCTTCTTGCTCATCTCATACAGAAAAAAAAGCTGATGCGTCAGCAGCGGCTGCAAGCTCTACCGACGTAGTAAGTGATTCTGAAGTTGCTATTGCAGTAGAAGCGAGTGAGTAATTACAGAATAATAGTATCGTAGAATTTTCTGCGGCGAGGGATTGTGTAATGAATAAAAAATTAGCACTAAGTTTTGGAGCAATTGCATTGCTCGGTATTTTTGGTTGCAACGTTTCTGGTTTTTTTAAAAAAGCATCGGTTGAAATGAATCATAGTAAGCAAGAGGATAGTATGAGTGAAGTTGTTAAAAGCCCTAGTGGGTTGCAGTGGATTGTGCTTGAACAACCATCAGAAAATGCTGCTTCGCCTAAGCGGGGAAGTGTTGCTCAAGTTCATTATACAGGATGGCTTGCTGATGATAACAATAATCCTATAGCGTCAAAAAAGTTCGACAGTTCTGTCGATAGAGGCAAACCATTTGGTTTCCGTGTTGGTGTTGGCATGGTTATCAAAGGTTGGGATGAGGGAGTAGCAGAAATGAAAGTTGGCGAAAAGCGCCGGTTCATTATACCTCCACATCTTGGTTACGGGGCACAGGGGGCGGGTAACGTCATTCCTGCCAATGCAACACTCGTATTCGACGTTACGCTGCTTAATGTAAGCTAGCATCGAGTGAATTAGTTTATGCCGAAGTTATTGCACACGTCGACTCGTGTTGATGTGTGTTGTTTAGTTAATTATATTAAAACAACACAGTCATAGCAGTAACAAGACGGTATGTAGTGCCTAGAGATAAGGACGGCATAAGCGGATATTGGATAAGGGAAAAGGCTCACTATAATAGTGAGCCTTTTTTATTGGACATGTTTTAATTAAAACATGTTATTAGTCGTTTCAGTGCATGAGCTTTAGTCATTTGAAGATAAAATGATAATACTTTTTTAAGCTTTTAACTGTTAAAAGGTACAAACAAGTTCGCCAAGCAATCTAAGCCTGCTCTTAAAAAGCGATTGAATGCCTTGTGGATTACCAGATTTTCGCCAAGGCTAAGACTCGGCAGGCAGTTGTCACACAAAGCCTTACTCATACATGGTTTTTACTTCCAATTTCTTTCAACCTTCGCGTAATAGCTTTGGCGGGCAGGCAGTAAGGAGGGTGAGGGTGGTATGTAGCGTTAAAGTTGCAGGAATCTAAGGTCGGAATTTAATGAAAAAAATGAGTTCAGCTTTGTAGATAATGTTTGTACAAAACCACATATGTAGGAGAATGTGATAATAAAAGAAGGTGTATGGGCAGGTCGGGACCATACGTTTGGGGGGGATGGTTAAGCCGAGGTGCCCATACAAAATGTGTGTCACTTTGGGCAAGTTTGAAGTGATTTCTAAAAAATGCAAGCAATATGTTTAATTATGTATCCTGTAAGTAGTTTTGCGTGGTCTGCGTCATGAGTAATTGTGCCTGTAAAAATCGGAGTTTTCATGAGCTTTCTTTTTCAGAATTAAATGTTTGAAAAAACCATATGAAAACTGATTTTTGGACCTTTTTTTATTATTTACATAAAACTGCTTTGTTTTTTTTTACTTATGATACAATAACTAGGTAATTGAATCATAAAGCAGTGAAAATTCTGTTTGTGCACCGCTGTAAACAATAAAAAATGTAGGGTTAACTATGTATCTTTCAGTATATCTTGCTCGTGGTGGAGTGTGTGCTCGGCGTAAAGCGGTTGAGCTTGTTAAAGACGGGCAAGTATTAGTCAATGGGGCGGTAGAAACAAACCCTGCATATCTTGTGCAACCTCATGATAAAGTCATGTATATGGAGCGACGAGTAAAACTTGAAGATCCAGTCTATGTCCTTCTTAATAAACCACGGGGTGTTGTTTCAACTTGTTCAGATGAGCAGAAGCGTAAAGCGGTAACTGATTTGATTTCTATTAAGGTTCAGAATAAAAACGTTCGACTCTATCCAGTAGGTCGTCTTGATAAAGAGACAACCGGTGCATTGGTTTTGACAAACGATGGTGAGCTTGCGCAACGGATGGCACATCCAAAATATGCGGTTAAAAAAACATATATTGCGATGCTTGATAAACCGTTTATTCATGACGATTACGAAAGGCTTAAAAAAGGTTTTTTTCTGTATGATGGACGATTCATACCAGATCGAGTGTATTATCCTCGTAAGCAGAATAAATTTGTGGTGGGGGTTGTTGTGCACAGTGGTAAGTATCGCATTATTAGACGAGCATTTTTTCAGTTGGGGTATGAAGTGGTAAAGCTTGATCGAGTAGGATATGGGCAGTTATCGGTACATGGCTTAGCGCGTGGAGCTTGGCGTTTGCTGGAGCCATCAGAAATCAAAGAATTTGTCGGTGAGAAATAATTCTTGTGAAGATTACACAGTCACTTTCTGCATATATATTTGGGCCACTTTCTCCTTATCTTCGTCCGTATCGCTGGCGAATGGTGTGGGCAGGTTTTTGTTCAATAGCAAACCAAGTTATTGATATATCACAGGATATTTTAATTGGAATGGTGATCGATGTTGCATTGCAAACACCATCTGGATGGGTTTCTTATTTTGGAATTACCTCTATTGAATATCAATTAATTTTTCTTGCGTTTGCAACCATCGCAAATGGTGGGTTTGAGGCGTGGTTTGAGTATTTGTATACCAGTGCCTGGGGGAAAATTGCGCAAGATGTTCAACATGATGTGCGTGTTCAGCTATACACTCATATGCAACGTCTTCCTTTGTCTTATTTTGAATCTACATCAGCAGGAGCTCTGACCACTATTGTCAATGATGATGTCAGTCGTTTAGAGCAATTTTTAGATGGAAGTAACTACCAAAGCGTCAGTGCTATTGTGCAGCTTATTTCAAGTACTATTACGGTTGGTTTTGTGTTGTTTTCAGTATCTCCATTAATTATGGGAATGGCATTTATCCCAGTACCCTTGGTTATTATATTAAGCTTTTATTTTAAAGTTCGTTTAAGTGAGCTTTATGCCAAGGTTCGCTATGAAGCGGGAAATATTGGCAGTATTGTGACTCATAATATTCGAGGGATTGCTACTATTAAGAGTTTTGTAACGCAGCGCTATGAACAAAAGCGGGTTGAGTATGCAAGTGCTGCATATAAAGAAGCAGGCGTCGGTGCAGTGCAGACCTCAGCATTATTTGTTGCATTAGTTCGGCTTGCTGTAGTTTCGGGATTTGTTTTAACAGTTGTAACGGGCGGGTTTTTGCTTAAACAGGGTGTTATGACAATGGGTGCCTATAGTACCCTTATCTTTCAAGCACAGAGGCTCATTTGGCCATTTATTGGTCTGCGAGATATTATTGATGCGTATGAGCGTGTTATGGCAGCAGCGGGAAGAATTGCCGGCATTTTAAACATAACCATTGATTCTATGTATAAGGCACCTGTTGTCGTGTCTGATACTACCGAAACATTAGAGATTGGGGATATTTCATTTGAGCATGTTTCATTTTCGTATAAAAATAAGCGTTTTGTCTTGAAAGATCTGTCTTTAGCAATTCCAGAAAATAAAACGGTAGCGTTTGTGGGCACAACCGGATGCGGCAAGAGCACAATCATTAAGCTTTTGCTTCGCTTGTACGCGCCACAAGAAGGTGAAATTTTGATTAATCAAGCCAACTTAACCCAGTTTGATGCGTATGCACTCCGTCGGAGTATTGGAGTAGTAAGTCAGCAGCTTTTCATGATTCCAGGGACTATTCGTGATAATATTTGTTATGGCGCACCAACGGCGACTTCTGAGATGATGATACAAGCGGCGCAGCTTGCAGAGATTCACGATTTTGTGATGCAGCTGCCTGATGGATATGAAACAGTAATGGATGAGCAAGGACAAATTTTTTCTGGGGGCCAATGTCAGCGAATAGCAATTGCACGCGCATTAGTCCGTCAGCCGCAGCTTCTCATCCTTGATGAGGCAACCTCAGCGGTTGATAATGAAACAGAAGAGGCCATTAATAAGTCGCTTGCCAATATGCGGCATGAAAGAACCATCGTTATTATTGCCCATCGTTTATCTGCCGTACGTCATGCCGATATTATTTATGTGCTTGATAAAGGAATGATCATCGAGCAGGGCGTGCATGCAGAACTGCTGGCTCTTGGCGGGCTCTATAACCGTTTGTGGCGTATTCAGAGTGGATCGCTTTCTGTTTAAGGCGCTTTTTGAAAATTATATATAAAGATAAGACTTTATAATCAATTACTGCACATATACACGTGCTTTGCGAACCATTCGCAGGACAGATTCTTCATTTGTTGGAAGCTCTTCATCAAAAGAGAACCAGCGTAGTTCATGAGATTCATTATTTTTTTGAATAACGTCAAAGTTAACAGTTTTTAAAATAAATCTAATATCATAATGCTTGTGTGCAGGTATTCCTTTATGCATTGGAATATGATGAATATCAATATCAAAGATACTCATTTGTACTGGTTCAATAGAAGAAATGCCCGACTCTTCTTGCGCTTCTTGTACTGCGACTGCAAGTACATCGGTATTGCCATCGCAGTGGCCTCCCATCTGGAGCCATTTATTCAGTTTTACATGGTGCATGAGTAAAAATTTAGTTGAATTATGATTGAGTAAAAAAGCAGATGCAGTAATATGACCAATCAATAATTCGCGAAAAAAGGCTGTATTGCCATGTTGCTCTAGGAACGTAGTGATGGCAACATGGTATTTTTTCTCATTATTATCTGAGGGAGAATACGCGGCAAGAAGTGCGGTAAGATTCATAGCGCTGCTTTCTAAAAGAGTTGTTTAAATCCAACCATAATTTGTGGCCACCAGAACTTGCCACTTGTTGTGGCATCAAGTGAAGCAGAAACTCTAAAGAGTGTCCGTGACGCAATAAAATAATCAAATCCAACACGTGGCGCGGGAAGAGAGAAGTTTCTTGCTGTGTGATTAAAGCTAAGCATATAGACCGGAATGTGAAATCCAAAGTGGATACGTGCACGCGGAGAGAGGAGGTATCCAAATGCAAAGGCCGGAGTAAATACTGCAAGGTCAAGTGCAAACGTCCATCGATCTGCGATTTTCCAGCTTTTTTCAATACTAAATCGATAATCAAGTCCAAAAAGCGGAGTGCGGGGTTGATACACCGCGTGAGGGCCTCGTTGGCGGGGAGCTCGTTGAAAATTAAATTGTTTATTTGCTCCCAGCTCAATACTAGCTGCCCAGTAATTCCAGTCATACGGTTTTTTAATTTTAGGGGCGGGCGTAGGCGTTGTGTGAAGAGGCCCTGGATGTTGCATAGTTGGCATTCCGAGTTGCTGTTCTTGAGCAGCATGAGTATGCGAGTGCGATGCTGCTATGAGTAAGGTAAAGAGTATGTGTTTGATGCGCATATAAAAAGCCTTTTTTATTTTAAAATATTGCTGCGTATGCATACGCAATATGTGTATACATTGTACTGTACCAACAAAAAACCTTATTTTGAAGGTCTTTTTCTCGGCGGACTCTCATGGCTTCTCTGGGCTTGTCTTAAATTATTTGACTGCCTTGTACATGTTCTGGTATACAAGAAGACATCACTATTTTTTATTAATAGGTTTAATCATGAAAAAAACAGCTGTCGCACTTTCTCAAAATTTTTCTTTTGAAAACGCTACAGTTCTGTCTATGGGTTATTGGTACTCTATTACTTCGCAAGGGGTTGGATTGTACGAATAATCTTTTCATAAAAAAGAACTATCTCGGCGCTCCGACTCTTACAGTCGGGGCGATTTTTTTGCCTTGCTGCGAGATGATGAGCGCCTGTAACCCCGCTTAGGAAAAGAGGCGATTATGAATATACAATCAAAAATAATACAAGCCGGTGCCATAAGTATTTTGGTTGGTGCTTTTGTGGCACTTGCTGCGAAGAAATTACTGATTAAACCAGAGAGTGGCCCAGTTGTGGGAATTATCCAGACCGCTTCGCATCCCGCGCTGGATGCGGTTGCGCGTGGATTTGAGGAAGAACTTGCACGTCTCTATGAGGGAGCAGTTACGTGCCGTGTACAAAATGGTCAAGGGAATGTGCAGCAGTTATCTGCTATTGCATCACAATTTTCATATGATTCATCAGTGTCTTTACTCTTTTGTATTGCAACGCGTGCGGCGCAAGCGGCATTGTCAGTAGGTGCTGGCCAGCCGATTGTGTTTAGTGCAGTAACCGATCCATCTGTGCTTCCTCTTACTGCAGCACGTGCAGGCATAACCGGCCATTGCGATATGATTGATATTGAGCGATACGTTGGGTGTATTTGTAAGAATATCCCGTTAAAAACAGTTGCTATTCTGTACAATCCTGCTGATATGAGTTCTGTTGCAATGGTTGATACGAGTAAGTCACTGTTTGAAAAACAGGGTAAAAAAGTACTCTTAAGTGCGGTGGTTACTGAATCAGAAATGCCTTTGGTTGCTGCTACTGCATGTCAAAAAGCAGATGCAATTTTTTGTCCTCTTGATGGTACGGTAGCAATTACGATTGATGTTCTTGCTCATCATGCTGCGCAGAACAAAAAACCTGTTTTTGTGTGTGATGCTATGCTCCTGCGTGATGGTATTTTGTGTGCAGGAGGTGTTTCGTACCATGCGTTAGGGGTTAAGAGCGCACAATCGGCCGCAAAAATCTTGAAAGGTGACTGTCTTGCCAGTCAGATACCTATTGTTGATCGAGTAGAAACTGACATAGTGTTTCATGGTCCTACTGCGCGGAAGTTAGTAATTCAGGCCCCAGAGGGATGCATCATACAAGAAGGAGTATAACATGATAGCGGGCGTCGTGCTGCAAGAAGTAGTGGTGCAAGGGTGTATTATGGGCCTTGTTACGGTGGCAACATTTTTAACCAGTCGTATAATTCGCATGGATGATTTAACCCTAGAAGGGAGTTTTAGTGTGGGGGGAGCATTAGTTGCGTTATGCATGCAGCAACATGTTTCATTGGTTTTAGCAATACCATTAGCATTGCTGGTGGGGGCAATATTGGGAATAGGGACCGGTGTTCTTCATGAGTATATTGGCATTAATAAAGTGCTCAGTGGGCTCTGTATGACCGCGTTATTATTTTCTTGTAACCTGGCAGGAGTTGGTGCGTATGCATCAATTCCTCTGCAGGTGCTTACTACTCTGTGCGGTGTGAGCATGCCAGTTATTATGGTCTGTATAGCGCTTGTGGTATCTTTTGGTCTATCATGGCTTCTTTCTAGTACGTTGGGGCTGTATATGATAGCAAGTGGTCATAGTCCTCTTATGGTCCAATCAGTGGGGCGCAATCCTGCTCTGTTTAAGATATATACTCTTGCGCTGGCAAATGGTTTATCTGCATGTGCCGGCTCGTTATTTGTTCTGCATACCGGTTTTTATTCTATTACCGGCAATGTAGGAATTCTTATTGGGGCGCTTTCAGGACTTCTTTTAGCTTCTCTGGTTACGTCACGGGGTAACCTGTGGTTATTTGCAGGTGCCTGCCTGCAGCAAGCAATATTTGCATGTATTATTAGTGTGGGGCTTAATCCGGTATGGAATAATGCGTTAAAAGCCATTTTAATTATTGTATTGGTTGCCAGCATACAAAGAAACGACAGGAGTGAGATATGTTAACGCTTACATCTTTAACTATTCGTCTGTCCAATGGACAGTTGCTATTTAATGGATTAAGTCATGCGTTTGCGGCAGGAGAGCGGCACAGCATTGTGGGCAATAATGGTGTAGGCAAGTCTACGCTGCTTAATCTTATTGCGGGGCTACGATCTTCTGATACGGGAAGTATTACCTGGAATAAAAGGGACATTACTCATCTTGCGTTTTATGAGCGCAGTCAGCGTTTCTTGGGAGTTTTGTTTCAGCAACCATCTAAAGGATGTACCCCTCTGTTAACGGTACGACAAAATCTTCAGCTGGCGAGTATGAAAAAACGATCGTTTACGTTAGAGACCACTCTTGATAAGGCACTACTTTCTATTGCTTTGGACTACGCTGACCTTCTTCAGATCAATATGAGTACAATTTTGGATCGTCCTATGATGCATCTTTCAGGAGGGCAGCAGCAGTTGATTGCCTGTATTATGATGCTCATAAACACTCCAGAGCTGATTTTATTGGATGAGCCCACCGCAGCGTTATCACCTCATGCGATACAGTTGTTGACACAATTGCTGCTCCAATATCATGCACAGCACAGGAGTACTATACTCTGCGTTACTCATGATATGGCATTTTCTGAGGCACTTGCTACACAGACTCATGAGTTGCAAGAAAAAGGAGCAATTGTGCTGAAAGGGAGCTGTGTATGAAGCAGTTGTATAAAGAGGTATTCATGACTCCGTTAGGAGAAATGGTGGCGGTCGCAGATGATCATTTTTTGTATTGTGTGGCGTTTAGTGATCAGCCGCAGCTTGAAAAACGGATAGCGGCAGGAGCCACAAAACTTGGGTGTACCGTGAGTGAACGGTCTTCTCCCGTATTGCAGCAGTTGCGTGAAGAGCTTGCCCAGTATTTTGCAGGAGATCGAATAACGTTTTCTCTGCCAGTGGCCGCAGTAGGAACGGTATTTCAGCAAGCGGCATGGAATGCGTTGCAGCAGATTCCGTATGGAAAAACCGTTACTTATTCTCAGCAGGCAGCAGTAATGGGTATGCCTTTGGCAGTGCGGGCAGTTGCTAATGCGAATGCGGCTAATATGTGTGCACTTATTGTGCCCTGCCATCGGGTGATTAAAAAAGATGGCGCGGTGTGTGGCTACAATGGGGGTGTGTGGCGGAAGCAGTGGCTGCTGGAGCATGAAAAACGGGTCAGGTAGCGGCGATTTTATTATCTGCTATTTTTGATATACTTCATAAGCTTTTTTAATTTTTAAGCGGTAAGGTTGTGTTATATGAAACAGTATATCAGTCGAATATTAGGAGCTTTGTTTTTGGCTGTGGGGGTTACCGCTTGCGCATTTACTGACACTGAATATATCCGTGCTGCCGATCTTGGCTCATTGCCGGGGTGGTTTTTATATACAGAAGATGTGTCTCTTTTGCCTTCTGCTGAGTATCCCAAAATGTATGAAGATGATACCGGCGCAGCAGGAGAGTTACTTCTTAAAAACAATACGTTATCGTGCCATGATGCTCAACTTACTAGCTTGCAGTCTTTGGCAACAATCCAATCGCTTATGAAAATAAGCGACGTCGCTAAAGCGTATTTTCCTCGTAATAACTTAGTTGATGTAACGCCGCTTGCAGTGTACAACAGTACGCTTCGTGCGCTTTGGTTGAGTGATAATACATTAACAGAGTTGCCTCAAGGGTTAGAGCTACTTACGCAGTTGGAGAAATTATGTTTGGATACCAACCAACTAACATCGCTTGCCGGTATTGAAGCGTTGGTGAGCCTCAAGACGCTTTGTTTACGTGATAACCAATTAAGTGATTTATCGGCGTTAAGCAGGTTGCCACAACTGGTGAGTGTGAATGTACAGGGGAATCGGCTCACGCGAATTGATGAAGCATGGCTGCTACCAGGAATGGTTGAGTTGCACGTTGATGATGAGGTTTTGTTGCCCGTTTCTTGGTGCACTAATTATTTTACGCATGAGGGTTTCGCAAAGATTTTGCGTTGTGTACGACTAAAAAGTGGAGCTGTTTTTGTTGCTGGTGTTGGTGATCCTCAAAAGTGGGCAGCTCGTAGGGATTGGCTTCGGTGCGACCGGCTGGTACAATGCTAAATTGTTAAGGAGTAATGTATGAAAAATGTTCGTCGAATATTAGCAGTTTTGTCTTGCATCGTGGGACTTGCCACTTACGCATTTGCTGACACTGAGTCTACCGATATAAGTAAAATAGCAGGAGAAACAACAATGCAAAAAACAATAATTAAGTCACCGCAAAAAACCTTGGTGGGTATAACGGTTCGTACAAATAATAAAAATGAAGCTGATTGGCAAAATGGAACGGCTAAAATATTCCCGTGTGTTCAGCGGTATTTTCATGAGCAGTTAGCTTCTCAAATTTCACATCGAGTTAATCCGGGCACTACGCTCTGTGCATACACTGAGTATGAAAGTGATCATACAGGTGACTATACTTATTTTATTGGCGAAGAGGTCAGTAGTGTTGATGTGGCCGCCTTGCCAGAAGGATTTAAAGTGATTGCGGTGCCGGCCCAGCATTATGCAAAATTTACGACTACACCAGGGAATATGCCTGAAGTTCTGCGGGATGCATGGTTTGCCATTTGGAAGATGAGTGAGGCTGATTTCGGCGGTAAGCGTAGTTATGGTGTTGATTATGAAGTGTATGATGAGCGCTCTGCAGCAGCCGACCATAAAGGGCTGGTGATTGATATTTTGATTGGAATTGAAAAAGAATAAGTTGAATTTTTCGTCATCGTTTGTGTTGTTCTAAAATATTAGGGAGATTATGAAGAAGCGTATAATAATGGTGTTGATGGCGTTGGCTAGTAGTTGTTATGGAACTGATTCAGCTTCGGCTCCTGGGAAGTCTGAAGCAAATGCGGCTTTGTTCGAAGAGGTGTACGATGAAAAACGAGGGAGTGTGGAAGTAGTTCTTGCCGCTCTTCTGGATGGTGCAAGCGTGCACGCGCGGTGCGAGCTTGGTTGCACGCCGTTAATGTGTGCGGCGAGAAATGGCTTTTTGCCTTTTGTAAAAGCACTTATTGCTGCTGGCGCCGATATAGATGCGGTGAGTAAAGAAGCTAGTGGGCAAAATACTTCGGCCGTTATGGAGGCGGCGCGTTATGGACATTTGGCAGTGATTAAAGAACTAGTGTCTGCTGGCGTCAATCTTAACTCTAAGATTTTGCAGACCGTTTTAGCAGTAGCTGCTGAGCGTGAAGAGTCTGAGGTTATTCAATACCTACTGACCTTGGCTAGTCGTGACGATCTAAATCGTTTTCATAGCCTAGCGAGGCTTGTTAGGACTGCTAAAATGCAGGCGTTTGCGGATGCTATTGCATTAGAACGTGAACAGAGGATGCGGTGGATGCTGCTCTATTAGAACGTGCATAAAAGACGCGGTTAACAGGTGTGGGTTGCGGCGGTGGTTACGGTAAAGCGATAATATATTAGTCATCGATTTCAGGAAAATAGCGTTTTTATGGTGGAGAAAAAGCGTATGAACGGTAAAGCAATGAATACAGTTAATCTAGCGGAAAATTCAATCTCTTTTCTGATTACTGGGCTCCTCGTATTGTAGGAGAGCTTAATGGACAATACGTCAAGCTTGCCAAATTCAAGGGGGAATTTGTGTGGCATAGCCACAGCCATGAAGATGAGTTATTTCTGGTAATTAAAGGTGTCCTTAAAATTGAATTGAGGGATAAGGTAGTTACTTTACGTGAAGGTGAATTTTATATTGTTCCCAAGGGGATAGAGCATAAGCCTGTTGCTGATGAAGAGGCACACGTAATGTTATTAGAACCAAAATCTACTGAGCAAACCGGGGGTATTGAGAGCAATCTGCTGGTTGAAGATCAGCCGTGGATTTAAAAGGGTAATGTATGGAAACCGTATGGGGTTTGTTTCTTGTGCATTTGCTGACACTGAGCATGATGGACAAAAGTAACAAAATTACTTTGCTTTATGGAGTGACAAAATCATATTGTCTTTACATGGGTTGCGATACTTGGAGTAGTAGATAATCCGGGGGCTTCTGCACTCCAGCCCCCGCCGTTTATTTTAGTTATTATCGCAGCGTGATTAACCAATTTCGTCCGGCAGTAGTCAGTTCTGGCTGGCTGAGTATGTGATTAATAATTGCTGATTGCTGATCGTGGGCCGCTGTTTCAGTAAGCATCTCATTCCACTCAGAGAGAACTACTTCACGTGAATGGTTGGCCGCTTGGTTTGCGATGTTGATAAAGCGAGAGAAGTAATACGCTTTTTGCGCTTTATCGAGCCATTCTATGACCGCTGGTTCTGCCCAGTTGTGTGCCGGATCAACCTTTCCTTTTTTATACCCTTCTTCCCAGATTGTAGTTCTGAGTTTGATATATTTTTTACCATAAATCTCATTAACCATATCCATACACCGCTTTCCCAGAGCGATGCCGATACTGCTTGAAGGGTCTTCAGAAATATGTGTACGAATTTCATGCGCAAGATCGTTCCATTTTTTCTCCCATGCGAGTTTGTCTGCTTCGGTATAACGAGTTTTAAGACCTTCGTTAAATTCGGCGTATTCTTTGAGCTGGGTGTCATCCATTATTTTGCCTGCCCAGCTGTTTTTTAATTGTGTTGTCATACTATATACCTTTATTAATGTGAGTATTGTTTCCCACGCAACAGATGTGCCATCACCCAGCTCGGCAACAACATTCTTTAATGTGTCGCTTGCATTGATAAGCAATTGCGCTTTCTCTTCTAGAATCCGTGACTGCAGCAGAAGCGATTCTGCCGTGCTCACTTTCTTTTCAAGAATTTGTTTGATGTGTGCAAGACTAAAACCAAATGATTTAAGAGCCAAAATGTGTTGAAGCTTAAGGAGGTCAGCTTCTGTGTACACGCGATAGTCATTCTCAAGCCGCATACTGGGTTTGAGGAGTCCAATCGATTCATAGTGATAGAGTGTTTTAACCGATACATTGGTCAGCTTGCTGAGTTTTTTTACATACCATTGAGCCATTGTAGTTCCTTTTTTATTGAGTACAAAATTGTCGTATTTTTTCAATGACGTGTTTGTCATGTATCAGTGTTGAATGAGTAAGCTTTTCAAAGATGTGGATTGGTGATTTTTTAAAAAGAGTTATGTATTGATCGGGATGAATACATTCATCATTGCTTCCTACTAGTATGAGTGCTCGGCTGTCGATTGCAGCTATATCTTTTTGGTAGTCAAAGTGTGGGAGTATTGAGAAGAGTAAATTGTAGCTGTATTGCAATGTTTCTGTTCCATTACATTGATCGAGGGGCTTATTAAATGTGATAAGTGGAGTAGAGTTAAACCTTGTTATACCTACAAGGTTTGCAATAAGAAGGAGAATGGTTGGTATCTTTTTGATGACAACCCATCCCGATCCTTTACGCATGAGAGCTTTATGAAAAGGAATGACTGGGGCGAGCAGTACGTAGTTGTGGATGAGAGAGCCATAGGCACTGCTTGCAAATCTGATCGCAAATCCGCCGCCACTTGATATTCCAATCATTGAAACGGATTGGAATACGGCGTAATTAAGGTGTTTCATGAGGTCGTATATATCATCTTCTAGTTGACCAACATAGGAGCAATCACCCGTGTAGGACCCTGACTCATAATGTCCCCGTAATGTAGGAACACATATTGTTGCGCTTGATGACAATTCTTGGGCTAACGGTTCAATTGTGCCACCATGCGAGCTTGATCCATGTATGAGAATCATAAGGTGATGGGGTGAGTTGCCATATATTCTATAGCTTAGTGTTTCACCATCGCGTGCTTGAAATGTCTGCAAGGTGGCAGTAGCAGGAATGAGCTTTTTCATGGTGCGTAGCGAGGATGGCATGGCTGTGTGATGTCTAGAGACAAATAGTGAACGAATAAGTACGAGCGCTGCAAGTACAGTGATACTAAGCGTGATGTATTTTATCATGAGAATCCTTTTATGATTTTTGTTTTTTGGATATTCATGATAAAGGCTGACCTTGGGGCGGAGTCAATCGGGTTATGAAAAAAGATGGCGCGGTGTGTGGCCACAATGGGGGTGTGTGGCGGAAGCAGTGGCTGTTGAAGCATGAAACACAGATGCGAGAGCGTTTTGCCATATAAGGTTTTTTAGTTTAATCTGATTTGGTTATTATCTATTTTGGGGGAATTATGAAATCAAATATTATTTTTTTTCTTGCAACCGCAAGCATAACCTTTAGTTGTTTCGTTACTGATGCCAGCACTGATGTAAGGCATATACTGCTTGAGCCATCAGATAGGATGTGCGCCATGGAGCTTAACGAGGAGGTAACACATCTTGTGGACCCTGAAGTGGGAACAGAGCTCAGTATGTGGGGAGGCATTAAAAGATTAGTACTACGTCATATCATTGAGTATGGAGATGGGCGCAAACGGTATTTTTGGGGACTTGCTACTGATGGTGCAGATTCAGCTGTGTTGCAGCAACCACAAGAGCCAGAAACTATCGAAACAAGTTCAATGCCTTCTATAGTGACAATTGGAGGAGGCGCTGTAGATTATGGGCTTGTTTTTAGACCAGAAACATGGGTGATTGGGGAGCTCTATCAGCCCGAGCCGGGGGAAAGCTTTGAATTTTTGGGTGTCTTAAATACTCTTTTTGGTCGTAAGTATATCTTTTTATCACTTGTCGCGTAGATACATTTGTGGGGTAGGGATGAGAGCATGGTTGCTATGTGTCTTGCTGAGTACAAGTTTTTTTATTTTGCTACAAGCATCATCAGTGGATGTGGCACGAGCGATGGGTCTCTCCTCTTTTGAGATAGAAATGCTCAGCTTTTATGAAGAGATTAAAGAAGAATTGCGGCTTGGTATTTCTCAGCGCTATGATGCGCTTTCTGCGCGCTGTGTAGCATATAGATATCAAGATTATTTGATAGAAATGTTGGGTATTTTGCTGTGTGATGACTTTAACAATTGTGCATCGGTTAAGCAGCGCGGGATGATCTATATGATTTTAGGAGATAGTGGGGTTTATCATGGCCGACTTACTGCGGTAAAGTGTGTGGCGCTTCTCTGTGAGTATACAAACAAGGAGTTTGATACTCGGGCATTTTATTTATTAATTGAAGCGCTGAGAAAGATTGGCGGGAAGTATAAGATCAGTGCCATTGAAAATCGATGTCAGCAGTATGTACGATCTTTAGACTTTGAACTGTACTATGATGGTGTGCGACATGATCTCACTCAAGCGATTCTTACAAATTATGGGTTGTGATTGAGTGTCGTTATATGTTTGATAATAACAATCCAGAGGGGCTATGCGGCATGCTTAAAAAAAGTAGTATCTTGGTAGTAATGAATGTTGTCGTTGTAAGTCTCTATGCAATGGACAAGCTTCCCACTGAAACTCTTGATGCATTGGCAGCTGCTTCTGCAGATGCAATAACTTCATTGTGCGAAGATTCACCTGAGCTTAAGGAGTTATTGTATGTGATTAGAGACCAAGATCTGGCAAAGGTACAGGAGTGTCTAGTGCGAGGGGTCAATGTAAATGCTCGGTCGTCTGATTACTGTGGTGTATTCCCTCTTGAGGTGGCGGTAAGAACAGGCAATGTTGCTATCGTAGAAGCATTAATTGCGGCTGGAGCTGATGTGCATGCAATAGTTTTCATGACGGGGGATTCACTATTGATTGTTGCAGAAAATAATCCTGAAATGATTGCTTGTTTGTTGAAGCATGGGGTTAATCCTAATACGGGGCGATATGCTCCATTGCGATTTGCTATCCATGAGAAACGAGCCGATATTGTTGCTCTGCTCATGCAGGCAGGTGCGTCATATATCATAGAAGATCAAGAGGGTGAGACAAGTACGTGGACGTTAGTCATTAGGACGGGTAATGAATTGGTTTGGAAAACATTTCTTAATCATTGTACGGATGCGGAATTGCTGAGTATGCATATAAAGTCAGAGCCGTCAGTACGATGGGTAATGATTGGCGGAGAATTGAAAGATATCCTCTACTGGGTGCGTGCTGAGCAAGCGGAGCGGCTGCTGCAGAAACATTGGTGGAGTGAAGCACGTGCAGGATGGGTGGCAGCGGTAGCTCGAGCGTTGCAAACAAAGTAGTAAGTGGGGCTTCTTACTCAATCTCAATTTCAGGATATTTAGCGGGCTCGTCTTTACATTCTGCATACAGCTCGTGAGACTCGTCCATTTCTATATATTCTGAGTAGATTTGATTATCAAAGCCGCCTCGGCTTACCAGCTTCTCTTGTCGTTTTGCTTCAATTGCTTCAAACGAAACAGTGTGTGCTACAGCGAGTGCATGGATGACTTCCAACACATCGGCAAGTTCACTGATGAGTTCAGCTTCGGTTTTTGAAAGAGCTACTTCTTCGGCTTCCTCTATCAACTTTGTTTTAAGAAGGGCGTGATATTCAGAGGATGACGCAACACGAAATTTCATTATTACAGTGCGCTTTGTAAGGCGATCATATGTTTTATTGCGGACTAGCTTTTCAACTTTAAATCGGTGGCGTTGCGTCATTGGAGTCCTTTGTTTATTTGACGTGCTTTCGTCCGCTTTTAGCGACCACTTTTTCCCCTATTGCTGCGAGGAAGCCAATCAACACGGTAGGTGTTTTGCGTTGGTTGAGCCATTGGTATTTCATTGTAGAAAGCGACCTGTATCACAAAGAGTATAAAAAAGTTGTGTGCATTATACAACAAGAGGGGGCTTTGCGTATTTCCAGCAGCTGATCAGGTGATCATTTACGAGTCCAACAGCCTGCATATATGCGTACATAATTGTAGTACCCACAAAGGTCATACCACGCTTCTTTAAATCTTTTGCGAGCGCGTCACTTTCTGGGGTTGAGGTAGGGACTTCTGCCAGTGAGTTCCAGTGATTAGGGCGTGGAGTACCGCCTACAAACTTCCAAATGTATGCATCAAAAGAGCCGAACTCTTTTTGGATGCTGAGGAAAACCTGTGCGTTTTTAGGAGCGGCATATACCTTTAATCTGTTTCTGATAATACCAGGATTTTGTAATGCGGCTGCCAGCTCATCATCGGTCATTGCAGCAACGAGTGCGGGGTTAAAGTTGTAGAATATTGTTTTGTATGCGACCCGTTTATTGAGTACCGTCTCCCAAGAAAGCCCGGCCTGGGCACTTTCCAGCATGAGGAATTCAAAATGGGTATGGTCGTCATGGATGGGAACACCCCATTCGGTGTCATGATACTCAATATAGAGAGGGTTTTGAGGGTTTGCCCACGGGCAACGGGTATATGTGTTCACATAGTGAGTGTAAGAGAAAGTCGGGAATTGCTCAATGGGTCTATAGTATTGCGGAGTAAAGTGGGATATATTTGTCTTCCGTGTTCGTTGTGTAAGTGTAAAAAAAGGAAAAGATATGGCTATAAAAAAAATTGCGCTATTGAGTGTTGGCATGCTGGTAGTTTTTTTTTCGATATCGAGAGCGACTGATGCCGAGGATGGTGTAAAAGCGGGTTATAGCCCTGAAGAAAAAGCAGCATTTGCTGAGAAGTGGCAAGATGCAACACGTCGTTTGATTAGTGCGGTAGATGGTCGGACGATGCGTGTGGGGGATAATCAATATTCAATAGTTAAAGCTATTTTAGAAGAGGGGCCCTTTGTTCCCGGTTTCTTGGTTAATCGGTATCATCCAGATCCAAAAGAAGATGGCAAGACAGCGCTTATGGCATTGCGATCAGAAGTCACTGGGGATTATGCTGAGCATGTGCCTCTTTCAGATGTGGATTATGATTCAGATGACCTTTTCACTCCTGAGGGAGGTGTTTTGGAAATTTTGGACTTATTGCTTGCCGCTGGAGCTAATGTAAAAGCCAAAGATACGAATGGTCAAACTGCTCTTATGCATGCAGTGAGGCATGAGGAGAATCATGTAGTTAAGCGATTGTCTCAAGAAAAAGTGGCTCTTAACTTAACTAATTGTTGGGGCCAGACAGCACTTATAGTAGCTGCACAAGAAGAAAACTTGATAGCATTAAAGATTCTACTGAAAGCAGGAGCCTATGTGTATACAGTTGATCATGATGGGCGGACTGCGCTTGATCATGCAGAATCGTTGTGCGATATAGCAAGGGAGGAAGCTCAATGGGCTCGCGATCACAAAGATTTTCATTATAAAGGTTATTATGAGCAGTCTGATGAACGCCGCCGGAAAAGAGATCTTAAAGAGATGGTCGAGCTTTTATATGCGGCAGAAGAAAAAGGTAGATCAAAGGCTCATCGGGGGTACACAGAAGGCCAGGGGCGTGGTGGTCGAGGTCGCGGTGGATCCCGAGGACGTGGTGGATATCGGGGACGCGGCAGAGGTCATCGTGGTGGCGGCGGTGTCGGAAAAGCATAGAGGAGTAGTCCATGCGCAAAGTTTTTTGGGAGAACCCATACCAATCATCATTAACAACGACGGTAAGTGCTGTTAACGGCGTTGAGATTCTTTTTGATGCAACGATTGCGTATTCGTTTGCCGGCGGGCAGGAGAGTGACCGCGCATGGGTTAATGGGATTGAGATTCTTGGTTCTCGGATGGATAGTGGCCTGATTTATTATACGTTGCCACCAGAGCATGGATTGGTGCCAGGCCAAGAAGTGATGATGACAATTGATTGGCAGCGGCGCTATCGTTTAATGCGGCTTCATTTTACTGCTGAGTTGATGCTTGAGCTGGTGACGCAAAAGTATGGGCTAGAAAAAGTGGGTGCTCATATTGCAGAGCATAAAGCGCGCATCGATTTTAAATCTGACGCCAACATTTCTACTTATTTTCCGGAGCTGCTTGCCGAGTATAAGGCAATTATTGCAGCCGATTATCCGATAGAAAAAAACTATTCCGATGTTATTGCGCAGCGGCGGTATTGGAAAATTGAGGGGTTTGCACACGTGCCGTGTGGGGGGACGCATGTACGGTCAACCGCAGAAGTAGGGATGGTGACATTGAAGCGGGATCGTCCCGGCAAAGGGATTGAACGTATTGAGATTCGGCTCGTTGAGCCGGATCGGTTTGAGCGTGTTATGACCACCGAGCGGCTTATTCTGCGTCTTTGGAAGCCTGAAGATGCTGAGCCGTATTATGAGATGAATCAAGACTCAAAAGTTATTGAATTTTTACCGGGAACATTGTCTCGAGAGCGAGTGGCCGAATTTATGGTCGATATGAATGCTGGTTTTGCAGCAGATAAATACTGCATGTTTGCTGTTGAGGAACAAGCAAGTGGGGCTTGTATCGGTTTTGTAGGGCTTGCACAGCCCCGGTTTGAAGCTCATTTTACCCCGTGTGTAGAAATTGGATGGCGCTTAGCGTCAGCATATTGGGAAAAAGGATATGCAACTGAAGCGGCGCGGGCAGTGCTTGCGTATGCGTTTAATGTTTTAAAGCTCGATGAAGTGGTTTCTTTTACTGTTCCAGAAAATGTACGTTCACAGAATGTGATGCGTAAAATAGGGATGGTACGAGATGAAACGGCGGACTTTTTACACCCCAAGTTGCCTGCCGATCATCGGCTGGCGTTGCATGTGTTGTATCGAATTAAGAAGGTAGTCTCTTATTCCAGAAGTAACGTGTGAGTTAAGCTCTTTGTTATAAGCGCTTTCCATAATGCCCATCCCTGCGCGCGGTGCCAGGTGGCATCATCATAACTGAAAGCTTGTTTAAAAACTTCTCGGCTTTTGTTATCTAATACATTCCAGGCAATTACCAAATCGCACGCTGGGTCGCCAATTGCCATGCAGCCGAAATCAATAACGGCACTCAGACGTCCGTTAGTAGTTAGCAAGTTACCTATCGCAACGTCTCCATGAACCCACACCGGTGGCTGCTCCCATTCTGACGTGAGAGCTCGCTCCCAAATAATTGTTGCGGTTTTTTGATCAGCAGTATTGGGAAGCAATGCGATGGCAGCGCGTGTTTCTCTATTGTATGTCGATACTGGCCCACCGCGATAAAAATTATGTTTGCCGGCTGCTGGGCCGCTGTCGGCGCTTATGCTTTGTAGAACGGTTAAAAACTGTGCAAGATCGGTTGCGAATAGTGATAGGTCGGTGATTGTTTTTGTAGATGCGGTTGAGCCTTCAATCCATTGGTAAATAGACCAGGAAAAGGGGTAGTCGGCTGTTGGTGAGCCAAGAGCAACTGGTATAGGTATTGGTAATGGAAGATGCGGGGCTAATAAGGGTAGCCAGTGCTGTTCTTTGAGTACCTGGCCGCTATAAGCGGCACTGCTTGGTAAACGGATGAGGAGATCCGGCCCAAGGTGATACGATCTATTATCATTGCCTTGTGTAGGGACAGGAGTAATTGGAAGATGTGCATAGTGCGGGAATTGCGTGGTAATAAGTTTTTGCACCAGTGCGGTAGTGATGATTGGATCCTTATGCATGATTTTTTACGACTGTTTGTGTGGTGCTAATACATCTACGCAATACGTAATCATCTTAGTAGCATATTCAAAGTTTAACCCAACCAAACAAATCTCTTTGTTCTCAACGAGATATCTCTCGTAATACTTCTTTTCATGTATCTGCGTGAGTGCTACTTCCGGTGTTGCATTGAGCTTGAATTCAAACACATAAATGGTAGTGAGAGTCTGCACAACCATGTTAGCTCTGCCCCTTGCAACAGCGATTTCTGACTCTGCGTTAATCTGCAAAAGAATACAGATGATATGGACTATGGCGTGATAAAACGCTTCTTGTTCTTGGTGTAAGTGGTAGGGAATGTGTGCGAGCAGTGACTGCATGACCGAGCAAAAGAGTGATATATTATGTTCTTGAAGCGCACTGAAAAGTTGTTCTTTTATTGAATCCACCTTGCTGTTGGTCATGTCCACTGAAGCGCAGAGTGCAAGCTGGTTTAATGATCCGCGAATTTCTTGATTAGGATAAGTGAGAATGTAGTTTGCCGCTCGTTCATTGTATTTTTCTATGGTTAAGTAGCCGGACTGGAGCATCAGCATAGCAAGAGGGAGTTTTTTATACGTGCCGGCACTATCTTTTGTGCTGATATCGAAGGTGTCAAGGTCGGCGCTTGAGACAAGGGAATGGTCAATATTTGAAAAGTCGTACGTATGTTCTTGAATCAGTTTTATTAAATAAGTTGGGTTTCCAGAAGTAAACCAGTAATTTCTAAGTTTTTTATTTTCAAGAAAAAGAAGTACTGAAAAAGGGTTGTATACTTTTTCAATGAGGTAGTCTGACATTTGATAGCCGTTATACCAGGTACGCATCTCATTGATAACTTCTTGAGTTGACGATTCTTTTATTCTTGCGACCTCTGCAATCCAGCTACTAAAATTTGCAGCGATTTCTTGCTCAGTATAACCGCAGAGGGTTGCATATTTTTCGTGTAATGAAATATCAAGGAGGTTGTTGGGACCAGAAAAAAGCGAGGTTTTAGAAAACTTGGTAACACCGGTAGCAAACGTAAAATAAATGTATTCATCCAGCCCTTTAATACTGTTGTAAAAGCTGCTGAGAACCTCTCGCATTGCCAAGGCGGTAGGGACATCATCAATGTGCTTGAGAAGGGGTGCATCGTATTCATCGATAAGTACCGCAACTTTTTTTTGCAGACCAAGTTCGCTGACCAGCTCAGTAATTTTATCATCAGGAGAGGTTGCATGTGAAATGCTTACGTTGTAAGTTCGGGCGATTCTATCAAGCGCTAAATTTAAACTTTGTTTCAATGATAAAAGATCTTCGCAATTTATTTTTGCAAAATCGATATGAATGACCGGTCGAGCTTCCCATGCATAGTTACTGTCTTTGCCGATCCATAGGTTTTTAAACAACTCTTGGTTGCCGCTAAAAATTTCTTTAAGGGTAGAGACCAGAAGTGATTTACCAAAACGGCGTGGACGCGAGAGAAAGCAACGACGATGATTTGTTATGAGGCGATGAATGATCTCGGTTTTGTCTATGTACAGGAAATCGTTTTTGATAATTTCTTCGAGCGTACTTATGCCGATAGGGAGTTGTTTTTTGATAGCCATGCTACGAATTCCTTGTGGATTACTTTATATGAGCTAGTCTTTTGAGCTCACTAGTATAGTTTGGGAGAGATGGGTGATGGTGTCAAATATTGTGTGTGACGATATCAAGCACAAACGTCTGGAGTGCAGTAGTATCAGCCATATCGCTTTCGTATGGAATATGAGGTGTATAGGGAACCTTGTCACCACGAAATCGGTCTCGATATACTTTAATAGGAATCCATAGATTTCCTGTTTTGCTTGGTAGTTCGATTGGATGAACTTCCATATACAAACGATCAGCATCTGTGGTTTTACCGATTAAGGTTATTGGGTATTCCATCATGGTAATACTATCTAAAAAGTCTAGTGCAGCGCTGCCATTTGATTGGTCAATAATGCAGATTATACGTGATGTTACTGCGTGGGTGGCAGCACGAGACAGGCTATTATGCCTGGTTGCGGCTTGGTGATATAACGGCTTTTCTTCGGCAAGCGCTGAACGCATACCCTCTACAATATGAGCGAGGCCAGTTTGCTGCTCCGTAGGAAGTGTTTGGAGGACTTTGCTAAAATATTCAACATTATGGGTACTGGCTCGCCAATCAACCGATTCATGTGCAGTAGCGTTACTTCTTTGTTGGGCTGCATATTCAGAGCCAAATAATTGATTAACGATTTGATCTCCATAGTATGAGCTGCCGCCGCCATTCGTGCGTATATCAAAAATAATTGTATAGCCTTTTGCCCAGGAAGGAAGCTTGGTTAGCATTGTATCAAAGGCTTCTTGTTGCTCTGTAGAGAGGTTATAGAATGTGGGAAGTGTTATCCATAGAGTGTGGGGTGCTACTTCGCGTATGCTAAATACTTTTAATGGGGCAGGCTTCTTTGTCGACGGCGCATTATTCCAGGCAAGGGCTAAGTGATTATCATCAAATGTTCTGATGAACTCGCTAAGTATGGCTTGTTGTTCTGCATGAGGTTGGTTTTTTAGACGCGCTGCGTGCATATGATATGCAGCATTCAGATGATCTTTAAATGATGGATCAAGTATGTTATGCATCCCGGGGTGATTTTCCTGAATGGTGTGATATATAAAAGTCAGGTCGGTGAGCCCATCGTAGCGGCCCCATGAGCATCCACTTATGCATAGAACAAAATTAAGAACGGGCACTATAGAACAAAGCTTTTTTAAGCTTTTCATTTGCGTTGCCCTTTACGATTCTTTTTACTTTTTGGTGCTTTTTCTAAAGCGAAGCAGGGTAGTTTTTTTAGTTGTAGCCTCATATGAATTGACATCTGTTCTGCATCCAGAAGATCAAGTATTTTTTGGGTCATTGTTTGATGGAAAAGCGCGTAAAGAAGACCGGTTGCATATCCTGGTTTTTTTTCCTTAATTGCTCTTCGCGTGATTGATAGGCGCCTTAATTGATGCGCTCGTTTTGTGTCATGCAGGATAGCATTTTTTTGTTCTTCATCAAATGTGTAGGTATCTAATGGCATCAGTATATTGATAAGATATTCATCAATCATAGAGCCATCTTCTGGTGCTATTTCTTTTTTTTCTACGAGCTCTCTTATAAAAAGAATTATTGAGGTGAATGTCCATCTTCGCACCATGTTCATAATATTATTAATATCTGTTTCCTCAATAATTTTGAAGTGAGGAAGTTCTGATGGGCGAAGTATGTCTTGATGCCAAGGTGTTGGCGAGTCAGGGGGACATATACTGAGAGTTTCGCGAATGTGTTTGCGGATATCAGGATTTGTTTCATAATGTTGTAATTGACTGTATATAAGATCTGTTGCAAGTCCATAAATTAATGAGTGAATAATATGTACAGCCTGTTCATCAGTGTACTCAAATTTTCCTGATATAAGATTAAGCATTTTACGTTTAGCTTGAGATAATTTTTGGAAGCACTCTGTATAGTTTTGTGAATGAGCAAGCAAGTTTTTTTGTTCTTCGCAGAGCTCAGAGCTAAACAAGGGTGCTGTTATGGTAGAAAGGTATCTTTGCGTGGTATTCATTAATGTTCGTGCATGGAGTGTGTCATAAGATGCGCTTTTTTCTCTCCAGTAATTAGTAATTTGCGTGCGAATGGATTCTATAATAGGGTTTTCTCGAGTAGGGTCAGAAAAAGAAATAGGTGGCGCATAATCTTGAGATGTTTCCGGCATATATGGGGCCGGGTCAGAGTGCTTTGAATAGAAGGTAGATAGCATATTACTTGCGTCAGCGGCAAAGGCATGAAGGGCTTGTGCATATTTACGAGCACTTGTCAGTAGAGGTTTTAGAGACGGATCAGCGGCGATTGATTCTGGGCTTGTTTTAAGATAATAGTATTCTTCGGCATGTAAATATTCTTGTGATTTTTGGGTAAGCTTGAGTGCAAGAGATAGTAAAGGAACTCTTTTTATGTCTTCATAATCTCTTTTGTCGCGCAAAAAATTTATTACTTCTCGAAGAAAACAATCAAACAGTCCAGGTGTAATATCTTCTTGCTCGACAATTACTTTCTTGCATCGTGCATAGTAAAATAAAAAACTTGCTTCTTGTATAGTGCTGTGTAGGTGCTGCAGTAAGGGCGATTCAGAAGTGATCGGTATTCTTTTGTATTTATTTTCATACAATGTTTTTATATCTGCGAGTATGTCTTCAATAGCAATAATTCGTTCAGGTGAGTATTTTAGATGAAGCGAAGGAAGAAGTGCTTGTATTGCCTCAAGAATTATATCTTCAAATTTTGAAATATTTTCTAAAGAAGTAAGCGGAAGAGAAATCGGATGAGGTAGGGCAGACAATCCACTGCCTGCTCCTGCAGGGCCTTCGTCTGATGCCACTATGCATAGTGCAGGCAGTGCAAGTGAGAAAATGAGTGAAAATAATTTTTTGCGCTTTATGTGCATGAGTTGAAAACCTTTCTGTTTTTATAAAAAAAGATGAAGGAGTATACTGTGAATAGACGTGGTTTACAAAATAAGCGTTCTTTTTTTATTGCGGCATTCTTGTTTTCTGGTCAGTATTTGCAAGAACATATACTGCTGTGCTAGAGTCGCCAGCATATACAGAAAGGACTTACATGAAAACTCCATTTCTCGTTATTGATTCAATAGTAAAAACATATAATGATACCCGCGCTTTGGACGGTGTGAGTATGACTATTAATAAAGGTGAGGTCTTTGCTTTGCTTGGAGTTAATGGAGCCGGCAAAACGACTCTGTCATCTATAATTGCGACCCAGCATCCACCGACATCAGGAGATGTTCTTTTTAAAGGAACATCTATTTATCAAGATCTTCGCCGCTATCGTATGGCGCTTGGTTTTTGCCCTCAGCAATCAAATCTTGATCCGTATTTGAATGTGCGTCAAAATCTTATTTTTGCTGGACGTTTTTATGCTATGACTGCTCTTGCGGCAGCGGCTCGTGCCGATGAACTCTTGTCATTATATGATCTTGAGCGGTACAGTACTTATAAGATTGATGAGTTATCTGGTGGAACTCGTCAACGGGTACTTATTGCTCGTGCATTAATGCATTCTCCTGAGTTAGTGATTCTTGATGAGCCAACGGTGGGACTTGATCCTGATATTCGTCGCCAATTGTGGGATCATATTGCGGCACTGAGAGACGCGGGAGTAACTATTATTTTAACGACACATTATTTAGATGAAGCTGAGGTGCTTGCAGATCGAGTCTGTTTACTGAGAGATGGGAAAATTCAAGTAATTTGCACCGTGACCGAATTAAAAGCAAAGCATGATGATGATTCTCTAGAAGCTATTTTTATTCGCTTGTCCAGACAAGTATCGAGTGTGTGTGAGTAAGACCCATCGTATGAGTTGCTAAAGGAGCAGATAATGGAAAATATGCATGGGGCGTTGCGAGTATTGCGATTACTTGTTCAACGTGAATTGTATGTGATGCGTCAGGCATGGCGATCAATTATGGTTAGTGCATTAGTTTTTTCAGTGCTTCTTGCGTGTACATCACGTTATTTTCTTCCTCTTATGGGAATGCCTGAGGAGTGTGTTATTCCGCTCTTTCTTGGATCATTTATTGTTTCGTGCTTGTCTATTGGGTATGCCTGCTGCCTTGAGGTTGCGTATGATTTACGGTCGCCTCAGTTAATTCGGTATTATAGTACGTTGCCGGTACCATTTGGTTGTATTATTGGGTCGCAAGTTTTAGGTATTATGATTAGAATTATAGTGCTTGCAATTCCGGTTCTTTTTTGTGGGCTGTGTATTATTAACAGGTGGATGCTCTTACATATCTCATGGCTTGCGTTACTTGGGATGATTGTTCTTGCCGCTGCATTTAATGCGTTGTTTTTTCTTATACTCGCTTATCAATGTTCTATACCGGTTTTATTAGGTAATGTGTGGCCACGGTTTCTTTCGCCTTTATTTGCTTTTGGATGTGCATTATACCCCTGGCGAACTGTTCAGGCGCATTCTCCATTTTTTGCACAAGTTCTTTTGTATAACCCTATGACCTATTGTGTTGAAGGATTGCGCAGTGCATGCCTTGGTGGGAGTGCTTTTCTTCCTATTGCCCGCTGCATGCAGGTTTTGTTTGCAGTGAATTGTATGTTAAGTGTTGTGTTGTGGTTTGTTTCCGTCAATGCAGTTAGGCCAGTCTGTATAAGGAGCTCTCTATGACAGGGTATAAGCATCTGTGGGTTTTACTTGCTCGGCAATGGTTTTTAGTACGCAGTAACATTGTTGATAACATTATTAACTATATGGTGATTTGGCCTGCATTATTTTCTGGTACCAGTGGTTATCTTGTTCCTCGTGCGTTTTTTCCACAGAATGCGTTAATAAAAGGGACAGAATTAATTGTGGGCATGGTGTTTCTTCAATTTTTTGTGGTTTCGTACTTTGCGGTGGTAGAGCTGCTGAGTGAGCGTGATGAATCTCGTGTATTGCAGTATCATGTTCAGGCAACTTCCTATACTGCTACGTTTATCTCACGGCTGCTTTTTTATACGATGTATACGTATATTTTGGTCTTGCCATTTTTGCCGATGTGTAAACTCTTTCTTGGCTCATATTTTTTTACAGACAATGCACAATGGTTTGTGGTGCCTTTTGTTTTATTTTTAGTTTCTTTAACAGTGGTTTCATATATTTTTTGTGTGTTTTGCACTATTTCAACCATTCGCGAGCTTGAGTATGCATGGGCGTGGGGTGCCGAGCCAGTGTTATGGCTCAGTGGGATGTGGGCGCCAAGTTATGTCATTGCCCAGAGTAGCCTGCCCGGTATGAATTATTTTATACGCTGCAATCCATTTGCTTACGCTACTGAAAGTGTACGGCAGCTTTTTTTTAGTGATGTGCAATTTGCATCTTTGCCTATTTGCTGCGGAGTGATGTGTCTTTCTGTTGCTCTATGTTCTCTTGCTTCGTATCTGCTCATGAAGCGTCAGATACAGGCGGTATAGCAGCAAGAGGCGCAGAGAAAAGAATTGCCGTAGCTCCTGCCTTATGTGCGGCTGCACAGTTTGCTGTAGAGTCATCAATGTAGATAATATCGGTTGGCGCGCAGCCCGCGTGCTGAGTAATAAAAGTAAACACTTCTGGTGATGGCTTGAGATGACCGGTAGAGCCAGAACACCACAAGTGAGACTCATCAATGTGTTTGAAGATATCAGGAAATAGTTCTTTATACTGAGATACCCATTCTGTGGGCGCATTGGTATAGATATAGACATCTGCTGCATTTTGAGCAAGACATGTTTGGAGCAAGGCTACGCCTGAGGGGATTGGAGTGAGTGCCGATACGCGTTCGTGATGTTGAAAGATGGTGTCAACAAGAGCGGTGAGAATGCGGAGCGTCTTGTCATCAAGGCGTGCTATTGCAAGCATGGACCTCAGAGCTGCATAGACGTGGTCGGGTGTATAGAGACCTGAAAACAATGCAAAGACTTCGAACGGTACTTCATAGAGCTCAGCACTATATGAAGCGGTTGGCTCGCCTAGTGGTTTATGTTCTTTCATCAGCGTGCAGAGTTGGTGAAAATAGGTGTTGTCTTTGACGCTGCGGGTTTCTTTTTTTAGTGCGGCAATTCTTTTTTTGAGGAGACTCCCGAGGTCTTCTGCTAGCAGTACCCCATGAATATCGAATACGAATATGGACTTTGATGCAAGCGTATGGGCGAAGAATCCGGCACAGAGCGTTGCTGCTATAATGTGTTTGATGGTTTTTTTCATATGATTCTTTCGTGGGGGTAAGATTATTTTTCAGTGAGGTAAGGAATATCTTTGAGGGGATCAAGCAGTGTGGTATCAACAGGGTCTTGGCTTGCAATGAGCTTGCGATACAGTCCTACGTTTCTAATATTGCCGAGCATAAAGAACCCCAAGAGAGCTTGTTTACTTATTAAAAATTGATGATACCAATTTTCACCCTGGTGCGTGATAGTAATTTTGTTTTGATCCCACGATTGCATGGTTCCTCCTGATACTACTTGTGTACCGAAAAAGTGGGAACTGAGGGTGACAACGGCGCCACCATATTCTACCGGACATCCACCCATATTTTGAGCTGCAATCATACCTTGTTGCACGGCGTCAGGCCAAGTGCAGCTTCGCACAATTTGGAGTGCATAGGGAGAAAGGCTATTTTTATTAGGTGTTGGTACGGTGGCTGCATCGCCTCCTGCGTAGATATGAGGGGTAACGGTTTGCATCATTCTATTAACGGGAATGCCTTCATGCATTAAATGAGGTGAGACTTGCCTGCTGAGTAGCGTGTTGCTTACGGCGCCGATTGCAGAAACAACCATGTCTGCATACAATTCAAAGTTGTTGGTAAGCAGTATGCCAGCAGTTTTGCCACTGAGAGGTTCTACGAGTACGCGGGAAACTTTCATTTCTTGATAGAATGTTGTGTTGTGGCGTCTCATCATGAGGTCGAGCATCGTGCCAGCATCTTTATTGATCATTGATGCCAGTGGGTGGGTGGCAGGATCAACCACTGTAACGATGAGTCCTCGCTCGGCAAGCGCATCTGCACATTCAATGCCGCTGAGTCCGGCGCCAATCACGATTGCTGTTTTGGGATGGTCTGTTCGCAGGAAGGTGTCAATCGCGATGACATCATTGAGCGAGTGAAAACGGAAGTAGCCACTGAGGGGAGTGAAATCGGTGGGGACGGTGATAGGAGTGAGCCCAATACCCAGAAAAAGTGTGTCATAGTGGCGTTTGATCTGGTGTTCATCTTCCACGGTTTGAGTTACTGGATTGATCCAGTTAACTCTGCTCCTCAGATGTAATGCAATGTTATTTTTCTTAAAAAAGCTTTCGGGGCGTGTGTAGAGTGTTGCTGGCATGATGCCGGTGCTGAGGTAGTTGGCGAGTAAGCAGGTGTTAAAAGGCATTTCACTTTGCGCAGTAATACAGGTAATTTCGTCTTCAGGTACGAGGGGGCGAAGTTTTGCCAGAACAGCGATACTTGCTGCTGAAGACCCGATAATAAGATGTCGTTTTTTCATATATATGTTCGCTTTATACTGCCAGTTATTGTGAGACAATTATATGGAGAGGAGTATAAGTGCTTTTCTGTGCTTTGCCGAGAATTACTTTGGCTTTGTGTGGCTTCGTTGACTTTGGCGGCATCAGTGTATTACGGTGGCGCCTTCGTGGGGTAAACAGTTTGTAAGGAGTAGTTATGTGGAAATATGAACGTATTGTAGCAGTACAAGCATCAAAACAGATTGTGTGGCAAGGTTGGGCAGATGTTGAAAAATGGCCGCAATGGGATACTGATTTAAGTGAATCTGCCATACTGGGAGAGCTTGCAGTGGGTACCCACGGGCGGATGAAGGTAGCAGATGATGCGCTTGTGCAATTTGTAGTGTCTGAAGTAATTCCGGAAGAGCGGCTTGCGATTCAGATTTCATTATTTGGGGCGACGCTTACGTATACATACGCGCTTACTGAAGATGAGGCTGGCTTAAAAATTATTCATGGTGCCACCATCTCTGGAATTTTTGGGTTTGTGTGGCGCATGATACTAAAAAGTAAAATTAGTAAGATACTTGATGCTGCTCAAGATAGTTTTGCGTTGCATGTTGCAGAAGAAGCGGCACGACAAGAAGCAGAAGCGGCTCGTGTAAAGCAGGCTGCTGCGGCAGAAGAAAGCGTTATTAAAGCGCCTGAAACAGCTTCTTTGGAGGCGGCAGGTGTGGGAGCACCCGCAGAGGCTGTGCAAGACCCAAAAGTGGCGGCGCCAGCTGGTGATGCGGTAGAAAATGAGCTGCGGAAAAAAGATATTCATACGCAAATTGAGGTGGCAGCCCAAGCAGTAGTTCCTGAGGTGAACGCTGAGCAAGAGCCAGCCAAAGAATCTGTTGAGGGAGCGCAGCCGGATGAGTCCGGTGAGCCTTCACATGCTGAGGTAGCGTTACTTGAGCTGCCAAAACCATCTGAAGAAGAAGTGCCAGTTGCTGCGGCGGCTGATATCTCTGTGGCAGAAAAAAAGAGCGAGTAGTTATACGTATTTTTGAATGAATCGCATAACGGCACTCCAGTGCTTGAGCAGATTTTCTTGCTTGTGATTAAAGTGGCCTTCATCTTCAAAGCAGAGAATTTCATGAGGAATAGAGGTGTCCATATTGGCTACATAGCCATGAATATGTTCTGGAGGGACTCTGCTGTCATTGGTACCGTATGAAATGAATAGTGGCTTTTTTGCTTTAAACGCATGAGTAATTGGTGATTGCTCATCCAGGAGTGTTGCTTCTTTTTCTGGGTGACCAATTCGTTCTCTGAAGTGGTATTGTGCTGTCTCCCAATGCTTTGGATAGAGGTCGAGAAAGAATCGGAGGCTGGTGGCAGGAACTTGAGCAATAATTGCTTTAAATAACTGTTGATAGCGCCAGCCAGCAGAGAGCGCGGAAAACCCTCCATATGAGCGTCCCATGTATGCCATGCGATGCGGATCAAGGGGGAATTGTTTGAGTGCGTAGCGCGTCATGCAAATGACATCATCAACCATAGTGGTTCCGAGTTGTTTTTTGCTTGCAAGAGAAAACTCTTTGCCGTATCCGGTTGATCCTCGATAATTGACTTGTAGGCAGGCATATCCATTGGTTGCTAGCATTTGGATTTCTGATGAGAATCCAAAAATATCACGCGACCATGGCCCGCCATGAATTTTAAGTATTAAGGGGAAGGTTCCACTTGGAGAAGGTTTGGTAGGCATGGTGAGGTAGCCGTGGATAGTGAGACCATCAGGTGTTATCGTTGTAATTGATTCAGTGCGTCCAAAGGTATATGTATTGAGCGCAGGACGGGTTGAGCCAAGAAAATTAATTGTTTTGCTGGCAACATCATAGTGCCAAAATGATGGTGGTTCTGTGTCTGAGCAGCGACCAAGAATATAAGTATGAGAATCAGTGTGGTCTACCCAGCTTTCAAAATACGGATTGGTAAGAAAGTTGATGAGATTTTTGTAGGGTGCAGTCTCTTGAAAAAAGTGCCACGCAAGTCTTTTTTTTGTATAAGAAAAACCAAGTAGCGTGCCGTCTTGTGACCAGAGTGTGGTGTGTGGAGGCGGCATTTTATCCAAAACTTGGGTGATGTCTGATTCATGATAGATATCATAGGCGTCATCTTTGAAGATGGATTCAAGAGTATGAGTGAAAAGGTTTATTCTTTGGAGAAGATGGGTGTTTGTTGATTGGGTGTCAACGAAATAGAGATACGTGTTGCATGGTGAGAAAAATAATATATGGCTGCCCCAGTTGTTTTCGGGAAGCCATGTGAGTTGGTGGTGCCATTCATAGGTTGGTGCTGCGCGGGTGTAGAGGGCTACAGTGTTATCATGGCTAAATGTTGTGTATGCGCGCAATTCTAAATTGTTATCAACATGCCAATTAAAAACGTTGCCAGGATTTTGCTCTAGGCATTCAAGCTCCTTCGTTTCTACGCAATAGCGATAGAGGTCGTATATTGATTCTTCTCGAGCATTCCATTGGAATACTATATGTGTGGGATGTTTTGGTGAGAGTGAGAAAAAAGGGATAACCCGGCTATGGGGAACTGAAGAGGTGAGAGGGGTGGTTATTCCTGTGGTAAGATTGTAAACAAACAGCTGCCACTTTTCATTACCTTGGGTGTCGCGTACAAAAATAATGTGTTTGCTCGTATACAGCCATATGAAATTAGTAAGTGGGCGGTCCTGCGAGGAAATAAGTGGGCGAGCAGGGCAGCTTCTGTCTACCGGTTCAATCCACAAGGTGGGTGCTCCATATTCAGTAGGCGCAAGATACGAGTAATATGTTTTGCATGGGGAGAAGCGAGGTTTATTAAAGGGTGCGTATCCAAAAAGGTCGGCCAGAGGTACTGATGAAGAGGTGTTGTGAGGGTGAACGCTGTAGGGAGTTTGTTGCTGTGCGTGCATTTCATTCCTTAAACAAGTAGTAGGGATAGAAGGATTGTACTATAAGACGGAGGAGGTACGAGCGCTCACTACGTAGTGTGGGTAGTATGGTCGTGATGTGAAAAAAAGCAATCCCCGCCCCGTATATTTTGGGTTGCTGCTAAAAAAAGTTCATGGTGTATTGTTTTGCTATAAAAATATTCTTGCATTTTTCTCCTGAGGTGGTAAGATATCCGCCTCTTGTTAAAGCGGCAACGCAAAACAACGAGAGTTTCTTTGAAATTTTAAGCAGAAATGCGAGACAAAGCGTTAATTTCTTTAAATAGAATACATAGTTGTCAAAAATATAACTAATTTATAGTTTTGCAACGGAGAGTTTGATTCTGGCTCAGAATGAACGCTGGCGACGTGCTTAACACATGCAAGTTGAACGAGAAAGTCCTTCGG
>Ga0214921_10001531_pt1 | contig 39229 bp, 40 predicted proteins | sample LL1505_MetaG_FD_177992 | JGI IMG/M metagenome (GOLD analysis project Ga0214921, IMG submission 177992) | Freshwater microbial communities from Lake Lanier, Atlanta, Georgia, United States - LL-1505 | ecosystem: Environmental > Aquatic > Freshwater > Lake | place: USA: Georgia | collected...
GTTAGTAGCCTCCAGTTGTTCCGCTTGCGCGGGGGTTGATATACATATCAGGTGATGCGCCAGATGCGAATGCACTTGTCACATGTTAGTGGCACGGCCAACAATCAAGTCGGTTTGCCTTGGGCCAGATGGCGAGCCTGATCGAAGGCGGCGGTGATCGCCGCATGGCGACGATCGAGCCAGTGCTGGGTGTCGGGATGGGTGAAGATGTACAGCTCGTTGGCCTCAATGGCGTCAATGACACGCTGTCCCACATCGTCGGGCGCCATGCTTCCCTTGAGCAAGTCGCCCATGAAATGGTTCTGCGGTCGCACGGTGGCCCCGCCCAAGCGCTCGGGGCGGCTGCGCTCGGACAGGTGGATGCGGGTGTCGACCGCGGCCGGTGCCAAGATGGACACGCCGATCGACGTGCCCTGCAATTCGTTGTGCAGGCCCTCGGAGAGGGCGACCACCGCGTATTTGGTCATCGAATAGGCGCCGGTCAGGAAATTCGGATTCACCTGAAAGCCGCCGATCGAAGCGGTGTTGACCACATGCGCCGGTCGCTGGACCGCCAGCATTCGCGGGATGACGGCCTGGATGCCGTGAATGACGCCCATGATGTTGACGTCAATCACCCATTGCCAGTCGGCTGCTGATATTTCGTGCAAGGGCACACCATGCAGGGCAATGCCCGCGTTGTTGCAAGCAATGGCGATCGGGCCAAAAGCGCCCTCGAGCGCCACCATGGCTTGCTCGACCGAGTCGCGGTCTGATACATCGACGCCCAGGGCCAGGGCATGGCCGCCCACGGATTCGATCAGTTTGGCCGTTTCGGCTGCATCGTCTTCGCGGATGTCACAAACCCCGACCCGCACGCCGCGACCGGCCAATGCCAGCGCAATGCCGCGCCCGATGCCCGAGCCGGCACCACTGACATACGCGCACATCCCTGCTTGGATTTTCAAGTGAGGCTCCTGCTGTGGGTTTTCGCTGCCAGCTCGGTGGGGCTGGTCAAGCCGTGAATCGTCAAAGACCCGTGCAGGCTGCGCGCGCGCAGCAGCCTGACCACTGGCCAGAAGTCACCATGGATGAAGACAAACGCATCGGGCCGCTGCGCGCAAGCACACCGAATAGCCTGCAACAATGCGGCATGGCGACAACGGACAAAGCTAAAACCACAGACAGCGACAGCAACGGTGCCGTTGAAGGCGCTTACCGGCACATCCGTGGTGCCATCATCCGCGGTGAACTGGCTTCGGGTGAAGTGCTGCTTGAAGCTCGTTTGGCCGAGCGCATAGGTGTCAGCCGCACGCCCGTGCGGGAGGCGCTGTCGCGGCTGGCCAGCGAGGGCCTGATCACGCTCGGTCGTTACCGGCGCGCTCAGGTGGCCAGCTTTTCCATGACCGATGTGGCAGAGGTGTTTCGGCTGCGCGGCAAGCTCGAAGGCCATGCCGCGCGGCGCGCCTGCCGGCGCATCTCGGAGGAAGACATCGCGCGGCTCGAGGCCATCGAAGATGAAATGGAAGCCGCGTTTGCCGAGCTGGGCTGGCACCGTCACCTGCCGCGCTTTGACGAGCTCAACAACGCGTTTCACGGCATCATCGCCCGCGCTGCCGACAGCCCGCGCCTGGAGAAGATCCTCGCCTCGTCGCTGGAGTTGCCCGCCTCGATCTTCAATTTCTACAAAGAAGCGCTTGATGAACGCACTGCGCGCACGCACCGTCAACATCGGGAAATCATTGCGGCGCTGAAGGCGCGCAACCCCGACTGGGTGGAGGCAGCGATGAGCGCTCATCTGTTTTCGATCCTCAATGAACCGTCGCCTGATCCGGATTGAGCTTCAGGTGTTGAGCATCAAACATGGTTTGCCGGTGGCTTCATGAGAAGGCAGGTTCGCTGACCGCAGGCTTGGTGCCGCGCGCTTGCAGGTGGGGCATGACCTCTTTGGCAAACAGCTCCATGTTCTTCCGCGTCAATTCGGCCGGCAGCGTTCCAAACTGAAGCAAGGTCAGCAGGTGACCAAAGCCAATTTCTTTTTGATACTGCTCTAGCTTTTGACGCACCGTCTGTGGGCTGCCGCAAATGAACATGCCCTTGTCCATGACGTCGTCAATGGTCTGCTTGCCGCCGATGGCTGACTTGGCCTTCATCACGCCGATCATCGACTTGAGCGACAGGTAACCGGGCGGCAGCAGCATCTCTTTGGGCATGCGCAAGAACTTATTGAGGAAGTTCTCGATGTGGGGCTGCGCCTCGCGCCGGGCGATCTCGTCGGTCTCGCCCACATACACCGGCACCGACCAGCCCAGCTGGTCTTCGGTGGCCTCGTAGCCGTGCTCGGCGGCCATGTCCTTGTACATCTGCATGTACTTGGCCAGCATTGCCGCCGGGGTGAAGGTCTGCAGATAGGTGTAGCGGCGGTCCGGGTGCGAAGCCCATTCGATGGTCTCGGATGAGCCCTGCGAGGGAATCCAGATCGGCGGGCGCGGCGTCTGATAAGGCCGCGGCCACAGGTTCACATATTCGAACTGGTAATGCTTGCCCTCGAAGGGGAAGGGACCGATCTCGGTCCAAGCGCGCACGATCAGGTCGTGCGCCTCATGAAAGCGTTCGTGGCTGTCGGCCGGGTTGGAGCTCCAGGCGTGGTATTCGGCACCGATGCCGCGCACGAAGCCGGCAATGAAGCGGCCTTCGGTGATGTTGTCGATCATGGCGAATTCTTCGGCCACAGTCACCGGGTTGTTCAGCAGCGGCAGGGCCCGACCCAAAATCGCGATCTTGACATTTTTGGTGCGCCGCGCCAGCGCTCCGGCCATGACACCCGGCTGCGGCATCAGGCCATAGGCGTTTTGGTGGTGCTCGTTGACGCAGACGCCGTCAAAGCCAAGCTGATCGGCGTATTCGAGCTCGTCAAGGTAGCGGTTGTACAGCTTGGCGCCTTTTTTCGGGTCGTAGTAGCTGTTGGGCAGCGTGATCCAGGCTGAGTTGTGGGTCTTGTCGTAGTCCAGGTCCAGATCCGCATAGGGCATCAGGTGCATCATGTAGAGCTTCATCAGGCGGCCTCTTGGGTGAATTGAGTGACTTTGGCGACGAATTCCTGCGCCTTTTCAACATGCGGCAGGTGCCCGCACTGGGCGATGATGTGCAGCGAAGACGCGGGGATCAGGTCGCGGTAGGCGGGCCCGTAAGCCGCCGGCAGCAGCTGGTCGTCGTCGCCCCAGATGATCAGGGTGGGCGCGCTGATGCGGTGCAGCCATTTGCGCAGGTGCGGGTTGTGCATGCGCGGGCTCCAGCCCAGCTTGGCCGTCATCAGCCGGTTCTTGAGCATCACCATCACCGCTTCTTCGCTGGTGGGCTGAGGCACCGATCGCGCCAGCTCTTGGTTGTGAAAAAGCTTGCTGCTGAGCTCTTCCGGCGACCACATGAACATATCGCCCTTGCGCACCCCGGGCACGGTGATGCCGGCCGGTGCCACCAGGGTCAGGGACTTGATTTTTTCGCAGGTGAAGGTGGCCAACTCGGCCGCGATCCAGCCGCCCAAAGATGTTCCAACGAGGTGTACCGCTGACAGGCCCAGGTGGTCGATCAGGTCGCGGTAAAAGTGCGCCAGGTCGCCCACGGTGTCGAGCCATTCAGGCGTCTCGGAGCCACCAAAGCCCGGGTGCTCCGGCACGATCACGTCGTAGTTCTTGGCCAGCATGTCCATGAAGGGCAGCCAGTTCGCCGCCCCTGATGCGCCGTGCAGGAACAGCAAGGGCTGGCCCTGGCCCTTGCGCATGATCCGGATGCGGCATCCGGTCACTGTCTCAAATGTCTCCTGGTGCGCCATATGCTCCCCGGTTGATTCTTGAATTTGTTGCTGAACTGATATTGCAAGATTTAAAAAAAGTGTACACCTTGACCAACGGTCAAAGACATCGCCCGGGACCTGTCGGAAACCCTTAGTCGCCTGTTGTTAAAGGGAATTTATGCGAATCCGAACATTGCACCGCTTTCTTGGCGAGCGGATTGGGTGTAAAAAGCGGGTTGTTTGTATACCTTAAAGGGTTAACTCATGTTCAAGGATCTGTTTGGAATGGCGGACCAGGTGGCGGCCGTGACGGGCGCCGCCAGTGGGCTGGGTCTGGCCATGGCCGAAGTGCTGGCCGGCGCCGGCGCCACCGTGGTGCTGCTGGATGTGGACGCGCAGGGCCTGGAGGCGGCGCGCGAGTCGATCACGGGCGCTGGCGGCCGGGTAGAGACGGCGGTGCTTGATGTCAGTGACCGCGCGGCCATCCGCAGCGAGATCGATCGCATCGTCGCGCGTCACGGCCGGATTGACGCCGTCATCGCCAACGCCGGCGTAACGGCCGGCCCGGGTTACCGCACCGAAATCGGTCAGATCAACGCGGTGAAAGACGAGCAGTGGGACCGGGTGCTTTCGATCAATTTGTCGGGCGTCTTCGTCACCATGCAGGCCGCGGCCGCGCACATGAAGAAGCAGCGCTCGGGCCGCATCGTGGCTGTGGCTTCGGTAGCTGGGCTCAAGTCGGAGGTCATGTGTGGCTATGCCTACACCGCCACCAAGGCCGCGGTGGTCAACCTGGTGCGGCAGGCGGCGATGGAGCTGGCACCTTACAACGTGATGGTCAATGGCATCGCGCCTGGGCCCTTTCGCACCAACATCGCCAATGGACGCATCCGGCAGCCCGAGGTCGAGGCCGAGTTCGCGTCTATGGTGCCGCTGGGCCGCATCGCGGCCCCGCAGGAGCTCAAGGGCCTGGCCCTTTTGCTGGCCTCGCCGGCCTCGAGTTTTATGACTGGCACCACCATCCCGATTGACGGTGGCATCTTGGCCAAATAAGGCACAGCCGGAGATCCACCATGCACGAATTGACCCCATCGACCTTCCAAGGGCGGCTGATCCAGACCGCCTTCATCACAGACGACATCCACGCCTCGATGCGGGAGTTGACCCGCACGCTGGGCGCGGGCCCCTGGTTCCTGCGTGAGCGGGGCGTCTTCCCCAAGCAGATCTACCAGGGCCAGCCCGCGCAGACGGCCCTGGCCATAGCCCTGGGCTACGCCGGTGAGATGCAGTTTGAAATCATCCAGCAACTCGACGACTCGCCCTCGGTCTACCGCGATCAGTTTGCGCGCAGCGGTTATGGCTTGCATCACTTCGGCATGGCGGCCACCGACTACCCGGCCGCACTGGCGCACTACCAAGGCATGGGCGATAGCTTGGTCTACGAGGCCGAAGTCGCCAACGGTGCCCGTGTGGGCTACTTCGACACCCACGGCCGCCTACCGGCCATGATCGAGGTCATCGAATTTCTGCCAGCCACCCAAGCCATGTTCGGGCGCTTTCGCGACAGTGCCCGCGACTGGGACGGGATCGATCCGGTTCGGCTGCGGGCTTAGTCCCTGCAAAAAATGACGACACCTCGGCCAGAGGGCCTGTGAGTTAAACCAACTGCACCCCCACAGTCCCCAGCACCCCAAAGTCACAGCGAACGTGTTGGCCGGGGCCAATGGGCACGGGCGTGACGCAGGTACCCGTGATGACCCAGTCGCCCGCGCGCAGGTGGTCGCCGTGGTCGCACAGCTCTTGGGCCAGCCAGGCCAGTGCCCAACGCGGGTCGCCCAGCACATTGGCGCCACGCCCATGGGCCACGGTTTGACCATCCACGGACACGCTGACCGCATGCCCGGCAAAGTCCCAGCTGCGCACATCGACCTGGGCTTGGGGGCCCATCACCACATCGCAGGCGCAGGCAAAGTCGGCGATCAAGCTGGCTTCGCCCATGCGCGCAAAGTCGGCAAAGCGCGAGTCCGGTAATTCGATGGCCAAATGCACGGCTGACACCGCGTCAATGACTTCTTCTAAACTCAATTTGTGGCCTGCTGGGGCGGTGACATCGCGCTCCATGCGAAACGCAAACTCGGCCTCGGCCACCCGCATGCGGTTGCGTTGCACATCCACCGGCGCGCCATCGGCATGGCAACGCTCGCGCATGAGCCGGCCGGCCAGAGGTGCACTGACCCCAATGTGCTTTTGACCTGCCGTGCTGGTGGCGGCAATCTTCCAACCCAAATGGCTGCCCTGGGCTGCCGCAAACAATGCGTTTTGAACCGGGTAGGCCCATGAGCGATCGATCGGCTGTACAGCGCTGGGCCATGCATCGATGACAGACCGGTTGTGCCAGGCTTGGAGCAAACCGTTGGCTGCTGTTTGGGCATCTGGGGTGGGAGATGATGGGGTCATGGTGATGTGTGAAATGCGGGTTTAAGGGGGGGATTGCTGGGGCCTGGGTGCCATGGAACTGCAAATGCGACATACCACTTAGCCGGGAAAACCTGAGGCATTTGACTTTCAATTATTGGCGATACTCCAAGTTGTACCAACGACAGGTTTCAAGATGTTCATTTTGCAAAATTTCAAGCGCTGTGTGGGGATTTCGCTGTTGGCGGCCCTGGCCTTTTCTGCCCCCTTCGCCAGCCACGCACAAGACTACCCCAACAAGCCCATTCGCTTCGTCGTGGGGTTCCCGCCTGGGGGCAGTTCGGACATCATCTCCAGATTGCTGGCGCAAAAGCTGTCAGAGCGTTTGAACCAACCCGTGGTGGTGGAGCAAAAGGTCGGCGCAACGGGTTTGATTGCCAACGACTTTGTCGCCAAGTCCACACCCGACGGCTACAACATGGTGCTGCTCACCGGGGGTCACCCCGTGTCGGCTGCGGTGATGAACAAACTGCCCTACGACCCGGTGAAAGACTTTGGTTTGGTCTCGACCATCGTCGCCTACCCGATGGTGATCAGCGTGGCACAAGACTCTCCCATCAAGTCGCTGCCCGATTTGCTGGCCCGCGCCAAAGCCCAGCCAGGCAAGATGAGTTTTTCTTCGGCGGGTGTGGGCAGCTTGCAGCACCTGACCGGTGAATGGGTGGCCAGCGAAGCGGGCGTGTCCATGCTGCACGTGCCCTTCAAAGGGGCTGGCCCAGCGATGATTGAGTTGCTGGGTGGCCGCGTGGATGTGATGGTCGAAACCAGCACCTTCGCGTTTGGCCAAATCCGTGGTGGCAAAGTGCGCGGCTTGGCTTCTACCGCTTCAACCCGCTCGCCCCTGATGGCGGACTTGCCCACCGTGGCCGAAACCCTGCCCGGCTTGGACTTCAGCTCTTGGCTGGGCTTGGCGGTGGCACCCGGCACACCGCCAGCAGTGGTGGACAAAATCAACCGCGAAGTGCGCGCGATTTTGGACATGGACGATGTGAAAAAGCGCTTTGCCGAATTGGGTGGCACACCCATCCCCTCAACGCCAGCGCAGATGCGCGAGCGCATCGAGCGCGAAATGACCGTTTGGAAACGCATCGTTGAGCAAAAGAAAATCGAACGCCAATGAACCCCAACACCGCATGCCGCGCCCATTGATGGCCAAGCGCAAAATCCCCAACGCGCAATTGACCCACTTTGGTCTGTATTGCCAAGACTTGACAGGCATGGTTGAGTTTTACCAAACCACCCTGGGCCTGGTGCAAACCGATGGCGGCGAGTATTTCGCCGGCGGTCAGATTGTGTTTTTAAGCCGCAACCCCCAAGAGCACCACCAATTGGTGCTGGCCTCTGGCCGGCCCGAGGATTCGGGGTTCTCACCCATCAACCAAATCTCATTCAAGGTGGACTCGCTGGAAGACCTGCGCACTTTTTATGCGCAACTGAGCAAAGCCAAGGTGCAAATTCAGCGCACCATCAGCCATGGCAATGCCTGGAGCATTTATTTCTTTGACCCCGAGGGCAACCGCGTGGAGTTGTACACGCCCTCACCTTGGTATGTGAGCCAGCCCTTTGCCGTGCCCATCGACCTGGGGGAGTCAGTTGCCAAACTGATGGCCGATACCGAGGCACTGGTGCGCGACAACCCCAGCAAACTGCCCATGCAAACCTGGTCAGATCAGCTGCAAAAACGCTTGGAAGCCAAGGCCTGAGGGGTCAATCGACGGTGGCACCCGACTGCTTGACCACCGCCGTCCATCGGTCGATCTCTTGCTTGAAAAACGCCGAGGCCTCGGCCGGTGTGTTGGCCACGATGTCAAAGCCTTGGGCATTGAAGCGTTGGGTCAATTCGGGCGAGCGCAAGCCCTTGGCCATGTCGGCATGCAGTTTGGCAATGATCTCTTTGGGCGTGCCTTTGGGGGCTGCAAAAGCTTGCCAAGAGGTGACGTCAAAGTCGGCCAAGCCGCTCTCGATCATCGTGGGTACTTGGGGCAATTGGGGCATGCGGTTTTTGGAGGTGACGGCCAAGGCCTTCATCTTGCCCGCGCGAATGTAGGGGACAACAGTGCCAAAGTTTTGGAACGAGGCTTCAATGTTGCCCGCCATGATGTCGGTTTGTGCCGCTGCACCGCCGCGGTAAGGGATATGCACCCCAAACGACTGGGTTTGGATTTTGAACATCTCGGCCGACAAGTGGTCGCTTGAACCCGAGCCTGAAGAGCCATAAGACACCTTGCCTGGGTTTTTGCGCGCGTAGTCGATGAACTCTTTGAGGTTGTTGGCGGGGAACTGCGGCGGCGTGATCAAGACGTTGGGGGTGCTGACCGCCACAGTGATGGCCTCCAAGTCGCGCATCACGTCGTAGCGCGGGTTTTTGTACAGTCCCATGTTGATGGCAAAGGTGCCAATCGAGCCCACCATGATGGTGTAGCCATCGGGTGGCGACTTGACCAGTGCCTCGGCAGCCACGCTGCCGTTGGCACCAGGTCGGTTTTCCACCAAGGTCACATAACCCGCTTCGTTGAGTTTTTGCGCCACGGCACGGGCCACGATATCGCTGGTGCCACCGGCCACAAAGGGCACCAAGATGCGCACCGGCTTGTTGGGATAGGGCTGGGCCCAGGCCGTGAAGGCCCCAAAAAGAAGCGCCCAAGGGCTGAATCGGCGCAATGCATTAATCATGGTGGTCCTTGTTGGTTTGGTCAGTTTGTTGGCGGGTAGCTTCGCGCTTGGCTTTTTCTTTTTTCAGGTCATGCCACTGGTGGATGGCAAACACAAACACCAGTGCAAACACGCCCAACTCAATCCATATGCCCATGCCCATCTCCCACATTGGTGCCTTATCCTCACACATGCACCACCCAGAGGCAAGGGTTAAACCCCGGGTGCAAGGGCAAACCCCAGGGGCACAAAGGGGTTTGGCGTCCTTGCCCAAGGCCTATTTCTAGGCTAGGATTCGTCTTCATTTTTGTAGGAGCACTCATGAGCTTTTCTTTGCGCACCGTGGCCACCCTGGCCCTTGCTTTGGCCGCCACTGTGGGCCATGCTGACACCCTGGAAAAAGTCAAATCCAGCGGTAGCTTCACCATTGGCCACCGGGATGCTTCCATCCCCTTCTCCTACTACGACGACAAACAAAAGCCCATTGGCTACTCTATCGATCTGTGCCTGCGCATCGTTGATGCAGTCCAAAAAAATCTGGGCCTGGCCAAGCTTGAAGTCAAGTACCAGTTGGTGACATCGGCCAACCGCATTCCTTTGCTGGCCAATGGCACCGTGGACATTGAGTGCGGCTCGACCACCAACAATGCCGACCGCCAAAAACAAGTGTCGTATGCGCCCACCACGTTTGTGACGGCCAACCGCATCGTTTACAAAAAGACTTCCGGTATCAAAAAGCTGGCTGACCTGAAGGGCAAAACCCTGGTTTCTACCGCTGGCACCACCAACATCAAGCAAATCACCGAGTTGAACGCCGCGCAAAACCTGGGCATCAACATCGTCTCGGCCAACGGCCATGCCGAGGCCTTTTTGATGGTTGAAACCGGCCGCGCCGCCGCTTTTGCCATGGACGACATTTTGTTGGCTGGTTTGGTGGCCAATTCCAAAACGCCGGGTGACTATGAAATCTCCAGCGAAGCTTTGTCGGTGGAACCCTACGGCATCATGATCCGCAAAGACGACCCCAAGTTCAAACAAGTGGTGGACAGTGCTGTCAGCGCCTTATTGACATCGGGTGCGATCAACAGCATCTACAACACCTGGTTTGAAAAGCCCATTGCCCCTAAAGGCATCAACTTGAACATCCCCATCAGCCCCAGCCTTAAAAGGGTGATGGCCAAGCCCACCGATTCACCTGACCCCAAGGTCTACGAATAAGGCCAATGAACTCACCCAAAAAAAGGGAGCGCAAGTTCCCTTTTTTTGTGGGCTGAGCCCAAATTCTTACCGCACCCACGCAGACAACGCACAGTGAAATGAAATACAACTGGGACTGGCACATCTTTGCCGAACTTGAGCCGGGGGCATCGGGCACTTACTTGGCCTACCTCATCGGTGGCCTGGGTTGGACCGTGGTCACCGCCTTGTTGGCTTGGACACTGGCCCTGGCGCTGGGTGTGCTTGTGGGGACTTTGCGCACCTTGGGCAAGCCGGGGATAGAAAAAGCCTGCCTGGCCTACACCGAGTTGTTTCGCAACATTCCTTTGCTGGTGCAAATGTTCTTGTGGTACTTTGTGTTCCCAGAGCTATTGCCACAGGCCTGGGGGGACGCCATCAAGCAAATGCCGCCGCCCTGGTCGTCGCTGGTGCCAGCGGTGCTGTGTTTGGGCCTGTTCATGTCGGTGCGGGTGGCAGAGCAAGTGCGCTCGGGCATTCAGGCCTTGCCCAGAGGACAACGCATGGCCGGTTTGGCGGTGGGCCTGACGACCTGGCAAACCTACCGCTATGTGTTGCTGCCGGTGGTGTTTCGCATCATCTTGCCGCCGCTGACCTCGGAGTTTTTAAACACCATCAAAAACACATCGCTGGCCTTGACCATCGGCCTGATGGAGCTCACTGGCCGGGCCCGCGCCATGCAAGAGTTCAGCTTCCATGTGTTTGAGGCCTTCGCCGCCGCCACCTTGATTTACCTGCTGGTCAACCTGTGTGTGGTGTTGGCCATGCGCAAGTTGGAAAATCATTTGCGCTTGCCCGGATATATCGGGTCTGCCAGCAACGCACCGCAGGCTGGGCACTGAGCATGAACTACGACTTCGACGTCATTGCCCGCTCCTGGGAATACCTGTTCAAAGAGGGCATGACCTTTACCCTCACCCTCACCGCCTTGTCCATGGTCGGTGGGGTGGTGCTGGGCACGGCGTTGGCGCTGATGCGCTTGTCCTCCATCAAACCCCTGTCGGCCTTTGCGGGCGCGTACGTGAACCTCATGCGATCGCTGCCACTGGTGCTGGTGATTTTTTGGTTCTTTTTCTTGGTGCCCTGGCTGGGTGCTTGGATCTTGGGCAGCAAAGATCCCATCAAAGTGGGGGCATTTGCCAGCGCCTTGATCACCTTCACCTTGTTTGAGGCGGCCTTCTTTTGCGAGATCATGCGTGCCGGCATTCAGTCCATTCCGAGTGGCCAAATCTCTGCGGCCTACGCCATTGGTCTTAATTACCGCCAAGCCATGACGTATGTGGTATTGCCCCAAGCGTTTCGCAACATGTTGCCGGTGCTGATGACCCAGACCATCATCTTGTTTCAAGACACCTCGCTGGTCTACGTGATATCGAGCACCGACTTTTTGGGTGCGGCCAGCAAAGTCGCCAACCGCGACAGCCGCCTTTTGGAGATGTACACCTTTGCCGCCTTGGTGTACTTTGTGATTTGCTCCCTCGCCTCATGGGGTGTGCGCCGATTGCAAGCGCGCACCGCCATCATCCGCTGAAAGACCACCATGCCTGCAACCCTCCACTTTCAAAACGTGAGCAAATGGTACGGAGACTTTCAAGTGCTCGACCAGTGCAGCACCCAGGTCAACAAGGGTGAAGTGGTGGTGGTGTGCGGCCCATCAGGATCGGGCAAATCCACCCTGATCAAATGCGCCAACGGCTTGGAGCCGTTTCAAAAAGGCAGTATCCACATGGATGGCCTATCGGTGGGCGATGCGGCCACCAACTTGCCGCAACTGCGTGCCCGCATTGGCATGGTGTTTCAGCACTTTGAGTTGTTCCCCCACCTGAGCGTGACCGAAAACCTCACCCTGGGACAGCTCAAAGTGCTGAACCGTTCCGCAGAGCAAGCGCACGAAAAAGCTTTGGGGCTGTTGGAGCGTGTGGGCTTGTCCGAACATGCGAACAAATTTCCGGGTCAGTTGTCAGGCGGCCAGCAGCAACGCGTGGCCATCGCCCGCGCGCTGGCCATGGACCCGGTGGCCATGCTGTTTGACGAACCCACCTCAGCGCTGGACCCAGAGATGGTCAGCGAGGTGTTGGACGTGATGGTGCAACTGGCCTCAGAAGGCATGACCATGATGGTGGTCACCCACGAAATGGGTTTCGCCCGCAAAGTGGCCCACCGCGTCATCTTCATGGACCAAGGAAAGATCGTTGAAGACTGCAGCCGAGACGAGTTTTTTGGGGCACCCCGCAGTGCGCGGGCGCAAGAGTTCTTGTCAAAGATTTTGAGCCATTGATCACCGCCTGGCTCCCATGACCCCCAGCAGTGAGATGCCATTGAACTTTGTACTGGTTCATGGGGCCTGGCATGGGGGCTGGTGCTGGCGCCGGGTCAGTGACCGCCTGGTGGCTGCGGGTCACCGGGTTTTTTCACCCACGTTGACGGGTCTGGCCGATCGTGCCCACCTGCTCACCCCCGAGGTCAATTTGATGACCCATGTGCAAGACGTGGTCGGCCTGATCCAATCCGAAGAACTGGAAGACATCGTTTTGTGTGGCCACAGTTATGGCGGCATGGTGATCACTGGCGTGGCCGAGGCCTTGCGCAGCCGCATGGACGCACTGGTTTATTTGGATGCGTTTGTGCCCGAGCCCCACCAAAGCCTGGTGGACGCCATGCCAGAAGATCGGCGCGAAAAAGCGCGCTTGGCATTTGGATCAAACTGGCGCATCCCTTCACCCAGCGCGGCATCTTGGAAGATCACTTCACCCGAAGAACAAGCCTGGGTGGACCGCCGCACCAGCGACCAACCCGCCGCTTGCATGCTGCAAGCCTTGGAACACGACCGCCCGTGGGAGCATGTGCGCAAGGCGGTGTACATCCGCGCTGCGGGCTACGACCCCTCACCCTTTGGTGCAATTGAAGCGAGACTGGCCCAAACCCCAGGGTGGCAGATGGAACGGGCGGCTTGCGGTCATGAGGTGATGGTGCAAGAGCCCGAATGGCTCAGCCAACGCCTGTTGGCTGCTGGAGAGCGCTGAGCCGGTTGAAGGGTCTCATCGCCCAAGCGCCAGAAGGTTAAATATGCCGACGACCTGTGCGGTGTCTGAACCGCTTTGGCTGGCGTGACGATCAGGTTTGCGGAACGACCGCACGGTGCTTGGCTTCGACCCAGCGGCGCACGCGCTCAGCGTCAGCGATGCGGCTGAGTTTGCCCGCCGAGTCCAAAAACACCATGATGAGCTTGCGCCCTGCAATTTTGGTTTGCATCACCAGGCATTGACCCGCCTCAGAGATATAGCCCGTTTTTTGCAAACCGATGTCCCAACTGGGGTTGTTGATCAAGCGGTTGGTGGTTTTGTAAATCAGGCTGTGGCGGCCGACATCCACCACATGGCTGTCGCTGGTCGAGAGATCGCGCAACAGGGGTTCGCGATAGGCCGTTTGCACCAAGGTGACCAAGTCTTTGGCACTGGATTGGTTTTTGCTCGACAAACCCGTGGGCTCGACAAAGCGGGTGTCGGTCATGCCAATGTCTTTGGCTTTCAGGTTCATCAGGCCCACAAAGACCTGCAGCCCACCCGGGTAAGTGCGACCCAAGGCATGGGCAGCGCGGTTTTCACTGGCCATCAAGGCCAAATGCAGCAACTCTCCGCGCGCCAAACTGGTGCCCACTTGCAGCCGTGAGCGGCTGCCCTTTTCGGTGTCCACATCGTCTTGGGTGATGGTGATCATCTCGTCCATGGGCAACTGCGCATCGTTGATCAACAAAGCCGTCATCAGCTTGGTGATGGAGGCAATGGGCAGCACGGCGCTGTCGTTTTTGCTGAGCAGCACCTCTTGGGTATCTTGGTCGACCACCAAAGCCACGCTGGACTTGAGCGACAACTCGTCGCTCACATCGTGCAGCCCAGCCACTTTGCCAAACGAGGGCCGCTTGTCGACACGGGCTTTCACCGGCGCTTTGGTTTTGGCTTTGGGTTTGGCATTGGCTTTATTGCGTTGGGCCTGAGCAACCGGTTTTTTGGCCGCAGCTGTCGCTGTTGATTTTGCAGGTTCTGCCGCAAATGCCGAACCTGCCAAACACATGGACAACCACAACGTGCCCCAACCCCGTGCAAATTGCTTCAAAGCGCTACCCCACAAATCTAGAAGCTTGGAGTCTAACAAAGAAAAATAGTTTCGCAAGATCAAAGACTTGGAAAACATTTATCAAGTAAACCGGCCTTGCAGGTGAGACGCCAGGCGGTTTAGCCTTGGGCGGCCACCCGATCGGCCTTGCTTTGCAACTTATTGAGTGCACTTAAGTACGCTTTTGCCGATGCCACCACGATGTCGGGATCCGAACCCACGCCATTGACCACCCGACCGCTGTTTTGCAGCCGCACCGTGACCTCGCCTTGGCTTTCGGTGGAGCCACTGATGGCATTGACCGAATACAAGACCATCTCGGCACCGCTTTTCACATGGTTCTCAATGGCTTTGAGGGATGCGTCCACCGGGCCATTGCCATCTGACTGGCCATGCACCTCTTTGCCATGCACCGTGAATACCACCTTGGCTTGGGGGCGCTCGCCGGTTTCACTGTGCTGGGCCAAAGACACAAAACCATAGGCGTCATCGACATGGTGGGTGGTCTCTTCGCTGACGAGGGCCAAGATGTCTTCGTCAAAAATATCGCTCTTGCGGTCAGCCAGCTCTTTGAAGCGGGCAAAGGCAGCATTGATATCGGCCTCGGACTCCATCTCCACCCCCAAGTCCAACAAACGCTGCTTGAAGGCGTTGCGCCCACTGAGCTTGCCCAAGACCAATTTGTTGGCGCTCCAGCCCACATCCTCGGCGCGCATGATTTCGTAGGTATCGCGCGCTTTGAGCACGCCATCTTGGTGAATGCCAGAGGCGTGGGCAAAGGCATTGGCCCCCACCACGGCCTTGTTGGGCTGCACCACAAAGCCCGTGGTTTGGCTCACCATGCGGCTGGCGGCCAGGATGTGTCGGGTATCGATGGCGCAATCCAAGCCAAAGTAGTCGCGCCGGGTTTTAATGGCCATCACCACCTCTTCCAAAGAGCAATTGCCCGCCCGCTCACCCAATCCATTGATGGTGCATTCGACTTGGCGCGCGCCACCGATCTTGACACCCGCCAAGGAGTTGGCCACCGCCATGCCCAAATCGTTGTGGCAGTGCACCGACCAAATGGCTTTGTCGCTGTTGGGGATGCGCTCGCGCAAGGTGCGAATGAATTCGCCATACAGCTCAGGAATGGCATAGCCCACCGTGTCAGGCACATTGATGGTGGTGGCGCCTTCCTGGATGACGGCTTCGATCACACGGCACAGAAAGTCCACATCGCTGCGGTAGCCATCTTCAGGGCTGAATTCAATGTCATCGAGCAAGTTGCGGGCAAAACGCACCGATTGACGGGCCTGCTCAAACACCTGGTCGGGCGTCATGCGCAGCTTTTTCTCCATGTGCAAGGCCGAGGTGGCAATGAAGGTGTGGATGCGGCCCCGTTTCGCACCTTTGAGGGCCTCGGCAGATCGCGAAATATCTCGGTCGTTGGCTCGGGACAAAGAACACACGGTGGAGTCTTTGATCGCATTGGCAATCGCTTGCACCGCATCAAAATCGCCGTTGGAGCTGGCCGCAAAACCGGCCTCGATCACATCCACCTTGAGGCGCTCCAACTGACGGGCGATGCGCAGCTTTTCGTCTTTGGTCATCGAGGCACCTGGGGACTGCTCGCCGTCGCGCAAGGTGGTGTCAAAAATGATCAATTGGTCGCTCATGTCACTTCTCCTATTCAAGAAAATCATAGCCAAAAAAACAAAAGGCCCGTAGCGCTGGCATACGGGCCTTGGATGGAGTGCGCGCGCGCTACCCACTCCGCCCGATGGCGCGAAGTAGCAGTAGCAAGCAAAGTGTGTTCATGGTCCACAGCATATCACAGGCTTTGCCTCAGTTGTGCAAGCCTTTTTCGTCGGGCTCATCGGTGGATGTGCTGATCACGCTGGTTTGCACCCCTGTGGCTTTGCGGTAAGCGTACACCGCATAGCCGCTTAGGCCATAGCTCACGAACAATGCGAACAAAACCAAGGGCGGATCAATGTTGATGACGGCGATGATCAAAGCGATCAAAACAATGGCGGCAAAGGGCACGCTCTTCTTCATCTGAATGTCTTTGAAACTGTAGTACGGCAGATTGGTCACCATGGTCAGGCCAGAAAACAAACACACCGCAAACGTGATCCAGGTGATGGTCCCGTCCATCCACTGCAGCTCGGTCATGATCCATATATAGCCCATGACCAATGCCGCCGCAGCGGGAGAAGGCAGGCCTTGGAAGTAGCGCTTGTCCACCACCGAGGTGTTCACATTGAAGCGGGCCAAGCGCAAGGCTGCGCAGGCAATGTAGACAAAGGCGGCCACCCAGCCCCAGCGCCCCAGGCCTTTGAGCGACCATTCGTAAGCAATCAATGCAGGTGCAGCTCCGAAAGAGACCATATCGGCCAGCGAGTCCATTTGCTCACCAAAAGCACTTTGCGTGTTGGTCATGCGGGCCACACGCCCGTCTAAACTGTCGAGCACCATGGCACAAAACACACCCATGGCTGCCAAATCGAATCGGTTGTTCATGGCCATGACAATGGCGTAAAAGCCCCCGAACAAGGCCGCCAAGGTGAACAAATTGGGCAGCACGTATATGCCCTTGCGCGGGCGTGCGGGCATGTCGTCAGATTTATCGGTGGGCTCGGTCATGCGGAATTCATCTGGCACAAAAGCCAATCAGCCCACCGTGGCCAGAGGGGTCAGGGTGGCCGAGACTTTGTCACCTGGGGCCACCAGCACTTGAGCGCTCAGCGGCAAATACACATCCACCCGCGAACCAAAACGGATAAAGCCATAACGCTCACCCTTTTGCAAATTGTGACCGGCCTGGACGTAACACAGGATGCGGCGTGCGATCAAACCTGCAACCTGCACCAAAGTGATGGTGTGCTGTGCAGCACCAATTTGAGCATCGATCACCACGGCATTGCGTTCGTTTTCGGTCGACGCCTTGTCCAAGTCGGCATTCACAAACAAACCGGGAAAGTAGCTGACGCTGCGCACCACACCGTTCACGCTGGAGCGATTGCTGTGCACATTAAAGACATTCATGAACACACTGACCAAAATGGCATCGCGCTGGGCAAAGGGATCAAATGTTTTTTCTATTTTGACGATCCGGCCGTCCGCCGGCGACAGCACGGCATTGGGCAGATCGGGAATGGCCCGCGCAGGATCGCGAAAAAACTGAACCACAAAGACCAAAACCACATCAAACGGCAAAGCCCAAGCCCAGCCAGCGGTGGCATGTACACCAATGGCCAGCACCAAGACCAAAAGTATGAAAGGCCAGCCCTCGCGTGCCAAGATGGGGTGGGGGTAGGAGTTGGAAGACATGGTCTCAGTGTATCGTTGAATAAGACACAAGCACAAAGGCCACCCCAGTGGCCTTTGTGCATCGAACGCTCAAACGCTCAATTGCGGGTTTTGTCGACCAATTTGTTCTTGGCAATCCAAGGCATCATGGAGCGCAATTGTGAACCCACCTTCTCGATCGAATGGTCTTCGGTCAAGCGGCGGCGGGCCGTCATGCTGGGGTAGCCGGTGCGGCCTTCCAAAATAAAGCTCTTGGCATATTCGCCGTTTTGAATCCGCTCCAGCGCCTTGCGCATGGCTGCACGCGACTGGTCGTTGATGATCTCCGGGCCGGTGACGTATTCGCCATATTCGGCGTTGTTCGAGATCGAGTAGTTCATGTTGGCGATGCCGCCTTCATAGATCAAGTCGACGATGAGCTTGAGTTCGTGCAAGCACTCGAAATACGCCATTTCGGGTGAATAACCCGCTTCGACCAGGATTTCATAGCCGGCCTTGATGAGTTCAACCGCGCCACCGCACAACACAGTTTGCTCGCCGAATAAATCGGTTTCGGTTTCTTCGCGGAAGTTGGTTTCAATGATGCCGGCCTTGCCGCCACCGTTGGCCATGGCGTAGCTCAAGGCCATGTCGCGGGCCTTGCCACTGCAGTCTTGGTGCACGGCCACCAAATGGGGCACACCGCCACCTTGGGCGTAGGTGGAGCGCACGGTGTGGCCAGGCGCCTTTGGCGCGACCATCCACACATCCAAATCGGCACGGGGCACCACTTGGTTGTAGTGCACATTGAAACCATGGGCAAAAGCCAGGGAAGCGCCCTTTTTCATATTGGGCTCAATGTCGTTGGTGTAAACGCTGCCGATTTGCTCATCGGGCAACAACACCATGACCACATCGGCGGCTTTCACAGCATCGGCCACCGATGCCACTTTCAGGCCGGCTTTTTCCACTTTGTTCCAGCTCGCGCCACCCGGGCGCAATCCGACCAACACCTTGACGCCGCTGTCGTTGAGGTTTTGCGCGTGGGCATGACCTTGCGAGCCATAGCCAATGATGGCCACGGTCTTGCCTTTGATGATGCTCAAGTCACAGTCTTTATCGTAATAAACCTTCATGATTTCTCCTGGGTGATTAAGGGTTGGGAAAGGGGTGGGTTGAATCAAACACGCAACACGCGTTCGCCACGGCCAATGCCGCAAGCGCCGGTGCGCACGGTTTCCAATATGGCCGAACGGTCCAAGGCCTCTAGGAAAGCATCGTTTTTGGATTGGTCGCCAGTGACTTCAATGGTGTAGCTTTTTTCAGTGACATCAATGATGCGGCCCCTGAAAATATCGGCCATGCGCTTCATCTCTTCGCGCTCCTTACCGACCGCACGCACCTTGACCATCATCAGTTCGCGCTCGGTATAGCCGCCTTCGGTCAAGTCGACCACTTTGACAACTTCGATCAAACGATTCAGGTGTTTGGTGATTTGCTCGATCACATCATCAGAACCCACCGTTTGCAGCGTCATGCGCGACAAACTGGGGTCTTCGGTGGGGGCCACCGACAGGGATTCGATGTTGTAACCACGGGCCGAAAACAAGCCCACCACCCGGGACAAAGCGCCAGGTTCGTTTTCCAGCAGAACGGAGATGATGTGTTTCATGGGGATTCCTCTTTTCGCTCAGACACCGCGACACTCAGGTGTGTTCGGTGTCACCGCCCTCGTCTGCCAGCGGTAACCGGCAAATTTGGCGGGCAATAGATTCTTCTCGGGGTTGATGGGAGTGGCCTGGTTTTGATCCTGGCCCGTTGATCGATGCAGCCTTACAAGTCCTCGCTGCCCAGCAGCATTTCAGTGATGCCCTTGCCCGCTTGAACCATGGGAAACACGTTTTCAGTCGGATCGGTGCGGAAGTCCATGAACACCGTGCGGTCCTTGAGCTTGCGTGCTTCGATCAACGCGCCTTCCACATCTTGTGGGCGCTCGATCAGCATGCCCACATGGCCATAGGACTCGGCCAGCTTGACGAAATTGGGCAAAGCGTCCATGTAGCTGTGGCTGTAGCGTCCCGAATACTCGATCTCTTGCCACTGGCGCACCATGCCCAGGTAGCGGTTGTTCAAGGCCATGATCTTGATCGGCGTGTTGTATTGCAAGCAAGTCGACAGTTCTTGAATGCACATTTGCACCGAGCCTTCGCCGGTGATGCAGTACACCTCGCTCTCGGGCTTGGCCAGTTTGATACCCATGGCATAGGGGATGCCCACACCCATGGTGCCCAATCCGCCTGAGTTGATCCAACGCCGGGGTTGATCAAAGCGGTAATACTGTGCAGCCCACATTTGGTGTTGCCCCACATCGGAGGTGACGTAGGCGTCCACGTCCTTGGTCATGTTCCACAAGGTTTCAACCACATACTGGGGCTTGATCACGTCTTGGTTGCCGTGGTCATACTTCAGGCACTGGCGTGAGCGCCAACCCTCAACCGTGGCCCACCAATCGGCCAAGGCCTTGGTGTCGATCTTGGCTTTGGACTCAGTGATGAGGTTCATCAACTCGGTCAACACATCTTTGACGTCACCCACAATCGGCACATCCACCTTGACGCGTTTGGAAATGCTGGATGGATCGATGTCGATGTGAACGATCTTGCGCTCGTTTTGGGCAAAGTGCTTGGGATTGCCAATCACCCGGTCGTCGAAACGCGCACCAATGGCGATCAACACATCACAATGCTGCATGGCGTTGTTGGCCTCAATGGTGCCGTGCATGCCCAGCATGCCCAAGAACTTTGGGTCACTGGCAGGAATAGCGCCCAAACCCATCAAGGTGCTGGTGCATGGCGCGCCAATCATATTGACCAAGGCGCGCACTTCGTCGGACGCATTGCTCAACAACACACCGCCACCGGTGTAGATGTATGGCCGTTTGGCCCCCATCAACAGGCCCAAAGCCTTGCGAATTTGGCCCGAATGCCCTTTGCGCACAGGGTTGTAAGAGCGCATGGTCACATCTTCTGGGTAGCCGCTGTAGAGGGTCTTTTTGAAAGACACATCCTTGGGGATGTCCACCACCACAGGGCCTGGACGCCCAGAGCGGGCAATGTGGAAAGCCTTTTTGATGGTAAGGGCCAGATCGGCCACGTCTTTGACCAAAAAATTGTGTTTGACGATGGGCCGCGTGATGCCCACGGTATCGCACTCTTGAAACGCATCCAAGCCAATCGCATGGGTGGGCACTTGACCCGTGAGCACCACCAACGGGATGCTGTCCATGTAAGCGGTGGCGATGCCCGTGACCGCATTCGTCACACCAGGACCCGATGTGACCAAGGCCACACCCACCTCGCCAGTGGCGCGCGCATAACCGTCAGCGGCGTGCACGGCCGCTTGCTCATGGCGCACCAAGACATGCTCAATGGTGTCTTGCTTGTACAACGCGTCGTAGATGTAGAGAACAGCCCCGCCCGGATAGCCCCAGAGGTACTTGACCCCTTCGGCTTGCAAGGCCTTGACCATGATTTCGGCACCCATCAACTCTTGAGGGGCGGCGAAGGCAACGGAGGATGCTGAGGCGATTTCCGCCTTGGAGATTTCCATGATGAACCTTTCAGTCTTCGAAAACGAAAAACCTTGGGTGCCTCTTCACCGGCCCTTGTGGGGAGGTGTCAAGACTTAGGGCCTAAGACCATGGGCAATCACTGATATGCCGAATCCAGACCCGTTTGCCAAAATTGAGGCGCGATTATGGCATCAAAACCGGGGCCGTCTGGGTCTGTCTGGGAACTTAATTCGTCAGTGCCATAATCCAGCGCACTTCAATCTTCGGCGCCTCACAGGCGTTGAAGTCACAGCGACCACCCCACGCAAATTGGCCACCGAACGCGAACTTTCCCTTTTTCTGCAAAGTGTGGAAAAGCGTGCTTTCAAGCGCTCGCTCTACCACGTGCGGGATGAAGAAGCGGCATTGGACATCGTCCAAGACAGCATGATGAAACTGGCCGAGCACTATGGCGACAAGCCCATCGATGAGTTGCCACTGTTGTTTCAGCGCATCCTCTCCAATTGCACCTTGGACTGGTTTAGGCGGCGCAAAACCCGACAATCGATGTTCATCAATTTCTCCGATGCACAGGGCGATGCCGATGAAGATGGTTTTGACTTGCTCGAAGTTTTGGGCGCGGCCAACACCGATGGCTGGCAACAAAGCGCCGAACAAAGCCTGATGCAAAGCCAAACCATGGCTGAAATAGAAACCGAAATTGAAAAATTACCGCCACGTCAACGCGAAGCCTTCCTGCTGCGTTACTGGGAGGAGCTTGACATTGCCGAAACCGCCTCAGCCATGGGATGTTCAGAAGGAAGTGTTAAAACCCATTGCTTTCGTGCCATCCAAACACTTGCCAATGTCCTGAAATCCAAGAAATCAAAGCCATGAAGTCCCGCACAAACCCACATATTGAAGACCAATTTGGCCAGCTCGTGGCAGGTGCCCTGTCGGCCAATTTAGAACAATTGCCTTATGAAGTGCAAGAGCGTCTGCGTGCTGGTCGCATGCGCGCCATCGCTGCACGGCGGGTCTCGCCGATAGCGGTCACGCAGCCGCAAGTTCAACCAATGGGCGATGGAACCCTGTCCTTGGGTGCTCCCTGGAAGGGCTGGACCCCTCTGGCCAGTTTGTTCCCCATGGTCTTACTGGTCGTGGGCTTGCTCACCATCAACATGGTGCTCGACGAATACCGGGCCAATGAAGTTGCGGAGGTGGACGCTGCTTTGTTGACCGATGATTTGCCCCCCACCGCCTACACCGACCCGGGTTTTGTGCATTTTTTAAAGCTGCCCGCCACAGAAAATGCAGATTGATTCAATGCGCCCTTTTCACCCACTCCAATTGATCAAGCCCATGATGGCGGCGGGTGTTTGCGCCTGGGCGTTCGGCACCTGGGCGCAAGGAGCTGCGGTCACCCCAGCAACGTCCGGCAGCACCTTGAAGGCGGATTCAGCGGTAAAAGCGACACCTGGACCCCAATCTCGCCCCCACTGGATAGATCTGAGCCCATCTGAGCAACAAGCCTTGGCACCGCTCAAGCCCCAGTGGCAAACCATCAGTGCCGCACAAAAACGCAAATGGCTGGCGATGTCGAAAAATTTCGCCACCATGCCCCTTGAGGAAAAGAACAAACTCCATGCCCGCGTGCAAGAGTGGGCCCAACTCAGCCCACAGCAAAGAGCCCAGGCCCGCTTGAACTTTGGCGAAAGCGCCCAACACTCTGGCGACCACAAGCGCGCCAAGTGGGAGGCCTACCAGTCCTTGAGTGCCGAAGAAAAAACCAAACTCGCGGCTACCTCGCCCACCCCCCCCGTGGGTGCCGCCACGGCGGTGAAAAAAGTGGCCTCGCACAAACTCGCTGCGTCACCGGCGGTCAAAGCGCCCAACCTCACCGGCCCAAAGATTGACATTGATATGCTGGATCCGGCCACCTTGTTGCCCCAATCGGCGCAAACCGCTGCTGCACCCAGCTCGCCCTCCCAAAGCGAATGACCTCCGCGTCTTTGCCGCCAGCGGTGGCCGATGCCCCCCTTAGCACCCCCACCTTGTTTCGGCGCATGGCGTGCTGGTTGTACGAAGGCATGCTGCTCTTTGGAGTGACCTTCATTGCAGCCTACCTGTTCAGCGCCTTGAGCCAAAGCAGACACGGCTTGGCCAACCGATTGGGATTGCAAATTTTTGTGGGGCTGGTGCTGGCGCTTTACTTCACTTGGTTTTGGCACAAGGGACAAACCTTGGCCATGAAAACATGGCGCATCCGGGTCCTAGATCAATACGGCAAGGCGCTGACACAGTCTTTGGCATTGAAACGTTTTGTGCTTTCTTGCCTGTGGTTTGCGCCCCCTTTGCTGTTGGCCTGGCTGGCCGATTTGCCGGTGATGATGACCATGGCTTTGTGCGTGACATGGGTGATTGGCTGGGCTTGGTCGTCGCGATTTGCACCTCGGCGCCAGTTTTGGCACGATGCATGGGCGGGCACGCAATTGGTTCATGAACCCATTCCTGACTGACATCTCCTCACGCCCTTCACCCATGAAACCCACCTTCTCTTTATGTGTTTACTGTGGGTCGCGCATGGGCGACTCGCCTGCCTACGCCCAAACCGCCCAAGCGGTAGGCACTTGGATAGGGCAACACCAAGGCCAACTCATTTACGGCGGAGGCAACAACGGCCTGATGGGCGTGGTGGCGCAGGCCACGGCACAAGCTGGCGGTCGGGTGGTGGGCGTGATTCCTCAGGCCTTGGTCGACAAAGAGGTTGCGCGGCGAGAGTGCGACGAACTGCACGTGGTGCAAACCATGCATGAACGCAAGCAAATGATGGCCGAGCGCGCCGATGCTTTTCTGGCCATCCCGGGGGGCATTGGCACCTTGGAGGAGTTTTTTGAAGTCTGGAGTTGGCGTCAGTTGGGATACCACCACAAGCCCATTGGTTTGCTATCGGTGCAAGGATTTTTCGATGGTTTAACTGGTTTTTTATCGCAAGCCACCGAGCGCGGTTTTATTGGTGAGTCGCAACAACACCTGGTTCAACATGGCAGTGATGTGGATGAATTGCTGAGTGGTTTGGCCCGAGCGGCCAGCATGCACACACCTGGCTCAGGTCTGAGTGAGATTTAAATCGCCAGGCCTGAGCACTGACCCCAGTGCTCAATCCACAAAGGCTAAATGTGTCGGTCTCTGGTTTTAGGCCCAGTTTGAGGAACCACCGTCATAAGCGATGCCTTGCGTGTTGCTTTTTCTTTCTAATGGCACAAGTTGTCAAAAACACATGCCCATCAACTGCGTATGGCATTGCCCACGCAGGGAACAAAATTGAGCAGTGCGTTATGATCAATTTTTCATTTCTGAAATTCATCATTGATCTTCCCTACCGATCTGGCCTCGTTCCTGGAGTTGTTGCGCCTGCATGGTGATGCAGCCTACGGCTTGATATTCGCGTTCGCGGCATCGCACAGCCTGCTGTTCACACTTTTTGCCGGTTATGCCTCCAGTACAGAGGCTCTTGATCTGGGCACCCTCGTTGTGGTCGTCTGGACCGGCAGTTTTCTGGGAGATGCGTTTCGGTTCTGGATCGGACGGCGTTTCGGCAACCAATGGCTTTCGCCTTTTCCACGGATTCACCGCACCAGCCAGACCGTGATTCAGTTGGTGGATCGTTACTATGTGTGGCTGATTTTGTTTCATCGCTATCCCCACGGCATTCGCGGTGTCGCCGGTTTTGCTTTCGGAATGTCACGATTGCCTTGGTCCATATTCCTGGCGTTCAATTTCGTCGCGGCTGGACTTTGGTCTGCAGCCATTCTTTCAGCTGGACATGCGTTTGGCCACATCTCGGAGAAGCTGATGAGTGATGCTTTCTCTGGTTTTGGCATGGTCATGCTGATTGTTTTTCTCCTGCTGTCGTGGATCCTCAGCCGGAAACTCGAACGTGTCGCAGAGCGAAGTTAAACCTGTGACACAGTAACTTGGCCGCACAGATGGGTGGCCTGCATTGAACCCAGTAAGCAACTGTTATTTATCCATGGGAAATCCGCATGAAAGCCATTGAACATTTATTAGAAGTTTTGATTTTCAACAGCCGGTGGCTGTTGGCACCGTTTTACCTGGGGCTTGTGGTCGGCATCGTTTTGTTACTGGTGAAGTTCGGACAAGAACTGATCCACGCCATACCCAACATTTTCGTCGCAAGCGAGAGCGAAGTCGTGCTGGCGGTTTTGGCCTTGGTCGATCTTTCATTGGTGGCCAACTTACTTCTGATCGTGATTTTTAGCGGTTACGAAAACTTTGTCTCCAAGATCAACACCAAAGGTCATGAGGATCGGCCCGAATGGATGGGTCAGGTCGATTTTGCTGGCTTGAAGATCAAAGTGATTGCCTCGATCGTGGCCATCTCTGCGATCGAGTTGCTCAAGGGGTTCGTGAATTTGGGCGTCCTTCTCAAGAGCGGGGGCGACACGCCAGCGATCTGGTCAGAAGCTGATCAAGCGATCGCATGGAAAGTCGGCATTCATGTTGTTCTTGTTATTTCGGGGGTGCTCTTTGCGTACATGGACAGTATCTCGGAGCGAACCCATGCGCTGAAACACAAAGGCCATACCGAACACTGAACCGGTTGCCACAACCGCTATCGTTGATGCCGACCTTGGCGAACAAGGTCTCAACGAACTTTAGAGGACTGGCGCTCGCCAGTGCCGAACCTGCCTTTGGGGTTTCAAGAAGACCCCAAAGGCCATCGCCTCGGCGGCTAGTAAGACCCCATGAAATCCTTTTTCCCGATCTCAACGCCGTTTTGGCGCAACAAGTTGTAGGAGGTCGTGATGTGGAAGAAAAATTGTGGCATGCCGTATTTCAAAGCATAGTCTTCAACAGATAGTTTTTTCTCTTTTGGCGTGCCGGGGCGCAAAACAATCTCTTGGATCCCCCTGTCATCCAGTTGCCTTGGGGACAGTGCGTGAATCAGCGCCAAGGTTTTGGAAATGCGGCTTTGCAGTTCGGCAAAACTTTGCTCGGTGTCTTCGTAGGCAGCCACTTCAAGCCCAGCGATGCGAAAAGGAACACTTTGGGCGAAATCGCAGGCAATTTGAACTTGACGCACCAACGGCAGCATGTCTGGAAATAAGCGCGACTGCAATAAGGTGGCCGGGTCAAATTTTCGCTGATGAGCGAAGGCCTCGCCTTTTTTTAGCACTTCGCTGAGAGCCGTTAGCAATTGCACCAAAACAGGAACCGTGGCTGAATAAAGAGAAATAGACATGGTTTTCCAATTGTTTATACACTGTGGATCATAGAGATGAAGAGGGGTGATACTCGTCAACCCGCACAATCAAGTATAGGAGGGACTGTCATGGGCAATGAATTGGAATGAGATGATTTTTTCCCTGAACGGCCCTGTCGAGGCCAATAAATGTATACATCAAAATATGCCCAACCCTGAGTTATGGGTGATGAAACAGGCGAAGCAGTGAGCAAACCATCACGCTGCAAGCTTTCCCAAGGAAACCATTAGGAATTCAACGAGCCAAGCCTCTCTTTCCTTCCATCAAAAACGAATTAGCATGCATTCCACTGACATTGAAACCCAATTCAACCCGCGCCATGCGGTGCCCAATGTCGAAGTGCATTCCGCCAGAACCCAACAACTGAGCCATGAAGCCAGGCAGCGTCACAAGGGGATTTACGACCTGCGTTATGGGCCTGGCCCCCTGGCGACACTGGATGTGTTCAAGGCGGCCCCACCGAATGCACCCATTCATGTGTTTCTACATGGTGGCTACTGGCGTGGACGCGACAAAAGCGATTTCAGTTATCTGGCCGATGCCCTTGTGCCGCATGGGATCACAACCATCGTCATGAATTACGACCTGTGCCCCCAAGTGGAACTACCTGCCATCGTCGAGCAAGTTGCACACGGCCTGGCATGGGTGCATGAACATGCGGCCGAATGGGGAGCAGACCCCCATAGATACAGCGCTTCCGGCCATTCTGCGGGCGCACACCTGATTGCGGCATGCTTGGCAAAACATGCCCATGCAGCGTCTGTGCCACCGGGCATGCCGTCATCGGCGGTGCTCATCAGTGGTATCTTCGAATTGGAACCCGTTCTTTCGATCTCTGTGAACCAGGAGATTCGCCTGCGCCCCGATCAAGTTGCCGCCATGAGCCCCATGCGCCATGCCCCCTGCAAGCCTGTACCCCTGACCGTGGCTGTGGGCGGATCGGAAACCCGGGGCTTTGTTGAACAGTCGGAACGCTTTGCTGCCACCTGCGCGTCTCAAGGTGCCAAAGCGCGCTTTATTGACTTTGAAGGTTGCGACCATTACACCGTCATGCGCCACTTTGAATCACCGGACGGTGAACTGACACGTCTGGTTGTGCGCGATCTTTTGTCCATATGACTCACTTTGGAGAACCAAATGCCCCCAATCCGCAACCAATTCCAGCCAACCAACCGCCGCGCATTCCTACAGTCCGCTGGAACGCTGCTTGCCACTGGCACCCTGGCCTATTCCAATGCTCTGGCGCAATCAGCTTGGCCCGCAAAACCCATCAAGTTGGTGATCCCATTTGCCCCGGGTGGTGTGACCGATACCAGCGGTCGCATCATTGCTGAATTCTTGGGCAAGCGGCTCGGGCAGCAGGTGGTGCCTGACAACCGCCCAGGCGCTTCGGGCAACATCGGAAGTCAAGTGGTGGCCAGTGCAGAGCCCGATGGCTATACATTGTTGCTGGTGCTGGACGGCACCTTCGTCATCAACCCCCATGTGTATGACAAGGTTCCCTTCGACCCGCTGCGTGACTTCAGCACCATCGGCAAGATCGGCGACTCCACGACCATCCTGGTGGCGCACCCAGGCTTCAAAGCCAACAATATGCGAGAGCTGATTGATCTATCCAAAGCACAGCCAGCAGGCGTTTCCTACGGCACCTCGGGTACCGGCAGCATTGTTCACTTGGCTGGCGAATTGCTCAAACAGCGAACCGGTGCCAATCTGGTCCATATCCCCTACAAGGGTGGTGCGCCCGCCATTGCAGATGCACTGGCCGGCCACACGCCACTGGCATTTGCCTCTGCGGCTTCGGTACAGAACCATTTGAAGTCTGGCAACCTAAAGGCGCTTGGCGTGCCTTCTGGCAAGCGATCGCGCCAATACCCTGACATTCCCACCTTTGCCGAATCCGGATTGGCCGACTTCGATATCAATTCTTGGGTCGGCCTGGTGGCGCCTGTCAAAACACCACGTGCCATTGTTGAACGCCTCAACACTGAATTGAACGCAGCACTCGCAGACCCCGAAGTGCGTGCAAAGCTTGAAGCCGCAGGTATCGCGGCCACCCCTGGTACGGCAGAAGCTTTATCCGCCACCATCCGAAAGGAACTGGTCCTCTATGGGGGTGTGGTCAAAGCGGCTGGCATCAAGATGAACTAAGCTGCTGATGGAGTCCTCGCGGGTGCGCACATCATTGAGATTGATTCGTACCCCTCGGATGCATCACGATCTGGCCATTTGGTATGGCCAGGGAATCCTCGTTTTACTGATCCACCCCAAACACTGTTTTTGTTAGACAGCCGACTCATCCAGCTCACCGGTTCGGATGCGCACCACCCGCTCGACCGAGGTGATGAAGATTTTGCCATCGCCAATTTTTCCGGTGCGGGCGGCCCGCACGATGGCATCGACACAAGCGTCCACATCGGCCGACTTGACCACCACCTCGACCTTGACCTTGGGCAAAAAATCCACCACGTACTCAGCACCCCGGTACAACTCGGTGTGGCCCTTTTGACGGCCAAAACCCTTGACCTCGGTCACAGTCAAACCCGTGACGCCGCAGTCAGCCAGGGCCTCGCGCACTTCCTCGAGTTTGAAGGGTTTGATGATGGCGGTGATTTGTTTCATGTTCACTCCAGGTTGAAATGTCATTCGCGGAAGCGATTGGTAATAGGATAGCGCCAATCTTTGCCAAAGCTGCGGTGGGTGACGCGAATGCCCACGGGGGACTGACGGCGCTTGTATTCATTGATGCGAATCAAGCGGGTGACTTTCTCCACATCGGCCGGGCTGTGGCCGGACTGCACGATGTGCGCGGGGCTTTCGTCGTTTTCCATGAAGCGCTCCAAGATGTCATCGAGCACCTCGTAAGCGGGCAAACTGTCTTGGTCGGTTTGGTCGGGTCGCAACTCCGCGCTGGGCGGGCGCGTGATGATGCGCTCTGGGATGGGGTTCAAGCCCCGACCAAACGGGTCGTTGGCATTGCGCCAGTGGGCCAAGCGAAAGACCATGGTTTTGACCACATCTTTGATGACCGCAAAACCACCCGCCATGTCCCCGTATAAGGTGCAGTAGCCGGTGGCCATTTCGCTTTTGTTGCCCGTGGTCAGCACAATGGCGCCGAACTTGTTGGACAAGGCCATCAACAAGGTCCCCCGGATGCGCGCTTGAATGTTTTCTTCGGTGGTATCGACCGGTCTGTTCGCAAACTCGCCGGCCAAGGTGGCCAAAAAGGCTTCGAATTCCGGCACGATGGAGTGTTCGTCGTAACGAACGCCCATGCGCTGGGCCATCTCGCGGGCATCGATCCAACTGATATCGGCCGTGTATGGCGAAGGCATCATCACGGCCCGCACATGTTCGGGTCCGAGCGCGTCCACCGCCACGGCCAGAACCAGGGCCGAGTCGATGCCACCCGACAAGCCCAACAAAGCCCCAGGGAATCCATTTTTACCAATGTAGTCCCGCACCCCCATGACCAGTGCGTGCCACAGGTCAGACTCCAGGCTTTGCGCTTCGGCCAAGGTGGTTTGCACCTGAACGGCTCCCGATGCGCGGGCAAAACCCACGTCAAAGGCTTGCTCTTGAAAACTGTGGGCTCGCCCCTGCACTGCACCGCTGGCATCCAACACAAAAGAGCGGCCCTCAAAAACCACCTCGTCTTGCCCGCCCACCAAATGCGCGTACACCAGGGGCAGACCGGTTTGCACACAGCGCTGGCGCATGGTGGCTTCGCGCTCGCCGCCCTTGCCCACATGAAAAGGCGAGGCATTGACCACGGCCAACACCTGTGCGCCCGCGGCCAAGGCATCCGCAGCCGGGGCCTCGAACCAGGCGTCCTCACAAATCAACAACCCCACACGCCAACCGCCCACCTCAAACACGCAGGTGCTGTGGCCTGGGGTGAAATAGCGGCGCTCGTCAAACACCTGGTAGTTGGGCAATTCGCGTTTATCGGCAAAAGCCACCACCTGGCCCTCGCTGAGGACACTGGCGCGGTTGAATCGCTGCACCACCGACACCGAACGGGTGCGGCTGTCGCCACCACTGGGGTGGCCCACCACCACATGCAGGCCTTTTAAATCGGCCAAGGCGGTGGTGATGGTTTTCAAGGCATCATCGCAGGCTCGGATGAAGGACGGACGCAAAAACAAATCTTCTGCAGCATAGCCACAAATCGACAATTCTGGCGTCAGCAACAAGCGCACCCCGCGTTGGTACCCGGTGCGTGCAGCTTCGATGATTTTTTGGGCATTGCCCGCCATGTCGCCAACGACAAAGTTGAGCTGGGCAACGCTGAGAAGTAGTGTCATAAATAGGGATGGATACTGAGCGCATGAATTATGGCATTCGGGTTGACAACAACCCCCAAGACATTGACCCCGAACAGTGGGACGCTTTGCTGGCCCAGCAAACCCACCCCACGCCCTTCATGCGCCACGCCTACTTGAGCGCCATGCAAACCAGCGGCAGCGCCACGGCGCGGACCGGATGGAGCGCCCAGTTCCTGAGCCTGTGGCAAGGCGACCAACTGCATGCGGCCTGCCCGCTTTACTTGAAGAGCCACTCGTATGGTGAATATGTGTTTGACTGGGCCTGGGCCAACGCCTATGAGCAACATGGCCTGAGCTATTACCCCAAGGCCTTGGTTGCCGTGCCTTTCACGCCGGTACCAGGCAGCCGCTTGTTGGCGCGCGATGACACTGCCCGCCAGGCCCTGCTGCACGCCTTGGGCCAATGGTGCGATCAACAAAAGTTGTCATCCTGGCACCTGTTGTTTGGCAGTGATGCGGACATCGCTGCTTGCACCCAGGCCCAATGGATGCAGCGCCACACCGTGCAATTCCATTGGCACAACCAAGGCTGGAGCGACTTCGATGCCTTTTTGTCCAGCCTGCAACAAGAAAAGCGCAAAAAAATCAAACAAGAGCGGCGCCGCGTGGCCGATGCTGGGGTGCAGTTCCAAGCCCTGCGCGGTCGCGATATCGGCCGAGCCGAGTGGGATTTTTTCTATGCTTGTTATGAGCGCACCTATTTAGAGCACGGCAATGCGCCCTATCTGAGCCGGTCTTTTTTCCAAGCCATGGCAGACCACATGCCTGAGAACTGGTTGCTGTTGTTGGGCGAGCGCAATGGTTTGCCCATGGCCTGCAGCCTGATTGGCCTGTCAGATGGCACTGACCGCCCTGGCGTGGCCTACGGCCGCTATTGGGGTGCGCTGGAGCGGGTGGACTGCCTGCACTTTGAGGCCTGTTACTACCAACCCTTGATCTGGTGCTTGCGAAACGGGGTGCAGCGCTTTGAAGGCGGCGCCCAGGGTGAACACAAGATGGCCCGGGCCTTGATGCCGGTGATGACACACAGCGCCCATGGGGTGGCCGACACCCGCTTTGCCCAGGCCATTGGCCAGTTTTTAGAGCGCGAGGGCCGGGGCGTGGACAACTACATGGAGCACTTGGGCCAGCGCACGCCCTACAAACCAGCGAACGACCTGGCCGCCATGGAGTAAATCCGCGGCCGGCTCAGGCCAATCCGTGCTCTTTTTGGTAGTTGGCGATACCGTCCAACACCTCTTGAATGGCCGCTTGTGGGCCTTCCCAACCCAAAATCTTGACCCACTTGCCGGGCTCCAAGTCTTTGTAATGCTCAAAGAAATGGGCAATGGTTTTCAAGCGCATGGGGTTCAAGTCTTCGGGCTTTTGCCATTGGGTGTAAATGGACAAAATTTTGTCGGTCGGCACGGCCAAGACCTTGCCGTCCATGCCAGCCTCGTCTTCCATTTTCAAAATACCAATGGGCCGACAAGTCACCACCACGCCGGGGATCAAAGGGACGGGCGTGATCACCAGCACGTCCACCGGGTCGCCATCGCCACTGATGGTTTTGGGCACATAGCCGTAGTTGGTGGGGTAATGCATCGAGGTGCTCATGAAACGGTCCACAAAAATCGCACCCGTGGCCTTGTCTACCTCGTATTTCACCGGGTCGGCGTTCATGGGGATTTCAATGATGACGTTGAAAGCGTGTGGCAATTGATCGCCGGGGGTGACGTTATCGAGTGACATGGAAGTTCCAAAACAAAAAAAGAATGGCGAAAAGGCCTTATCCGTATTAACCCGCATTTTACTTTCACTGGCCTTGCAGGCGACAGCACAAGGGTCAACCCTAGGTGCGCTTCGCTTACAGTCCACGGGTTGGCCAATCGGACACCGGGGATTTCACCGGTCTGAGGAAGCAACACATCGGTCGTGGTCTGGCCATTGTGTTGGACCACCTCACTCAAGGGAAACTCTAAGGAGACTTTATGTCTGGCAACTCAGCGCTCATTTTTGCGCTCGCGTGCGGGGTCATTGCCGTGATTTACGGCTTTTGGGCCCGCGCTTCCATTTTGTCCATGGACGCAGGCAACGCCCGCATGCAAGAAATTGCGACGGCCATTCAACAAGGCGCCGCCGCCTACCTGGCACGCCAATACCGCACCATCACCATGGTGGGCGTGGTTTTGGCCATTTTGATCGCCGTCTTTTTGGGCTCACAAACCGCCATTGGTTTTGTCATTGGCGCACTGCTGTCCGGGGCTTGTGGCTTCATCGGCATGAATGTGTCGGTCAAGGCCAATGTGCGCACCGCACAGGCAGCGACCCACGGCATCGGTCCCGCTTTGGACGTGGCCTTCAAAGGTGGTGCCATCACCGGCATGCTGGTGGTGGGCTTGGGCCTGCTGGGCGTCGGTGGCTTCTTCTGGTTTTTGGTCGGCAACGGCAACCTGACCCCCGATAAAAACCTGGCCTCATTGCTCAATCCTTTGATGGGTTTTGCCTTTGGTTCTTCCCTGATTTCCATCTTCGCCCGCTTGGGCGGAGGCATCTTCACCAAGGGCGCTGACGTGGGCGCCGACTTGGTGGGCAAGGTGGAAGCGGGCATCCCCGAAGACGATCCGCGCAACCCCGCCGTGATCGCCGACAACGTGGGCGACAACGTCGGCGACTGTGCTGGCATGGCCGCTGACTTGTTTGAAACCTATGCGGTGACCTTGATTGCCACCATGGTCTTGGGTGCATTGATGGTGAATGCAGCCCCGATGGCAGCCGTGCTCTACCCCTTGGTGCTGGGCGGGGTGTCCATCATTGCCTCCATCATTGGTTGCTTTTTCGTCAAAGCCTCACCCGGCATGAAAAACGTCATGCCTGCCCTGTACAAGGGTTTGGCCGTGGCTGGCGTGCTGTCGTTGGTGGCGTTTTATTTCGTCACCAAGGCCATCATGCCCGACGACGCCTTGGGTGCTGGCACCCAAATTCGCCTGTGGGGCGCTTGTGCGGTCGGATTGCTGTTGACCGCCGCCTTGGTGTGGGTCACCGAGTACTACACCGGCACCCAATACCCGCCGGTCAAACACATTGCACAAGCTTCCACCACTGGCCACGGAACCAACATCATTGCCGGCCTGGGCGTGTCCATGCGCTCCACCGCCTGGCCGGTGCTGATGGTGTGTGCAGGCATTTTGTCGGCCTACCAACTGGGCGAGTTGTATGGCATTGCCATCGCAGCTACCGCCATGCTCAGCATGGCCGGCATCGTGGTGGCCTTGGACGCCTACGGCCCCATCACCGACAACGCCGGTGGCATTGCCGAAATGGCCGAGCTGCCCAAGTCTGTGCGTGACGTGACCGACCCCTTGGACGCGGTGGGCAACACCACCAAAGCCGTGACCAAAGGTTATGCCATCGGTTCCGCCGGTTTGGCCGCCCTGGTGCTGTTTGCCGACTACACCCACTCGCTGGAAAGCCGTGGCTTGGAGGTGATGTTCAGCCTGAGCGATCCGAAAGTCATTGTGGGCTTGTTCATCGGCGGCTTGATCCCCTACCTGTTTGGTGCCATGGCCATGGAAGCCGTGGGCCGTGCCGCAGGTTCGGTGGTGGTAGAAGTGCGCCGCCAGTTCGCAGACGGTGACATCATGGCCGGCAAACGCAAGCCCGATTACAGCGCTGCCGTGGACATGCTGACCACTGCGGCCATCAAGGAAATGGTGGTGCCCTCACTGCTGCCCGTGGTGGTTCCCGTCATTGTGGGCCTGACCCTGGGCCCTGCCGCCTTAGGTGGTTTGCTCATGGGCACCATCGTGACCGGCCTGTTCGTGGCCATCTCCATGTGCACCGGCGGCGGTGCTTGGGACAACGCCAAAAAGTACATCGAAGATGGAAACTGTGGCGGCAAAGGCAGCGAAGCGCACAAAGCGGCTGTGACCGGTGACACCGTGGGCGACCCCTACAAAGACACCGCCGGTCCCGCCGTGAACCCGTTGATCAAGATCATCAACATCGTGGCCTTGCTGATTGTGCCCATCCTGCCTGGCAATAACACGCCCAAAGCGGCGCCAGCCCACGTGACCACGCCACCAGCGGTGGTGGCACCAGCGGCCAGCACCGCCACAGCGCCCACCTTGGCACCTGCGGCTGAGGCTTCTGCGCCCGCCCCAGCAGCCAGCAAGTAAAACTGCTGCGCTCCCCAAAGACCCGCTTGCGCGGGTCTTTTTTTGCCTCGGGCACAATCAACGCATGGGTTTACGCACCATTCCTTTGATCGATCAGCGCCACCAAGGCCAGGCCTGGGATTTACCCATGCCCCTGGTTGCGCCGACGGGTCTGCTGCGTGACCAACGCCAGCGGCCTTTGCGCGACTTGCGCATCAGCGTCACCGACCGCTGCAACTTCCGCTGCAATTACTGCATGCCCAAAGAGGTGTTTGACAACAGCTACACCTATTTGCCCCAGTCCTCGCTGCTGAGCTTTGAAGAGATCACCCGGGTGGCGCGCCAATTTGTGGCCCATGGGGTGCAAAAAATTCGACTTACCGGCGGTGAGCCATTGCTGCGCAAACACATCGAGGTGCTGGTGGCGCAACTGTCTGAGCTGCGCACACCCGATGGTTTGCCATTGGACCTCACCTTGACCACCAACGGCTCATTGCTCGCGCGCAAGGCCCCAGCTTTGCAGCAGGCGGGCTTGAAGCGCATCACCATCAGCCTGGACGGATTGAGCGACACCGTGTTTCGCCAAATGAACGATGTGGACTTTCCGGTCAGCGATGTGCTGAACGGCATCCAAGCAGCGGTCGATGCTGGCTTGGGCGTTGACGCCTCGGGCAGGCCCAGCGGCATCAAGATCAACATGGTGGTCAAGCGCCACACCAACCTGGGCGAGGTCTTGCCCATGGCGCGGCACTTCCTGGGCAGCGGCATGGCTTTGCGCTTCATTGAGTACATGGATGTGGGCGAAACCAATGGCTGGGCCATGGATGAGGTGGTCCCCTCGCGTGAATTGCTCCAATTGCTGCAAACCGAATTTCAATTGGTGTCCTTGTCGGCATCAACGCCTGGAGAGACCGCACAGCGTTGGGGCCACGCGGGAGCGGACGGCCAACACGACCCGGCCTTGGGTGAAGTGGGCTTCATCAGCAGCGTGACCCAGGCTTTTTGCGGTGACTGCAACCGGGCTCGCTTATCCACCGAAGGTCAGCTCTACCTGTGCCTGTTTGCATCGCAGGGGCACGACTTGCGCAGCTTGGTGCGCCATGGCGCCAGCGATGCACAACTCAGCGCGGCCATTGCTCAAATTTGGCATGGCCGCGACGACCGTTACTCCGAACTGCGCGGCGCCCAACAAGGCCCCTCGGGCAGCGGGCTCAAGCGCGTCGAAATGAGCTACATCGGGGGCTGAGGCCCAGCTCTGAACCTGCCCGCAGCCTACCAGCACGCCCAAGCATGACCCACAGCATCGCCTCGCAAGACATCACTGGTCTGGTTTTGGCCGGTGGGCGGGGCTCCCGCATGGGTGGGGTGGACAAAGGCCTGCAAAATTTTCAAGGTCTCCCCCTGGCCTTGCACACATTGATGCGCCTGAGTCATCAAGTGGGCGAAACCATGATCAATGCCAACCGCAACTTGGCCGCTTACGAGGCTTTTGGCGCACCAGTGTGGCCCGACACCTTGAGTGACCATGCCGGACCCCTGGCCGGTTTTTTGACGGGCTTGGAGCGATGCGAAACCCCTTACCTGTTGACTGTGCCCTGCGATACGCCCTGGTTCCCCACCGACTTGGCCGAGCGCATGGCCCAGGCCTTGAGCGGGTCAGACCAGGCCATCGCCATGGCCAGCGGCTTGGAAACCGATGCCACCGGCCAAACCCAACTGCGCACCCAGCCGGTGTTTTGCCTGCTGCCGGTGTCCTTGCTCGAAAGCTTGGCGCGCTTCACCCAAGGTGGGGGGCGCAAAATTGACCAATGGACCGCCCAACACCCCACGGTCTTGGTGCCCTTCAACCAAGCCCACGACGATCCACGCGCGTTTGCCAATGCCAACACCTTGGCCGAATTGCAGCGGCTGTCCAGTTAGCCGGGCATGGTGATGAAGTCACTGGCGCAAATCGCCGCCGCCCTGGAAGGCTATGACCCGCAAGCCCTGTCAGTGCCACAGGTTCAGGCTTTTTTAAAGCAACTCGCACCCTTGCGGCATGACGGCCCTGTAGAGACCTTACCGGTCATGGCCGCGGGTGAACGCATATTGGCCCGCGATGTGGTGTCCCCCGTCGATGTCCCGCCCCACGACAACTCGGCCATGGATGGCTTTGCTTTCGCCGGTTCGGACCTGTCCGCCACCGAGCCAACGGTGCTGCAATGCGTGGGCCACGCCCTGGCGGGCGCGGCCTGGGCCGGTCCGCCGCCCCAGACGGGTCAATGCCTGCGCATCACCACCGGGGCCATCATGCCTGCCGGGTTGGACACCGTGGTGGCACATGAAATGGTGCAGGTTCAAGGCGATCGCATCACCGTTCCCTTGGGGCGGGTACACACCGGCGACAACCGGCGCTTGCGTGGCGAAGACATAGCCCAAGGACAAGCCGCCCTGCGCCAAGGCCAACGGCTCACCCCCGCGGCATGGGGCTTGTTGGCCAGTTTGGGACTGCCCGAAGTGGCGGTGCGCCAGCGCCTGCGGGTGGCTTACTTCTCAACCGGCGACGAAATTTTGAGCCTCGGCCAGGTGCCCCGTGAGGGCGCGGTGTACGACAGCAACCGCTACACCGTTTGTGGCTTGCTCCAGCGCATGGGCTGCGAATGGATAGATTTGGGCGTGGTGCCTGACGACCCCCACCGCTTGCGCGCCGCCTTTGAAGAAGCCGCCCAGCGGGCAGACGCCATCATCACCAGTGGCGGTGTGAGCGTGGGCGAGGCCGACCACACCAAGGCCTTGATGCGCGAACTCGGTGACGTGGACTTTTGGCGCATTGCCATGCGCCCGGGCCGCCCGATGGCGGTGGGTCGCATGGGCCAGACCCTGATGTTTGGCCTGCCGGGCAACCCGGTGGCGGTGATGGTCACGTTTTTGGCCTTCGTGCGCCCTGCCCTGTGGCGCATGATGGGCTGCACTGATGCACCCCCCCTGCTGGTGCGGGCACAAAGCCAGCAAGCCATGCGCAAAAAAGCGGGGCGCACCGAATACCAACGTGGGGTGGTCAGCCGCTCAGACAACGGGACTTTGCAAGTTAGCACCACCGGCAACCAAGGCTCGGGCGTGCTCAGCTCCATGGTGCAAGGCAATGCCTTGATCGTGTTGCACCACGACCAAGGCCATGTGGCCGAGGGCGACCCGGTGGATGTGATGCTGTTTGACGGCGCGATTTAAGCGCCGTCAAGCGCAGGCGGGAATCAGGCCGGGTCGTGGCCTGGCTCTTGAATCACTGTGGTGATGGCGCCCGGCGTGGACTTGCGGGCAAACAAGGTGTACATGGTGGGCACCACAAAGATGGTCAGCAAGGTGCCCAGCGACATGCCGCCCACAATCACCCACCCAATTTGACGCCGGCTTTCTGCACCCGCGCCCGTGGCCATGGCCAGCGGAATGGCCCCCAGCACCATGGCGCCGGTGGTCATCAAAATGGGGCGCAAACGCATGGTGGCAGCCTCTTTCACCGCCACCATGGTGCTCTTGCCCTTGCCGCGCATTTGGTTGGAAAACTCCACAATCAAAATGCCGTGCTTGGTGATCAATCCCACCAAGGTGATCAGGCCAATTTGGCTGAACACATTGAGCGACCCCCCCGACCACTTGAGCGCGAGCAAGGCACCCACCATGGACAAGGGCACCGATAGCAAGATCACAAACGGGTCCACAAAGCTCTCAAATTGCGCGGCCAAGACCAAAAAGATGAACAACAAAGCCAGCACAAACACCAAGGCCAAGGAGCCCGATGACTCGACAAACTCACGCGAAGTGCCGTTCAAGTCGGTGGAATAGCCAGGCTTGAGCACTTTTTTCGAGACATCCTTCATGAACACCAAGGCTTCACCCAAAGAGTAATTGGGGGCCAAATTGGCGGTGATGGTGGCACTGCGGCGCTGGCTGAAGTGGTTCAACTCACGCGGCACCACCACCTCTTTGATTTTGACCAAAGCCGACAAGGGAATCATGGCCTCATTGCGGCCCCGCACGAAAATCTTTTCAATGTCATTGGGGGTGTCGCGACCAGTTGCAGTGGTTTGCACAACCACTTCATACTGCTCACCTTCGCGCTTGTAACGGGTGACGTTGCGCCCACCCATCATGGTCTCGACCGCGCGGGCAATGGCGTCCACGGGCACGCCCATGTCAGCGGCGCGCTCGCGGTCCACCTCCATGCTGATCTCCGGCTTGTTCAAACGCAAATCAGTGTCAACACTGACGATGCCAGGATTTTTGGCAATTTCTTCCTGGTACTGGCGCACCACCTGGGACAGGTTTTGATAACTGTCCGAGGTCAAGATCACAAAGTTGAGCGGCCTTTCACGAAAGCCTTGCCCCAGTGAGGGCGGCGTGATCGGAAAGGCGGTCACACCCGGCATGCT
>Ga0214921_10001532_pt1 | contig 39210 bp, 33 predicted proteins | sample LL1505_MetaG_FD_177992 | JGI IMG/M metagenome (GOLD analysis project Ga0214921, IMG submission 177992) | Freshwater microbial communities from Lake Lanier, Atlanta, Georgia, United States - LL-1505 | ecosystem: Environmental > Aquatic > Freshwater > Lake | place: USA: Georgia | collected...
GCCGCTGCGCACGGTGCGCAATGACGGCTTCGAAGCAGCGCAGCATCTCATCGACGCTGTGCTGCCAGCGGTAGTGCGCGAGTACCCGTTCGCGCCCGGCTGCACCGAGACGGCGGCCCATTTCGGGTTCGTCGATCAGCCGCTGAATCGCCTGCGCCAATGCAGGTACGTCTTCGCGCGGAACGACCCAGCCTGTCTCGCCCTGAACCACCACCTCGGGCAGCCCCCCAACATCACTGACCACGACGGGCAAAGCACAGGCCGAGGCTTCGAGCACCGCGACGCCGAAGCTCTCGCTGTCGAGCCGGCTCGCGGCCACGTAGAGGTCGAAGCGGTTCAACCACAGCGGCACCTCGGCGTGCGGCACGGCACCGGCGAAACGCACCCTCGTCGCGATGCCCAACGTGGCGCTCAATGCCTCGAGCTCAGCGCGCTGCGGGCCGTCACCCACGATGACCAGCGACAGCAAGGCGCTCGGGCCCGCAGCAGAGAGCACCTGCGCAAACGCCCGAAGCAGCAGATCGATGCCGTACTTCGGCGCCAGCGTCTTCACGGTGCCGATCACGATGCCTTCGTGAGGCTGCGGCTGCGGCGCGAAACGCTTGGTGTCGATGCCGAAAGGCGTCACCGCGACCGGGCCGATGCCGGGCACCAGTCGGCGCACCTGCTGCGCCATCGCCTCGCTGGTCGATGCCACCGCATCGGCCTGTCGCAGGTTGCGGCGCAGCAGCCAGCCCTGGAGCCGGCCCTCGTACGGAAAGTCGTAGACATCACTGCCCCAGACCGACAGCAACCAGGGCCGGAAGCCGGCAAGCGCAGCGGTGGTGCCGTAGCCGCTGGCGTAGTGCGCGCTGAGCAGGTCGGGCCGTACCTCGCGCAGCAGCCGCCTCAGCGCAAGCACATTGCGAAAGTAGCCCGGCGTTCCGCGGTGCGGCAGGCGAACCAGCCGCACGCCGTCCGGCACTTGCCACGGCCCTTCATCGTGCTGCGTCGCCAGCACCAGTTGAATACCACGCTCGTGCAGCGCCTCGACCCAGCGCTGGGTGTGGATCACGCTGGCCGGCGCGAGCATCAGCAGCTTCATCGGGCGGTGGCGATCGACCGGCCTCGGGGTCCGTGCAGCAGCCTGTTCATTCGACGCGCTGCAGCTCGACTGCGATCTGGTCGCCCGCGTGCTCGCGATTCAACCGATCGGCGCGGCGATCCATGTCCCGCAACTGCGCGGCCGTGAACGCACCCGGCGCCGGCGCGATGTCGTGGCAGCCGCTGCGCATCAGCGGGATGCCGCGTCGGTATTGCTCGCTGCCCCAGAACTGGAAGGCGTCGGCATCGTCGGTGATGCGGGACACCCTGAACCCGCAACGCTCGGCCAGCAAACCGATGCTCTGCCGCGAATGCAGCACCAGATGCCTGGGCGCATCGAGCGCGCACCAGTCGACGCCATAGTGCTGCCAGGCGTGCGAGCTGACGGTCGGGATGCGCACCAGGCAGCGCCCGCCGGGCACCAGCAGTCGGTGCGCCGCGCGCAAGGCCGCGGGCTCGTCGACGATGTGTTCGAGCGAATGGTGGAACATCACCAGATCGAACGCCGATGCAGGCAAGGCCTCCAACTCGGCCTTCTGCACGCGAAGCCCACCGCCCAGGTCGAGGTCTTGCTCGATGAACGGGTCGACACCGTGCAGCCGTGTGTAGCCGGCCGACTGCAAGGCCAGCAGGAGTTCGCCGCTACCGCAGCCGACATCGACGATGCGCGCATCAAGCCGCAAACCCAAGGGCTGCAGCGACGCCAGCGCGCGGAAAGGCCGCAGCTTCGCCAGCGCCCAGCCCAGAGGGTTCTTGCGCCCGATGAGATGACGGTTGCGCGCGCGCACCAGCAGACCGCCCAGGCGGCCTGGTGTCGTGCGCTCGCCAAACGAGTAATAGCCCGCGCCGTAATGGCGCGACAAGTCCGCCGGGATCTCGGCGATCTGAAGGCAACCGCAGACCGCGCACAGCCGGTAGTCGAAATGCTCGCCCGGGCCGAACATCATGTCGCGCACACGGTGATCCTGGAAGGGGCCGAGGCTGTGGCAAATGCGGCAGCGCGGCCCTGAGTCGAGACGCGGAACCGCACTCACAGCCGGCCCGCCATCACCGCCTCGAAATCATCGCGGGTCACCCGATCCATCGTCCGCGCCCGCTGCACCAGGCGGCGCAGAAAGCCACGCAATTCACCCGGTGACCAGCGACCGCTGCGCCACAGCAGCGCGGCGACGTAGGGCAGGTAGCCAGCGAGCCAGCACGACCATCGCAGCCCACCGAAGCGCAGGCGCATGTGGATGAAGCGGTTGAGGTAGTAGATGAACACCCGGGCATTCTGGCGCGGGCCCGCTGCCGCCTTGAATGACGCGCTGACCTTGTGCTGCACCACGGCGGTCGTCAGGCACACCGCCGACAGTGCGCGGTCGCGCATCCACAGCGCGAGTTCGAAGTCTTCCTCACCGAAGAAGAAACGCTCGGAGAACCCGCCCCGAGCCGCGAAATCGGCAGTGCGCACCGCGAAGCAGCAGCCGGTGAAAAAGCTGCAGCGGATCTCGCCGCGCTGCGCGCCCTCGGCACGAGGCCGACCGGCCAGGTGATAGCGCCGCACGCCGATCGGGTATACCGCACCGCCGCAATTCCAGATGCGGTCGCTGCCGTGCACCGTCAGCATCGGCAGGCAGGCGTAGCACGCGGGGTCGCCGATGAGCCGCGCCACGATGCGATCGAGTGCATCGGCTTCGACCACGGTGTCGTTGTTCAGGAACACGGTGGCGTCGCAGGCCGTCGCCGCCGCGGCGCGCAACCCGAGGTTGCAACCCGCTGCGAAGCCGAGGTTCTCGCCAGCCTCGATCAGCAGGACGCGGGCACCGCCCCACGTCGTGGGCATGACGCTGGGCGCAACCCGAAGCAATTCGATGCCTTGTTGCACCAGCGCGTTCGTGATCCGCAAGATCGAATCGTCAGACGATCCGTTGTCGACGATGATGGCCAGCGCCTGATCGGAGCCGGCATAAAAGGATTCCAGGCAGGCCAGCGTGTCGGCCGCCCCGTTCCAGTTGACGATGACCACCGCGAATGTCATCGGCGTGTGCGGCACAGCTGCCAGGCCATGCCGGTGTAGGCCAGCCCGGCGATCAGCTTGGCCGCGGCCACACCGATCGGGCCGTGGCGCTCGGCCAGCATCGGTGCGATCAGCAGGAACAGCAGCAGCGACAACCCGACTCCGGCAAACAGCCAGTGCGTGCGGCCACGCAGTTCGATGGGCTTCTGCACGAAGCCAGCAGCGGTCCACAGCGCGCCCGCCGCAACCAGGATGAAGGCGGTCGACCTGTCATCGGTCAATGTAGTCGAGATTCGCCCGAGGCCCGACACCGACAACGCGCCCCCCAGCAGCACACACAAGCCGCCGATCGCCAGCACGCCGAGCAGCGCGAGCCGGCGCAGGCGACGCAAGGCAGCCTGGTCGGGATCGGCCGCTTGTGCCAGGTAGGCCGGCATCATCGCCTGGGCCAGCGCACCGCCCAGCGCCGCGAACACCGCATTGATCACATCGGCCTGCGCGGCATAGCGCCCGCTGGCGGCCAGCCCCGAGGCGGCAGCCACGACCGACCGCTCGGCCAGCGACAGCGCGACGATCACCGCCATCCAGCCCGCCAGACCGACGCCGTAACCCAGGTACCGGGCATCGATGGCGCGACTGCCGGCGGGAACCATCGCGGCGCGCCGGCTGCCCACCAGCAGCAGGCCGGCCAACACCGACAGTGCTTGCGCCAACAACGGTGACTCCGGGCGCGCGCCCCACAGGTTCAACAGAACGAAGGTCAGCAGCAGGGCGAGGCCAGCGCGCCAGGCATCGAGCGCAAACACCGCTTCGGCACGCGCGACGGCAACGAAGAGGCTGCGCCGGGTGTCCATCACCGCGAGGGCCGGGATGGCCGCGATCGCGATCAGCGCCGCCGCTGACCACTGGCCACGCCACGCCAGGTAAGCCGCGACCAGCGGGCAGGCCAGAGCCGACGCCAACAAGGGCACGTCGAGCAGCCCGCGCCGCAAGGCCGACGCAGACAATTCCCGCGCATAGCGCAGCATCGCCTGCGCGCTGACCCCACCGACAAAACCCGCAGCCACACCCGCGGCCAGCAGAGTCAGGCTGTAGCTCGCATAGTCCTCCGGTCGCAGCGCGTCGATGCACAACAAGGTCAGCGCCATCGACGCGATCGCCGGGACGACACGGGCCGCGACGTAGGTCAGCAGTGCGCGCTGCGACGGCCTCATCCGACAGCAGCCAGCGCAGCGCCGGCCGCCAGCGGGCGCTGGGCCGCCATGAAATAGCCCAGCGGAAATCGTGTGGCGGTGCGCGTGGACACACGCTGACCGAAGCGGCTGAGGTCGAGCAGCGCGACGACGCCCTGAACAGCTGAAGCCAGCGCGCCGCCGACGGCCGGCAGGTGCGCCAGGTGCTTGGCCAGCAGATCGGCCAGCACATGCAGGCTGCCACCGACCGGCAGCAACAAGCGCACCTCCAGTCCGGCCTGCAGCGCGAAACGCCGCAGCGCATATTCGGTGTAGCGGCCGTAGTCGTGCGGCGCCTCGTGCACACCGTAAAGGAAGGGTGTGTTCAGCAGAACGTACCCGCCCGGGGCCAGCAGGCGCGCCATCTCGGACCACAGGGCGTCGGGCGTCGGCACGTGTTCCAGCACATCGGACAGGATGATCGTGTCGAAGCTCGCATCGGCATAGGGAAGCGGTTGCGACAAGTCCGCTTGCAGATCAAGGTGGGCACTGGTGCGCACCGACTGCGGCCAGTCCACGCAGGTCACGTCGTCAACCAGGCGGCGATAGGCGCCGTAGAGCGGAACCTTGCCGCAACCCAGGTCGATCAGCCGGCCACGGGCACAGTGAGGCAGATGTTGGTCATACAGCGACGCAATGCGGTCCGTGATCAGTCGGGAGCCGATTCCGACCTCAGCTGCATCACGCGAGGCTCGCAAGCGCCCCCGGCGCAGCACATACTTGCTTTCGATCCAGCGGTCTTCATGGCGCATGAGAGCGAATGCGGCAGATCAGAGATCGCTCAAGCCGGCACTTCCGTCGCCAGACTGCATAACCCTTCGCGCAACACATAACGCTCCCCGTTGGCCGGGCACGAAGCGATGCCGTCGCCCTTGAGCGGCAAGGCCAGCGGCTCGCCGTGTCGGCTCATCCAGCCGATCTGGCGGGCGGGCACGCCGACCACCAGCGCGTAATCCGGCACGTTGCGGCTGACGACCGCCCCGGCGCCGACGAAGGCGTGGCGACCGATGGTGGTGCCGCAAACCACGGTGCAATTGGCGCCGAGCGTCGCGCCCTGGCGGATCAGCGTCTTGCACAACTCTCCATCGCGCGACACCGCGGCGCGCGGGTTGAAGACATTGGTAAAGACCACGCTCGGACCGCAGAAGACGTCGTCTTCGAGGGTCACCGCGTCGTACACGGACACATTGTTCTGGATGTTGACGTTGCGCCCGATGCTGACTTCATTGCCGATGTAGACGCCCTGGCCCAGAGCGCAGTCGGTACCGATGCGGGCACCTGCACACACATGCACGAAGTGCGACACCCGGGTTCCCGCCCCGAGCTGCGCACCTGGGTCGATCACCGCCGTCGGATGAATCAGGCTCATCGGCTGGCTCGCCGATCAGGGCGGCACGGCATGCCCACGGTGGCGACACAAGTGGTCATCGTGCGGCGTCTGCAAATGCGTGTTCGGGCATGCGCCGGATTCTAGGCACGCCCGCTGCGGCGTTGGTGGGAATGCCCCAACCTAAAATCAACGACCACACCGACCGCGCACTCATGACCTCAGAACACACCCCTTCCTCAGCCCCCGCGCCGATCACCACAGGCCCTGCTGCGGACGAGAACCAGCTGATCACCGAACGCCGCGAGAAGCTCGCCGCGATCCGCGAGTCCGCGAAAGCCAGTGGCGGTGTCGCCTTCCCGAACGACTTCAAGCCCGCGAACCGCGCCTGCGAACTGGTTGCGGCATACGGCGAGCGCAGCAACGAGGAACTCGAAACGCTGAACCTCACCGTCAGCGTGGCCGGTCGGATGTTGTTGAAGCGGGTGATGGGCAAGGCCAGCTTCTGCACCCTGCAGGACGGCTCACTTGGCGCCACTGGCGGGCGCATCCAGCTGTTCGTCACCAAGGACGCGCTGGGCGAGGCAGCCTACGAATCGTTCAAGCACCTGGACCTGGGCGACATCCTCGGCGCCGAGGGACTGCTGTTCAAGACCAAGACCGGCGAGCTGTCGGTGCGGGTGACCACGCTGCGCCTGCTGACCAAGAGCCTGCGCCCGCTGCCCGACAAGTTCCACGGCATGAGCGACCAGGAGCAGAAGTACCGCCAGCGCTACGTCGACCTGATCACCGACGACGCCGCCCGGGCGCGCTTCACCGCCCGCAGCAAGGCGCTGAGCTCGATACGCCAGTTCATGGTCGACCACGGCTTCATGGAAGTCGAGACGCCGATGCTGCACCCGATCCCGGGTGGCGCGAACGCGAAGCCCTTTGTCACCCACCACAACGCGCTCGATCAGCAGATGTTCCTGCGCATCGCGCCCGAGCTGTACCTGAAGCGGCTGATCGTCGGCGGCTTCGAGCGGGTGTTCGAGATCAACCGCAGCTTCCGCAACGAAGGCATCAGCGTGCGGCACAACCCCGAATTCACGATGATGGAGTTCTACGCCGCCTACTGGAACCACCACGACCTGATGGACTACACCGAGCAGGTGCTGCGCCACGCGGCGCGCGGCGCCACCGGTTCGGCCACGCTCAGCTATGGCGGCAAGACGGTCGACCTGGATGCGCCGTTCACCCGACTCACGGTGCGCGATTCATTGGTCGCCTACGCCGGCCTGAGCGCTGCTGAAGCAGGCGATGTGCAGGTGTTGCACGCGAAGCTGAAGTCACTGGGCGAGGAACCGCCGGCGCACTGGAAGCTGCCCGAACTGCAGTTCGGCCTGTTCGAGGCGGTGGTCGAGGAACAGCTGTGGAACCCGACCTTCATCATCGACTACCCGGTCGAAGTCAGCCCACTGGCCCGCGCTTCCGACACAGACCCGTCGATCACCGAACGCTTCGAGCTCTTCATCACTGGCCGCGAATACGCCAACGGGTTTTCCGAACTGAACGATGCAGAAGACCAGGCCGCGCGCTTCCAGGCCCAGGCGGCCAACAAGGACGCCGGTGACGAGGAGGCGATGTACTACGACGCCGACTTCATCCGCGCCCTGGAGATCGGCATGCCGCCGACCGGCGGCTGCGGCATCGGCATCGACCGCCTGATGATGCTGATCACCGACAGCCCGAGCATCCGCGACGTGATCCTGTTTCCGTCGCTGCGCAAGGAAGGGTGAACGCCCGAGGCGCAACACGATCGACTTTCCTGCGGACACTCCGCCACTTCCTCAGTAATTGGCGAGGCAGCCTTGACTTTGATTCGGCCAGGCCCGCGCGTGAGCGCTGTGACGGGCCGTTGTGTTGCGCTCATGTCCCCCGGGCCTGAAAAGACAGGCCCTCCTCCTTTACTTCGCTCCACACAACGGCCCGTCACAGCGCTCCTACAAGCACCGAAGCGTCCGCGGGGGTGATGTCTTGGTGTGCAACGGTGGTGCAGGCTGCCGAGGGCGTGGGGTGACCGGCGCAGCGAAGTAAAGGAGGAAGGCCGGCTCGGTCTGACCCGAAGCCCTCGGGCGTTGACCCGGCCTGGAGGACATGAGCGGAGCCGGTCACCCCATGCCCTCGGCAGCATCGCAACCAGGTTGGCATGCGGACACCCGGTCGAGACATCCGAAAGGAAAGACGAGCGGAGTCCTATCTGTGCTTAAACACCGGCTTGCGCTTGTTGACGAAGGCGTCCATGCCTTCCTTCTGGTCTTCGGTCGCGAACAGCGAGTGGAACATCCGGCGCTCGTAACTGACGCCATCGACCAGCGTGCCTTCAAACGCGCGGTTGACGCACTCCTTCGCCATCATCACGCTCGGGCCGCTGAACTCGCAGATGCTTTGCGCGGCGGCCAGCGCGACCGCCATCAACTCGGCTGCCGGCACCACGCGTGACACCAGGCCGGCTCGCTCGGCCTCGGCCGCATCCATCATGCGGCCGGTCAGCACCATGTCCATCGCCTTGGCCTTGCCGATCGCTCGTGGCAAACGCTGGGTGCCGCCCGCGCCGGGGATGATGCCCAGCTTGATCTCGGGCTGGCCGAATTTCGCGGTGTCAGCGGCGATGATGAAGTCGCACATCATCGCCAGTTCGCAGCCACCACCCAGCGCAAAACCCGCCACGGCCGCGACCACCGGCTTGCGGACGCTGCGCAGCGTTTCCCAGTTGCGGGTGATGAAGTCGCCCTTGTAGGCCTCCATGTAGGTCAGCGTCGCCATCGCGCCGATGTCGGCGCCAGCGGCAAACGCCTTCTCGCTGCCGGTGATGACGATGCAGCCGATGTCCTCGTCGGCATCGAAGGCCTGCAGCGCCGCACCCAGCTCGCTCATCAGCCCATCGTTCAGCGCATTGAGCTGCTTCGGCCGGTTCAGCGTGATCAGCCCGGTCTTCAGCGGGCCGTCGCCCACGGTGTCGATGAGGATGAATTCGTGTGGCATGGCGGACTCCTGATTAGATTGAGTTGACTTTAGCGAAGGGGGGCTCTGCCCGGCGCCCGGCCGCCCGAAGCCGGGCAACGCCCCTCGGGGGCAGGAGCGCAGCGACTGGGGGGCACCCTCACTGCATCAGCTGCGGCCGCTGCTTGATCATCAGGTCGATGTAGATCTCTGCATCCTGCTGGATGCGGATGCGTACGGGCAGGTACTTCAGGCTGGGCGCGAACCAGACGGTGGCCGACAGCTCGTCACCCTTGCGCGACTCGCGGCGCGGCTGCAGCGGGATCGCGTCAACGGCGCCGAACGGGGTGTACACCGGCTCGGACTCGCGGATGTCGTAGGTCCACACGCTCATGCGCCGTGGCAGGGCCAATGGCAACTCGATCGTGCCACCGGGCTTCAGCAGCTGAGGCTGCCGTGTGAAGAGGTAGGTGAGCTGCACGAACTGGCTGGCCGTGTCCTGCACGCCAGGCACGCGCTCGATGCGCTGTCCGTTGTTCAGCAGCACCGAATCTGGCTCCAGCGTGACGCTGGCACGCTTGCGGTCCTTGAACGCGGCCTTGCTTTCCTCGTCATAGCGCTCTGGCACCAGCCCGGCGTCACTCAGGCGCCCATCGCTGCTCATGCGGCGCGAGTACAACGGTGCGAACGAAGCGCCGACAACCACATCCAGGTGCACCTGGTAGCGCTCGCCGACACGCACCCAGTCGACCTGCGCGCTGCCGTAGACCTCGCCGCGGTAGTTGCCGGTGAGCTCGTAGCTGATGCGGGTGGAGGGCGGCCAGCCGAAGGTCTCTGCGCCAGACGCTGGGGCAGATGACGATGCGGGTGTCGGCGCCACGACCACCACTGGCAACGACACCGCAGACTCTGCCGGAGAGGCGACAGCAGGTAGCGTCGGGGCCGAGGCTGCGAGCTGGGGCGCGCTGGCAGGTGGCTCGGCAGGCTCTGCCGCCAGCACATGATCTGGTTCGGGCACCGAGGCGGCTGGCACGGTAGCCGAGGCCGCCTCCGCCACCGGTGCGGCCTGCCGTGGTGGCCGCGGGGGCGCAACGGGGGCTGGCGGCGGGGGTGCGGCCGCGGGTTCGGGCGGCGCGCTGAACGCCATGTCCTGCCCCGCCACCAGTTCGATGCGTGCCGGCTTCCCGCCCTGGTCGAAATCGATCAAGCTGTCCTTGATGCTGCGCACCACGCAGGCGTGCATCACCAAAACAGCGACGACCAGCGCCACGCCGCCTGCGATCCGCTTGCGGCCGGCCGCCGGGGCTTGCGCCGTGGACGTCATCGCGGTCGTTGAATCGGGACGGCGTTCAGCAGCCCAGCCAGGCGCTGCGCAGCGCGAGCGCGGCACGCGGGGCCTTGGCATCGGTCGTCAATGTGACCGCACCCGTCACATCGGTTGACTCGGGCACTTCCAGCGACAGCGTGAGCAGACGCTGGTCGCGTGACACCAGCAGCGCTGACGCCTGACCAGGCGTCAGAACACGCAGCGCATCGTCCAGCCGGCGCAATCGCCAGTCACCGAGGGCCAGCACCTCGTCCCCAGCCGACAGCCCGGCACGTTCAGCAGCACCGCCGCGCAGCACATGCGTGACCTTGATACCGGTCAACGCGCTTTCACTGACGCGCACACCGAGGCGCTGGGTCAGCGTGGCAGGTGACGTCTGCCACTGCACGCCGAAGCGCTGAAGCAACTCCTGCAGTGGCAAGTCACTGGTGCCGTGCACCCACTCGCGCAGGTGGCAACTGAGCGCATCGGCCTGTGCGGGGCCGGCGACCTCGCGCAGCACATCGACGACATCGCCCTCAGTGATCGGGCCACCAACGCTGCGTGCCCACAAGCCGCGCATCACCGCATCGAGCGTGGCCTGGCGGCGCGATCCGGCGGCACGCAAGCTCAGATCCAGCCCCAGCGCCACCAGCGAACCCTTGGTGTAGTAGCTGATGGTCGCGTTCGGGGTGTTCTCGTCGCTGCGGTAGTACTTCACCCAGGCGTCGAAGCTGGACTGCGCCACGCTTTGCACCTGCCGCCCCGGCATGCCCTGCACACCGGTCACGGTCTTGGCGACAGCCTTCAGGTAGCGCGCCTCGTCGATCAGCCCGGCGCGGCGCAGCAGCAGGTCGTCGTAATACGAGGTGAAGCCCTCGAAGAACCACAGCAGTTCGGTGTAGTTCTCGCGGGTGTAGTCATAGGGCGCGAAGTCTCGCGGCTTCAAGCGCTTGACGTTCCAGGTGTGGAAATACTCGTGGCTGATCAGGCCCAGCAGCGTCACGTAGCTGTCGCTCTTTTCCTCGGAACGGGCGCTCGGGGCCGCGTTGGCAGCAAGCACCCGCGGCAGGTCACGTCGAGAAGCGATCAGCGCGGTGCTCGCGCGGTGTTCCAGCCCGCCGTAGCCGTCGTCGACGCAGTTCAGCATGAAGACATAGCGCTGAAACGGAACGTCGGCGCGCTTGGGCGCATCGCCGTGCCAGAAAGCGATCTCGGTCTCGCAGATGCGTTTCGTGTCGGCGAGCAGCCGGGCGCTGTCGAAGTCAGGCAGCGCACCGGCCACCACCAGTTCATGCGGCACGCCGTGGGCCTTGAACTCGCCGCGCCAGAAGTTGCCCAGTTCGAAGGGGTGATCGACCAATTCGTCGTAATCGCGCGCTTCGAACACGGTGGCCGCGGCCGCCGGCATCGAGGTGGCAGACATCGACGTTGCAATGCGCCAGCCGCGCGGCAGCGAACGCAGATCGATGCGGTGCGGCTCGGCCTCCCTGCCTTCGACACGCAGGCACAGGCTGGTGCCGTTGAAGAAGCCACGCTGCGCATCCAGGAAGGCGGCGCGCACCGAGGTGTCGAAGGCATAGACGAGATACGTCACCACCAACGCACCGCGCCCGTTGCACTCGGCCTGCCAGGTCGCCTTGTCCAGTTGCGCCAGCGGCACCGCGCGACTGCCCTGCTTCCCCTCGATCCCGCTCAGGTGGCGCGCGAACTCGCGAACCAGGTAGCTGCCCGGGATCCACACCGGGAGGCTCAGCCGCTGTGTGGCCGCAGGCTGGGGCACGGTCAGCGTGACGCGGAACAGGTGCGCGTTCGGGTTGTGGACGTCAATGCGGTAGGAAATCATGGGCGAGTCGAATGGAATCGGTGAGTGATGGGTGTCGCGGCGTCAGCGCCGCAACTCGTCAGGCAGCGGGAACACGCCCTGGCAGGCGATGCAGACAAACAGCTTGCGCCCCGCGAGCGCGGCGCGCTCGATGGTGGCGCCGCACTCATGGCACGGCTGCTGCGCACGGTCAAAAACGAAGAATCGCGCCGCCTCGAAGCTCGCGCCCTGTTGACGCTGCGCACGGTACAGCGCCATGGGCACGCACACACCATCGGTGCGGAAACTGCGATGGGTGATGTCGTGAACCGCCTTGGCCAGCCGATGCCGTTCGGCATCGCTGAGTTCGCCCAGGCGGCGCCACGGGTTCAGCTTCGCGACGAAGGCGATCTCGCTGCGCAGGTAGTTGCCGAGGCCGGCCAGCACCTGCTGATCGAGCAGCGCAGCGGCGATGCGCCGACGCGGAAACTGCGCCAGACGCGCGGCGATGTCGCGCACCGTCGTCGCATCGTCGAGCACCTCGGGACCGAGCCTGGCGATATAGGGATGCGCGTTTTCCGCGCCGTGACGCAGCCAGGCGAAATCGGTCGCGCTGTACAGCACCGCCCGCTGGGCGCTCGTTTCAAGCACCAGACGGATCGCGCGGGAACGCAAGGGCTCATCGGGCCGGTCGACCACCCACTCGCCGTACAGCTGGTTGTGCGAATACAGCACGTCGCCGGTGGAGAAGCGCGTCAGCATCGCTTTCGAGCGCGCACTGACCGACTCGACGCTGGCACCGCGCAGTGCGCGTTCCATCGGTGCCAGTGCCGGGTGCGACAGCGTCATCCGTACCGGATGACCTGCGATGCCACGATGCAGCGCTTGCGCCGCACGGCGTATTTCCGGGCCTTCGGGCATGGCCTGTCGCGCCGATCAACTGCCGGCCGCGCCGATGAAGCAGGCCAGGCTGGCAACGACGGTGAGCCGGAAACGCAGGATGAGCCAGGCGCCTGAAAAATGCACCGGGTAGACACGGCGATCCACCAGATAGCAAACCACCAGCATCACCCCCAGCACCACCAGACCGGCATACGCAGGCATCACCACCGCGACCCAGGCCACCAGCGAGGGCACGACACCCCAGACGAAGCGGGCCGGGTCAGCCGGCTGCGCACGAAAGCCGAAGCCCCAATGGATGCCGCCGAGGAACGAAACAATGACGCCGGCATAGGCCGACAAAGCCGCGGCGACATACGGATGCGCATCGGGCCGCACGATCCACAACAGCACCGCGCCGATCACGAACGGCAACAGGCCGGCGTAGGCCAGACGCAGGGTGGCCCGGTCCGGCTGGTTCGTCGATGCCGGCGTTGGCAGGGCCTGGGTGCGACCGCTCAAGAAAGCTCTCCGTTCAACTGCGTCTGAAGCGACCGTGATTGTCGCTTGACGCTCTCGTAGAAGACGCTGAATGACCGGCACATCGTCTCGGGGTTGGGCAGCAGGCGCGGTGCGGGCTGCAAGCTGGCGAGCGCAGCCAGCACAGCGTCATAGCCGGGCATCGGCGCACGCACGGCCGTCACCATGCCTGGCCCCGGCCAGCTCGGCGCGCCAGCCTTCCACGGCACGGACGAGCTCAGGTCACCGACGAACGCCGCATCGGTGACCTGTCCCAGACGCCTCAGTACCCAGCGCCAGCGCGCTTCGCTCCACGGCAGCAGGGCATGCGAAGGCGTGTGGATCACGCCCAGCCGCCATGGGCCACCAGCGCCTGCACCCGAACCGCCTTCGCGCTCGCCCATGGCCCATGGCGTGACCAGCTCGATCTCGCGTCGCCGCGGCACGGCGCTGGCGACCAGTGGTCGTGTCGCTTCGGCCACCCAGTCGGCGTGTGGGGCCGCCCACAGCAGGGGCTCGATCACGCCTGGGTGCACCCCTGGTTCAGGTCCGACATCACCTTCGTGCCGCGCGATGCGCTCGAGCGCCTCGTAGTCCTGATCGATCACCGTGGCGGTACCTCGCCACGCGCTGAGCGCGGCACGAGGCGCGTACTTCGCGACGTTGTCCGCATTGAACAGATAGGGCTTGCTGGAGAAGGTGCCAGCCACCCATTGCCAGCTCAGGTGGTTGCTCGGCACGTCGCCATCGAGCAGGTGGCCGTACATCCAGTCCGCCCCAGCGCGCCAGTGCACCTTGCGCAGGTGCACTGCATAGCTCGCCAACCACATGCGCGCATGGTTGTGCAGGTAGCCGGTGGCGTAGAGCTGACGCACTGCGGTGTCGATCGCGGGCACGCCGGTGCGGGCTTCGCGCAAGTCGGCCGGCACGTCAGAGGAATAGGCGCCGGGCCCTGCAGCGCTTGGTCGCATGTCGGCCAGCACCTGCTCACCGCAACGGCTCCAGACATGATGAAAGAACTCGCGCCAGGCGAATTCGAACATCAGCTTGTCGTCGTAACCCAGCCGGTGCTTCTGCAGCACCCGGGCGACCGCGGTGCGCATGCCGATCACCCCGTGGGTGAAGTAGGGCGACAGCCCGGTGACGGCGCCATCGAGCGCATTTCGGGTGCGCGCGTATTCGCCGGGATGCACCGCATCGAGCCGGCGCAGTGCTTCGGCGTGCGTCGGCTCGAAGTTGAAGAAGTCTTGCAGCAGTGGAATCAACCGGGCTTCTTCGCGGACGCCAGCAATTGCTTCTCGAGGTCGTCGAGCGTCATCGCGCCTGGCACGCGCTTGCCGTCCTCGAACACCAGCGCCGGCGTGCCATTGATCTTGTGCTTGCGTCCGAGCGCCGCATTGCGCTGCAGCGCCGAGACATCGCATTCGCCCATGACTTTCGGCGGAATAGCGCCATCGATCATCCAGTCCACCCACACCTTGCCGCGATCCTTGGCGCACCAGATGTTGCGCGACTTGTCCGCCGAATCGGCACCGAGGATGGGGTACAGGAAGGTATAGATGGTGACGTCCTTGGCGGCACGGGCTTCGCGCTCAAAGCGCTTGCAGTAACCGCAGTTCGGATCGGCAAACACCACCAGCTTGCGGCTGCCATCGCCCTGCTTCCAGACGACCGCGTCCTTCAACGGCAGGCTGGCGAAGTCGATCGCGGTCAGCTTGGCAACGCGCGCGGCGGTCAGGTTCGTGCGGGTCTTGGTGTCCAGCAACTGGCCTTCGATCAGGTAGTTGCCGTTCTCGTCGGTGTAGTAGATCTCGACGCCGATCCGCACTTCGTACAGGCCTGCGATCGGTGACTTGGTGACCTCGTCAACCTTGCCCAGATCGACAAACCGCTCGGCAAGCGCCTTGCGGATCTCGGCTTCACCGGCGTGGGCGGGCGCGGTTGCGAAGATCGCCAGCGCCAGCGCCAGCGCCGCAGCGACCTTGCCACAGATGGTGCGCAGGCCAGCGCGCTGGATGTTTCGAAGCAATGACGACGCCATGGGAGTTGCTTTCAGTTGAGCGAACGAAGTCGCGTTTGCGTGGTAACAGCCGACTCAGGAGTCCAGCGCCTGCGTGGTCAGCCAGCGCTTGATCGGCGTCAGCCGATTGACCAGAGTCAGGCCGCGGTTTCGGAGTTCCCGCGCCAAAGGCGCCGGGTGGGCAAAAAGTTGCATCAGGCCGTCGGTGATCTCGACCATCGCGCGTGTGGGCAGCAGACGCTCGCGGGCGTAGCGCCGCAGCAGCTTCTCGTCGCCGAGTTCGCGCCACGGCTCACGCGCTGCCATCACCGCGGTCAGGGCCGCGACATCCGCCAGGCCCAGGTTCAACCCCTGGCCGGCCAGCGGGTGCACCACGTGGGCGGCATCGCCCAACAGCACCCAGCCGGGTCCGCACCAGGTGGCGGCCTGCGCACGGGTCAGCGGCCAGGCCACGCGTTCACCGGTCAGCTGCAAATCGCCCGCGGCACCCGCAGTGGCCTGCATCAGGGCCGCATTGAAAGCCGTGGCGTCCAACGCCAGCAAGGCGTCTGCGCGTGCATCAGGCACCGACCACACCAGCGCATACGAGGCAAACGGCTGCGGGGCATCGAACGGCAGCAAGGCCAGCACATCGGGGGAGCCAAACCATTGCCGTGCGGTGCCCCCGTGCGGCAAGGAACTGACCAGCCGCGCAGCCACCGCACGCTGGCCGTAGGGGCGACGATCCAGCGGCACGCGGTGCGCATTGCGGGTGGCCGACGACTTGCCTTCGCAGATGGCGGTCAGCGGCGCAGTCGCCGAGTCGGCCTGCGTGCTCGTCACCACCGTGACATGCGGCGAAAACCGCACCGCCGTGGCCAGTTCACGTTCGAGCACGGCCGCGTCGACGATCCAGGCCAACTCACCCACCCGCTGTTCCCACGACGAGAACTCGAGCGCAGCGCCAGGCGCATCGCCCTCGACACGCATCTCGTGCACCGCGGTGGTCGCGTGAGCAGGCAGCGCATCCCAGACCTTCAGGCCGCGCAACAAGGCGACCGACGCCGCGTTCAGCGCAAAGGCACGCACATCGGGCCCGCGCGCAGGCCCGGCGTCATCGGCCACAAGCGCCACGCGCAGGCCGATGCTCGCCAACGACAGGGCCAATGCCGGCCCGACCAGGCCAGCCCCGCGCACCTGCACGTCATAGGGTTTCATCCAGCGGGATTGTAGGTAGCCCGTGTGACCACATCGTGGGTGCGCAGGCACAATCCGCGGTTCTCAGGTGGCATAGGGCCTATTCACCATGTCGATCTGGATTCGCCGTATCGCGCTCGGGGTGCTGGGCCTGCTGCTGGTGCTCGCTGCGGTGATCACCTGGTTGGTGATGGGCTTCGATGCCAACCGCTACAAGGGTGTCGCCATCGAGTGGATGCAGACGCAGCATCAGCGCACGCTCGCGATCAATGGGCCGATTGGCCTGTCGCTGTTCCCTCGGCTGGAAATCACGCTGGCCGATGTCAGCCTGAGCGAAGCCAACAAGCCTGATGAATTTGCGGCGATCGAGCGCGCCGAGCTGGCGGTCGACGTGCTGCCGCTGCTGAATCGCGAACTGGTGATCGGCCGGGTGGCCGCCCGCGGCGTGCGTGCGGTCTATCTGCGCAACGCCGAGGGCGTTCGCAACATCGACGATCTGCTGAACGCCCCGGCCCCCGCAGAGGGCGGCCCCGGCAGCAAGAAGCCGCCACGGCTCGACGTGAACCGCGTGGCGCTGGAAAACGTCAGCTTGCGCGTGAAGGACGATCTGGCGGATCTGGCAGGCACGCTGTCCTTGAAGTCGCTGACGACCGGCCGCTTGCAGGACCAGGCCGAATCGCCCGTCGAATTCGAACTGCAGATCGATCTGGCCTCGCCCGCCGTCAAGGGCGACATGAGCGGCAACACCCAGCTGAAGCTGGATCTGGCCACCAGCTCGGTCACGCTTCGCGACACCCGCCTCGCGTTCAACGGCGACGCCGTCGGCATCCAGGCGATCCGCGCCGCGCTGAAGGGCAACGTCGGCTGGGACGGCGCGGCATCGGCGATCGATGCCCAGACGCTGCAGCTGACGCTGGCCGCGACCGCAGGCGGCATCAAGATCGACGACAGCACATTGGCCATCGAGCGGTTCGCCTTCAACCCTGCAGCCAAGGACATCGCGCTCTCCAAACTGGCTTTACAGCTGAAAGGGACTCAGGATGGTCAGCCCCTGAATCTCGCGCTCACCTGGCCCGAGCTGGCCGCCACCGGCGATCAGATCAAGGGCAGCGCCTTCAGCGGGCGCCTTCAGCGCGGTGGCACAGCGCCCCTGGACGTGGCCTTCAAGAGTGCGGCCCCCACCGGCAGCTTCGACGCTCTGCGCCTGCCCGGCTTCGAGGCCACCCTCGACAGCCGTGGCGCACAGCGCCAGCTGGCCGCCACGCTCAAGGCCAACCTGCTGCTCAAGCAGGCGCAGGCCGCCACCAGCGGCAAGAACGGCGCGGGCACGCCGGCATCGATCACCGCCGATGCGCTGACGCTGCAAAGCCTGATCCAGAACCCCGGACTGCAGCCCCTGAAGATCGACGCCAAGGGCAGTGCGAGTGCCTCCGCCGAACGAGCGGCATGGACGCTGTCTGGCGACATCAACGGTGGCGTCTTCAATACCGACGGCACGGCGCTGCTTGGTGGTGCGGTACCGAAGGTCAGCGCGAAAGCCCGCTTCGACACCCTGGACCTGAACAGGCTTCTTTTGAACCCCGCTTTGGCCGATGCGCCGGCCGAAGCTGGCGCGGCCCCTGCCAAGAATGCTCCCGCTGCCGCAGAGGCCGACACCCCGGTTGACCTCAGCGCACTGCGGAGCCTCGACGGTCAGTTCAGCCTGCAAGCCACCAACTTCGCCGCCCAGCGCTACAGGGTGGCAGCAGCGCGCATCGACGCCACATTGAACAGCGGCGTGCTCCGGGTGACGACACTGCAGGGCAAGGTCTGGGGCGGCAGCATCGATGCATCGGCGCTGGCCGAAGCCGCGACCGGGCGCGTTGGCTTCAAAGGCACGGCCAGTGGCATCAACATCAACAGCGCGCTGAAGGATGTGGCGGCGAAAGACTGGATGGACGGCACCGGTCGCGTGGCGATGGATGTCGAAGCGACAGGCCGCAGCGTCAACGCGCTGAAATCGAAGCTGCAAGGCCAGATGGCGCTGCAGCTGCGCGACGGCGCGATCAAGGGCATCAATCTCGCGAAGAGCCTGCGCCAGGCCAAGGCGGCGATCGGTCTGCAGCAGGACGCGGTACAGAAAGCCAGCGAGACCGAAAAGACCGACTTCAGTGAAATGAGCGCGAGCTTCCAGATCGCGAACGGCGTGGCCAGCAACAAGGATCTGGATGTGAAGAGCCCCTTCCTGCGCCTGGTCGGCGAGGGCGCGATCGACATCGGCCAGAGCCGCATCGACTACCTGGCGCGGGCCACCGTCACCGGCACCTCCAAGGGCCAGGACGGCGCCGACCTGGCAGCGCTGAAGGGCTTGCAGGTCCCGGTGCGGTTGTCCGGCCCGTTCGCCGCGCTGGACTGGAAGATCGAGTGGTCCTCGGTGGTGGCCGGCGCGGTGACACAGGGCCTGAAAAACGAAGTGCGCAATCGGCTGGAGGAAAAGCTGGGCCTGAAGCCGGCCGACCCCGCGGCGTCCGCCCCGGCCACCAAGCCCAAGGATGCGCTCAAGGGCGTTCTGAAGGACCTGTTCAAGTGAGCGACAACACCCCTTTCGATGTCGAGGTCACGCTCACTGCGCTGTACGTGCATCCGATCAAGAGCTGCGGCGGCACCGCCCCGTCTGAAGCGCTGCTGATCGAGACCGGGCTCGAGTTCGACCGGGCGTGGATGGTGGTCGATGCGCAGGGCCGCTTCGTCACGCAGCGGCAGGTGCCCCGCATGGCGCTGATCCAGACAACGCTGAACGCGCGCGACATGGTGTTGCGTGCGCCGGGCATGCTGGCCTGGTCGGTGCCGCTCGACGAGGTCGGCGGCGATGTTCGGGTGAAGGTGTGGAACGACGAGGTCGCCGCCTTCGACATGGGCGATGCCGTCGCGCAATGGTTCAGCGATTTTTTGGGTCAGCAACTGCGGTTGGTGCGCTTCGACCCGTCGCAGAAGCGCCTGGCCAGCGCCCAATGGACAGGCTCGATCGAGGCCGAAGCAGTGTTCTCCGACGAATACCCGCTGCTGGTCACGTCGCAGGCCAGCCTCGATGAGCTGAATCGCCGGATCGTCACGACGGGCGCCGCACCGGTGACGATGCAGCGCTTCCGGCCCAATCTGGTGCTGAGCGGGCTGGAGGCGCACGGCGAAGACCACTTCGACGAGATCCACTTCGACACGCCCGACGGTCCGGTGCGGCTGAAGCTCGTCAAGCCCTGCGCGCGCTGCAGCATCCCCGATGTCGACCCCCTCACCGCCGAAACCGGCCACGTGGTCGGCGATGCCTTGGCCGCCTACCGCGCCGATGCAAGGGTGAACGGCGCGCTGACCTTCGGCATGAACGCAGTCATCGTCGAGGGCTTTGATTGCATGTTGCGCACAGGCTTGGTGGGCGGCGCGACCTACCGCTTCGATTGAAGCTCGCCGCCTTTCCGCCATGAGCCGGTTCAAGACCTGGCAGCTCTTTGCTGTCTGCGTGCTGAGCTGGGGCACGACCTGGCACGTGATCACCTACCAGTTGGGCCACACCACGCCCGAGGTCGGCGTGGCCTTGCGTTTCGCGCTGGCGTCGGTGCTGGTGCTGGCCGTCTGCGCACTGCGCGGCATCCCGTTGCGGTTCGCGCCACGCGACCATGCGGTGCTGGCGCTGCAAGGCGCACTGATGTTCGGCCTGTCGTATGTGTTCGTGTATCACGCCGAGCGACACCTGCCCTCCGGCCTGGTCGCGGTGGGCTACTCGGCCTCGCCGCTGGTCGCCGGCCTCGGTGCGCAGGCGCTGTTCGGCCAGCGGGTGTCACTGCGCTTTGTCGGTGGCGGCATCCTCGGCCTGATGGGCGTGGCGCTGATCTTCTGGCCCGAATTCGGCAAGGCGGCGGCGGGCATCGCCTCGACTGCGCACGGGGCGGGGTCATTGGGCGCAGCCGCCTCGGTGGGCGTGGGGGCGGCGTTCACGGTGGGAGCGGTGCTGCTGAGTTCATCGGGCAGCCTCAGCGCCAGCCGCAACCGCCACCGCGGCCTGCCGTTCTGGCCATCGATGGGATTCGGCATGGGCTATGGCGCCCTCACCACGGCCGCGATCGCGCTGGCGATGGGCCACCGTTTCGCCCCACCGGCGCTGCTGTCGTGGTGGGTGTCGCTGGTTTACCTGGCGCTGGCGGGCTCGGTGCTGTCGTTTGCCTGCTACCTGACGCTGCAGGAGCGCCTCGGCCCCGGGCCCAGCGGCGCCATTGGTGTGATGACGCCGCTGCTCGCCCTGGTGGTGTCGATCGGATTCGAGGGCTATCGGCCCGGTGCAATCACCGGCGTCGGCGTGCTGTTGGCGGTGGCTGGCAATGTGCTGATGCTGCGGCGCGGCAGGGTTGAGCAGCCTCCTAGAATCGCGGGCTCGTCGTCGACGCCTGCAACATCCCCTGTGAGACCTGCACCATGAGCCTGAAATGCGGCATCGTCGGTTTGCCCAACGTCGGCAAATCCACCCTCTTCAATGCGCTCACCAAGGCCGGCATCGCGGCCGAGAACTACCCGTTCTGCACCATCGAGCCCAATGTCGGCATCGTCGAGCTGCCCGACCCGCGCCTTGATGCGCTGGCGGCCATCGTCAAGCCCGAGCGCATCGTGCCGGCGATCGTCGAGTTCGTCGACATCGCGGGCCTCGTGGCCGGTGCCAGCAAGGGCGAAGGCCTGGGCAACCAGTTCCTCGCGCACATTCGTGAAACCGACGCACTGGTCAATGTGGTGCGCTGTTTCGACGACGACAACGTGATCCACGTGGCCGGCAAGGTCGATCCGATCTCCGACATCGAAGTCATCCAGACCGAGCTGTGCCTGGCCGACCTGGGCACGGTGGAAAAAGGCCTGCACCGCTACAACAAGGTGGCGCGCTCGGGCGACAAGGAAGCGCAGAAGCTGGTCGCCGTGCTCGAGAAATGCCAGGCCGCGTTGAATGAAGCCAAGCCGGTGCGCAGCATTGCCTTCAGCAAGGAAGACATGGTGCTCGTCAAGCCGCTGTGCCTGATCACCGCCAAGCCGGCGATGTTCGTCGGCAACGTCGACGAAGGCGGCTTCGACAACAACCCCTACCTCGACAAGCTGCGCGCCTACGCCGAGGGCCAGAAGGCGCCGGTGGTGGCGATCTGCGCCAAGACCGAAGCCGAGCTCGCCGACATGAGCGACGAAGACCGGCTGATGTTCCTGTCCGAAATGGGCCAGACCGAGCCAGGCCTGAACCGCCTGATCCGCGCGGCCTTCAGCCTGCTGGGCCTGCAGACCTACTTCACCGCCGGCGTGAAGGAAGTGCGCGCCTGGACCATCCACATCGGCGACACCGCACCGCAGGCCGCCGGCGTGATCCACACCGACTTCGAGCGCGGCTTCATCCGCGCACAGACCATCGCCTTCGACGACTACGTGGCCTTCAAGGGCGAGCACGGCGCCAAAGAGGCCGGCAAGATGCGCGCCGAAGGCAAGGAGTACGTGGTCAAGGACGGGGACGTGCTGAACTTCCTGTTCAACGTCTGACGGCCGGAGCGCCATACCTCCGCGAAACTATCACAAGGGTTGCGACTTGCTTCCTTGTTAAACGTTGCCTATCGTATGGACCAGATTTGGTTCCATATTCAAGGCAGCGATAAGGATGGCAACCCTCCCCGAAGTCTCGACACGTGCAGGACGGTACATCTCGCAGCCGACGGGATACCGCGCCTTCATTCCTGCGCCGCTGCCGCCGCAACCCCCAGTCGAACTGACCGGCGAGCTCCCAGGACTGCTGTCAGCTGCCGACCGCGCGCTGGGGCGGCTGGACGGCTCGGTGCTAACGCTGCCGAACCCCGACCTGTTTGTCTTCATGTATGTGCGCAAGGAGGCGGTGCTCTCCAGTCAGATCGAGGGTACTCAGAGCTCGCTACAGGATCTGCTGGCCGCCGAAGCGCAGCTCTTCGACGAGCACATGCCCCGGGACGTGGACGAGGTGGTCAACTACGTGCGGTCGATGAGCCATGGCCTCGCGCGCTTGCCTGATTTGCCGGTCTCGGTGCGTTTGATTCGCGAGATCCACGCTGAGCTGATGCACGGCGTGCGCGGAGGTCGACTGCAGCCAGGGGAACTGCGCAGCAGCCAGAACTGGATCGGCCCGGCGGGTTGCACGCTGAATACCGCGACGTTCGTGCCGCCGCCCCATCATGAGGTGCCACAAGCGCTTGGCGACCTGGAGAAGTTCCTGCACACAGAGGACACGCTGCCGCCATTGGTCAAGATCGCACTGGCCCATGTGCAGTTCGAGACGATCCACCCCTTCCTCGACGGCAACGGGCGCGTCGGCCGCTTGCTCATCACCTTCCTGCTCACCGAGCGCGGGGTTCTTCACAAGCCGGTGCTGTACCTGTCGCACTTCTTCAAGCTGCACCGGCAAGCCTATTACGAGCATCTTCAGGCTGTGCGTGATCGCGGAGCTTGGGAAGCCTGGCTCACCTTCTTTCTCCGCGGCGTCATCGAAGTGGCGGGCGAAGCGGCGGAAACTGCGCGGCGCATCCTGAAACTGCGCGAGCAGCATCGTTCAGCGATCACCGAACACCTCGGGCGCGCTGCCGGCAATGGACACAAGGTGCTCGAATCCCTCTTCGACCGGCCGATAGTCACCGTCAACGATGTTCAGACGCTGATCGGTACGACCTACCCCGCAGCGAACAGCCTGGTATCCAGGTTGGTCAAGCTGGGTGTGCTTGGCGAGATGACCGGGTACGCGCGCAATCGGCGCTTCCGCTACGCCTCCTACATTGCCCTGTTCAACGATGCCGGGCCGGGCGACGGATCTCTGCAGGCCAGCCCATGAGCAACGAAGCCTTCGCCCGCGTGAAGATCGATGCACTGCTCGCGGCGCAGGGCTGGGACACGCTTGACACCCGCGCCGTCCGCTTCGAGGTGCAGCTGCCCGACGGCACGCGCGCCGACTATGTGCTGTGCGACCGCCACGGTCGCTCGCTGGCCGTGATCGAAGCCAAGCGTTACTCGGTCAGCCCGAACGACGCCGCGGCGCAGGCCAAGGCCTATGCGCAGCAACTCGGTGTGCCTTATGCCTTCCTGTGCAATGGCGACGAGGTGCTGTTCTGGGAGTGGCAGCGCGAGGCCTATCCGCGGCCGGTGAAAACGATCTTCAAGCAGGACGACCTGGAGCGCCGCATCGCCACGCTCTCCGTGCGCCGCGACCCGTCGAGTGTGGCGATCGATCGGCGCATCGTCGAGCGCGATTACCAGATCGAGTGCATCGACACCTTGTGCCGCGAGATCGGCCAGGGCCGGCGCAAGCTGCTGGTCGAGATGGCCACCGGCACCGGCAAGACGCGCACGGCTGCCGCCTTCATCAAGCGCCTGTTCGAGGCCAATGCCGTCACCCGCGTGCTGTTCCTGGTCGATCGCATTCCGCTGGCCAAGCAGACCGAAGACGCCTTCGCCGAGCACCTGCCGGACTACCCGGCCTATGTGCTGCGTGCTGGCCGGCGCTTTCAGGACGAGAAGCGCATCACCATCACCACGCTGCAGAGCATGGTGAACCTCTACGCCGACTACTCCAGCGGCTACTTCGATCTGGTGATCAGCGACGAATGCCACCGCAGCATCTACGGCCAGTGGAGTGGCGTGCTGCGGCACTTCGACGGTGTGCAGGTTGGCCTCACCGCCACACCTTGCGTGTCCGATGTCGAGGACAGCGGCGATGCCGAAGACAAGGCCTTCGTGCGCGACACCTTGCGTTTCTTCGAAGTCGACGCGCCCACGTTCTCGTACAAGCTCAAGACCGCCATCCGCGAGGGCTACCTCGTTCCGTACCAGATCTACAAGGCGCAGACCATCAAAACCGCGGCCGAGGGTGGCTTCGAGGTCAAAAAGGCCGAACTCGACTGGTCGGCCATGGACGCAGACAGCCGCGCAGAGCTGGAGAAGCTGTTCGGCGACAAGGACACGATCACCGTCGACCCCTCGGCACTTGAGCGCCGCTTCACCATCCCCGAGCGCAACCGCGCCCTGGTTCGCGAGTACCGCCAGGTGCTCGACCAGGGCTACATCGACGCCAAGGGCGTGCTGCGCAAACCGCTGCTGGGCAAGGCCATTGTTTTCGCCGTGAACAAGAAGCACGCCGAGACGCTGGCCCGGCTGTTCGACGCCGAGTTCGCGCACCTCAAAACTTCACCCGATGTGCGCTTTGCCGACTACGTGGTCAGTGGCCAGGGCGCCGACGACACTGTGGACGGCATGAGCAAGATCCGCCGCTTCAAGAAGGAACCGTTCCCGCAGATCCTGGTGTCGGTGAACATGCTCGACACCGGCTTCGACTGCCCCGAGGTCGTGAGCCTCGTCTTCGCTCGCTTCACGCGATCGGCCATCCTGTATCAACAGATGCGCGGCCGTGGCACGCGCAAGGCGCGCAACAAGCCCACCTTCACGATGTTCGACTTCGTTGGCGTGTCGGATTACCACGGCGATGACGACGACTACGCAGACGGTGGTGTCATCGTTGCCAAGCAAGCCCGCAAGAAGTACGAGCCGCGCCGCCTGCTGGCGCTGGACGTGGACGACCACATCGACCCCACCACGCGCGAGTGGGTCACCGTCGACGAGAACGGAAACATGGTGTTCCCCGAAGCATCGGAACAACGCGCTGCCGAACTCGGTGCGCGCTTTGAGGGCTGGCTGTTGCAGCGCACCGACCTGAACGCCGGCGAGGAATCCTGGCTGCGCATGGTGGGCAGCCAGCTCCGCGCCAACGCCGACCACTACGCCGCTGAGGGTGCAGAGTTCAGCCTCGACCAGTTCGCCTTTCATCCTTTCTCGCAACTTGGCGGTCTGCTGCAAGCGATGCGTGTTTTCGGAACGCAGGAGCGGGTGGGCGAACTGCTGGCCGGCCTGAACCAGGCCGTGTTCGGCACCGCGACGAGTGCTGACGCCGAGCGCGGTGGTGCTGCCGCGGCTCCGCCCCCGGCGCCGCACTGACCTTGCCATTGTTTGGCTAGCTAGCTATATTTCTGGCCTGCCCACCGTTGGAGGCCCATGCCATGCCCTCCGTTGCCTTGTTCGAAGCCAAGAACCGCCTGTCGGAGCTGGTGGACCGTGTGCTGGCCGGCGAGGTGATTGAAATCACTCGCCACGGCAAGGTGGTGGCCCGCCTGGCCCCGCCCGAGGACGATGCCACACGCCAGCGCGCCGCGCACGACGCGGTAGCCCGACTGCAGGCGGCCAGCCGCGGCGTGAGCCTGGGCACCCTCAAGAGCCGCGACCTGATCCGCGCAGGTCGGCGCTGATGGCGCTGAAGCGCGCGGTAGCGCGCTCGCCGCGCAAGCCGGCCGCCACGCGGCTGGTGGCCCGCGAGAGCCCACCACCCTATGTCACCCCGTCGGTCGCTTTCGTGGTGGATGCCTCCGTCAGCGCCGCCTGGTTCCTGCCCGACGAAGCCACGGACTACACGCGGGCCGCCCTGCACGCCACTGCCATCAGCGCCGTCTGGGTGCCCACGCTTTGGCTGCCGGAGATGGCCAACCTGCTGAACGGCGCGCAGCGCCGCCGCCGCATCACCGCGGCCCAGCGTGCCGAGCTGGCCGCAGCGGCCAACGCCCTTCGCCTGCAGGTGTGCCGCGAACCGGTGAGCCTGCTGACGCTCGACTCCCTGGCCGCCGATCACACCTTGAGTGCCTACGACGCCTGCTACCTCGAACTGGCCTTGCGCCGGCGCCTGCCCTTGGCCACGCTGGACAAGGCCCTGCTTACCGCCATGCAACGCTGCGGCGTGCCCGCCGCCGTGCTGCCCACCTGAACACCCAACGCCCATGCCACTTACCGCGCACATGCGCCAGTCGATCGACGACATCCGCAACTACCTTTACGGAGGCGGCTACCCCGACCCGGTGAGCAATGCCGAGCAGCTGTCGTTCCTGTTCTTCTTCTACCTCGTCGAGGGCATCGATGCCGAGAACCGCGCCCGTGCCCGCTTCTTGAAGAAGTCGTACACCAGCCTGTTCGACGGCGCCTGGGAGCTGAAGAACCCGCTCAACGCCGCCGCGGGCCTGGCCGTGCAAGACGCGGGTGGCGGAGGCGCCAGCGTGCTGAGCACCGCGTCCACCATCCCCCGCGAGCGCTTCCGCTGGTCGATCTGGGCCAAGGGCCTGTCCGGCGAATCGCTGGTGCGCTTCGTCCGCGACGAGGTGTTCGCCTTCTTCGCCGAGCTGGGCCAGGGCGGAGCGACCAACTTCATGGCCGGCGCGCGGCTCAGCATCGACGAGCCCACGGTGCTGACGCAAGTGATCAACCTCGTCGATGGCCTGCGCCTGGACCAGTCCGATGCCGACACCAAGGGCGACCTGTTCGAGCATGTGCTGCGGCAGATCAAGCAGGCCGGCGAGCTGGGCCAGTTCCGCACGCCGCGGCATGTGATCCGCACCATCGTCGAGATGATCGACCCCCAGGTCGGCGAGACCATCTACGACCCCGCCGCTGGCACCGCGGGCTTTCTGGTGGCGGCCTACAACCACATGCGCCTGGCGAACTCATCACCTAGCGCCATCAGCTCTGCCGAACTGGACGGCAAGCCGCAGCGCCGCGGCCTGGGTGACAAGCTCTCGGCCGCTCAGGTGAGTGCGCTGAACAGCGCCACCTTCTTCGGCAACGACGTGGACCCGAAGATGGTGCGGCTGGCCACGATGAACCTCACGCTGCGCGGCCTGCCTGACGTGCGCATCCAGCTGCGTAACGCGCTCACCACAACACAAGACGCCGAGCGCAAGGCCGAGCTGGGTCTGCCGGCCGACGGCTTCCATGTGATCCTGGCCAACCCGCCGTTCTCGGGCCGCGTGGACCGCGACCGCATCGTCGAAGACGTGAAGGTCGGCACCACCACCGCGACCGAACTGCTGTTTCTTAAGTACATGATGGACAGCCTGCGGCCCGGTGGGCGCTGCGGCGTGATCGTTCCTGAGGGCGTGCTGTTCGGCTCCACCGGCGCGCACAAGGAGCTGCGTCGGCAGTTGATCGAGAACCACCGCGTCGAGGCCGTGCTGAGCCTGCCTGGCGGTGTGTTCCAACCCTACAGCGGCGTGAAGACTTCGGTGTTGTTCTTCCGCAGGGGCGGCCCCAGCGTCGAACCCACCGAGCGTGTGCTGTTCCTGCATGCCGACAACGACGGCTACAAGCTCGATGCCAACCACGACACGCCCATCGATGCCGACGACCTGCCGGGGCTGGTGCAGGCCTATGTACTGCGCGAGTCGGCCTGGAAGAGGTGGACGGCGCGCGACTCGACGGCCGAGTGGGGCGAGCAGTGGTGGTTTGCCGATGCGGCCGCGCTGCGCGCAAACGACTTCAACCTGTCGGCGGGGCGCTATAGGCCGATGAGCCAGACGCAGGTACAGCATCGCGATCCACGCGACCTGCTGGATGAACTGGCGGCTATCGAGGTGGAAATTGCCGAAGAGGTGCAAGCGCTGCGCGCAGCCTTGAGCGAGCAAGCATGAGTTTGATTCAAGCTGCGCCGCTCCCGGAAGTGTCGACAATCGTTATGGGCCAATCGCCACCGGGCAGCAGCTACAACGAAGCTGGTGCCGGACTCCCCTTCTTCCAGGGTAAAGCGGAGTTCGGCGAGTTAAGCCCTACGCCCAAGAAGTGGTGTACCGAGCCACAGAGGATCGCCGAGTGTGGCGACGTTCTGATGTCCGTCCGCGCGCCAGTCGGTCCGACGAACCTTGCGAGTGAGCGCTGCTGCATCGGCAGAGGGCTGGCAGCAATCCGCGCCAATCCGGCAAGGCTTGACGGCGCGTACCTTCGCTTCTTCCTCCGCTTCGCAGAACCGCGGCTAGCCGCCAAGGGCCAAGGCTCAACTTTCGCTGCGATTGGACGGGCCGAGATAGCCTCGCTTCACATTCCACTGCCGTCCCTCGACGAGCAGCGCCGCATCGTCGACCTGCTCGCCCGCGCCGAAGGCATCGTCCGCCTGTGCCGCGAAGCCCAGCAGAAGGCCGCCGAACTGATCCCGGCGATCTTCATCGACATGTTCGGCGACCCTGCGACGAACCCGAAGCAATGGCCTGTCAGGACGCTCGGTGAAGTGCTGGACGCGATCGACTACGGAAGCAGTACAAAAGCCTCCACAACAGGCGACGGGCTGCCGATCATTCGCATGGGCAACGTCACTACCGCCGGAGATCTCGACCTCGATGACCTGAAGTTTGTCGAGCTATCGGAGAACGAGGCCGAGCGGTTTCGATTGCGGAAAGGTGACCTTCTGTTCAATCGAACGAATAGCAAGGAGTTGGTGGGTAAGACCGGGCTGTGGGATGGGAGTCTGGATGCCGTCGTCGCGTCCTACTTCATCCGGCTGCGCGCACAGCCCGATGTTGCTGTGCCAAGCTACCTGTGGGCGTGGATGAACTCGCGGCACATGAAGCGAGTACTTTTCGACACAGCTCGCGGGGCCATCGGACAGGCAAACATCAACAGCAGAGAACTGAGGGCGTTCCGGATCGCGGTGCCTCCGCTGAAGCAGCAGCAATCATTTGACGCTTGGGTTCATCACATCAGATCACTATGCAGGCAACAGGCGGAGGCGTTGATCAGGGCCACAGCCACGTTCGACGCCCTGTTATCACGAGCCTTCAATTGACTTCCCACATATGCTCCAACCACGTTGCACTGAGGCCGCCACATGATCACCAAACTCACGTTGCGCAATTTCAAGAGCGTTGGCGAACAGGTCTATGACTTCACTCGCTTTGACCTGCTGGTTGGCCGCAACAACAGCGGCAAGAGCACGGTGCTGCAGGCGATGGCGATCTGGCAGTTTTGCGTCGACGAGTTCCACCGTTCTAAACGCACCGGTAGCACCGGCATCCAAGTCGTGCTGCCCAACTTCACCGCGCTGCCAGTGCCAGAGTTCATCCTGCTGTGGAAGGACCGCACAGATCGACGCTACCCGAAGGACGCCACCAACAAGAAGAAGCAGGAGTTCGTGCTTATCGAGATCCTGCTGGAGTGGCAGGACTCGGCTGATAAGGCCGGCGCGTTCGGTGTCGAATTGCGCTACCACTCGCCGCAGACCATGTACGCCATTCCGTCGGGCGGCTGGTCAGCATTCCGCGAGTGCGAGAAGGCCGATTCGCTACCCCGCGTCGCCTATGTGCCCCCATTCTCGGGCCTGGAGCCGACCGAAAAATTTCTCGACATCTCACCGATTCGCCAGCAGGTTGGCAAGGGCCAGCCGGGCAGCGTGCTGCGCAACCTGCTGCTGCGGGTGAGCAGCCCCTTACCGCGGGATAACGGCGACCAAGGTCCCAAACGTGCAGCCTCGACCGCCGACTGGAAGGAACTGGCCGGCATGGTGGAGCGCTGGTTCTCGGTCAAGATCAGCCAGCCGCGCTACGAGTCGACCAAGGATGTCTACATCACCGTGGAGTACGCCGATGGAGGCCGCGCCTACGACATCATCTCGGGTGGCAGCGGCTTCCACCAGACGCTGACGCTGCTCGCGTTCCTGTTCGGCTATCAGCCAACGACGATCCTGCTCGACGAGCCCGACGCCCACCTGCACGTCAACCTTCAGCGCGAGATCCTCGACTACTTCAAGCGCAAATCGCAAGAACTCGGCACGCAGTTCCTGATCGCTACACATGCGGAAGAGTTCGCCCGCGGGGTAGACGCGAGCCAGATCGTTTCCTTGCTTAAGCGCAAGCCTACGCGGGTCGAATCCACCCCGGCCGTTCTGCATGCAATGGCGGCCGTGTCCAATGAGGAAATCACGCGCTTGATGGCGTCGCCCTACATCCTCTACGTGGAGGGCGAGAGCGACGAGCGAATTCTCCGAGCGTGGGCAGGCACCTGCGGTGCTCAGGAAGCAATCGATCAGGTTTGCTTCAAGACCATGGGCGGTGGTGGCAAGACGAACATGAAGCAACGTGCAGATGAGCACTTCTTAGCGCTGCAGCAGATCGTTCCCGACGTCGCCCGGTTGATGCTGTTTGACTACGACGAGGCCGATGAGGCTTTCCATCCGAAAGCAGGCAACCCCGTTCTGGCCGAGTGGAAGCGCAGGAACATCGAAAACTATCTGCTGGTGCCAGATTCATGGCGCCGCGCTGCCTTGCAGCAACTCCAACTTACAGCAGACGATCTCTTCGCTCAATCGACGATCAAGATCATTGACGACTTCTTCGCCGACCAGAACCTGACCCTGCCGCCTGGACGCAAGTGGCGACAGGTAAATGCGAACATCTTCAGCGTGGTTAACGGAAAAAAGATTCTTTTTGAGAACGTCGACGGCCTGTTCCAGCAGCTGCGCGCTGCCAATCCATGCGTGGCGCTGATCCGCGAAGCAGTGGCGCTGAGCATGACGCCCGACGAGATTCACGAGGACGTTCACGAGTTCATCGGAAAGGTGCAAGCCCTTACGCGCGCAAAGTGATCCGAGCTGGCTACCAAGTCGTGGGGTGTCGCGGGTGAAAGTGCCGAGCTGGTCGGTGTCGAAGCCTGTCACGTGCTCGATGACGCAGTCCAGACTTGGCTTCAGCACCGGGGCAATCACCCGCTCCTTGCTGTGCTGGGTGAGAAAGGCGACCCGGCAACCCGCGTAGCCGGGCGTCACGACCCGCAACGCTTAAAGCTGCACCGGCCGCCATTCCCCCCGCTCGTAGCGCAGCATGCCCGCTGGATCGAAGCGCCAGAGGTGCAGCCAGCCGTTGTCCAGCAATTGCTGGAGGACCGCATGCTTGCCGATCACGGCCTCGATGGCCTGCTGCGGCGCATCGATGACCACGGTGAGGCGCAAGGGCTCATGCACCCAGTGCTCGCCGTCGTGCAGCGACTGCTGCGACAGCCCGATGCGCAAGTCGCCCCCATTGCCCTCGAACACGCCGATGGTGCCGCCCACCACGTTGTGCAGCACCTTGTTGCCGCTGCCCAGGCGCAGCGGGTCGCAGGTGGAGGCGTGGTACTGCCAGTTGATCCAGTGGGTAACCAGCATCGGCGCGGTCATCAGCAGCTCCAGCACGCTGCCGTCGGCGTCCTGGCTGGCGTCGTAGTCGTGCAGGAAGCTGCGTCCATCGAGCACCGCGCCCTGGCTGCGCTGACGGGGCGCGATCAGGAAGGCGGCATTGCCCGCCAGGCCCCACTCGGGGCGCGTCTGCGCGCCATCGTTGGCGCGACGGCGGAGTTGATCCAGCAACTCGCTGTGGGGTGTGCGCGGGTTCAGGCCCAGCATGGGCGCGCGCTCTCGCCGCACCTGGTCACAGGCCTGCGCGAAGATGGTTTGCATGCGGTCCCAGCGGGTCAGCGCTGACGGTGGCAGCAGGTCGAGGTCGAAGCCTTCGATCTCATCGGTGGTGGTGTTGTGCAAGGCCGCCACAAACCAGGTGGACTCCGGGATGGCCACGCCTTGGCTGAGCAAGCCCTGGCGCACCGCCGGCTCGTTGAGCAGTTGCGCGAGGCTGCGCGCATTGACCTCGCCGGTCTGGCCGCAGCAGGCACCGCAGTCCAGCGCGGCAGCGTGGGCGTTGTTGGCGCTTTGGCTGCCATGGCCGACCAGCAGTACCAGCGGTGCGAGGTTCTTTTCCAGGCCCATGGCATGCAGCACCCGGGCCGCCAGCGACACCCTGGCTTCGAGGTCCAGGCCGACAAGCTGTGGCCGGCAGATCGGGCGATAGCGGGTGGGCAGGCCGGCCAGATCGTCTCGTGCCCTGGCTTGCCGGCTGGGCAGCAGCCATTGCCCGAGCTTGCCGAAGTAGCCGACCCCTGCAGCTTCCACGAACGAAAACGCCGCGCCCGGCCAGCGGCTGGCCGCATGCCACTGGTCGGACAGGGCGAAACGATCACGGCGGGAGCGACCGGCGGCGTCCTTCAAGGCCGCACTGGATTCACTGTCGGCCGAGCCCGATGCAGCCACACGATCGATGACTTCCATGGCCGGTGCCAGCAGGCCGGGCAGCTGCGGGCGCCTCGCCTGAGTGGCCAGCGGTGTGTAGGCCACCGGCAGACCGAAGAAGCCGGCGAAGCCGACGGTCTGCACGGCGGGCCAGACGGCTTCAAGCGCACGACGCATGGGCTCGCTGCGCACATCGATGCAGAAGGCGGCCTGCACTTCAGCCGCTTGTGGCGCAGTGGCTTCGCCACCGACGCTCAGCAGCCGCTGCGCCAGATCGCGCTGATAGCCAATCTCCAGCGCCACTTGCCAGACCTCGTCGATCAGCAGTGCCTGCTCGGCATCCTTCAACACCGCCGGGGCTTGGCGCCAGGCCTGCTGCAAGGCGGTGAACGCCTGCGTTGATGCATCGCCATCCTTGCATTCCAGCAGGATCACGCCCCAGGCCAGCCGGATGGCCAGCAGGTCTCGCAGATGCGGGTCATCGCGGCCTTCCTGGCGGGCCTGCCAGCCCAGGTAGGCACACCAGGAGGCCCAGCCATTGACGGTGAGCAGCACCGCCTCCAGGTAATCGGCCCACACCGCCTGCGGCAGGCCCAGGCGCTTCATCACCCAGCGCTCGGCATCCTGCCGAGTGGCGGGCAGCGCATCGAGCGTGCGGCCCAGATGCGGTACGCCCATCAGCAGTCCGATGCCGTGGTCGTGCGTGAGGGTGTCGCGCCAGAAGGCATACAGGCCTTCCGTGCGCTCGGGCTGCCAATCGGCCTGGTGTTCATCGAAGTAGGCGGCACAGGTCTGGCTGACCTGGTGCGTGATGGCCTGGCGCCACAGCAGCCGGGTGTGGCGCTTCGGGTCGTTGTCGAGCAGGTCGCTCAGCAGCGGGAGTTGCTGCAGTGACGGGGGGCTGCGCAGCGCTTGCGCGCATTGATCGGCGGTCAAGCCTGCAGCGCCAGCGGCAGCCACCTGAGCCAGGCCGAGCTCGAGGTCGACGCGGCTGATGCGGCCTGCTTCCCAAGCCTTTTGCTGGCTGTCTCGTGGCGGAAAGACATGTATGCCACCGAGCACCGCCATGCGGGCCGCCACCCGGCGCACCGGCATGCCGATGCGCGACCAGTGCGGGTTCACGGCGATGGCCCGATCCAGCGGCCAGGCGGGTGCAATCGTCTGGCAGGCCTGGTGGCAGGCGGCCTCGATCTGCGCGTTCAGCGCCGCCTCCTGGGCAGAGGCATCAGGGGCATCGGGCCGGCCCGCAAGGGCCGACTGCGCGCTGCGGTTCAAGGTTTCCATCATGGTGTTCTCCTGTCTACCGATTCATTACGGGGCATCAGCGGCCAGTGCTGCGGCGGGCCTGGGGCCCGTTGCCTTGAAGGCTTCGGGGGCCCAGCGGGCTGGCCAGAGCTGCAGGGCGAGCCGGGTGTAGACCTCGTCCACATAAAAGCCCGCATAACTCCAGCGCCGCCAGGTGCGCAGGCTGTGCGGCTGAAGTTGCAGCACCACCAGGCAGAGGTAGAGCCCGACCATGCCCAGCAGCGCGAGCATCCCGAGTGCGTGATGGGGCACGTCTTGAATGCCGAGCGGCACCGTGTGGGCCAGCAGCGCGGCACCAGTGAGGCCCGCCATCATCAGCACGCCAGATGCCAGCTGCCAAGAAAGCGTACGAAGGTCAGCGCGCTCGGCAGGCAGCCACAGCAGCGGCGCCCAGGCCAGCCCCAGAACGGCGCTCCACCACCATGGCCAGGCGCTGTGGCCAGAGACCCACTGAACCAGCAGCACGGTCGGGATGGCAATGGCCGGGGCCATCAGCAGACTGCCTGCAAGGGGTGACGCGGGGCCGTGCATCGCCTGCAGGCGCGTTTGCCGCACGACCGTCGATGCAGACAGGAACGCATGCGCCTTGTAGAGCGAATGCCCGATCAGATGCAGGGCTGCGAGGGTGTACAGGCCGAGCCCGCATTCGAGCAGCATGAAGCCCATCTGGGCCACCGTGGACCAGGCCAGCCGAACCTTGATGCTGATCCGGGTCAGCATCACCATGCCTGCGAGCACGGCAGAGGCCAGACCGAACACCACCAGCAGCGTGCGCGCCGTCATCGCCTGTTCCAGCAAGGGCGCAAAACGGATCAACACAAAGCCGCCCAGGTTGACCACGCCGGCATGCAGCAAGGCAGACACAGGTGTGGGCGCTTCCATGACCTGGATCAGCCAGCCGTGCACCGGCAGCAGCGCGGTGCGCAGGATGACCGCCAGCACCAGCCCCACGGCGCTGAACTGCAAGGCGGTGGACATTCCCTCGCGGTCCAGGTGCGTCCAGAGGTCGGAAAATGATCCGCTGCCCACCTCGTACCAGGCTAGGGCGGCGGCGCCGATCAGCAAGGCATCGGCGATGCGGTCGGCAATCCGCTTCTTGTGGGCCGCCAGCCGGGCAAAGGCGCGATCGGGGTAGAAGCACAGCAGTTGCTGCAGTGCCACGCCCACCAGCGCCCAGGCCATGATCAGGATCACCCAGTGATCGGCCAGCAGCAGCAGATGCACGGCAGCCAGCACGCCCGCCAGCGCCGACACATAACGCCTTTGCCCCGCCTCCCCCTCCAGATACCGCGCTGAAAACGCAGCGATGACCATGCCCAGCAATTGCACCAGGAGGGCGAGACCCAAGCCGAGCGATGTGGCCTTCAGTGCCGCTGGCAGATGCATGTTGGCGGATCCCGCCAAGGCCGTGAATGCGGTACCGAGCAAAGCAATCGCCGACAGCGCGAGGAAGGCGCGCCACAGCGCCGCGACTGAGATTCCGGGCAGCTGAGGCAACAGCGCCGCCGTCAACATCAAGGCGACCGGCGCCAGGGCGCCGGCCGAGAACAGAACATGAGGCAGATCCATCGCAAACCCTCTTCAGAAAACCTGAAGCGGATCATGCTTTCGGATATGCGTTCTGTAAATTACATAAATAAGAATCGAACCATACTTAAAACCGTACAGTTGGAATCAGGCGACTCACGTTGCATCGCGTGTTCGATGGCTGGCGCGACATCCGCGCCAGGCGATCAGCTCTTGCCGTACTTCAGCTTGGCCGCTGACATGCAACTGGCCTTGGCGTCACCGGCCAAGGCATCGCACTTCTCGGCGGCGACCTTGTAGTTGGCATCGCGCTTGTCGTCGGTTGCTTCGGTCTGCGCTTCGCCGACCTTCTTGTCGAGCTTGGCATCGGCCAGCGCCTTCGTCTCGGCCGCCTTCGCCTCCTTCACGCAAACATCCTTCGCGTTGCCGGCGAGGTCGTCGCACTTCTCCTTGGCGACTGCGTAATCGACCTCGGCCTTCGCCTTCATGATCTTGTTCTGGTCTTCGGCCTTGCCGGTGTGCGCGTACTCCAGCTGGGCGAGGGCGAGCTTTTCCTTGCCCTTGGCTTGTTCAACGCAGATGTCATTCGCGTTGCCGGCCAGCGATCCGCACACAGCCTTGTCGGCCTTGTACTCGGCGCTGATGCGAATCTTGTCGGCCTTGTACTCGGCCTTGGTCATCGTGGCGGCATAGGCAAACGGCATCGCAGCGAGGGTTGCGGCGAGCAGAGATGCCTTGAGGGTGAAAGTGGTGTTCATCGGGTTCCTTTCGGGTTCACGTTGTGGCGATGGACGCACTGTGGGCTCACCTCAGAGCCACGGCTGCCGGTGCACGGCGCCTCGCACGGTAGTTGATGTCCTACAGCGCTCTGTGGGCTGTGTCACAGCGCGCCTCAGGCAAAACGGTCCCACGCGAAACGCCCTGCCGTCGCCGACGCTGCGCTGATGGACGCACCCCAAGCCATGTCGATCAGCGACAGGCCGATCGGCCATTCCTTCAAGGTGGCCAGGTTGCTCAGGTCATAGGTGGCATAGGCAACGAGCCCGAACGCCGCAGCGGTTGCAGCCGTCTTCAGCCAGCCAGGTTCGGCGGCGTTGGGCATGATCGCGAACCACACCAAGCCGAGCGTGTACAGCACATCGAACGCCACGGCGGCGACCCAATTCGGCCGCTCGGCCATCAGGTGAACGAGACCCTCCTGGTACAGCGGCTTCGCAACGACACCGAGCCAAAGCATGTCGAGAACCAGCATCACGACGGCGGCGGCCAGATAGGCAGACAGGTACTTGCTCACCCCTGCACCACTCACATGCGCCCGGTGAGCAGCAGCACCAGGAGCACGATGACGACCAGGCCGAGCGCGCCGCTCGGCCCGTAGCCCCAACTGCTGCTGTGCGGCCAGCTCGGAAAGGCACCGACCAGCAGCAGGATCAGCACGATCAAAAGAATGGTCCCGAGGCTCATGATGTGCTCCTTTGCTTTGAGTGTTTGAGCTGGGATCAGTTGGACGGCGACGATGCAGGTGGCACGACGATCACCGTGGCCGCATCGCCAGGCTTGCCGGCATCTCCCTTGGCACCGGGGCTGCCCTGGGGTCCTGCAGGCCCCGGTTCACCCACCGATGCGGGCGGGACGTTGACCACGGTGGCGGGTTTCTGGCAGGCGGTCAGGCTGGCAAGCGCCAGAAGCGCGGCGAACATCGTTGAGTGATTCATGAGGATCCTGTCGAAGTGAAGTGCGTGTTCAAGGGAACAGCGTCGTTGAGCGTAGGCGCTTCAGTGGAGCGACTCCGTACGCTGGCGAACACAAGCGGAAATTCAGCAGGCGAGTCAGCGGCCCTGCATCCTTCGCGGATCGACCCACTCGTCGAACTGCTCGGCCGTCACCGCGCCCAGCGCCAGCGCGGCCTCGCGCAGGGTGGTGCCATGGTCGTGCGCACACTTGGCGATCTGCGCGGCGCGGTCGTAGCCGATGTGCGGCGCCAGCGCGGTAACCAGCATCAGCGAGCCCTGCAGCAGCTGCTCAACGCGCGCCGAGTTGACCATCAGCCCGGCGACGCAATGTCGGTCAAAGCTGTGCATCGCATCGGCGAGCAGACGCAGGCTGTCCAGCGTGTTCAACGCGATCAAGGGCTTGTAGACATTGAGCTCGAACTGCCCCTGGCTCGCGGCGAAGCCGACTGCGACGTCGTGACCCATCACCTGGGCGCAAACCATGGTCAGCGCCTCGACCTGGGTGGGGTTGACCTTGCCCGGCATGATCGAACTGCCGGGTTCGTTCTCGGGCAGCCTTAACTCACCCAGCCCGGCGCGGGGTCCACTGCCCATCAGGCGGATGTCGTTGCCGATCTTGGTGAGCGCGATCGCCAGCATCTTCAGCGCGCCATGGAAAGCAACCAGCGCTTCATGTCCGGCCATCGCGGCGAACAGGTTGTCCGCCTGCGACAAGGGCAGATCGAAGCGCCGCGCCAGTGTGGCGGCAACGCGTGAACCGAATTCGGGGTGCGTGTTCAGGCCCGTGCCCACCGCCGTGCCGCCGATCGCCAGCGTGTGGACGGCCACCAGCGCTTGCCGCAGCGACGCCTGGCACAAGGCGAGCTGCGCTTCATAACCGCCAAACTCCTGCCCCAGCAAGACGGGCGTTGCATCCTGCAAGTGGGTGCGACCGATCTTCAACACCTCGGCGAAGGCGATCGACTTGGCCGCCAAGGCCATGCGAAGCTCGGTCAGTGCCGGCCACAGCCGATCGCGCGCTTCGAGCGCCACCGCGAGGTGCATCGCACTGGGAAACACGTCGTTCGACGATTGCCCCAGGTTCACATCGTCATTCGGGTGGATGGCCACGGCCGCGGCAGCCGACAGGTCATCGCCGACCAGCGCGCGCGAGGCCAGATGCGCCACGACCTCGTTGACATTCATGTGGCTTTGCGTGCCCGAGCCCGTCTGCCAGACCGACAGCGGAAACTGCGCATCGAACTCGCCTTCGGCCACCCGTCGCGCGGCATCGGTGATCGCCTGCGCTCGCGGCGCACTGAGCAGCCCCAGCTCACCGTTGACCTGCGCGCCGGCCCACTTGAACCAGGCGATCGCATGGATCACCTCCAGCGGCATGCGCTGCTGGCCAATCGCAAAGAAGCGCAGGCTGCGCTCGGTTTGCGCGCCCCACAAGGCCCCAGCAGGGACCTCGATGGCACCGAAGCTGTCGGATTCGGTGCGGGTGTATTGAGCCGGATCGTTCATGACCGAGACACTCGGCTGCACCGCCATCAAAGCTGGTCGATGTGGCCGTGTTCGCCCATGCCGATCGGCCGGGCGGCGATCACCGAGACCGCTGTCGCGAACAGGTGCACCATCTTCGTGTCGACGGCGTCCCAGTACTCGGCTGCGCTTGGCGTGAACTTGAGCAGCGCCAGATTCCCGGAATCGGTGCCCTCGGGAAACCAGGGTCGCGCCAGCGGCGACCACAGGCGTTTGATGTGGCCGCGATCGGTCTCCAGATCGCCGTGATCGTCCATTTCCAGGGGCGCCATCGGTCGGCTGACCAGCGCGCCATCAGGGTCCTGGCTGGTGAGCATCGCCACGCCGGCCATCGGCTGGATGAGGGTTGCGAGCTTCTGGAGCTCGGCATTCGGTTGGGTGTGGATCTTCATCAGGCGCTCCGGATGAAGCTGAGCAGGTCGCTGGTCAGCCGGTCCTTGTGGGTGGCGAACAGGCCGTGCGGCGCGCCGTCGTACTCGACCAGCGTCGCGTTCGCAATGCCCGCAGCGGCCGCGCGCCCGGCCGCGTCGATGGGCACGGTCTTGTCGGCGGTGCCGTGGATGATCAGCGTGGGCACCTCGAAGGCGGCGAGGTCGCGCCGGAAGTCGGTGGAGGAGAAAGCCTTCGCGCACGCCAGCGTGGCCTGGAGGCTCGCTTGCATCGCGAGGCTGCGTGTCCATTCCAGCGTCTCGGTGCTGACCGGGTTCGTGATCAGGCCCACGCCGTAGAAGTCCTTGGCGAAGCCCGCGAAGAAGTGCGCGCGGTCTTCCTTGATGCTGGCAGCCATGTCGTCGAACGCGCTCTGCTCGGTGCCCTGGGGATTGTCGGCCGTCTTCAGCATGAAAGGCACCACCGAGGACACCAGCACCGCTTTCGAGACATGGCGCCCACCG